>OGHW01000405.1_pt1 | contig 49399 bp, 39 predicted proteins | sample 1571641 | NCBI WGS metagenome assembly OGHW01 (sample SAMEA2582066, study PRJEB24529) | metagenome | biome: Human gut stool | place: China | collected 2011 | reverse complement strand
ATATGCACAACCTTTCATTTGTCATTTTACTAACTTTTTAATTCAACCAACGGGTAGTGATTTTATTACAAATATAACCTCTGAACAGAATAAGAAGAAATTAGAGAACTATAAAAATAAGGTTGGCAAATTAAACCAATTTAATTCTTGGATAGATTCGCTTCAACAATTGGCAACAAACATTGATAGGTTTACAATTGAAACAAATGAGACTATATCTACATGGAATGAGTTGTTTAAATCTCAAAAAGTAGACATCCCTTCAATTGATACCTCCAACACAAGAGGGTATATCAGAGATAATCTTATTCCTCGTCTTATAGTTGCACAACAAAGAATTCAAAAAGATATAGCTGATACAAAGGATGAGTTTAAAGACTATAAGGGAGATTTGGCAACTTTATTGTCAAATGTTTCAGTGTATCAAAATAAAGTTTCTGAATTAGCAAAGCAAATAGAAGCTATTGGAATAGAAGAGACTAAATATCAAGCTATAACAAGTGATGTATTTAAAAGTCTGGGTGTTGAAATAAAAAGTGATATAGAATCGTATACTCGTTTAATTGAACAGAAGTGGAATGAATTTAAGGGACATTATGTAGAGATTGACCCCAAAAAGAAAGAATTGCTAGATTTGATTCTTCAAGAGGATTTAAATGTATCTGTTGATATACATTTTGATTCATACAAGATGTATAACTTATTATTAGAAAAGCTTGATGGCAGAAGTTATAACGAGGAAAAAATCAAGAAGATTCTTAATATTGAAACATTAGATGATTTTTACGGTTTTATTTCACAAACAACTGACCATAATATTTTTAGTCCTGCAATTAAAGATGATTTGAGAGGTAGGCTATTAGAACTTTTTTTCAAGAGGTATACACAGTTCATATCGCACGATATAAATGTAACTCTTGCAGGAAAACCCATAACCAAACTATCATTTGGCCAACAGGGTACTATATACTTACGATTACAAATTGCGGCAAATATGTTTAGTGAGACTATCATATATGACCAACCAGAGGATGACTTAGATAATAGTTTTATTACTAGCGAACTTATATCTATTTTCAAAACTATAAAGCAATATAGGCAGATTATTATAGTGTCTCACAATGCAAACTTGGTCGTCAATTCAGATTCCGAACAGGTAATCATTGCTCAGAACGAAGATGGTCAGCTGAAATATAAATCAGGTTCGTTAGAAGATCCCGATATCAATAATGAGGTTTGTCAAATATTGGAGGGTGGTAAATTTGCCTTTGAAAAGAGAGAACGAAAATATCGGATTAACTAAAACTCACAATGGCGACCGCAATAAAGTGGTCGCCATTATTGTTACAATTTCATTCCCCTGCTCTTCTTTGGTTGAATAGGTTGTCGGATTGATTGTCTAAGTTTGTCGTATTGCTCGTTGAACCATTGGCTGAGAGGTATTCTATTTGCAGTTAGGGTTAGACGCTTGTCGTTATCTCGCAGAATCTGCAAAGGGATATTATCCGTAGCAAACCATCGGTTATGCTCCGAGGAGAATAGTCGCCCTGTAAAGTTCACAATCCTACCCTTAAACAGCTCGGCAAACTCCATCGCCGAAAGTCCAATTTGTTTGGCAAGGCGTTCCAATCTAAGAAGGTTGGCAAAATCAGGATACCAACGATGAGCAGTATTGATTATCGAATTAAGGATGTTGGTCTCCTCCTTATGCTCGATCTCCTTTGCTTCAAGAGCCTTGCGATGCTCGTTGTCCTTATTCATCATTGCTCTGCTATGTTCTACCTCCATTTGTTTGATGTTGGATTGCAGTTGCTCGATGGTCTTATCTCGGATTGCTATTTCATCCCGTAAATCCTCGTTCCTGCGTTCCAACGATTTCATCTTACCGCTGCCGAAAAGAGAACTGACACCGCTTGCAAGGGCTGTGGCTGCATCGGTGGCTACGCTTTTGAGTTTGTCGGTGCGTATCTCCGATTTCACCTGTTTGAGTTCTTGCTCGGCAATATCTATCTGGTGTTCCTTGTGCTGTCGCTCAGCCTCTATGCGTTCAAGCTCTGCACGCTGCTTCTCGATGATAAAGTCGTTACGCTCCAAATGCTCCTTGCCTGTTTCCGTTTTGGATTGCCCTCGCTCCATTGATAGAATTTCGGATACCAAGGTTTGCATCAGCATCATATCATCATCGTTAAGTTTACGGCTCTTACCAGTATCGTGGTCCATCCAATCGAATACGATATGTGCGTGGTAGTTGGGCTTAAACCAACGACCACCAATTTGAAAACTCTCCTTATCGTCTGGAGCTGGCTCTCCACTGAGCCAATGCCCCTCGTCTTTGTGTAGGAATATTTGAAGCGGAGTGATGCCCCAACGCTGTTGGCACTCCTCGCCAAATCTGCGAACATCCTCCAATGTAGTGTTGGGCTTGATGAGCAAGACACCCTCACGAATGGGTGAGCATCCTGCGACCTTGACAATCTTCCCACTCTTGGTTTTGCGTTCTCGCTCTTTCTCCTGCATCGCCCGTCCTGTCTTCGCTTTTACCATCTGCTTGATGTTATCGTAATGCGTCAGTAAATCATAGTTGCCGAGGCGTGGATTTATCCAATACTCATTGTCGGCAACAAGTTGGGGTATGAGGTAGATTTTAGACTCTCCGATGTTACGCATATATTCAGGAGTTCTAAGGTTGTGTGCCTCGCTCGATGATATGTTGCAAGGCTTGATATGTATGCTGCTTTTTACTGCCATAGTTATTCTGATTTTATTGGTTGCACTAATGTCTGTTGGTCATTTGGTCACTTGCTTCCGCTGTCGGGGTCCTTAGGGGCGAAGCCCATAAGCGGAGTGCAGAGAGGTCACTCTGCACCCTCAGTAGAGCACACAACTACTTTAAGCGAAGCGTGTAGTTATAGTGGGCTATAACCTGAAGCCTCGTTTCTTCTTCGGCTGCGGTTGTGGCATCCGCCTTGCGGATTGGACTTGCGACTTTTTCTCTGCTTGTTTTGTTTGGTTTCGGTGGCATAAGTAGTCGTTCAAATCCTTGTGTCCTGCGTAGTGATGCGACATATCTTGCAGCCTGTTCCCGAACATCTTTTTCAGATTCTCATACGCTCTTTGCCCTGCATAGTCGTTGTCGAGAAAACAACCTATTCGGGGGTATGGGCGTAGCAGTTGCTCCGCTTTTGAGAGGTTGGTAACGGAGTTCAGCACCATATAATCCTGCTCATTGGTGCGTGGCTCTTCGGGATTATTGCTCACTCGGATTGTAAGGAACGAGAGATAATCCATAAAGCCCTCGAAGAGGTAACAGACTGCCCGCTGTTCGCCATACTGTCGGATATGGGTAATATCCTTTGGAGCAAGACAACCTTTGAAGTAGCGGTTGCGGAGTTCATAGCCACCAGAGATATTCGGGAAGCCGATAGCGAAATATGGTTTGCCGTTATGCTCAAATCGCAACTCCTTACACTCTCTTTTGGCGAGTTCGATGTTTATGCCTCGTCCTCGCAGATAGTCGATAAGGGCAAGAGAAGATAATTCGCCAACTTGTACGCCTTGAAAGCGGCTGTTATGAGTCTTCTGCTCGCCAAAAGAGAATGATGCCGGGCGAATGTACGGTGTTCGCTCTGCTATGCGTTCCAAAAGATAGGCTACATTCTCGCTATGGTAGAGCTCCGCTGCCAATGCGATGATATTACCACCCTTGCCGATACCGAAGTCGTACCATTGGTTTAACTCGGTGTTTACCTTGAACGAAGCATCTGTTTCGTTCCTCAGCGGTGATTTATACCATAGGCTCCTGCCTTGTTGCTTAACAGGCGTATAGCCCAAACTTTGCAGATAATCTGCCAACTTGATTCTCTTTATTTCGTTGATATTCATCTTGTTTCTGTTTTTATAAGTTAATTGATTGGTTGATTGACCGATTGAGTGCTGTTATACAGTCACTCAATCGCCTTGGATTTTAGGTTTAGCAGTACGAATCATATATGCCCGAACTAAACTAAACCTACATTAGAATACGAAGTCGCGATTATATCGCCACCCTTTGCCATCTGGGATTATCATCCGTTTATTTTCGAGGAATTTCCTCAAATCCACAAGCTTATTGCGACCTCGTTCATAACCGATACTCGCATAGCCCGTTTTCAGTGCTGCAATGATATTTGGGTAGCCCTGTATCACATTATTGCCGAAAGCAGTCTCCAATGCTTGGCGGTGCTCCTGCTCGCTAAGCTCATTCAATGGGAATGTGCGATCTTTGCGTGGCTGGTCAAAGGTGTAATCCCTGACCAATTCGGGTAGAGCATCATCATTGATGCGGAAAGCAAACGGGGAGAAATCCCTATCTCGAATGTGCATAGCCTTGACCTCGCTGATATTGGCATCTTGCATGCTTTTAGTTACTTGCAGCACCGTTTCTGCCTTATTGTTGAGTTCTGTTCCGATATGCCCTCGGGTATTGTCATCGCCTTTGTTCAGGTGCAGCACCGTATGAATATGTAGATTATACTCGCTCGACCAACGCATCAACAGGTTGATAATCTCTGCCGATTCGCTTGGGGAGTTTATATCATACATCAAATCCCTGATGCCGTCAATAATCACAAGCCCGATACCCTTTACTCTTCGCAAGGTTTCGCCGATAATCTCTCTACGCCTCTCGGGAGTATGCTCACGCAAGACTATGAAGAGGAAATCCTTGCTATTCTGCTCAATGTCGCACCCTGCCAACCGCATTATGCGTTTGAGCACCTTATGGCAATGGTAGAAGCTCTGCTCGGTATCAACATAGAGAATCTTGCGTTTCTCCTGTGGTAGATATGCCGAGTATTGCAAGACCTCACTGTTTCGTAGTGCTGCTGCCACGATAGCAGAGATATTAAAGGTCTTCTTGCTCTTTGCCTTACCTGTCGAGGCACTGAAGTTACCCAGAGTGCCAATGGTTGAGCCATTCACCCAAAGTATTTCGGGCGGCGTATCGTATGTGTCGGTAACTTTCAGATGAACACTTCGCCAGATAGCGGCAAACTCATCATCTGCCATCGGGGGCTTTTGCACAAATGATTTGTTATTTTCCATAGCTCTGCGGTTATCTGCGTCCCCCTGTCTTACGCCCTGCAAGTTCAAGGGCAAGTTCGGCATCGACAATTATTTTACGACCAATCTGTGTGATAGCTTTATCTATCTTACCGCTTTTCTTTATACGGTTGGCAGTAGGCAAGCTGCAACCAAAGAGCCTAGATATACCGAGTATGCCATATACATAGCGTTTCGGTTGCTCGGAGGTTGGTTGCTGCATTACCTCTTCGCCTTGTGATGCGTGGCGGTGCAGGTGCAGAAACTCTTCGCCTGTCATCTGCCAAACGGGTTTGAGCAATAATTCGTTGATATTCATTTTATCTAATTTTGCGTTTAACAATGTAGCCCTGCGCAGAGGCTGTTATCTTGTTCGAACACTGCAAAATTAGGCTTGGCTATGAGTGGTAAGGATGTGGCAAACAAAAATAGAATATCACAATATGCCGTTGAAAATCAACGGGTAATAAAAAACCACCGAAAATTACTTCGGTGGTTAAAGTGGTCGTATCGTGGAATATCAAACGCTATGAGCTTTTATTTGAATATTTCGCCCATTTCTTTGGCAAATCGTTGGTTGCTGTCGCTCGGAAAATCCGATTCTGGCTCCTTGTATTTTGACTTATAATAGGTAGCATCTATACCCAATGTTTCGAGGATAGCATTACGCCAGCTCTCTCGTGTGGTCTTAGGTAGGCGTTCACTCAACAAATAAACAAGGTAGCACACCCTCGCTTTCTCTTTTGGTCGGATTCTCAATCTGTCCGAAGAGGAAAGCAGATTCAGGTTGTTGTAGAACTCCAATTCGGCTATATCCTCAAACTGTTCCCCGTTGCACACGCCATATATAGCCGAAACAAGAGCCATATCAAAATATGGCGTTGCAACATCATTTGTTGATTGCGGTTGCTCGCCCTCTACGGGCATATACTTTTGAATAATGGAGAGGAATATTTTGCTCAGCTCATAGATTGGTCTGAACATATTCTCCTCATACTCTTTCGCCTCCTCCATTACCGCCTTATGTTTGCGGTAGAGCTCGTTTAGTTTTGCTATTTCTGTATGATGCTTTTCCAAAAGAGAATCATACTTCTCCCACGCATCGTGGTCTATGCCGTGAAGATTAAAGCAGTTCTCCCATAAAGCAGCAACCTCCAAGAACTCTGCTCCACATTGATTGGTTACTCGCACTTGTGCCTCAATCTCTTCAAGATACTTAACGGCTGCATCGTCATTGACATTCTCCATCTCAATTTCATCGAAGTAGCGTCTGCCTGTTTCGTATGTGGTGATATTGCGGTCAATCTCAAACTTGATGCTTGATAGTAGCATCTTCTCCCTACGGCTATCCTTTGAGAAGATAATATCGAAGATCATCTTCTCAAAGAGTTTTACATCCTTATATCGGTTGTAGAAGTGGGTAATGTTTTTCTGCTCCTCAAAGCCGAACTTTTCAGATTCAAGAAAACGAGAGAAGATAACATTTACCTCTTGATACTGCGGTATGAAGTCTGTTATTTGGGTCATAGGCTTTCTATTATTGTCTGTTCGGTACAAATATAATTCACAATCGACTGAAAAATTGCATTCAGGATGAATAAAATGTTTGACTTACAACTGATTAAATCTACTCATTGCATTAGCCTTAATATCATCAGCAATATCAATGTAGGGTTTCATCGCTTTGTAGTCGCTGTGCCCCGTCCATTTCATTACCACCTGTGCAGGAATACCGAGGGCCAAGGCATTACAGATGAATGTGCGTCGCCCTGCGTGTGTGCCGAGCAAAGCATATTTAGGCGTAACCTCATCAATGCGTTGATTCCCCTTGTAATAGGTCTCTCGTATCGGCTCATTTATCTCTGCCAACTCGCCCAACTCTTTCAGGTAATCGTTCATCTTCTGATTGCTGATAACGGGCAGCACCTTGTTCCCCTCAAAATGTACATCTTTGTACTTTTCGAGGATTGCCTTACTATGGTTATTCAACTCAATAACCAAACTATCAGCAGTCTTGACGGTGGTAATCTCTATGTGGTCTGCCTTAACATCGCTTGTGCGAAGATTATAGACATCGGAATATCTCAATCCCGTAAAGCAGCAGAACAAGAACACATCACGCACTCGTTCAAGATATTGCTTATTCTGTGGGATATTACAAGACTTTAATTTGTTCAACTCATCCCAAGTGAGGAAGATTACTTTCTTCGGAGTATTCTTCAATTTGGGTTTGAATGTTTCGAATGCAATACTCTGATGATAGCCCTTTTTGAACGCCCAACGGATAAACCATTTGAGAAAACCCAACTGCTTACCAATGGTGCTGTTTCGCATATCCTTTGTTTTGCGGAGAAAATCAACATAGTTGTTCAAGCCCTCTTCATCAAAATAGACAAAGGTCGGTTCAGCCTTGAACTCCTTGATATGATTCTTAACGGCTGCAAACTTTTCGTATGTTGAATCAGTCCAATTATTCTGCTTGCCACACTCGGAAACAAACTCATTGAATATCTCCCAGAAACCTTTCTGCTCTTCCTGTGCTTCCTCGGTTGGGTTTACTTTGTTGTTAAACGAATCTTTGATTTCTTGCGGAGTAGGCATAATATCCTTTACCTCATACTCCTTGAATACCTCCTGCATTATGGTATAGTAACGGAGCAGGTCGGTATTGATATCCGATGCACTCTGCTTGAGTTTGTTTGTGCAGCCGTTTTTCACTCGTTGTTTGTCTGCATCCCATTTAGCAGCATCAATGCGATAGCCTGTCGTAAACTCGATACGATGGCTCGCAAAAATAACTCTCATTCGGATTGGGACGTTCTCAATGACGGGAACACCGTTTTTCTTACGGCTCTCCAAGGCAAAAATGATGTTTCTTTTAATGTTCATTTTAAATCAATGGCTTTAGTCTTCTAAATTCTACAGAGAAATTTGTAGCTGTTGCATTATCAGTAGTCACTAAAACATTTTCATCATTTCTAGCTTCAGCATTTGTTGTCCAGTTATAACTACCAGTTAAAACCTTTTGGTTATCAATAACACAAAACTTGTTATGCATAAATCCACCTCTGGTCCCTCTAATCTCTTTATAATCAAAATCAGTCAGATCGACTCCATGAGCAGCATTTACCCCATCTTTGTAAATAACTAATTCTATTCTTAAACCTTCTTGACGCTTCTTTACTAAAGCTTCCTTTATTTTTTCATTAGTAAACCAAGCCATTGCAACTAAAATTGATACTTTAGCACTATTTATATTATCAATGACCTTCTTTTCATTATCCTTAAATATCGCTTCGTTTTCGATTTTAGGATCTATTTTGATTCCTTCCCAAACAATGGATCCGTCGTTAAATGACAACTTAATGTTATCATGTGCAAGAATACTATTGAGTTGTGAAATCGCATTATGCACATTGGCAGATTCGCCGATGAGCTGTTCAATCAATTGTTTTAGATTTATATCCGTAATCTTATAAAGACGATCTTTTATATAGTTGGTCTTAGATGTATTAAGATTTGAATTATTTAACTTAGGCAATGCACCATTATAAACATCATCTCTAAAACCATAGGTTTGAAATAATCTAACGAGGTCATTACCGGTTCTTGCAGCCCATAGCTCATTATTGTCTCCAATTATGAAAGGAACTATAGCCTCTTTTGATGCGTTTGATATTTTCATTTCTATTAATGTTTTAAAAGTTACACCCAAAATTACACCCAATTTTTCATATATCAAAATGTACCCTATGAGTTTCAATGAATTTAACAATTTTATAAACGATTAATTTACAACAAATTGAGATTTTATGAAATTCTATGATTTCGTAAGTTATGGAGCCTCCCTCTCCGCAAACGACCGGGAGGTCGGCTGGGTTGCAAACGATATTCGTTTGCAACCTTTTTGTTTTTCGGAGGCAACGAATTTATTCGGAGCGTTTCGGGATCGTCCGTAGTGCGGACGGCCGACGGCCGGGTATTGGCAGGGATATGTGGCTCTTCGGTCGGTCGCGGGAAGGCGGGCCGCAACTCGATCTTTGTCTTGTCTGTCGGAAGTTGGGAAAAGTTATTATCCGGGGTTTCGAAATCGACTACCCGGTGACGGACGAGATGTTTGCCCGGCCGGAATAGCGTTTTTTTAGCTGGTGCGGGTATCGGCGTTGTGAAGATTCGTGTTAAAGAAAAAAGCCTCCGTTCGAACGGAGGCTTTTTTCTTGCAGGCGGAAGGATCTACTTCGTAGAAGCGGCTCTCTTCTCCTTGATACGGGCTTTCTTACCCGTCAGGTTGCGCAGGTAGTAGATGCGTGCGCGACGAACCACGCCCTGCTTGTTTACCTCGATGCTCTCGATGTGGGGCGAATAGAGGGGGAAGATACGCTCGACGCCGATGCCGTTGGAGATCTTGCGGATCGTGAACATCTTGGTCTTGCCCGTACCCTTGATCTGGATAACTACGCCGCGGAAGCTCTGCAGGCGCTCCTTGTTACCCTCGACGATCTTGTACGTAACGGTGATCGTATCACCGGCCTGGAACGACGGAACATCCGTCTTGGTCCACATCTGCTCGTTGACGAGCCGGATTACTGCATCCTTGTTCATTGTTGCAACAATTTTTTTGATGATTTCTGCGTTCAACATTATCGCTGTGTTTGCCTACCATGCAGGGATCTTACTCTGCAATCCTCCGAAAATCAACGGATTGATGTTCCCGGTCGTGGCTTCGCACCCAATATAAGAGGTTGATACGGTCCGCAAATATAGAAACTTTTTCCCAAACGGGCAATCGGCTGTCTAAAAAATAGATGACTCCGCAGCCGGACCGATTGTGCGGCGATGCCGGCTGCGGCGGGTGTGGGAGGTGAACGGGTTTCATCTTGAATCGTGTCGGGAGGTGCGGATTGCTTCGACGGGCGGTGCGTATGGATGGCTCTCGAACTTTGAGGCACATGGTTTGCGGTTAGTCTGCAACTCCCTGCCCCGATCCTTTTTGTTTACAATGGAATTTTCCGACGGGATCGGCATGCGGGGAATTTCCCGGGTGCAGGGAAGGAAGTATGTATGTTGTATGGAATATGGGAGGCGGTTCGGACATTCTTTTCGAACGAGTTCGACGAATGTCGCCCGCCTTTTCGTATATTTGTCACTAAAATCGGAGAAAAATATGATGAAAGAGAAGTTGGTATTCGTCACCAACGACGACGGTTACAATTCAAGAGGTATTCAGGCGCTCCTTGAGGTCGCACGCAAGTTCGGCCGGGTGGTCGCCATTGCCCCCGAAACGCCGCAGAGCGGTATGAGTCAGGCGATAACGATCAATAATCCGCTTTTCCTGCGCGAAGTGTCGAAAGGCGACGGTGTGGAGGTTTATGCTTTTTCGGGAACCCCGGTCGATTGCGTGAAGATCGCTTTCGACTACTTTCTCAAGGGCCGCAAGGTCGATCTGGCGCTTTCGGGGATCAATCACGGCTCGAATTCGGCGGCCAATATCCTCTATTCGGGTACGATGGGCGGTGCGATCGAGAGCAGTTTCTACGGTTGTCCTGCCATCGGGCTTTCGCTGGACGATCACAGTCTGGAGGCGGATTTCGAAGCCGCGAAGATTTACAGCGAGCGCATCGTGCGTGCGGTGGTCGAGGCCAATCCCCCCACGCCGTTCTGTTTGAATGTCAATATACCCAAGGGACGGCCCGAAGCGGTGAAGGGTATTCGGGTGTGCCGCCAGAACAAAGGGTATTGGCGCGAGGAGTTTTTCCGTCGCCACGATCCTCGGGGCCGGGAGTATTTCTGGCTGACGGGTGCGTTCGTCAATAGCGAACCCGAATCGACCGATACGGACGAGTGGGCATTGGCGAACGGCTATGTTTCGGTGGTTCCCGTGCAGACGGATATGACCGACTATGCGCAGATGGCTCCGCTGGAGCGGATACTCGGATAGGATTTATCGGACCGGAGGCTGGTGCCGGAGATTGGGCGATCCTGTTTTGCGGCGGAAGCTGCCCGGGGCGTAATTCCGGATTTCGGTCCGAAGTCGGAATTGCCGGAGTCGCAGGAATGTGCCGAGGCGATTTTCGTTCGTTTCGAGGTGAATAGAGGGTGTTTGAACCGGCTGTCCGAAAATAAATTTTCAATTACTCCCGTCTTTTCCTATATTTGTATTCGTGAAGACGGGAAGCGGTTCGGGCCGGTGCGTCGGAGCGGAAGAATTCGAATTTTAGCGGAATATTCAATATGCTGATCAAAATTTTACTCATCGTGGCCATCGTCATCCAGACGATCGCGACTCTGTTCGCCATCCGTTTGATCCGTACGACCAAGTACAATTCGATCTGGATTCTGTTCACCATCGGATTTACGCTCCTTTCCGTCGAACGGGTCGTGCAATTCCTGCGTGCCAACGGTCAGACGCTGCCTTATGAGGTGTTCGTCTGGTTGGGACTGGTCATTTCGATCAGTATGTCGATCGGCGTGATGTATGCCCATAAGCTTTTCAAGTACATCGCCCGGCTCAACCGCCAGCGGCAGTTGCTCAACAAGCGCATCCTGACGGCCGTGCTGCGCACCGAGGAGAAATCGCGGTCGCGTTTCGCGAAGGATTTGCACGACGGGCTGGGGCCGTTGCTCTCGTCGGCCCGTATGTCGCTGTCGGCCCTGCAACGGGAGTCGCTGCCGGCCGATCAGCAGGAGATCATCGGTAATACGACTTATGTGATCGACGAGGCGATCCGCTCGCTGCGGGAAATTTCGAACAACCTTTCGCCGCATGTGCTCAACGATTTCGGCCTGGCGCGGGGCATCCAGAACTTCGTGGGAAAGAGTTCGGCGATGCACGACGTGAAGATCCGTTTCACGACCAACCTTCGCTCGGAGCGCTATGATACCGACGTCGAGGTGATTCTCTATCGTGTCGTTTGCGAACTGGTGAATAATTCGCTCAAACATTCGGGGTGTACGGAGATCAACCTTTCGCTCTCCAAGAGCGGCGATACGCTCGCGCTCGACTATACGGACAACGGACGCGGGTTCAACCCTGCCGCCGTGACCGATTGCGGCATGGGGTTGTCGAACATCGCTTCGCGTATCAACTCCCTGAACGGGCGGTTCGACATCACGAGTGCCAAAGGCGTCGGTATGCAGGCGAAAATCCGGGTCAGCACCCAGGCTGAGTCGGCGGAAAAACTGTAACGATGGAACTTTGCAGAATTATATTGGTGGACGATCACTCGCTGTTCCGCAGCGGGATGCGGGGACTGCTCGACCGGTACGACGGAATTCGGGTCGTGGGAGAGGCTTCGACCGGAGAGGAATTTCTGGCGATGCTGCCCGCGACGGAGGCCGACGTGGTCTTCATGGACTTCGCCATGCCCGGTATGAACGGGGCGGAAACGACGGAGAAAGCGTTGGCTCTGGAGCCCGGACTCAAGGTCATTACCCTTTCGATGTTCGGGGATGAGAATTACTACTCGCGGATGGTTCAGGCCGGGGCCAAGGGGTTTCTGATGAAGGATTCCCCGATGGACGAAGTGTTGCGGGCGATCGAAACGGTGGCGGCCGGAGGCACCTATTTCTGCGAGGAGGTGCTGCGGTCGCTCGCCAGCCGGATGCAGACCGCAGTGTCCGGGTACGAAGGATCCGACGAGCGCCTTTCGACCCGGGAGATCGAGATTCTGGTCTGCGTGTGCCGCGGGCTGTCGAACCAGGAGATCGCCGACGAACTGTTCATTTCGAAGCGCACGGTGGACAAGCACCGGGCCAATATTCTGGAGAAGACCGGATGTAAAAATACGGCGAGCCTGGTGGTTTATGCCGTCAGACACGGCCTGGTGGATGTGCTGTAAGTCCGATGTCGGGCGGAGCGCTGCGATAATTTCGATGAAAACGGGCCTCCTTTCCGGCTTTTTTCGGATTTCCGACGTGAAAATTTTGGAAATAGCGTTCGATTGATTATATTTGCGTGTTGTGAAATTGATTCTGTCCGGTTTCAGACGGGTATAACCTGATAATTGAAATATGAAAAGATTGATTAGTTTATTGGCAGTGGCGCTTTTCGGAGTGGCGCTGGTCGGTTGCAGTGACAACGAGGAAACTACTCCTCCTACCCCTCCTGATCCCAAGCCTGTCGATGTTTACGGCTGGCATATGACCAAATGGGAGGTAGGCGGCGACGATACGAATTTCCCGAAGGAGGTTTATATCGTTTTCGACGAGGAGAAGAATTTCGAAATGTATCAGGACGTCAGCTCGAACGGGTTCGTGAAGATGACGGGTACCTATACTTTCGACGAAACTTCCAAGAAACTTACCGGTAAATATTCCGACGGCGAGAATTGGGCATACGACTATACCGTATCCGGTGTGGACTGGCTTTTCGGCCAGCTCAATCAAGAAACCGGGGAGATGAGCGGTGTCGGCGAAACGATGGTAATGACGGCTGCGGACGACAGCACTTACAAGCTGACATTCGTTTACGGCATCATTCCGGATGAGGTCATCAACTCTGTGATGGTACGCAGCGCCGAAGGCGTACGGATTCTGTAAGTCATACGGGATTCATATTCGACAAAATAAGGACTGTGCAATGCAGTCCTTATTTTATTTTATTTTATTATAACAAGCGATTTGAATCGGAAAATCAGCACGATGATTTTTTCTTGTACCTTTTTGGAATCATGTTTTTTTTGATGTTCTATTCTCAATATGGATATTATAAAAAACAGGGAGATTGGGCCCAAGAGTTGTGTGCCCCGCATCCGTACTGGTATATATTTTTCGGTGTTTGTCTTTGGATTGCGGCATTTGGAATTATTCTAAAAAAATGTCTTGAGTAGGAGGTGGTTTCCGGCAATGGACTTTTGATTGGATAGTTGTCGTTTTACAAAAAACAGGAGTAAAAATCACAAAGATTTTTACTCCTGTTTTATTCGGTCTGAATGTCGGATCCTCTTGTGTTCGCCGGTCGCAGCAGCCGAGGGGATTACAGTTTCCGGCGTAGTTTTTCGGCCTCCTCTTCGTAGCCGGGCTTGCCCAGCAGGGCGAACATATTCTTTTTATAAGCCTCGACTCCCGGTTGGTCGAAGGGGTTCACTCCCAGCAGGTAACCGCTGATGCCGCATGCTTTTTCGAAGAAATAGATCAGGGTGCCGAGGCTGCGGGCGTCGATGCGGGGAATTTCGATCCGCAGGTTGGGGACGCCCCCGTCTGCATGGGCCAGGCTCACGCCCAGTTCGGCCGTATGGTTGATTTCCGAAAGGCGCTTGCCTGTCAGGAAGTTGAGTCCGTCGAGGTTGTCCGGGTCGCTGCCGATCTTCACCCGGTGCTCCGGGGCGGCGACGGAGACGACCGTTTCGAACAGCGTCCGCTCTCCCTCCTGAATGTATTGTCCCATCGAGTGCAGGTCGGCCGTGAAGGTGACGCTGGCCGGGAAGATTCCCCTTCCTTGCTTGCCTTCGCTCTCGCCGAAGAGCTGTTTCCACCATTCGGCCAGATATTGTAATTGCGGTTCGTAGGAGGCGAGTATTTCGATCATGAATCCCTGCTGGTAGAGGATATTCCGTACGGCGGCATAACGGGCTGCGGGATTTTCGTCGAACGGGACTCCGTCGGCCGTCGCCCGTTCCATTTCGCATGCACCGGCCAGTAGGGAGCGAATGTCGATTCCCGCCGCCGCGAGCGGCAGCAGACCCACCGGGGTCAGAACCGAGTAACGTCCGCCCACATCGTCCGGAATGACGAAAGTGCGGTAGCCTTCGCGGTCCGCGAGGGTTTTCAACGCCCCCCGGCTGCGGTCCGTAACGGCGACGATGCGCCGGGCCGCCTCCTTGCGTCCGTAGCGGTGTTCGATTTCGTCGCGGATCAGCCGGAAGGCAATGGCCGGCTCGGTCGTGGTGCCCGACTTGGAGATCACGATGGCCGCGATCGACCGGTTTTCGACGGCTGCGAGCAGACGGGCCAGATAGTCTTCCGATAGGTTCTGTCCGGCGAAAAGCAGAATGGGTTTCGCCGGATGTTCGTGCAGCAGGTTGAACGGGTCGCTCAACGCCTCATAGACGGCGCGTGCACCCAGGTAGGATCCGCCGATGCCGATGCAGAGGATCACCTCCGCCAGGTCGCGCAGACGGGCGGCTTCGGTTTCGATCGCCTGCAACTCCTCTTCGCCGAGGGCGGAGGGAAGCCCCACCCAGCCCAGGAAATCGTTGCCGGCACCTTGGCCGTTGTGCAGCAGCGCGTTGGCGTGCAGGGCTGCGGATTTTTCCTTCTCGGTGATTGCGACATCGGCGCGAATGGGATCGAACGACAGGGTTTTCATGACTGTATTGGTGTTAAATCAGTTTTGTCGTAAGCTCCTGCATGGCTTCCCGAACAGGAACCCCTTTGTAAAGGACTTCATAGACCATATCGGCAATGGGCATCTGCACCTTGTGGCGGGCGTTGATGTGACGGATGCAGTCGGCGGCGAAATAGCCTTCGGCCACCTGGGTCATTTCGTCCAAAGCATCGCGGACCGTGCAGCCGTGCCCGATCAGCAGGCCCAGTTTGCGGTTGCGGCTGTAAACGGAATAGCAGGTCACCAGCAGGTCGCCCAGGTAGGCCGAGGCGCGGGTTTCGCGCTGGTCGGGGTAGCTTTCCCGCAGGAACCGGGCCATTTCCATCGCACTGTTGGAGATCAGCACCGCGAGGAAATTGTCCCCGTAACCCAATCCGACAGCCATGCCGACGGCTACGGCGTAGATGTTTTTTAAGATAGTAGCATATTCGATGCCGTACAGGTCGGTCGAATAGGAGAGTTTGATATATTCGGTGGCGAATTTGTGTCCGATCGTATGCGAATTTTCCGGATCGGTGCAAACCACCGTAAGGTAGGAGAGCCGTTCGAGCGAAACCTCTTCGGCATGGGAGGGACCGGTGATGATGCCCAGTTGCTTGAAAGAGAGGTCGTAATGGTCGTGCATATACTCCACGACGGTGGTGTAGTCGTCCGGGACGATGCCTTTGATGGCCGAGATGACGAATTTCTCCTTGAGCGGAACGGTCAGCGTTTCGAGCGTCTTTTTCAGGTAGGCCGAGGGGCTGGCCAGGATGACGATGTCGGCCTCGGAAACCACCCGGTCGAGATCGTCCGAGGGGTTTATGCGCGTGCGGTCGAACCGTACGTTGCTCAAATAGCGGGGATTGCGACCCTTGTCGCGCAGGCTTTCGAGCACCTCCGGATTGCGGACGTACCAACCTATCGAGGGTTCGTTTTCGGTCAATACCTTGGCGAGCGCCGTGGCCCAGCTTCCGTATCCGATCATGGCGCATCTGGCGCCGCTGCCTATCTTGTGGTCCATAAGTTTTCGGAATAAAATTTTCTTTTCTACAAAAGTAAATAAAAAACGGGAAAGGACACATAATTATCCTTCTTTTCCCTACCTTTGTAGAGGGTAAGACGCACTCGGCAGAAAAAACAAACGAATTTGTTTTATTCTGCTTTCATTTTCATTACCTTTGTTCCTGATGTATTGACACGGATTTCACGGGCAGGCGAAGGCTTCTGGGAAAGAAAGTCAATATTTTGATTATCAGAAATTAATAGATTATAATATAGAGAGAGGAAAGCAGAGTACTATGGGACTTTTTTCACTGACACAGGAGCTGGCTATCGACTTGGGTACGGCCAATACTTTGATTATTCACAACGGGAAGGTCGTGGTGGACGAGCCTTCCATCGTGGCGTTGGACGTACACACCGGTAAACTGGTGGCTATCGGTACGCAGGCCCGCCAGATGCACGAGAAGACCAATCCGAACATCAAGACGATCCGTCCGCTGAAGGACGGCGTGATCGCCGATTTCAACGCTACGGAGTTGATGCTGCGCGGCATGATCAAGAAAGTCAAGACTTCGGGCAATCTCTTCGCTCCCTCGATCCGCATGGTGATCTGCATTCCTTCCGGCTCGACCAATGTCGAGATCCGTGCCGTGCGGGATTCCGCCGAACATGCCGGGGGGCGTGAGGTCTATATGATTTACGAACCGATGGCTGCGGCGCTGGGTGCCGGTCTGGATGTCGAAGCACCGGAGGGCAACATGGTGATCGACATAGGCGGCGGTACTACCGAGATCGCCTGCATTTCGCTCGGCGGCATCGTTTGCTCCGAGTCGATCAATGTCGCGGGCGATGTCTTTACCAACGATATTCAGAGTTACGTGCGCCAGCAGCACAACATCCGTATCGGCGAACGCACGGCCGAGGCGATCAAGTGTTCGATCGGTGCGGCGCTCACCGAGCTGGACGAAGAGCCCGAGGATTACGTGGTAACGGGTCCTAATATGCTTACCGCCCTGCCGCAGACCGTGTCGCTCAGCTACGGTGAAATCGCCTATGCACTGGAGAAGTCGCTCGTCAAGCTGGATGCGGCGCTGATGAAGGTGCTCGAAACCATGCCGCCGGAGCTGTATGCCGACATCGTGAAGAACGGCATCTACCTGGCCGGCGGCGGTGCGCTTATCAAGGGGCTGGACAAGCGTCTGAATGCCAAGACGGGTATTCCGTTCCACGTGGCCGAGGATCCCTTGCGTGCTATTGCGCGCGGTACGGGTATCGCGCTGAAGAATATCAACCGTTTCTCGTTCCTGATGAAATAACGAAGCTGCGGAAGCTTTCCCGTGAGCCGTGTATAAACTGATCGAATTCCTGCGCAGAATCTACGTGGCGGTCTTGTTCGTCGTATTCGAAGCGATCGCCATCGGGTATTATGCGCACTCTTCGAATTATACGCAGGCCAAGCTGCTCACCCGCTCGAACCAGGTGGTTGGCGGGGTGAACGGCATCTTCGCAGACATTCGCTCCTATTTTACCCTGGGGCGCGAAAACGAACGCCTGCTGGAGCGTGTCGCCGTACTCGAGGAGGAGTTGGCTTTTTACCGGAGGTCGGCGGCCGATTCGGTGCGTACGGACCTGCTGCACGATATGGGAGAGAAGCCCTACGAGCTGACCGTCGCCCGGGTGATTTCCAATTCGATCAACAAGAACCGTAACTTCATCGTGCTGGACCGGGGCGAACGCGACGGCGTCGAGAAGGGGATGGGCGTGCTCTCTCCGGAAGGGGCCATGGTCGGCTACGTGGCCGCCAGTTCCGACCGTCATGCGGTGGCGGTGTCGATTCTCAATACGTCGTTCAATGCCAGCGGCAAGCTCGCCGGCGACGACTATTTCGGCTCGATCTACTGGGCGGGTGACGATCGCTACCACGTCCGCATGAAGGAATTGTCCAAATATGCCCGCGTTACGGAGGGGGAAGAGGTGGTTTCCTCCGGTTTTTCGCAGTATTTTCCGGCTGACGTGCTGATCGGCTATGTGGAGAGTTTTTCGCTGGCCGATACCCAGATGGCTTACGACGTGGTGATCCGGCTGGCGGTGGATGTGTCGCAACTGACGGATGTTATCCTGGTGCGCAACCGGGATATCGAAGATGTGCAGGAGCTCGAAGCCGAAGCCGAGCGGCAAAACAGAAGATAAATATGTACCGGACTGTTCCCTATATCGTCTTATTCCTTATTTTGGCCCTGTTGCAGATTTTTCTGTTCGACAACCTGTCGATCAGTATCTACCTCTGCCCTTTGGTCTATATCGGCTTCATTGTCCTGCTGCCGATCGACGCTCCGCCGGTTGCAGTGCTTTTTCTGGCTTTGTCGATGTCCGTTGCGATGGATTGGGCGATGGGGGCAGCGGGGATCAATACGATCGCTACGCTTCCGGTCGCTATGCTGCGCCGGCCGCTTCTGCAGTCTGTCTGCGGTAAGGAGGGGATTCGGGAGGGTGGTATTCCTTCTTCGATCCGGTTGGGGCAGGGCGGATTTCTGCGCTACCTGGCAGCGATGGTCGTGGTACACCACTTCCTGTTTTTCATGTTGGAGTCCCTGTCTTGGGCGCAGTTGTTCCATACGCTCGTCCGACTGGTCGTGAGCAGTGCTGTTACGGTGGGCTTCATCTGGCTGCTTGCGCGGCTGTTCACCACTAAACTGACGGTTCGGCTATGAGTTACGGTGGGGAAGGGGTTGCCCGGATGCGGGTGCTGCAGGTGGTCGTGCTGATCGTTTTCGGCGTAATCGCCGCGCGGCTTGCTTATATTCAGCTCATCGACAGCAAATATGAGGAGCTGGCCCGGGGCAATGCGTTGCGCTACGAAGTTCAGTATCCGTCCCGTGGCGAGGTGTTCGACCGCAACGGCGAATATCTGGTACAGAGTCGCGAGTGTTATGACTTGATGGTGATCTATCGCGAGATGGATCGGGAGGGGTTCGATACGACGCTTTTCTGTCAGGTTACGGGGCTTTCGCGCGAAGGGCTTGTGAGGGAGCTGGCCAATGCCCGTGTGCGTCCGCGTGCGCCCCGTATGGTGATGAACTATATGTCCAAGGAGGACAAACTTCGTTTCGACGAGTGTAACTTCGCCGGCTTCTATACCGTTTACCGGACTGCCCGGCAATACCCTCGTAAAGTAGGGGGAAACCTGCTGGGATATGTGGGGGAGGTCAATTCCGAAATGTTGCGGCGTTATCCTTCGTATCAGGCGGGCGAATACGTCGGAATCAGCGGCGTGGAGTCGGCCTACGAGCCGGAGCTGCGCGGTAAGAAGGGGGTGAAGATCTCCGAGGTGGATACGCACGGAGCGATCAAGGGTTCGTATATGGACGGTCGTTTCGATTCGCTGCCCGTACCCGGCAAGTCGATCGTCTGCACGATCGACGCGCGGTTGCAGCTCTTCGCCGAGGAGCTGATGGCCGGCAAAGTCGGGGCTGCCGTGGCGATCGAACCTTCGACGGGCGAGATTCTGATGATGGTTTCCTCGCCCACATACGATCCCGATGAACTGGTGGGACGGCAGCGGGGCAATCACTATATGGAGCTGCTCTATAACAAACGGCAGCCGCTGTTCAACCGTGCCGTAAGCGGCCGTTATCCGCCCGGTTCGACCTTCAAACTGGTTCAGGGCCTGATCGGGATGCAGGAGGGTGTGCTGACTCCTTCCATGCGTTATCCCTGTCACGAGGGTTATCAGGTCGGACGGCTCAAGATGAGGTGTCACGCCCATACGTCGCCTGCGGACCTGCGTTTTGCCATAGCGACTTCGTGCAACGCCTATTTCTGTTACGTATTCCGCGATATTCTCGAAAATCCCCGGTACGGAAGCGTCAAGGAGGGGTTCGACGTATGGAGGGAGTATGTCGAGAGTTTCGGCTTCGGCCGCAAGCTGGATTCGGATTTTCTGGGCGAGGGAAACGGCTATGTTCCCGACCGGAAGTTTTACGACAGGCGTTATCGGAAATCGTGGAACGCGCTGACGGTGCTGTCGCTCTCGATCGGTCAGGGGGAGCTGGAGTGTACGCCGCTGCAAATGGCTAACCTGGCGGCTATCGTCGCTAATCGCGGGTACTATTATATCCCGCACATCGTCCGTTCGGTAGAGGGGCGGGATTCGATGGACCGGCGGTTTTACGAGAAACATTATACGAAAGTCGATCCGAAATATTTCGAACCGATCGTGGAGGGTATGTGGCAGAGCGTGCACAAGGAGGGCGGAACCTCCCGGACGGCTTATCTGCCGGGTCTGGACGTGTGCGGCAAGACCGGTACGGCGCAGAATCCTCGAGGCAAGGATCATTCGACCTTCCTGTCGTTCGCTCCGAAGGACAATCCCCGCATCGCTATTTCGGTGTATGTCGAGAACGGCGGGTTCGGGGCTTCGGCCGCTTTGCCCATCGCCAGTCTGCTCGAAGAGTACTATTTGACCGACACCGTCACACGGCCCTGGCTGGTGGAGATGGTCAAGCAGAAAACGATTTATTACCCGGCCTATGGAAAATAACGGCATCGGTAAATTGTTCGAGGGCGTCGATCGCTGGACAGTGCTGATCTATGTGCTGATCGTGCTGGTCGGCTTCGTGGCTATCCTCTCCGCTTCGTACGAAGAGGGGGCGGAGAGCATTTTTTCCTTCTCGCATTTCTATATGAAACAGCTCGTCTGGATGGGAATATCGTTCGCCGTAGCGGTCGTCGTGTTGCTGGTCGATGCGAGCATCTATCACAAGTGGGCTTATCTGTTCTATGTCCTGGGATTGCTGACCCTGGTAGCCGCTCTGCTGTTCGGTCGTGAAGTGAACGGTGCGAAGGCCTGGTTCGAGATCGGGTCGGTCCGTATTCAGCCGGTGGAGTTCGCCAAAATCGCTACGGCGTTGGCGCTGGCCCGCGTGATGAGCTCCAGCTCGTTTTCGATCAACCGGGCGGGGGATCTTTTCAAGGTGGGATTGGTGATCTGTCTGCCGCTGTTGATTATCGTCATGCAGAACGATACAGGATCGGGTATCGTGCTCGTATCGCTGCTGTTCGTGTTGTACCGCGAAGGTTTGAACAAGTGGCTCTGTATTCCGGTGATCCTGATCGCCGTACTCTTTATTTTTTCGTTCCTCTTTACGCCGCTGACCCTGTTGGTGATGCTGATTCTGGTCTGTACGCTTTCCGAGGCGATGATGAACGGACAGTGGCGGTCCCGCATGGTTTATCTGGCTGCGCTGGCATTGGGCACGCTGCTTCTCTATTTCGGGATGCTGTTGGCGGCTCCCGGAGCGATGGATCTCTACCGCTGCCTGCTCGTGGTGACGCTGCTGTCGCTCATCTTTGTGGCGATTTATGCCTTCCGCGCCAATCTGCGCAATATTTTCATTACGATCGGACTGTTTCTGACGGCAATGCTTTTCGTTCCGACTACCGATTATATTTTCAATTCCATCCTCAAAGAGCATCAGCAGAACCGTATTTTAAGTTTCCTGGGGCTGGTCAGTGATCCCCTCGGTACGGATTATAACGTCAATCAGGCCAAGATCGCTATCGGTTCGGGCGGCTGGATCGGCAAAGGGTTCCTGCAAGGGACCCAGATCAAATACGGTTTCGTGCCGGAGAAACATACCGATTTCATTTTCTGTACCATCGGCGAGGAGTGGGGATTTCTGGGCGCTATGCTTCTGCTGACGCTCTTTTGCCTGTTGATATTCCGGTTGATGCGTATGGGCGAACGGCAGGAGGAGCCTTTCGGACGGATCTACTGTTACTGCGTTGCGGCATTCCTGCTTTTTCATCTGCTCGTTAATGTGGGGATGACCATCGGACTGATGCCGGTGATGGGAATTCCCCTGCCGTTGGTCAGCTACGGTGGTTCGTCGCTCATGGCTTTTACCATCATGTTGTTCATTGCGGTCCGGCTGGATGCCTCGACCCGGCAATATTCTTTTCGATAACATTCACAACCTTATTTATATATCCGACTGACTTTATGAAAGAACATCAACACAGAGGTTTGACTTCCGCCCAGGTGGAGGAGAGCCGCCGTCTGCATGGGGATAATCTCATCACGCCCCGCAAGGGGGATTCGGCCTGGAAACTGTTTGCCGAGAAGTTCCGCGATCCGATTATTCAGGTATTGCTGGTAGCGGCGCTGCTGTCGCTGGCGATGGCTTTTATCGATGGGGAGTTCCTGGAAACCATCGGAATTATCTGCGCCATCGTTTTGGCCACTTGTGTCGGCTTTTTCTTCGAATTGGACGCCATGCGGCGGTTCAAGCGGCTCAATCTGGTGAATGACGACATTCCGGTCAAGGTCGTCCGCGACGGGGAGATGACCGAGGTGCCCCGACGCGATGTGGTCGTGGGCGACCTGGTGTATGTCGAGAATGGCGAAACGGTCCCGGCGGACGGTAAGCTGGTGAAGGCCGTATCGCTCAAGATCAATGAATCGACGCTGACGGGCGAGCCTGAGGTGGACAAGACTACCGACGAACGCTTTTTCGATGCCGAGGCGACCTATCCTTCCGATGCGCTGTTGCGCGGTACGACCGTCGTGGACGGTTACGGCGAGATGATCGTCGAGGCTGTGGGCGACCGCACCGAAGCGGGGCGGGTAACCGAGCAGTCGTCCATAGCCAGCGAAGAGCCTACGCCGTTGTATAAGCAGCTGACGCGTCTTTCGAGGATGATCGGTAAGATCGGTATTGCAGTGTCGATTGCGATCTTCGTAGCGATGCTCGCCAAGGCATACCTGGGCGGCGAGCTTTCGACGGGCGATTGGGTCCAGACTTCCAAGGAGCTGCTGCGTATTTTTATGGTTTCGGTGGCTTTGATCGTGATGGCTGTTCCTGAGGGGCTGCCGATGAGTATCACGCTCTCGCTGGCGTTGTCGATGCGTCGGATGTTGAAGACGAATAACCTGGTGCGCAAGATGCACGCCTGCGAAACGATGGGGGCCGTTACGGTGATTTGTACCGATAAGACCGGTACGCTTACCCAGAACCGGATGCGGGTCGAGGAGATCATCCATTATGCGTCCATCGACGAACGGTTGCTGGCCGAGATCATCGCCGTCAATTCGACCGCTTTTCTCGATGCCGACGCAAATGTCATCGGCAATCCGACCGAAGGGGCCCTGCTGATCCGCCTGCGGGAAGAGGGATTCGACTATGCGGCTTTGCGCGAGGAGGCTCCGATCGTCGATCGTATGACGTTCACCACCGAACGCAAATATATGGCGACGATTATACAGAGCAAAACCACTGGAAAGCGTTTGATTTGCGTGAAGGGTGCTCCCGAAATCGTACGGGCGATGTGTATGCCGGATGGCAAGGACGCCCAGGTGAACGAACAGTTGCTGCTGTTTCAGGGACGTGCGATGCGTACGCTGGCGGTGGCGTATGCCGAAACGACGGCCGAACGATGCGAAGACGCGCTGCGGGATCCGCAGATGCTGTTCGTGGCCGTGGCGGCGATCGCCGATCCGGTGCGGGAAGATGTGCCGGCTGCCGTAGCCCGTTGTATGAAGGCCGGAATCGACATTAAGATCGTCACGGGCGATACTCCGGCCACGGCCCGTGAGATCGCACGCCGCATCGGTTTATGGCACGATGAAACCGACTCCTCACGGAACGAAATGACGGGCGTGGAGTTCGCGGCGATGAGCGACGAGGAGCTGCTCGAGCGGGTGCAGGCTCTGAAGATTATGTCCCGGGCGCGACCGCTCGACAAGCAGCGGCTCGTGCGTCTTTTGCAGCGCAAGGGCGAAATCGTGGCTGTAACGGGTGACGGTACGAACGATGCACCGGCGCTGAATTTCGCTAACGTGGGACTCTCGATGGGATCGGGTACGTCGGTGGCGAAGGATGCCAGCGACATCACGCTGCTCGACGATTCGTTTACGTCGATCGCATCGGCCGTGATGTGGGGGCGTTCGCTCTACCGCAATATCCAACGTTTCGTACTGTTTCAACTGACGATCAATTTCGCGGCGATCATCGTGGTTTTCGTAGGTTCGATTTTCGGGACCGAGATGCCGCTTACGGTAGTGCAGATTCTGTGGGTCAATATCATCATGGACACTTTCGCTGCGCTGGCGATGGCTTCCCTGCCGCCCAATCCGGCGGTGATGAACGAACCGCCGCGTCCCAAAGACGAGTTTATCATCACACCGGCCATGGCCCGGACGATCTTTACCTGCGGAACGATTTTCGTCGGCGTATTGCTCGGTATGCTGTTCTACTGGCGTGCTACGACCGGCGAGCTCAGTCTCGAACAACTGACCGTTTTCTTCTCTGTATTCGTCTTTCTGCAGTTCTGGAATATGTTCAACGCCAAAGGCTTCGAAGCGTGCCATTCGGTGCTGCACGATCTGCGGGGAAGCCGTACGTTCTTCTTGGTGCTGCTGTTGATCGCCGTCGGACAGGTATTGATCGTGGAATTCGGAGGTCCGGTGTTCCGTACTACGCCGCTCACGTGGGTACAATGGCTCGAAGTGATCGGCTATACCTCTCTGATCGCTATTCTGGGCGATGTCGTGCGGAGTATCCGCCGCCGCATCCGTCCCCGTCCCGGCTGTCGGTAAGCGGTGAGAACAGGTTTTTCCGATGCGGTCGGAATCTTGTATTTGGTAAATGAAGAAATTGCTGTTGCTGTGCCTTCTGCTGGGGGTGTCGATCGGCGCTTTCGCCCAGGTCGATACATTGAGTCCGATTACCCCCCCCCTCCGCCGCAGCCCGTTTGTCCGGGATATGGAGCGGATAACCTCTTCGCGTGCCTATCGAATAACCTATATCGGAGTTCCCCTTATTGTCGCAGGTTTGGTCGTGCAGGAGCGGGATCGGGGATTTCGTCATTTGAGGAACGATTATGTACCGTCTTTCCGTCTCCATTATGACGATTATCTGCAATATGCTCCCGCAGCGTTGATGCTGGGGCTGAAAATCGGAGGAGTCCGGGGGCGCAGTTCGTGGGGCCGGATGTTGGTGTCGGATGCCTTTTCCGTCGCGCTGATGGCCGGAGCGGTCAACTCTCTGAAATATACCTGCCGTATGCCCCGCCCCGACGGATCGAACAACAAGTCGTTTCCGTCGGGGCATACGGCTACGGCTTTTATGGCAGCTACGATGCTTCATAAGGAGTACGGGCCTCGCAGTCCCTGGTACAGTATCGCCGGCTATTCGATGGCTACGGTAACGGGTGTTTCGCGCATGCTCAACAATAAACATTGGTTCAGCGATGTATTAGTAGGTGCGGGGATCGGTATTCTTTCCGTAGAGCTGGGATACCTGTTCGCCGATTTGATTTTCAAGGAGAGGGGATTGACGGAATTCGAGCAGGATTTTGCTTTCGATCGGTATTGCCGGCCGTCGTTTCTCGGTATGGAAGTAAGTACGGATGTGGTGATAGGACGGTATCGTCCTGTTGCGGGAGTCGAAGGCGAGTTCAATGCAGGTGTGAACCTGGGCATCGAGGGGGCTTGGTTTATGAATCCTTATGTCGGTTTCGGAGGACGTACGGCCGTGTCGAGTGTGCCGATCAAGTTGAATGTTGCCGAATCTACGGATCGTTTGGACAGTTGGGCCGCAAGTGCCGGGGCCTATTTTTCATATCCGATTACGGCACGCTGGCGGACCGGTGGCAAGGTCTTGGCCGGGTATCAGTATTATGAATCCTTTTCCCTGAACGGATATACGCTGGGGAGTTGCGGAGGACCTGTTTTCGGAGTCGGCACGTCCATGACATTTCGCGCCAACTACAATTTCGACCTTCGATTTCAGACGACTTATTACCTGCAACCTCCGATGGTCCGCGAGAGTCGTCAGCACCTTAATACGCTGACTTTGGGTCTGTCGGCGAATATCGCTTTTTAGTACTTGTGCGGGTCCGAACCGCGATTCTTCGAAACGGATAAAATGAAAGAGGTGCGACCTTCGGCCGCACCTCTTTTCGTATAAAGGAACAGGATTACAATACACCCTGCTCGAGCATAGCCTGTGCGACTTTCATGAAGCCTGCGATGTTGGCGCCCTTCACGTAGTCGATGTGACCGTCCTTCTGCTTGCCGAACTTCACGCAAGCGTCGTGGATGCTTGCCATGATGAAGTGGAGTTTCTCGTCCACCTCTTTGCCCGACCAGGAGATGTGCATGCAGTTCTGCGTCATTTCGAGACCCGAAGTAGCTACACCGCCCGCATTGACAGCCTTGCCCGGTGCGAACAGGATACCTGCCTTCTGGAATGCGTGGATAGCTTCCGGCGTGCAACCCATGTTCGAAACCTCGGCGCAGCACCAAGTGCCGTTCTTCAGCAGTTCGGCAGCATCGTCGCCGTTCAGCTCGTTCTGGAATGCGCAGGGGAGTGCGATGTCGCACTTCACGCTCCAAGCCTTCTTGCCCGGAGTGAAGGTCGTACCTGCGAATTTCTCTGCGAACGGAGCCACGATATTGCGGTTCGAAGCGCGGAGCTCGAGCATATAGTCGATCATCTCCTCGTTCATACCGTTGGGGATCGTTACTACACCGTCGGGACCGGAGATTGCGATCACTTTGGCGCCCAGTTCGGTAGCCTTCTTCGATGCACCCCAAGCCACGTTACCGAAGCCCGAGATGGCGATCTTTGCGCCTTCCAGTTTCTTGCCGGCCAGATGCAGCATGTGCTGTACGAAATAGAGTGCGCCGAAACCGGTAGCCTCCGGACGGAGGATCGAACCGCCCCAAGTTTCGCCCTTGCCGGTAAGAACGCCGGTGTGGTACTTGCGAGCCAGTTTCTGATACATACCGTTCAGGAAGCCGATCTCACGACCGCCTACGCCTACGTCGCCGGCGGGAACGTCGGTATCGACACCGATATTGTGCCACAATTCAAGCATGAAAGCCTGGCAGAAACGCATGATTTCAGCGTTCGACTTGCCGGTCGGATCGAAGTCCGAACCACCCTTTGCACCACCCATCGGAAGGGTCGTCAGGGCGTTCTTGAAAGTCTGCTCGAAACCGAGGAACTTCAGCATCGAAGGGTTCACGGCCTTGTGGAAACGCAAACCGCCTTTGTAGGGACCGATCGCGCTGTTGAACTGAACGCGGTAGCCCAGGTTGGTCTGAACTTCGCCTTTGTCGTCCACCCACGTTACGCGGAAGGTGAAGATACGATCCGGCTCTACGAGGCGCTCAACGATCTTGGCTTTCTCGAACTCAGGATGTTGGTTGTAAACTTCCTCGATGGACTCGAGTACTTCGCGTACGGCCTGCAGGTATTCGTTTTCACCCGGGTGCTTACGCTCCAATTCTGCCATTAAATTGTTAACATTCATAATATATTGAAATTAAGTTGTGGTTTAATGTTGATGCAAAGATAGTATTTATTCTTATAGATTGTAATTTATTTTGCATGAAAAGATTACTTTTTCGTACAAAGTGATTTTGTTTGTCTGAAAAACTGAAATTGAACGGTTTTTCCGAGCCAGGACTCTTCCGTATATATTATAAGGAAAAAGTTTTCGCACGGATTGGGGGGCATGAACGGGTATTTTGGAAAAATATCGTTATCTTTGTTGGGATTAAACCTTTTTCATAAGGCAATGAGTTCAGACAAGTACATTTTGCAGGAGGTCGTCGATGCCCGTACGGAACGGGAGTTCCTCGATCTGCCTCGGAAAATCTATAAGGGGAATCGTAATTGGGTATGTCCCCTCGATCCTTCTATCCGGGCTATTTTCGACCCGAAGAAAAATGAATTGCTCTCCGACGGCGAGGCCATTCGCTGGATCGCACGCGATAAAAAAGGAGAAGTGGTGGGACGTATCGCCGCTTTTTACGATCGGGAACATGCTTTCCTGGAGGAACAGCCGACGGGAGGATGCGGCTTTTTCGAGGCTATCAACGATCAGGAGCTGGCCGATCAGCTTTTCGATGCGGCCCGCATGTGGCTTTCCAGCCGGGGTATGGAGGCGATGGACGGTCCGATCAATTTCGGTCCCCGGGACTCCTGGTGGGGGCTGCTGGTCAGCGGGTACGAATTCCAGCCCCTCTATGAGAATGCGTACAATCCGCCTTATTATAAAGAGTTGTTCGAGAATTACGGATTTCAGAACTATTTCAACCAGCATACCTATCTGCGTCGGTTGGAGGTGGGGCAGTTGAGCGATTCGGTTTATGAGCGCGTGAAGCGCCTGGAGGAGAGTCCGGGTTACTGTTTCAAGCATATCTCGAAAAAGAATCTCGAGCAGGTGGCCGAGGATTTCCGGTTGGTTTATAACAAGGCGTGGGCGCTGTTTTCGGGTGTGAAGGCGATGGACCGCGAACAGGCGTTCCGCATTATGAATACGTTGCGCCCGATTATCGACGAACGGTTGGTCTATTTCGCTTACTATAACGACGAACCCATCGGCTTTTTCATCATGGTGCCCGATTTGAATCGGGTGATCGGTTCCTTCAACGGCAAGTTCGGCTGGTGGAACAAGTTGCGTCTGATGTGGGCGCTCAAGGTGGCGCATAAGGCTGACAGGGTTCTTGGCTTGATTTTCGGAGTCACCCCCGAGTTCCACGGCAAGGGCATCGAGGCGGGAATCATTCGTGAGTTCGAGAAGGCGGTGCCGAAGTTACCCTACAAATCGTTGGAACTTGCGTGGATCGGCGATTTCAATCCGGTGATGATGCGCATGGTGGAGAGTTACGTATGCGCCACCAAGCACAAGATGCATACGACCTACCGCTACCTGTTCGACCGCACGAAGGAGTTTCACCGCTGTCCCCGGATGGGCGTGAAGCGCCGCGAATAAGACTGATAATCAAATAACTGATAATTAAATCGATAACAGACAATGAAAACAACGGTTTTTACCAAACATCACATTGCGAACGGCGCTAAGATGGCCGAGTTCGCAGGTTACAACATGCCGATCGAATTTACGGGCATCAACGAAGAGCACCTGGCCGTGCGCAACAACGCGGGCGTATTCGACGTGAGTCACATGGGCGAGGTCTGGGTAAAAGGTCCCAAGGCCGAAGCGTTCCTGCAGCATATCACGACCAACGATGTTGCGGCGCTTTACGACGGGAAGGTGCAATATACCACCATGCCCAACGGCAAGGGAGGTATCGTGGACGACTTGCTGGTTTACCGGATCGATGCCGAAACTTATCTGCTCGTAATCAATGCGGCCAATATCGACAAGGATTGGAACCATATCGTCGAAGAGGGCAAGAAATTCGGCTTGGAGGCCGGTCATGGCAAGCAGCTCTACAACGCTTCGGACGAGATCTGCCAACTGGCGATCCAGGGTCCCAATGCGATGAAGATCGTGCAGAAGTTGTGCACCGAGCCGGTGGAGGATATGGAATACTATACGTTCAAGAAGCTGAAGGTTGCCGGTGTGGATGCGATTCTTTCGATTACGGGATACACCGGTGCGGGCGGCTGCGAGATCTATGTGGCCAACGAAGACGGCGAGAAACTCTGGAAGGCTCTCTGGCAGGAGGGTTCGAAGGAGGGGCTGAAGAACATCGGCCTCGGTGCCCGCGACACGTTGCGTCTGGAAATGGGTTTCTGCCTCTACGGTAATGATATCGACGATACGACTTCGCCCATCGAGGCGGGCCTGAACTGGCTGACCAAGTTCGTCGATGGCAAGGAGTTCATCGACCGTAAACTGATGGAAGAGCAGAAGGCCGGCGGTTTGACCCGCAAGCTGGTCGGTTTCAAGATGATCGATCGCGGTATTCCGCGTCATGGCTACCAGATTGCCTCTCCTGAGGGCGATATCATCGGCCAGGTGACTTCGGGTACGATGTCGCCCTGTCTGAAACAGGGGATTGGTATGGGTTACGTGAAGAAGGAGTTCGCCAAGGTCGGCACGCAGATCGCCATCGTGATCCGCGAGAAGCTGATGAAGGCCGAGGTCGTGAAACTTCCGTTCATTCAGCAAAAATAGTTTCCGTCCGATCGGATGATTCGGGGCGGCTCTGCAAAAGAGCCGCCCCTTTTTTGTCGTATCCGTGATTTTTGCATCCGACATCAGATCTGCGCGTCCGGTCGGAGCCGGTAACGGGTTATACTGAGAAGCAATTCCGATTTTATAAGGCCGTGAAAGGCATCGGTAAATAGGGTCCGGTTTTTCAGCCGTTCGCAGCCATCTCCCGGTCGAATATTTCGTCGAAAAGCCGCCGGAGCTCTTGGCGGTTGCGGATCAGCTCGCGCAGTCGTGCGAGGCGCAGGGCATTGTCCGATTCCGGGATCCAGAGTCGGAGATAGCCTCCTTCCGCGTATTTATGTGTCAGGTGATCGACACAGCGGCGATATTGATCCTCGCGGTCCAGCTCCGGATAGTTCGCCAGCCCGTATTGTATCGTGCGGCGGACGATGGTCGGCGGGTCGATACAACGGTCGGCTTCGGCAACGATGCGTCCGTAAATCGTGCGGGGTTCGTGGTCCGACGAGGCGCGGTGGTCTTCCACCGCCTCACGCATGACGGCGATCTGCTGCGGCGAGAACCACTGCCGCAGTTTTGTATCCGCAGCGAGGATTTCCCCCGAATGGATATGGTGCATCTCCCGTCCTTTCTCCAGTCCCACGTCGTGGTAGGCCGCAATTGCGTAAACCATCTGCCGATCGACCTGGTAATGCCGGGCCAGTGCCAGACTCTGTTCGATGACTGTCCGGGCGTGTTCGGGTCCGTGGGCACGGTCGAAATGTTCGTAACGGGGGAGGATCGCCTGTTCGACGTAGGCTTGCAACTCTTTATTCATGTGTTTCGTAAAAAAAGTCCCTTCCATGGTAGGGGAAAGGGACTTTGGTTGTAGAAACCGGATGGTGGTATCTGGATAAATATCCTATTTTGCGTATGCCACGGATCGGGTTTCGCGGATGACGGTGATTTTTACCTGCCCCGGGTAGGTCATTTCGTCCTGGATCTTCTTGGCGATGTCGTGCGACAGGCTTTCGGACTCCATGTCGGAGAGCTTCTCCGCACCGACGATTACACGCAGCTCGCGGCCTGCCTGGATCGTATAGGTCTTCACTACGCCGGGGTAGGAGAGCGCGATGTCCTCCATCTCCTTCAGACGCTTGATATAGCTCTCGACCACCTCACGACGGGCTCCCGGACGGGCTCCCGAAATGGCATCGCAGACCTGGATGATCGGGGCGATAAGCGACGACATCTCGATTTCGTCGTGGTGGGCGCCGATCGCGTTGCAAACCTCGGGCTTCTCCTTGTATTTCTCGGCGAGTTTCATACCGATAATTGCGTGCGGCAATTCGGGTTCGTCGTCGGGCACCTTGCCGATGTCGTGCAACAGACCGGCGCGGCGGGCCGTTTTGGGGTTGAGCCCCAGCTCGGCAGCCATGATGCCGGCCAGGTTGGCCGTTTCGCGGGCGTGCTGCAACAGGTTCTGTCCGTAGGAGGAGCGGTATTTCATCTTGCCGATCATACGGATCAGCTCCGGATGCAGGCCGTGAATACCCAGGTCGATCGCGGTACGTTTGCCGACTTCGACGATCTCCTCTTCGATCTGCTTCTGTACCTTGGCGACCACCTCCTCGATTCGGGCCGGGTGGATACGTCCGTCGGTTACGAGCTGGTGCAGGGCCAGGCGGGCGATTTCGCGGCGCACGGGATCGAACCCGCTCAGGATGATCGCTTCGGGCGTGTCGTCCACGATGATTTCGATGCCTGTGGCAGCTTCCAGCGCCCGGATGTTGCGACCTTCGCGGCCGATGATGCGGCCTTTGACTTCGTCGCTTTCGATGTTGAACACCGTAACGGCGTTTTCGATGGCCGTTTCGGTCGCCACACGCTGGATCGAAGCCACGATGATTCGCTTGGCCTCCTTCGTGGCGGTCATTTTGGCCTCCTCGATCGTTTCGTTGATGTAGGCTGCAGCGTCGGCTTTGGCTTCCGCTTTCATATTTTCGATCAGGATGCTCTTGGCATCTTCGGAGCTCAGGCCCGAAATCTGCTCGAGGCGCGTGTTCTGCTCGTGCATCAGACGGTCGATCTCCTCCTTCTTGTGTTCGAGCACCTGAAGCTGCGCTTCCATCTGCTCTTTGAGGCGGGCGTTCTCCTTGACCTTGCCTTCCAGTTCGCGCTGTTGGTTTTGCAGGTTGTTTTCGATCTGCTTGGCCCGCTGTTCGCTTTGGGCGATCTTCTGGTTGCGTTCATTGACCTGGCGGTCGTGCTCGCTCTTGAGCTGGATGAACTTCTCCTTGGCCTGGAGAATCTTCTCTTTCTTTATCATTTCGCCTTCCGCTTCCGCCTCTTTCCGGGCGGCTTCACGCAGTGCCTTGATGGTCTTCTTGGTAACGTATTTGGTTACCAGGATGTAAATACCCAGGCAGACTACGGCGGACAGGACGCTCGATAGTACGATTGTCATCATTGTTTTAGAGAGTTATTATTTGTTAGTTATTAGGGTTTGTGCATAAAAAAACCGCATAGTATTCCTTAACTTGTTTGACGAATCTGCAAGATCAGTCAAGTGTGGGGGCTCCCGAAAATCGCAACCTTCTACCGGCAGGCCGCAGCCTGCACCCCGAGGGGTTGAAGCCTGATTTTGAAAGTGGTGAGTTGCCCCAATGTAAAAATTGTTCAGTTTCGCAAAGCTTTAAGGAATCTATGCGGGTAGATTTTTCTTAAACGTATGGTAAAGAACGATGATACTTGCGGACTTTTCTATACGGTCCCCCCTCGTATCCTTCCCTGTTATTTCTTTTCGGTTTCGATTCGGTTCAGGTATTCGTCGATCTCGTCGCGCAGCGCTTCCAGCCTGCGGAGATCTTCGCTGCCCACTTCTCGGCTGCGGGCCAGCGAAACGCTCGAAATCGCCAACTGCAATGCGGCCATCGCCAGGCAGTCCTGTGTCGAGAATCCTTCGTATTTGGCTTTTTCGAACCGGGTGACATAGGCATTCACCTCGCGTTCGGCCAGGCGGTAGAACTCCTCTTTCTCCGCCAGCGACTGTTCCTCGTTCGCTTCGTGCTTGAGCGTAAACGAGTAACTTTTACCGGCTATTTTGAGCTTTATTGCCTGTTGCTGGGCCATGTCGCTTGCTTCCCGTTAAATGAAATATCTTCGGTCGTTATCGTATGTCTTGCCTACTTGCCCGACAGCTCTTCGCCGATTCGGTCGGGTTTGTTGAGTAGGGTGATGCACTTGTCCACCTCCCGCATTAAACGGTTGACGCGTGCGATCGCTTTGCTTTGGTCGGGTGCATTTCCTGCGAGTCCCTGGCTGAGCTGTACGCGGGCGAGCTCCTTGCCGAGCTCTTTTACCTGCATTTGCAAATCGCGGTTTTCTTTACGCAAGACGTCGCGCTCCGCCGCTGTTTCCTTGCAAAGGGCCGTAAGCCGACGATGGTCGGCAATGAGCTGCCGAATCTGCGCCTCGAAATCGCTTATGACCTTTTTCTCTGCCATTTATCTGTCGCCGGAAATATTTTCCGCCTTCCCAAAGGTATATAAAAAACGTCAAACGACAAAATTTTATTTCATGATCATATCCTTTCGTGTCCCCCGTTATGGGAAGCGTAGCGGCCCAATTCCCCTCCCGGGAAGGGAATTAGGGGTGAATTGCGGACACGACCGGAGGCCGTGAGTTAGCGACCGTCGGATTCGATCCTGCGACTGTCGGATAACGCTACATTGAAAGATGTGATGATTGTCTTTTATTTCGTTTCGAGTTCGCCGTAGAGGTCGTAGTCTTCGGCTGCGGTGATCCGCACCTGATAGAAGCAACCGCGGATCAGCCTGCGGCCTGCGGCCGGAATCAGGATCTCCTGATCCACTTCGGGCGAGTCGTATTGCGACCGTCCTACGTAGAAATCCCCCTGCCGGGAGTCGATGATGACCCGCTCCAACTGACCGATACGTGCCCGGTTGTTTTCGAGCGAGATCTCATTCTGAAGCGCCATTACTCGTTCTACACGACTTTGTTTGACCTCTTCCGGAACATCGTCCGGCAGATTCCGGGCCGAATAGGTTCCCTCCTCTTCGGAATAGGGGAATACGCCCAGTCGTTCGAACCGTACCGTGCGCACGAATTCCAGAAGCTCTTCGAAGTCGGCTTCGGTTTCGCCCGGATATCCGACCAGCAGGGTCGTGCGCAGCGCGAGGTCGGGAATGGCCTGCCTCAGTTTGTCGATCAGTTCGTAAGCCTGGGCCTTGGTATGGCGTCGGTGCATGGCCGCGAGCTGGTCGTCGGAGATATGCTGGAAGGGAATGTCGAGGTATTTGCAGATTTTGGGTTCGCGGGCCATCACTTCGATCACCTCGTCGGGGAAAGCCGTGGGGTAGGCGTAGTGGAGCCGGATCCAGCGGATGCCGTCGATGCGGCACAAGGCTTCGAGCAGTTCGGCCAGGCGTCGTTTGCCGTAAAGGTCCAGGCCGTAGTAGGTCGTGTCCTGTGCGATTACGATCAGTTCGCGCACACCGCCTGCGGCCAGCTTCCGGGCCTCTTCCAGCAGGGTTTCCATCGGCACCGAAGCGTGGGGCCCCCGAATCAGGGGAATGGCGCAATAACCGCACTTCCAGTTGCAGCCTTCGGAAATTTTCAGGTAAGCGTAATGTTTCGGGGTGGTGAGCCGGCGTTCGGTCGCAAGCGCTGGCCGGGGAGTCGCCTCCAGCGCCCGAACGATGTCGTCCCAATCCTTCACGCCGAAGAACTCATCGACCTCGGGCAGCTCGGCACGCAGCTCCTCCGCATAACGCTCGCTCAGGCAGCCCACGACGAACAGCCGTTCGATTTTACCCGTCTGTTTGGCGGCGGCGGCCCGGAGGATCATGTCGATCGACTCCTGCTTGGCGTCGCCGATGAAGCCGCAGGTGTTGATGACCACGACTTTGGCATCGGTGCGGTCGCTGTCGTGCGTGACCGTATAGCCTGCGGCTGCGAGCTGGGCCATCAGGTGTTCCGAATCGACCGTGTTTTTCGAGCACCCGAGGGTGATGACGTTAATTTTCTTCATTCACGGGAGATTTTATTTTGCTTCGCTGCCGAAAAGGGCGTTCACGAACTCCTTGCGGTCGAACATCTTGAGCTGGTCGATACCTTCGCCGATGCCGATGTAGCGGACGGGAATGCGGAACTGGTCGCTGATGCCGATCACCACGCCGCCCTTGGCCGTGCCGTCGAGCTTGGTGATGGTGAGCGACGTGACCTGCGTGGCCTGGGTGAATTGCCGGGCCTGTTCGAAGGCGTTCTGTCCGGTCGAACCGTCCAGCACCAGCATCACCTCCTGCGGGGCGTTGGGGATAACCTTGCCCATCACGTTGCGGATCTTGGTCAGCTCGTTCATCAGGCCGACCTTGTTGTGCAGGCGGCCCGCCGTGTCGATCAGTACGACGTCGGCCTTGTTCGCCACGGCCGATTTCAAGGTGTCGAAGGCCACCGACGCCGGATCGGAGCCCATCTCCTGACGGATCATCGTGGCGCCGGCCCGTTCGGCCCATACGGCCAACTGGTCGATGGCGGCCGCACGGAACGTATCCGCAGCGCCGATATAGACGTTGAGGCCGGCCCGGGTGAGCTGGGCCGCGAGTTTGCCGATCGTCGTGGTCTTGCCGGCGCCGTTCACGCCGACGACCATGATGACGTAGGGGACGCCTTCCTCGACGTCGAGTCCGAAGTTTTCGGTCGAGCGGTGCGACTCCTCCATCAGTTGGGCGATCTCGTCGCGCAGGATCGATTGCAACTCCGAGGTGTTCATATACTTGTCCCGTGCGACGCGGGCTTCGATGCGTTCGATGATCTTCACGGTGGTTTCCACGCCTACGTCGGAGGTGATGAGCACCTCCTCCAGATCGTCGAGCACCTGTGTATCGATGGTCGATCGACCGGCAACGGCCCGCGCCAGTTTCGAGAAGAGGCCCGTTTTGGTCTTCTCCAGACCGGAGTTGAGTTCCGCCTGCTCCCGGTCAGCGGTTCGGGCAGCCGGCTGGGGAGAGGTATTTTCCTGCTTCGTCGTATTTTCGACCGCAGCCGGCCGGTGGTTTTCCGGAGAAGTCGGTTGAGATCGTTCCGCCGGAGTCGTCGGCTGTGTATTCTGTTTTTTCTTGAAAAGATCGAAGAATCCCATAAAATATTGTTATATTAGTAATGTTGCAAAAATACGAAAAGCCCAGAGAAAACGGGAACTTGTTGCCAGTTTTCCGAGAACATTTTAAGACTACGTCAAAGATAGTGAAAGATAAAAGCAATCGTGTGGGCTTGCACGCAAAGATTGCCGAATCGCTTCCTGTCTTCTGCAAAGATAGTACAACCAGCCGGCGGAGCCAAATTTTTTTGAGCGTTGCCGCGTTGGAGTATTTAGGCAAAGTTAGAGATACGGATAAATCGGGTGGTGCAAAGCGAATTTATTCCCGTTTTGTCGAGGCGAAGAACCGCAAGAGGAACGAAGGTACGAATGATTCCTCGATGATCGGTGCTGTTCTGCCGGGTTGCGGGTCGGTGAAAATACAAAGGGCATCCGTTGAGGATGCCCTTTGTATTAAGCGGAATCGAATTTTTAGGTTGTTTTCCGAATCCGGTCCGGCGGATGATTCTTTCCGGCCTTGCGATCCGAAAACATTCGTTTCGCCTAATGCATTGCATTTATTTCTTCTCGGCGAAAAAGTCTTTCACCTGGTCGTTGGCGATGATGCCCTCTTTGAAGATGTATGCACCGGTTTTGTCGGATTTCACCATTTTGATACATTTGGTGAACTGTTTGCCCGTACCGGTTTTCAGCGTTGCGACTACTTTCTTTGCCATATAGCACTAAAATTATTTGATTTCACGATGAATGGTCACCTTCTTCAGGAACGGGTTGTATTTCTTGCGCTCCAGACGGTCGGGGGTGTTTTTCTTGTTCTTGGTCGTGATGTAGCGGGACATTCCCGGAACACCGCTAGCTTTCTGTTCCGTGCATTCGAGAATCACCTGCACTCTGTTGCCTTTCTTTGCCATTTGTCACTTGAGTTTTAGTAAACCTTTTTGGGTGCGGCAGCTTCGCGGAGCGCTACTGCGAGGCCCTTCTTGTTGATTGTTTTGATTCCGGCGGCAGATACCTTGAGGGTGATCCAGCGGCCTTCCTCTTCAGACCAGAAGCGCTTGTTCTTCAGATTGGGGCTGAACTTGCGTTTGGTCTTGTGGTGCGAGTGGGAAACATTGTTGCCGATCACCGCTACCTTGCCTGTAATTTCGCAAACTTTCATTTTGGTTAAAATTTAATTGTAATCCCATTTCGGGGAGTGCAAATATACAATCTTTTGGCCAAATAACAAAACACCGGCCTGAAAAAGGGCCGGTGTCTCTGTTTTCGGGGGTCCTGACTTACCAGGGAATTGCGACAGGGTCTTTCTTGAAATTTTCGGTCGAAACACTGTTTCCGGGCGTTTCGGGATTCAGATATAGCGTACTGTTGAATGGCGTGACGAAGAGTTGTTGGCTGTCGGCATAGCAAATGAGCACGCCGATTCGGATCGTGCCTTCCGCTCGGTTGTACGTACCGTGCTGGTACTCTTCGCCGCCTTGGATGTTGAAGTCGTTGCCGACGCTCATTGCTCCGTATTCGTTGTGAACGATGCCGAGTTGGCACACTTCATTGACGACTTTTACATTGTTCGGGTCGGTCGCATCCATATAGAAATAATACGGACTGCCGGACAGATCGCTGTATATGCCGCTGGCCGCAAGTTCGGGGATCCGGGAGACGGAGAAGGCGTCGGTCAGACGGAAGAGGTCGCGATCGGCGAGTTTTTCGACTTTAAGGTTCGTAATATTGATCACGTTCGACAAGGAGGGGATGCTTTGGTTGAAGAAGAAGCCGCAAACGAACGTGGCTTCGGAGGAAACGGTGATCCATTCGGCAGAAGGATCGACGTACGGTTCGGTCGCAATTATTTCTTTCTTGAGCGTAGCTTTGCCTGCTGCGCTGGAGACCGAAATTAGCATAACGAATTCCGTTTCCGGCGGAAGCGAAATGTATTGGAGTGTATATCCTCCGTTGTTGGCCTGCTCTACCTGCTCTGCCGTCCATGCATTGCCGTACTTTGCGATCAACTCTTCGTCTATTCCCTCCCGGCTGAATACATTGTCGTAATCGCTTTTGAAGAAGAGTGCGGTAAGGATGCCGGATGCGTTGCTGGTGGTGGTAAGTACATCGATCGTAGTGCTGCCGGCCGAAGAGACGGTGACATTCACTTCGGGAGCCGGGCCTGTGGCGGCCGGAGTGTGAACGGGAACCGGGGCGGGGATTACGCCGACGGATTGGGTGCCGGAGAAATAGGCGGCCAAGACGAGGTAGTCGTTGTCTTCCTGTACGGGCTGCATCGAGTTTACGGCTCTTGCCTGGGTTGCAGTCTCTTCGTAACGGCCGTTGTCGTCGGTCGGAATGGTGGCGGAATAGGCCGCGAGGATTTCGGACGTGAGTTTTTGCGGATTGTCGAGGTAATATTCCTGTGCGATGAAATGATCCCACATCGCTTTGGTGACGAGCAGGGTCCGCAGGTCGGTCGAGGGATTACCTTCGATATTCCAGGTAACGGAGTTCGCCGCGATTTCTCCTAAAGTGACCGTAAGCGCTTTGTCCTTTTCGAACGCAATCGGTTCCATCGACTTGAGGGTCGCACGCTCGATCGAGACGGAGTTATGCGTTTGCCGGAGGCAGGTGTTGCCTTCGCTGTCGGTAAGCGTTACGGTGAATCCTTCCGTGTATTCGGCTGCCGGCAGCGCGAAGTAGAAATAGGTCGGAGAGTTCGCATCGAGTCGTACATTCTCCGTGCAGGTCATCGTGACGGAGGTGCTGACGAATTGTGCGGAACCTTCGCCGGGAGCGAAATCGAGGCTGCCGGAAGCCAGATCGCTTTTCGAGATTTCGAAGTGTCCGGCAATGGGTTCTCCCGCATTGCCCGACAGCATAACCGACGCGATCGACGCATCGCCGGTCACTCCTATGCGGAGTAATCCGCCGATATTTTTGAATTCCAGCGAGGTGGATGTGCTGTATGCCACCATCGGATTGCCTCCTGTCGTGTAAAACGAGTCGGGAGTATGGGGCACTTCGGGGCGGAAGTAGGCTTCGACGACCTCTCGCTCCGGGATATATCCGCCGTTGTCCGGAGAGTAGAGAGCCACGTACTCTTCGGCGGTGTCCACATTGGAGATCGTTGCGCGTGTCGGATCATTCGGATCGGGGATTACGGGCAAATTCGTGCCGTTGATTTGTACAATATCCTCTTCGCTCCAGTGGACGTAGGTTTCGCTGACGAGCGTCGTGCGGGTGCGGGGCGTCGAGAGAGTAAGGGTTACCTTGCTGTTTTGTTCGTCGTTTCCGGGATCGTCCGTTCTTCCCGGGTTTTCGGCCGGAGACTTGGTACAGGCCTGAAGAGCCAGGGCGAGGGTGCAAATCCCTGTGAGCAAATGTAAGAATCTTTTCATGGGTTTTGTTTTTTGATGGTTAGACTTGTCGGTTTTTCTTTTCGGGAATAACCGATGTATATCATGTGCTCGGATCATTTCGGGGCGGTGTGCGCCGGTCCGTATCGATCGGCTTTCCGGTGTCGTTCGATCGGCCTCGAAATCTGTTTGCCGGGAGGACTTTCGTTCGGGGCTTTTGACGGTCGGGAATACGGATGCTATTTTGTTGCAGCAAAGATGAAGGGAGCAGGCGTATATTGCTCTCTCATTTCGTTTATATCATTTCTCAAAAAGTATATTTGTCGAAAGATCCCGTTTTCAAGGCCGTTCCCGTGTTTCCGAAAATCGTGCGGATAGAGGGGCGGTGGGAATAACTGGGTGATTTTGTCGCTGACCGGGAGGAAGAATCTGTTCGGGAATAGCTTCGAATTTCGGTTTTGGAAGGCGAATGTTTGATATATAGCGGTATGAGGTGCCCGTAATTACGGTCGGAGAATTAACTCTTTTCGACGGGGTGTGTTCAATGATCCGCCTTTGAATTTCATCGGACGGTGCTAGTGATCGTATCGGGCTTTTGTTTCGCGATTTTCGGGGGCGTCCGGCCGGACAGCGTATCGGAAAGGGTTGGATGCGTTCCGGGAGGAACGGGGCTTGTTCCAGAGACGGGGATATGAAGACTTCCGGAACCTTTCGAGGCTCCGGAAGTCAGGGGGCTTTGGGAAGTGTCGAAACCGGGTTATTCTCCGGCGGCATCCCGTTCGATTTCGTCGCGCAGGAGCGCGAGTGCGAAGGCGCTCGCCCGGTCGATGATTTGTCCCCGGTCGGTGCCGCATTGTTTGAGCAGGGTCACGGTACGGTGCGGGCCGGCTACGGCCATCCAGACCGTGCCGACGGGTTTCTGTTCCGTGCCGCCCGCAGGACCTGCGATGCCGGTGGTTGCGACGGCATAGTCGGCTCCGGCGGTGCGGCGTGCTCCTTCGGCCATCTGCCGTGCGACCTCCTCGCTGACGGCGCCCCGGCAGGCGATCGTTTCGGGATCGACACCCAACAGGTTGCTTTTGGATTCGTTGCTGTAAGCCACCACTCCGCACAGGAAATAGGCCGATGCTCCGGGTATTGCCGTGAAGCGGGCCGCGATGCTGCCGCCCGTGCAGCTCTCGGCCGTGGCGAGAGTCTGCCGACGCCGCGTCAGCAGGTTGTGGACGATCTCCTGCATGGTCGCCCGCTCGAATCCGAGGACGTAGCGGGGAATGATGCGTTGCAGGGCGGCGAATTGCCGGTCGATTTCGTGCGATACGCTCTCGCCTTCGACTTCGTAAGCCGACAGGCGCAGCCGCACCACGCCGGGTGCGGGCAGATATGCCAGGTGGAGGTACGGGGGCAGGGCATTTTCCCAGTCGGCGATCTTTTCGGCCAGCATCGATTCGGCCAGACCTGCCGTGATCAGCGTGCGGTGTACGATCTGCCGCAGGGAGAAACGGGCTTTCAGACGAGGCATTACCTCGTCGGTCATCAGGTGCTCCATTTCGAAGGGAACGCCCGGCAGCGAAACCACGACTTTGCCGTTCTGTTCGAACCACATGCCGGGGGCTGTGCCGTGGGCGTTGAAAAGCACGGTGCAGCACGCCGGGACGAGCGCCTGATCGCGGTTCAGGCGGTTGTATTCGATTCCGCGCGCTTCGAGCATGCGCCGTACGTGGTCGGCGACGGTTTGATCGCATACGAGCCGGGAGCCGAAGAGCTCGGCGAGGGTCTTTTTCGTGATGTCGTCCTTGGTGGGGCCGAGGCCGCCGGTCAGGATGACTACGTCGCTCTGGTTCATGGCCCGTTTTACGGCCTCGGTGATCTGCTCGCGCTGGTCGCCGACCGATGTGCGCTCCCAGACGACGATGCCCGCATTGTTCAGGTGACGGGCGATCGACGCCGAATTGGTATCCACGATCTGCCCGATCAGGATTTCGTCGCCGATCGTAAGAATAGATGCTTTCATGGTGGTAAGATTGAATTATTTCCCCGGCGCGGGCGAAGCGGAGGCTTCGGACGCTGCGTCGTCGATCAGGGCCCGGCAGATCTCCTTGACCAGGGAGGGCCCTTCGTAGATATATCCCGTGTATAGCTGGACGAGGCTCGCGCCGGCGGCGAGCATGGCTTTCACATCCCGGGCATTCATCAGGCCTCCGACGCCGATGATCGGATAGGCTCCGTGCGAACGTCGGTGGATGCGGCGCACTACCTCGATGGCCCGCTGCGTAAGGGGAGCTCCGCTCAATCGGCCGCTGCCGATTTCGTCGAGCGTCTCCTCATCGGTTTCGAGACCTTTGCGCGAGAAAGTACCGTTCACGGCCACGATGCCGTCCAGCGGCGTAGAAAGCATCAGGTCGGTCACTTCGTCGATAAGCGGGTCCGGCAGGTCGGGCGATATTTTCAGCAGGATCGGCCGGTACTGGTTCTGGCCGCGGCGAAAATCGAAGAGCGGCTGCAGAATATTCATCAGGTGGGCTTTGTTGTGCGATACGCTGCCGTCCGCACAGTTGTCGCAGCAGACGTTGATCGAAAAATAATCGACGTATTGGTAGAGGTTGCGGAACATTTTGAGGTAGTCGGCCGCGACCTGCGAAGGTTGTGTCAGCGTGTTTTTGCCGATGTTGCCTCCGATGATGAGCCGGTCGTGCCGGTGGCGGAGCTGGGCGATGGCCTTGTACAACCCCTTGTTGTTGAGGCCCGAACGGTTGATGATCGCCCGGTCTGCGGGCAGCCGGAAGATGCGGGGTCGGGGATTGCCGGCCTGGGGTTGGGGCGTGACCGTACCGATCTCGACGAATCCGAAGCCCAGGGCCGAAAGTTCGTGGAACGCTTCTCCGTTGCGGTCGAAACCCGCCGCCAGACCGATCGGGTTGGGAAACCGAAGTCCGAATACCTCCCGTTCGAGCGAAGGGTGCTCGGTGCGGTACATGGCACGCAGCAGCGCTCGTCCGCCCGGGATTTTCCCGATCATGCGCAACAGGAACAGGACCGTGCTGTGGGCACGCTCGATGTTCATGGCGAACAGGATGGGTTTGATCAGTTTACGATACATAATGGGCGGTGCGGTCGATTTCGGCCGCAAAGTTAAGAAAAAAGCATCTAAATTGTTAAAAATATTCTTCCCGGTAGCGGTATTCGTTGCGTATCGTTTCGAATTTTTCGGGGTTCTCTTTCAGCCGTCTGCTTTCGGCGGCGATGTCGAAGCGGTCGTCTATCGTGTCGCAAAGCTCCTGCCAGGAGATCGCCCGGGGACGGGACGGGGCGATGTTTGACGGATACCACTCCCCGAGCGACAGTCCGAAGTACCGGCCGATCGTCCGGACGGACAGGGCCGTTGCATTGGCCTTGCCCTGGGCGGAATAACCGGCGATATGAGGGGTGGCGAGCAATGCGTCCCGCAGCAGTAGCGGGTCGAGATCGGGCTCGTGTTCCCAGACGTCGAGGACGTATTGCAAACCGCTTTCGCGGAGCGCCTGCCCATCGACTACCTCGCCGCGCGAAGTGTTGATGAGGATGCTGCCGGGCTTCATTCGCTCGAAGAGCTTCGCCCCGGCCATGTGCCGGGTCGTATCGTCCAGCGGAGTGTGGAAGGTGAGGATGTCGGCCTGGCACGCCACCTCTTCGAGCGGCAGGAATCCGCCGTGCTCGCGCTCTTCGCGGGGGGGATCGCATGCCACGACGCGGAATCCCCACGTCCGGGCGTAGGCCTCGACGAGCGACCCGACGTGTCCTACACCGACGATTCCGAGGGTTTTGTCTGCAGGTTCCCAGGCCTGTACTCGTGAGAGGCGGACCAGTGCTGCAGCGACGTATTGCAGTACGCCCCGTGCATTGCATCCTGCGGCGGTCGCTACTTCGATGCCGTGTCGCCGACAATACTCCGTGTCGATGTGGTCGAAGCCGATGGTCGCCGTTGCGATCAGTTTGACGGACGATCCTTCGAGTAGGGCGGCGTCGCACCGGGTGCGGGTACGGACGATCAGGGCGTCGGCATCCCGGACATCGGCCGTTGCGATGGTTTTCCCGGGGAGGTATTCCACCCGGGCATAAGGTTCGAGTACTCCTTTCAAAAAAGGTATGGCATTGTCGGCGACGATTTTCACGACGGTATTCGAATTGGTTAATTGCGGAGCAAAGATAGTGCAGGGCGAGGGCGGCGCCAAATTTATTTGAGCTCCTTTTTACGGGAACCGTGCGCCGGTGCATACGGCTCCCGCTTCGGGCGTCGTCCGGGTCGGCCGGTCGGCACCCCGTTAAAAACGGGGTTTATCGGTGATAACGATGGCGGAAAATCAAAAATTTACTATCTTTGTAATTCTTACAAGGAAAGACTATGGATCTGAAAACATTCAATCCCAACGGGGTGGGGGTGGACAACGGCGCTTATTACGGTTTGCCGTTCACGCCCGAGGAGGCTGCGCTGGTGCTTGTTTCCGCACCCTGGGACGTGACCGTATCCTACGGTGCCGGAACGGCTTTGGCGCCGGATGCCCTGATCGAAGCCTCCACACAGCTCGATCTTTACGATGCTTCGGTGCCGGGAGCCTGGCTCGGAGGCATCGCTACGGCCGACATCGACTATTCGCTGCAGGAGGAGTCCCGCAAGCTGCGGGCCGATGCCGAACGGGTGATCGAACATCTCGAAGAGGGCGGAGCGCCGGACGACGAACGTATCGAGCGCCGTCTGCGCCGTATCAACGAAGGCTGTGCAGCCATGAACGACAATATTTACCGTCAGGCCCGCCAGTGGCTCTCGCAAGGTAAGGTCGTAGGGCTGGTCGGAGGCGACCATTCGACGCCGTACGGTTTGATCCGTGCCGTTGCCGAGAAGGAAGGTTCGCTGGGAATTCTCCATATTGATGCCCATTGCGACCTGCGTGAGGCGTACGAGGGATTCGAATTTTCGCACGCTTCGATCATGTTCAACGTACTGCGCGACCTGCCGCAGGTGAGCAAGCTCGTGCAGGTCGGCGTGCGGGATTATTGCGATGCCGAGGCCGAAAGGGCCGCTTCGGACGGGCGGATCGCTATGTTCGATTCGCGCTCGCTCGCTCGCGCCGGATTCGCGGGAACGACCTGGGCCGAAAGCTGCCGCCGCATCGTGGACGAGCTGCCCGAGGTGGTTTATATCAGTTTCGACATCGACGGACTCACCATCGAACATTGTCCTCATACGGGCACTCCCGTTCCGGGCGGCATCACTTTTGAACAGGTGGTTTACCTGATGGAGTGCGTGGCCGATTCGGGCCGCCGCATCGCCGGGTTCGACCTGGTGGAGGTCGTTCCCTGCCCGGAAGATAAGATCGACGCGGTCGTAGGAGCCCGCGTGCTCTACAAATTGTGCGGCCTGGCCTTGCGGACTTCGTCGGCAGGAAGAGGTTGATTCCGACAGGGCGTGAATTCTGCCGGGGAAGACGGTTTATTTTGGATTACGAATATAAATATGAATAGACAATGAGGCTTTTTTCCATGTACCGCTGGGTCCGGCAACATTATCAGTTTCAGTTGCGGGGGCGTCGTTTTCTGGAGGCTCCCTGGTCGGGCGGACTGGTGTTGCTCTTCAGTGTCGCCGTTGCGATGCTGCTGGCCAATCTTCCCTGGACGGCGGAGTATTACCAGCGGGTGCTCAACATCGACATCGCTTTGGTGGTGCGTGGTCCCGGCAGTCTGATCGACTGGATGTTTCCCAGGGGCCTGACCCTCCAGACCTTCGTCAATGACGGGTTGATGGTGGTGTTCTTCTTTTTGATCGGTCTCGAGATCAAACGCGAAATCGTCATCGGACAGCTCTCTTCCGTCAGGAAGGCGATTCTGCCCGTGTTGGCGGCTTTGGGCGGTATGGTGGTGCCTGCATTGATCTATTTTTCGTTCAACGCGGGAACCGTCGCGGCACCCGGCTGGGGAATCCCTACGGCGACGGACATTGCTTTCGCCATCGGCATCCTTTCGATATTCAGCGATCGGGTGCCTATTTCGCTCAAAATTTTCCTGACGGCCTTGGCCGTGGCGGACGACTTGGGGGCGATCCTGGTGATCGCGCTGTTTTACGGAGAGGAGGTCAACCTGTTGCTGCTTGCGATTGCGATCCTGATCCTCATAGGCATCTATTTCCTGAATAAAGTGGGCGAAACCCGCATTATGTTCTATCTGGTGCCGGCTTTCGTCGTCTGGGCCCTGTTCTATTATTCAGGAATCCACTCCACGCTGTCGGGCGTGGTGATCGCCATGTTCATCCCGATGAAACCCCGTTACAGCAAGGAGTATTTCGCGCGGAAGATGAGCGGTTTGTCCGATGCGCTGCTGAAAGCCGAGTGCCGGGCCGACGATTTTCCGAACGAGGAGCACAGGTACTACCTGCGGATGATGTCCTCGCTGGCGACCGATTCGGTAGGGATGAGCTTCCGTCTCGAACATCTGCTGGCTCCGTACGTAACATTTCTGATTATGCCTATTTTCGCATTCGCCAATGCGGGTGTCTCGATCGATTCGTTGGAGTACTTCCGAATCTTCCACGTTACGCCGCAGGCCGGTGCGGTCGGTATGGGCATCTTCTTCGGATTGCTCGTGGGCAAGCCGCTCGGTATTTTCCTGGCCAGTTGGCTCGCCGTGAAGACGAAGCTGGCCGAAATGCCCGAGGGAGCCGGCTGGAAGATGCTTTTCGCGGTGGCTTGCCTGGGCGGTATCGGGTTCACCATGTCGATTTTCGTCGATACGCTGGCCTTTGCCGATGCCGAGATCGTCAGCCGGGGCAAGATCGCCATTCTGATGGGATCGTTCGCGTCGGCCGTATTGGGTACGGTGCTGATTTTCCTCTTTTCCAAAAAAAAGACACGTATATGAAGAAATATCGGTTGATCGCCGCAGCGGGACTGTTCCTGCTGGGTGCCTGTTCCCGGGGAACGGGGAGCATGGAGTTGCGTAACGAAACGGATTCGGTCGCTTATGTGATCGGTCTGAATGTGGGATATAATTTGCAGCGGATGGATTCGACCCTCAACGTCGAAGCCGTGTGCCAGGCCGTGCGGGACGTATATGCCCGGACGGCCCGGATGACGCCCGACGAGGCCCGTGCGGTTTATCTGCGTTACGTGAATGTTTCGCAGCCCGAACAGATTCGGGCCTATGAAGAACAGTTTCTGGAGGATTTCCGCAAGAGCAATCGCTCCTATGCCAAGACCGATACGGGGCTGACGTACGAGGTGCTGGAGATCGGTGATGAGTCCAAGACGCCCCGAAGCGACCGGGATACGGTGGCGATCCGTTTTGTGGCCAAGACGGTCGATGGAAAGGTCGTCGAGTCTTCGTACGAACGAGGAGACACCACGCGCACGGCCGTGGGCGATCTGATGCCCGGGTTGCGGCAGAGCGTGCGGCTCGTCGGGGAAGGCGGTCGAATGAATGTATGGATACCCTCCCGCCTGGCTTACGGGGCCGAAGGCGACAAGAAATTGGGCGTGGTCCCGAACGCGACGTTGTTCTACGAGATCGAACTCGTCGATGTCCGCTGACTTCTTTTTCAAGAGGGGGCTGAAAAATAAAATCGGCTGCCCGTAAAATATTTTATATATTTGTGCAGTTATCGAAACGGAAATAACAATTTAATACATAATTATATCAACAAGATGAAAAGAACATTGTGTTTCATGGCACTGTTAGCTGGTGCCGTAATTTTCGCCTCGTGCAGCCGCAGCAACGGTTCGATCACGATGGGCAGCAAGTCGCAGTTCGACTCTTTGTCGTACGCTTTGGGTAATAACGTCGGAGCGGGACTCAACCGGATGATGTCGGATATTCCCTTCGATTTCGACGCGATGACCGAAGGTGTGACCGAAGGTGCCCTCGGAACGGCAAAAATGACGCATCCAGAGGCACTCGATACATTGCGCACGTTCTTTATGGTTACGCGTCCGGAACGCGCTCAGGCTATTGCCAAGAAGAACGCGATGACTCCCGATTCGCTGAAGACACCCGAAGAGTCGTTGGCCGATCCCGCGATGTTCGAGAGCGAGGAGGAGCGTCGGTTCATTTCGTATGCTTTCGGTATCGATCTGGGTAACAATATGCTGGGAGCAGACCTTCCGATTCAGTTGGTTTGGTTCGGTCAGGGTTTGAAAGACATTACCGGCAACGGTGAAGAAGCCCGCATGACCGAGCAGGAAGCAGTCAAATTCTTGCGGAACTGGTATTCGGTGGTTCGTCCTGCCGAGAACAAGAAAGCCAATGAAGAGTGGATCGCTTCGATCGAGAAGAAATCCGGCGTTCAGAAAACCGAATCGGGATTACTTTATAAGATCGAAAAGAAGGGCGATGAGACCCTGATGCCGACGGACTCCCGCGACCGGGTAAAAGTTTATTATACGGGAACCAATTATAAGGGGCAGGTTTTCGACAGCTCCTATTTCGAGAACAAGCCCGAAGAGATGAAGGAGTACCTCAAGCAGATAGATCCGGAAGGTTATGACAAGGACGAAGCTGTCGAGTTCGAATTGGGACAGGTGATTCCCGGCTGGACCGAAGGTTTGAAACTGATCGGCAAAGGCGGTAAGATAACGCTTTGGATTCCTGCGGAACTGGCTTATGGTCGGCAGGCGCGCGGTAAGTATATCTTGCCTAATTCGGCTCTTAAATTCGAGGTAGAGTTGGAGGATGTGATTCCTTTCGTTGAGGAAACGACCCCGGCAACAACGGATGAAGCTGCGGCTGCGACGACTCAGGCAGCGAACTCTGCTCTTCCGGTGAAGAAGTAGTCGCCTCCCGGGGACCGAAAAATAGCCGACCTTTGTAGGGTCGGCTATTTTGTTGTTTTAGAGAGCGGATGGCTTCTGCCTTCGTGCGTGAAAAATTAAAAGGGCAGGTCGTCTACTTCTGCTGCGGGAGTACTGTACGATGGCTCTTCGAGCGGGGCCGCGTCGGGCATCGGCGGGATCCCGGCGTTTTGAGCGGTTTCTTTGGGTTGCAGGCGCCATGCCCGCACATCGGTATACCAGCGGCCGTTATATTCGCGGGATTCGACGTTTACCGAAACCGTATAGGTAGCCCCTTCGCGGAGTTTGGCCACGTCGCTCGGCTTGTTGAAGAACGTGACGCAGATTTTGCGTGAAAATTCCGAGGGCAGCTCGAAAACCACGTCCTGACGCTGCCATTCTCCCCGGGCGGACGTACCTTGTGTCAGGGGCAGGATTTTATATACGACACCTTCGAATTCCATAAAAACAGTAATTTTAGTAGATTACAAAAGTAATGTTTGTGCCGCAAACCCCCAAATTTTTTCCGTAAAAGTTCTTTTGTCCTGTTTCGGGCCGGACCGGATGATTGGTCGTGTACCATCTTGCGTATGCTGCCGATTCCGGTCGGCAGCTTCGGGACGGATAAAGCGGATGTCCCCTGCGCTTTTTGACGACGGTCGGAGTGTGCGGCATCCGGCGAATGCGGACCGGTGAGAATCGGGCGCCGAAGGAGAATAAAAAAGGATTCGCCCCAGGCGAATCCTTTTTTATTTTGAAGCGTCAAACGGTCCTTCGAACTATTTGGCGGCTTTCTTATCGTAGCGTTTTGCGTAACGGCTCATAAACTTATCGACGCGACCAGCGG
>OGHW01000352.1_pt1 | contig 53225 bp, 48 predicted proteins | sample 1571641 | NCBI WGS metagenome assembly OGHW01 (sample SAMEA2582066, study PRJEB24529) | metagenome | biome: Human gut stool | place: China | collected 2011 | reverse complement strand
ACCAGATTAAAAATAATGGAAAAAACTTTCATCACGAATGAAATAAATTCAAGGAAGTCAAAAAAAAGAATTTTTATTTTTAATTTAGGTAAGTACGCTGCATCTCTATATTTCAAAATTTCACAATCGAAAACAAACAGGGATCATGTACATCCATTTGATTAATTAATCATACTACCATATCTCTCTTTATAGCTTTTAGCTTATAAAATTCAATCTCAGAAAAACAATAAATAAGAACAGAAATAAAACTGAAGATTCCTCCTAGGAGTTAAAATAATGAATGCCATTAAAAATATCATGTTTTCTTCTACAAGACAGTGGAACTGTGGCGATGAATTTATTTTATTTGGAGTAATGAATATTTTCGACCGATTGCTTGGGAAGGATAGTTACAACCCAATACTTTATAATAGAAATCCGTCGATAAGACCAGCATTCGGGAAAACAGGATTCAGACATCCATTACAATACTTGCAGAAGGTGGCGTTTTTAAAATTAAACGAATGTGATAATTCTTATCATAAACGGGGGGGGGCATTTTGGAACAACAGCATTGACTTGGCTGTAGTGGCTGGTACACCAGAATTACTCGGTGAACGTCTAAAAGACTTTTACGCTGAAATTTCAAACTCAAACATCCCGTTATACATCCTCGGTGCTGGTAGCTTCCCTATTAACGGATTAAATAATATAAGAGAAGGAAGTCAAATATCTAAAGCGGAAGTAATTACTTTTAGAACAGAATCATTATCGAGAAGTGCGAATCTTCATGGTCTACCTCAAGCAAAGTATCTACCTTGTCCAGCTCTGTTATCAGCAAAGATAGGGAATGAAAAAAAATGGGAATCGCAAAAAAAAGATATTATTATCGGACTTGGCTACAATATATGTAGCGACTATACAGTACCTGACATTGGAATTTCTAAAGATACGTACGATTTTTCTACAACTTTATTCAAGTTAATAATAACAAAATTTAAAAAGAAGAACATAAAATTTATAGCAATTTGCCACTATATTGATGAAATTCCTTCCGCTAGGAATTTTTTCTCAAAGTATGGCATTCCCGTTCGCTATACCTTTGAAAGTAGAGGATATTTTGATATTTATCGTGACATTGACCTGCTGATTACTTCTAGAGTGCATGGTTGCGGAATTTCTGCAAGTTTGGGTATCCCCAGCATTGGGATCAGCCATGATGAGCGCGGAGAAACAGTGAAGGGATTTTTGTCTGAAATTATTTCGTTGTCAGATCGTTACGATGTCGCATTAGATAAAGTTGATCAAACTTTGAATAATCTAGATGCAAAACACATTAGCCTAATAAAACACAAACAAACCACATTAGAAAATTATACAAGTTTGCTAAGAAAGCCGCTTTTTAAAATCTAAATCCTTGGACGCAAAATGGACTATTTTAAAATATCTAGCAAAAAATTAGATCGTTACGCTACAAAATATTCAAATAATCCAATATTGGCTTACTTTAAACTAGCAGTACTTTCTTGCAAAATGCTAGGAAGAGAAATTGTCGATTATTCATATGGAGCAATAAGAACAAATAAAAGAATAAGAATTGCGATTATTTTAGAGGGTGGACTTGGAGATGTTTTATTTGGCGGAATTTATGCCAACGCGTTTATAAAGAACTTTAGGGTGGGGAGCGAAACTTCGGTTTACGTAGCACAAAGCGTAGAAGTGATACGAACAGTATTCAATAAGATCAGCAATATTCAATTCAAACAATTAAATACATTTAATGAGCGCAACTTCGACTTAGTTATATCATTAACAATAATGTTCCCCAGAGTTGTTAAGTTCTCATCTTTTCTCAAGAAGAAATCTGATTTATTTGAGTATATACTGCAGCTAAAGCAATTTGAGGAGAAGCTCACAAGAATACTTGCGGATGACAGACAACTCAATCAGTTATTATGGATGCTCGGCTCAGGACTGAATCGACTTACCGCGCTGAATATAGCAGGGAACTTAGATATTGATGAAAATTTTACTTTACAAGTGCCCGAAGCTGGTTACAGCATTTTTGAGAGATTTCCTCATTTGAAGAATAAAAAATTTATTACAATCAGTAGAGGAGTTGATGCCAAGAATTCATATAAAGACTCTATTCGACTTTGGTCTGTAAAGAAATACGAAGAGTTCATTGCCGAATTTAAATTCACCTACCCCGAGTATAATATCGTATATTTAGGCAGTGACAAGGCGTCTTGTGAAAAAATAGAAGGCGTGGATATCAATCTTGTTGGCGAAACTTCTATTTCTGAATTAATGGTTGTGCTAAATGAATCAAAAATTCATTTTGATGGCGAATGTGGTATGGTTCATCTTAGACATTTTATCTGCCGTAAACCCTCAATTGTTTTGTTTGGTCCAACTTCGCCAAAATTGAAGGGGTACTCAGAAAATATAAACATACGCAACGGTTGCTCTTGTCCTTTACCAATGTGTGAGCACATTCTCTTAGATGGAAAATGGGCAAACACTTGTCTGAAAAATACATCGGCAAGAGGAGCCTGCATTGAATCCATCTCGGTCAAACAGGTGATGGATGCATTTAATATTCTCTTAAAATGAAGAGAATATCAAGTGGCACTTATTTTTTCATACACATCAAAATTAAATGTCATTTTTTCTAGATGCTCAGCGAGTTTGTTTGATGATGTACAGAAATTTTGCAAAAAACGTGCAGTGCTGGAAGTGCTTAAAACCACATCTTTTAAGAATTAAATTATCTCGAGGCTGCAAAGCCACTGCGGTGCAATAATTATTTACTATAGACTTACCTCGATTTAATTGCAATATCTTCATAATTTTATATTTAATGTTGGCCATTCATAAACCCATACCATCAAAATTATTTTGATTGTTTAAAGATGAAAATTTTCGTGATCAATCTAGACTCATCTCGAGATAGACTTCGTCGCATAACTAATCAACTAAACAAACTTAATGTCGAATTCCAACGGATTCCAGCTGTATGTGGGAAACATCTTTCGGATGATGATGTGAGCAATGTCACATATCCTATAAATCACGTTGAAACAAAGACTAGATTTACCCGAGCATTAACAAAAGGGGAAATCGGATGCTTTTTAAGTCATAAGATTTGTTGGCAACTTCTTGTTGAATCTACTGACCAAAGAGCGGTTATATTAGAAGATGATATTGAGATTTCTCCAAAAGCCTCAAAATATTTACAAAATGACAAATGGCTACCTGCCGATGTTAAGCTCTGTCAACTAAATGTTCCATATGATGGAAAAAAAGGAAGGATTGACTTTGATATTTGTCCAATCGATGAGAATATAAGACTGGTTCGCCCCCTCTATCCTACTCCTGTAGGGGGATTTGCCTATATAATATCGAGAGAGGTTGCTGCGGAAGCTTTGAGTTTGTCAACTAGATTGCCGGCTCCAGTAGATGACTTCTTATTTTCACCGTGGTTTACTATCAGCACTAAGTATGTTTTGTGGCGAACAGATCCAGGTCTAGTAATCCCTTCATCTAACACGTTGTCTGATATTGGAGATCGAAGCAAAAGAAGCGTAATAAAAGCGCCTTTCTTTATTAGGCACAGCCTGAAACGTTTCTTACTAGATCGAAAAATAAAAAAATTTCAACACGGAGGTCAAAGTTTCGTCTTTAAATACTGGCGATAAAAAAGGTGTTTTCGTGAGTCGATAAAGTTAAACGATGGTACTAGTGGCTAAAATTAGAACTTTAAATCCCTCTGAAGTCAAAAGACTGTTCGTCTGCGCATAAAATGCTTGATATTTGAGCCACACGAGTAAAAAATTAATCACTGATTAAAAACTTATTTTTCTAGGAATCTTTAGTCTCGCATAATGGTTACCGAAATGCAGTGTGAAAATTATTATTCATTCGGACGATGATTCGTAAGAAACCCAAAGCGTTATTTCGTTGATCTCGTTAAAGCAATTGCAAACTTTCGGGGCTACGCGAAGCGGGGCACCCGCTTGAGCAGGTGTCCCGAGTGCGTGTTGACTGGTAAGAGTCTCAGATCGCCGGGCGGCGCTCTGCCGGTGGCAGCGCGCTGACGTAGCTCCACGACAGCCTCGTCGTCCAGTCAAAGGAGGCAATAAGCTCCGGCGTGATGGTCGGGATACGAAGGTGCAACGGCTCGCCGTCTTTGAGTCTCTCAAAGCGTGTCGTCCAAACGCTGCGCTCCTCGTGCTCGTAGAAAGCTCGGTGCACGGCGTTGAGCCACTTGGGCACGCCCTTGATGCCGTTGAGCTTGGCGGTTTCTCGTAGTGTCAGCAGGTTACAGAACCCCTTGGCGCCCTCGATGCTCCTTTTGAAGAAGGCAGCGTTGCGATAGACGGCCACGGCTCTGACGCTTCGTTCTGCCTGATTGTTGTCAGGACAGATGCGGGGATCATGCAGGAAGCAGCGCAACTCATTTCGGTTATTGAGCCCGAAGATTACAGCCTTGCCGATCGCGCTTCCTTCCCGAGCTAAACTCCAACGTTCGTTCTTCTCGACGGCGTACTTTTTCCGCGAGCGCCAGCATGATCTCATCGACACTGTCCATCAACGGCGCACAGTGCTCCCGGCGGTAATCCAAGATGCTTTCGAGCTGCAACTCTCGGCTTTCACCCTTTTGCCGGGTTTTCGTTTCTTCCCAGCTGTAGAGCTTGCGCAAGGCTGTCAGCGCCATGCACAGCAAGTACTGCGGCGAGTGTTCTTCGAAACGGCTTGCCGCTAATTCTGCGCCGTTGTCTTGCGTTGTAATGTCTGCGAAGTGATCAACATTGACGGCGTTGCAGATGCGCCTTCTGGCGTGGACCAGACAGACCTGTGTCGTGATGTCCCGAGTCTCCAAGCTTTGCTCACGCAAGGCTGCCGTATAGCCCTCGTAGCCGTCACGAGTAAGAACTCGGAATTCCCAGTTCTTCAAGCGCGCGGCTATCGATTGCCCTTGGCGGCTCGGCATGTATTCGTAGACCGCAAACGGACGGTCCTGCTCAGGATCAGTCGAGCAAACCAGCAGATGCGTCGTGCCGGGCTCGGAGTCCTTTTTCCAGCACGGGAAATTTGGTTTCGTCGGCGCCGATGTATTCGGCCTGACGGGCAACGGCTTTGATCTGTTCGGTCAAGATACCGCCGATGCCTTCCGTGGCCCACGTTTGAACCGGGAGACCGAAGTTTTCCGTTGCCAGCTGCTCGACCGTGTCGGAACCGCAAATGACATCACTGCGGTGCATCGGGATGCCTCACGCCGTCATATTGGCGTACTCAATCACCAGATCGGCAGAGGCCTGACAACCCGCAGCATGCGAATACGGCACGGGCATGGCTGCTGGTCGGTCCGCGTACACGGTGCCGCAATGCGCGCAGGCAACTACAGGGCAAGAGAACTGTCCTTCGTGCAGTAGCTCTCAAAGGTTGTGCTGCACCACCCGCAAGTAGTCCGAAATGTCGCAAATCAGCTTGCGCGGATGCTTCTGTCCGCAATGCGGGCCAAGTCCCTCGGCCGTATATTCGGTATTGGTGCTCGAGCCATTGCTTTGCCTTGAGCGCTTGTCTACCGGCCGTTTTCTTGCCGTCGGCGTCAACAGCGACAGGCTTGTCCTTTTTCACCGGAGCCGCTTGTGTTTGAACAACACGGGCCGCAGCTTGCAACAGCGCATCATCAGGATGCTTTTGGGCCGCCGCAACAGCGCCCTCTGCAAGCGGACTCATGACGGTATTTGCTTTGTGTTCCTGTACCGCAATGCTAACGACTTGCTTTGCAATACTGTTTTCCGTTTCCTGGAATACCTGTTGCTGCGTCTTATCGGCCACTGATGCAAGTTTATCCAGGGATTCCGGGCCGAAGCTAAGAAGATACTAAAGGAACGCCTCCCGGCCGGTTTGCAGAACATCATCCAAGTCGTTGTAGACCTTGTTAACCAGCCATTGAAGTCGCCTTGCTTGAGACCTCGGTACATCGGGGCAGTACATGGCGAGCGAAGCGTTAAGAACGCTTGAGCGTGTCGTGGTGGGCGAAGCAAAAAGTGACATGGCTTTGCTTGAAACGCTCCTGCGCGGCATCTCGGGGATGCGGACGAAAACTTGTGAAAATTACCAATCATTCGCACGAAGACTCTCACGCATGTGGCCACCCTTGAACATTCGGACAGTGATTTCGATGCCGATGATTGGGCAAGCGTGGGTGTTCCGAGAGCATTATTGCTTTTGAGGTTTCTACCTCCCTAACCCAGCTGGTGTTCGACCTGCCGCTCATGTCGTATACGATCAGCTGTAGGCAGGTCGGAGCGCAGGCTGGGGCATCCCTCGGAATCAGAGCGAGTGCTCGCAGGCTTTCATAGCCAGTCGGCCGCGCGGAGCGAAAGCGGAGCGCGCCCCGAGGCACAGCCGATAAAACTCAAGATTCGAGAGATGCCTGCCTAAAAGCCTTCCTCCTTAAGGCTTCAGGTTCTTCCCATAGGGATCTTCCAGTGCTCCGCACTCTGTTCGGCTTCGCATAGACGGGCCCTCCAAATTCAGGCGCCAAGCTCGATGAATGAGCCTGTCCAGAATGGAATCGCTAAACGACACGTCCCCGATACAGCTCGCCCAGACATCTACTGGAAACACGCTTGTAACGATTACGCTTTTGCCTACTTCGCGCGTTTTCTCGTTTATGATTACCAACAGGTCAGCACGTTGGTTCGCCGTTAAGCCGCCTAGGCCGAATTCATCAGTCATCAGCAGGCGATACCTGTTTAGTTGTTTCTTCTTACTCGTTCGCAACGTAGTATTGGAAGCGCTTTCGGCGTATTCGAGCAAGAGATCGTTGACGCGGTAATACTTTGCTCTAAAGCCTGCTCGGATTGCGACATTCATCAACGCGCTGGCCAACCACGTCTTGCCGCTGCCGGTGGCGCCTGTGATGACGCCGTGCTCGCCATTGCGAATCCAATCGCAACTGGCCAGTCGTTCAATCAATCCGCGGTTCAGATTGCGGTCAGGCGCGTACAAAGTATTCTCAATACGCGCGTCCGGGTAGAAGCATGCTGATTTTTTGATCCGTGTTGCGACCTTTCTCGTTTGCCTTCGAGCTGCTTCATTCGTGAGACATTCGTATAAGAACTCCACCGGATCTAAGCTTTGATAATTCGGAAACTTGACAAGTTCCAGCGCCTTCATCAGGATGCCGCCGGCGCACAGCGCAAGGCAAACATCTTTAAGAGGTCCATTACCGACTAACTCATCGTTCACCCCTCATCGGTAGTTGTTTCGGATGTTGGCGTGAGTCGGAGACAAATAGTCGTCCGAGACCCTTTGATCGTTTCCGATGTTGGGCTCCCGGTTGTTTTCTTTGGCCCAAATGATCTGCTCACATCTTTTGCGCGTTTCTTGATAGGTGACGTTGCCGTACTCGAGGCGAGTGCTCATCAGAGCCTGGTAGATGACGGAGACCAGGTAAAGCTTGAAGAGCCTCGTCAAGGCATTGCAAGCTCGGCCGCAAGGAAAGTTAGTTTTTCCTTTTTTTAGATGCCGCTCCAGACGATCGGCAAAGTCTTCCGGCAATCCTGCCTTGACAAATTCTGCAACCCATTCGCGAGGTTGGCGTCGGTATTTCTTTTCCACGTTAGGAAACTTTCTATCCCCTGCAAATCCGACAGGTCACGGTGTCATTTAGCCTCAGCCCAATGATGAAGGTGTCTGTCATACAATGGCTTTCGAGTCAGTACGCAACGTAACTATGCCAACAGTTTGCGCAAAGACTCCTCGGGATTTTGCACGGAGGACTTCTGCTCGCATTTCGGCTCCGTGTAGACAGATCAACCTGTATCTATGAAGGTGCCAGATACAAATACGGCCGTCTGTCTGGCCTCTACTGATCTGGTCATTGAATACGTCACAAGAAAAGCGTGCGGCATTCCGATGCATAGCAGAGATTTCATTGGCGGCTCCTACATGGTTGGTCAACCAGCAACGGAGAACTTCGATCGCCATGAGCCATGGACGGTATCGGTAGCGTCTTGACGAGCGAATCAAAGCGATTACCCGATAAGCCAAATACGTAGGCGCCAACGAAACCAAATTCCCGTGTTGGAAAAGGACTCCGAGTCCAGAACAGCTCATTTACCAGTTTGCTTAAATGATCCACACGGTTGTGGTCCACGAATGCTGTGAAAGCACTCTATAGCTACTTACTTGAAGAAGTAGGTAATTTGTACCCTTACACAAGCCAGTTACGTGGGTTATACAGCGCAGTACTGGGGGGCACATTCCGATTTGATTGTCAAGTGGTAAGCGCAAAACGAAGCCAAGTCTGACGCCTACGAAAACGTCATTTTGAGCACAAAAATTTCTGGAATGGCAACCGATAAGCGCACCTAGCTTTTAACCCATCAATCGATCGGCGGAATTTCTCTGTTTGTGACACGGAATCGTCACAGGCACACATCAGGATCTAGCGGCCCTTTCACGTTAAACGACGTGTCCATCAGGGCAGCCCACCGCCATTGACAGGCGGCCAGAAACTCCGGTCTGCTCCGATCTGCCGTCCTATGTATTCGTACAGGAAAAGCAAGATCATCCCTCAGCGAGATATTCCAGTTGAGAGAGCTCACCTACCGAGAGGCTCGGCGATCGGTCGAAATCCAGTGTTAAAGCGGGTTACGGCATCTGCCAGGTCCAGTCAATGCAGCATTTAATGGGGCGCTGTGCAACGGCGCAAGGGGGCCCCGTTCATTGCTGCATTGACTGGACGCGCTACGGGTATCGCTACAATCGCGGCGCAGCCGGGAAAGAAGCATTCTTTCCCGGACTGCCCAGCGGCGAGCGATAAAAAGGTTGTCAAACCACCATCCTATTCGGGGTACGCGTTCTCTATGGCGGAACATCCCCGAAACTCATATCCGATTTCAGACTCGGAAACGGACGTGAGTTTCGGGCGAGATATCACGATACTGATCTATCTTGAGCACTCCAGAAGGCGCATCTGCAACGCCGTCAATGTTGATTTCCTCGCGGATATTGCCACGCAAACCAAAGCAACGAAATTGGCTGCAAGCCGTTTTGAAGAGTATTCGCCACAATACCTGCTGTACATTTGAGCAAATTCCCAATCTAAGAAGCAACAAATCCTCAGCAAAACAGAGAAACACGGGCTCTGCCATTCGAACATATTGAGCACTATTGCCGACAGTCTTGTGCCCCGTTGATGGACAGTGTCGACGAGATCATGTTGAATCTTGCGAAAAAGTTCGCTGTCAGGAAGAATAGGCACAGGCATCTGGCTCGGGGAAAAAGTGCGATCAGGTCGGCTGTGATCTTCTGACCCAGTAGTTATATCGGTGTCAGGGTTGAGATATCGAGAAAAAAGGAACGAAAAAGTTCAAAAAGAATATATAAGTTTGCCTGATGCTATCTGTTCATTTCATTTGTTAATGTATATGATCTGCCACCAAATAAATTACTTACCATCAACACTAAGTTTAAAAAGCTCAAACAAGGAGCAGATCGTTGCTCGTTGCTTTTTGTAAAAAATATTCTGTTCGTGTAATCTACCCACACCAAACAACAACAGTCGAAGTGTTAAATTAAATGACGCTAAGCGTAAAGCGATGCGCAAGGGTGTAGATTCTGAAATATTATTATTTACAATGATATTTCTTTTATTTGTACTTTTCTTACAAAGAAAACATTACATATCAAAATTTATTCGTCACATTCATATATCAAATATTTAATTTTTCCTGAGATACAAAGAAGCCATGAACTGCCAAGAGAAAGCCGCATTTATCATCCCCACTTTCAACGCGGAAAAATATATTTCTCAGTGCTTAGATTCCATTTTGAATCAAAACTACAGCAACTTCATAACAATCATAATAAATGATGGATCTACTGACAGCACAAGCGCAATATTGGACCTTTATAAGAAAAAAGATAGCCGAATCATAGTTATAGATCAAAACAACCAAGGCCAAGCAGCAGCTAGAAATGTAGGATTAAATCTTGCACTTAAAGATAAAGAGGTCAGCTATATCTCTTTTATTGACAGCGATGATTATATTGACCCCTGCTTTTTGAGTGCTCATATTTGTAGTCTGACAAAAAATCACGCTGATGTTTCAATTTGCGGATATGCCAGCACCAATGAAACCTGCGAGGAGAAAAATTTTTATCCAGAAAAATTTCTTTCTGAAAAAGACTTTATAAAAATGATTTTTTCTTATGGAAAATGGAAATCAACGTACAGTTGCGGAGGGATGGTTTGGAAACAACTGTACAAAGTTGAAGCAATTAGAGATATAAGATTTACAGAAGACAAAAATGTAGTTGAAGATGAAATCTTTTGTCTGAAAGTTGCCAAGTTAGCACCAAAGTTTGTATATATTCCTAAAATTCTCTATTACTACAGATGCGCACCCGAATCTTTAACACATCAAAATAATTTTCACAAACGATTAGCCAATGGCAGAAAAATATGTTTTGATTTATCAAGACATTTATCACAAGACGTAAAGATGATTGTTTTCAGTAAATTTTTAGAGGCCACTTTAAATGTGATAAAAAACGACGATCTTCAATATGACATATCTTTGTATAAAAAAGATGCCATTGTCGCTTACGAACTGAATTATATTACAATAAAAACACTTAAGCGGTATTTTCTTTTTTGTTATGTGCCGCGCTTAACTAGGTTTATGTACTCATTTGAAAAACGACTTAGAACATTCAAGTACAAAATACTTAAGAAATACACAATCGCTTCATAGTTTTTTTCGACAGGGTTGAATGGGTACTAACAAATACGACTATCGAAATCTGGCTTTCTACCCATACCTTAGTCTTTCGGAAACATCCGTTTATGGCAACGTCTTTATCATCAATGGCACGCAAGCTCCTCTTCAAAGAGCTATTGAAAAAATCCATTTATTCGGTCGATGATTCCTAGTAAGCAGCCCAAAGCGTTCTTTCGATTGCTGTCGGTAAAGCAATCGTGAATTTTTGGCGAAAGACAAGGTCGAGCACAAACTCGAGCAGATGCCCCGATCTCATCTCGGTGTAGCTCAAAAGACCCGGTTGGCCGTGCAGCATTCTTCCGGCGACAACGTCTTGGTGTGGTTCCACAGCAATCACGACGTCCAACCAAAAGATACAAGGGGCGCCGACGTAATGTTCGCGATGCACACGTGTAACTGTTCGCTGGTCTTCAGCCTCTCGTTGCGTACTGTCCAAACCTGATCTTCCAGGTGCTCATAGAAAGCTCGGTTCACAGCTTTGAGTAACTTCGCTCATGAGACATTCGTATAAGAACTCCCCCGGATCTAAGCTTTGATAATTCGGAAGCTTGACAAGTTCCAGAGCTCTCATCAGGATGCCGCCGGCGCACAACTCAAGGCAAACATCTTTGAGATCCATTACCGATCGACTCATCGTTCACTCCCCCTCATCGGTAGTTGTTTCTGATATTGGCGTGAACCAGAGACAAATTGTCGTCCGCGCCCCTTTGATCGTCGCCAATGTTGGCCTCCCGGTTGTTTTCTTTGGCTCACATGATCTGCTCACATCTTTTGCGCGTTTCTTGATAGGTGACGTTGCCGTACTCGGGGCGAGTGCTCATCAGAGCCTGGTAGATGACGGAGACCGGGTAAAGCTTGAAGAGCCTCATCAAGGCATTGCAAGCTCGGCCGCAAGGAAAGTTGGTTTTCCCTTTTTTAGATGCCGCACCAGACGATCGGCGAAGTCTTCCGGCCATCCTGCCTTGACAAATTCTGCAACCCATTCGCGAGGTTGGCGTCGGTATTTCCTTTCCGCGTCAGTCAGGTGTTCCGTCAATAGGTGGATCTTGTTGCCCTGCACATTCTTGTATCGCTTGTGTTCGGCGATTTTGACCCACGAATCCAGGTCATAGATGTAGAACCTTGTCATCGGTGATCGTCACGGCAACGCGCTTGCCTGTGCACTCCGGCGGCGTGCTGTAGCGATGACCATCACCTGATATGCGAGCGCAATGGCCACGATCAACGACAAGGACGCGGATATCTAACGGACAGGAGGCTTGGAGCGGCAGGCGGCCAAGGTACTCGCGTTTTTCTTCCTTAAACATTTGCCTGCGGGAGTTTGACCTTTCTGTTGCAGTAAACGGCGCGTTGTTAATCTCTTCAAGTTTCGCTTTTACCTGTTCGTTGAGGTGATCGAGATCGCATGCCATCGGGGTACGCTCCAGCTCCATCGCGGCAATGATCCGTCGCTGTGCGAGCCCTACACCGGCCTCGACTCGGTTTTTCTGCTCGGGACGACGGGGCTGACACGCCCACGGCTCGATGTCATAGTAGTTGCACAGGGAGCGCACCGTCTGCTGCACTTCGCCCTCGTACCAGCTCGAGTGCTTGACGAGTGCCTTTGCTTTGTCCATGACGAGGACCTGCGGCATCCGCCGAAGTATTCGAGTGCGTGAACGATGCCGGAGATCCAGCTCTGTTGCTTCTCATAGGGAAAAGCCTCAGCGTAAGTCAGGTTGCTGTACGGTAACACCGCGATAAACAACCGCGCACGTTGTACGTCACAGTTAGGATCAATCCACTTGAGGTTGTCGCCGGCGAAGTCAATCTCCATGCGCTCACCGGGGATGACTTGGACGTTGCCGTTGGGTACGCCAAGGCCTGGCTTGCCGCCACTCTGCGTAACGGCCACAAAAGGAAGTGTAGGTGTATGCGCGTCTGACGACTTGTGACTTATAGGCGTCGTACAGCAATTTGAGCGTGATATTCCGACGGGCCAGTTTTTTGTGAACTTCTACCCAGTCTGGTTCTTGGTACACCTTCGTTGTCGGCGGGTAAAAAGTCTCCAATAGCTGCGTATCAGTCAATTGGAGCAACTCAGCCTCATTGACTCTACCAACGTGAGTTAACGCCGTTTAAGAAACGGTGACTATCAGCATCTGAACTGTGACCGTCTATCGCAACGCCGCCTTCTTCGATAGGAGCATCGACAACGCCAAAGGTTTCTGCAACTTACTGACACTCCGAGAAACCACTAAGTTCAGCGGCGTCAAAAACTTGCCGAAATGGCTGAAAGCCGTACATCTTGCTTTCTACACGCACGTTAAGCACCATGTGTGTACAGTCCCTGAAGACTGTCGAACAGTTACGCCTGTTCAACCCGAACATAGCGCTGGCGCTGGTCGCCTTCTTTAATTGAGCGCCGTGGATCTATACCAAGGCGCTACCCGGCAACCTAAGGCTTTTTACCCCTCCGATACAAGATTGAGACACCTGCTCAATTGGGTGCTCAACCTTGTCTTGTGCCAGAATTTTACGCTTGCTTTACCGAAATCTAGAAAACCGCACTTTGGGTTTCTTACGGTAAATGCGTGCAATTTCTCACACCGAAGTGATGCACCCAAATTTCTAGCGTCACGAGCCAAATATATCTCTTTCCAAATCTTTATACACTAGAGTGTCTGGAGTTATTAGTGGCGCCATTGTATCTCGCAAGAAAGATGAACGTTTATTACCACATCTTTTTAAAGACAAAACTTTCTTTAAGCCGACACAAATCTCTCCACTAGCAGATTTAATATCATCCTCAGGATTACCTCTGCTTTGCACACTATCCTTTATTGCCTGTTTTTTAACATTTAAGCAATCAAGGAATTTTTCCTCTTTATTCTCTTTTCTACACAATTTTTCGATTATTTCATCATCCAGAAGATAACTCTCAATATGACGCCTACTTAAAACATTTATAGATCTCTGTTTTAACTCTTCAACCTCAGGATCACTCCTATCATCTCTATCAATAACCTTAATAATTTTCGAGTTCACCAGCAATTGACTTACAATTTTTACACTTACATTATTTTTATTTTCTATTTCAGAACAAGATCCAATGGAAATAAACGAGACATCCGGATGTTCATTTGAAAAAATTCGGCTATATACCTGAGCATCAAAACTATCGTTTATTTTTCCATCAGTTGCACCCTCGCAAAAAACAATTGTTTTGGGAGCTACAAGTTTAGCAAAATCGCCAAATGCCAATTCTAAGAATTTATTCCATATTGTGGAATCTATTGCCGCAGGCTTTATTTCCACGCATTCATCAAAATCAATATCTGTAAAATCAAGGAAACAGATACTATTTGGATGCTTTACCTCTAACTCTCGAGCCTTCCCCAACATTCCAATAGAATGCGTTGACAGCCACATTTGAGAATTATTTGGAATTAAGTTATACATTTCCTCAAGCAACTTTTCCTGCCAAGCCGTGTGAATATGAAGCTCAGGCTCATCAATACAATATACTGTATTTTTATAATAAATAGACTTAATTATCAAGTCCAATAACAAATCAAAAGCCGACTTTTCACCTGCCGACAAATTCTTATAATGGAAATTCTTTGATTTACCCTTCTCAAAGTAGAAACTTCCATTAACCAATGGATCACCTATGCTTACTAACCTTAGATCCTTAAAAACATTTAGCAAAGCACCTCTAACCTTCCCTATCAATTCATCCCTTAACTCTATCACATATTTATAATCATTATTCTGTTTAAACATACTAGACAGAGTGTTTGAAATAAGCCTTTGATAATTTTCTGACACAGTACGATCTATATCCATCAAAGTTCTATACCTCACCCTCTCCTTCGGATCTTCTTGTTTGGCTAAATTAGTTACAGTAAAGTCTGGATCACTTCTATGCGCCGTTCTAAAATAGAAAGATCCATGTATACTGCTTTGGCTATCCAATTTAGCATCGTAGAAAGAAATCTCTACTCTTCCATCGAACCAATTGCCAGACGCACAAATATCGACATCTTCACTCCTTAAATAATAATCCTTATTATCAACATTTCCAAATCCTCGATATTTGTACCAATGATTCATTCCCTCAAAAACAGAACTTTTACCGCATCCATTCGGCCCTACCAATATCACCAACTTAGCCGTTTCAGGAATACCCGTTATTTTTAAATTTTCAAATCGCTTAAATTTATTAAAAGAAATTTCTCTAATTTTCATTTTACTATTCATCCCTAAGAATTAACAAACGCTTGTACACTCATTACTAAACTGCGACACTGGCCAAGGAAGAAATCGAGCTATAGCAACAGAAAACGAAAGCTTGGTTCGAGCAGACGCATTTGTAATTTTCAGACGAACTGCCTCCTAATTCTAAAAAGACATTGTTTGCCAATGTCAAGAACTTCATCACAACCAAAATACCAACCGAAATATATCCAGTGATGCTAGCAGCAGCCACGGCAAATGCGTCTGCACCATCACTGAGCAATCCAGGGAAAATGAAGTACATGCGCATCTCTCAGGAGCTCAATCAGCGATTGCGGTATACGGGTTGTTTTGCCGTCCGGACAAAGTACCGCCACGATCTGGTTGAGGCATTGCGAGGAATCGACAGCAGGCCACAATACCACACCTTCAAAAATGAAATTGAAGGCGACCCGATGTGTGCGACTCAGCTCGCATCCGCAGGCAAGCTCTTCATCTTCACGCTGGCGACCTCAGTGCGAAGCCATCTGGTTACCACACTACGGCTGGCCGTACGGAAGAGAAACATATAAGGTTCCAACAATTCGCTCGACACGACTTGCAAAAGCGACGATGCATCGCCGTGGTGATCAGCTATGCTGGCGCCCGGACTTGCTCACGAAAGAAACAGTGCGATTACTTCGCTCCGCTGGATGTGGTCCTACCTGTTGGGCGAACTCTTAAAGTACCCCCAAATTGAACCAACCTCCCTGGACACTAGATCACAAGTGCATTGACTCGGATCAAATTGCTCGCAAATAAATTTTTGACCTCTGATATTCCTGCATTTTTTCTGTCGGAAAAGTGCAGGAATTTTTATTTTTGCTAAAAATAGATTCGTATTTTCTGTTATGCATCTATCGTGCTTCAAATCACCGATAATTCCAGCAAATCTTGATACTTGATGTCCTGTAAGGACTCGGCCAGTCGCGTCTATATCCGTGCCTATCGCAACCGCTGGGATGCCAAGAAAAAGCGTTCTTGCGTCGACGCTCGCATTCAGGTCGGCCGCCTGCTTGATGACGGTTCCATTCGACTTTCGCCGGCCTTTGAGCAAGTCTTCTCCTCTTTCCAAGGTCAAACCTGGTACTGGGCCGATCGCGAGCTCGTTTCTCAACAGCAGTTCGAGCAACTTTTTCCGGTAAAGAAAGCCAAGAAAGATATCAGCTAGAGCGACGAAACCATTCGTGTCGGCGTCACGTATGCCGCCTGGAAAACAGCAGAAAAAATGAAGATCCTCGATGATCTGACAGCTGTTTTCGGGGAAGAAAAAGGACGCTATTTGCTGGCTCTGGCCGCATACAAACTCGACGGCGGCGGCGCGATGATGAACTTCGAAGATTGGGTTGCTCAGGTTTGGCTTCCCGACATTGAACCTAGTGATGGTCGTCGCATTTCAGAGCTTTTGGCAAAGCTCACGGTGAGTCAGTTCGAGGAGTACTACAAGAAACGATACGACCCCTGATTAAATCTACTGGCAAATGTACGGGAGTCGCTTTCATCGGAACGGCTTGTAATTTGTGAGGTTCTGGCTTCTTGTTTTTTCTTTTTTGGTTTCCTTTTTTGGCAACTCCCACGGAATGGCCTTGAAGGCGTAGCCGAAAGGGCTTTCCGTGGGAGGCTGCATTCCGACGCGGTTTACGATGCTGCCGTCGGCAACAGCATTAGCCGATCGTTAAAACGGTATGGCCACATCCTCCTTTTCCGACTTATCATCGTCGGCTTCGTAGTTCAAGGTTGCGGCATAGACAACATCAAGTGATTCTTGGTGTCTCTTGGCTTGCCACTTTGCATAGTATCCCCAGACACGCACTCGCTCCGTCTTGGTCAACCCTCGGCAGAGTTCTCGCAGATTCACAACCATACTCCGTGCCGCATCGTTTAGATCCGATTGTTCGGCCAGGATCACCTTACGAATTCTTGAATGTTTTGCCTCCTGTCGTATTTGAGCCATGGCACCGTACTTTTCGCGCATTGATTTGCCGCTCAGTTCAATGAAGTAACTCTGGTTAATCACTCGATCCATGACGGCGTCTGCCTTGATTGGATCACTGAATTGCCCGTGCCATTGCTTGATCGGGACCTGGTCGACAATGATCAACGATCGAATTCCCATACGTCGTTCCAGAACAGTCTAGAAATCAGACGCGGTCTTGTCGTCCATTGCCTCGATACCAAAGTCATCAATGACCAGCAATTGCTTGTTAAACAGGGAATTGCGTAGATTGCCTACTTTGTTGTTGGCCTTGGCAGAATCAATCTCAGTGATCAGTTGCGCCATGTTGTAATAGCTGACTGTGTAGCCGTGCATACATGCCTGATAAGCCAACAGGCTTGCGATGTAGCTTTTTCCACAACCGGTAGCCCCATGGATAACAACCCACGGCTTCATGGGCGACTTGATCCACTCGCATTCACAAAGCTCTTCGAGCATCGAGCGATTCAGGCCTCGGCTTGCCTCCCAGTCAACGTGCTCGAGACGTGCCATATGCACTTGCGGCAAGCGTGCGTTCTTCAAGTTTCGGCTTTGACGTTTGTGTTGGCGGCAGCGCTGTTCCGCCTGCAGCATACTCAACAACCGCTCTTCAAACATCATTTGGCTATACGCGGGCTTTTCCCATTGCGTCTGGAAAGTGGCAAAGAATTCCGGGATCTTGAGCTCTTTGCAGATTGTGGCGATTTACTCTCTGCATTTAGTCGGCATCGTCATTTGGTTTCTCCCGTGGTTTGTGTGAGCAATTGGTCGTAATAGGCTGAACCTCGAATGTCTTCAAGCCGAAGCTGACTTCGATCGCAACTCTTGCCATCCGAACGTCTGGTACGGTTGTCGATGACCGCTTCGACTTCCTCGCAAAGAACCTTGTACGAAGGGGTTAAGCGAGTGAGCGTTGCTTGGCAACTTTTTTCAAAGAATTCGTTGCCGAGCCTTGTTCTGTGACTGTTGACGCCGCGCAGTACTTTTCGGCCTATCTCGCCGTGGTTTTGTTTGAGCAAAATCGTGCAAAGCTTCCGGGCTGCTTCGCCGCTCTGCCCGATCAACTCGATGAGTTCCGCCTTGGTCAGCATGACCGCGCGGATTGTCTCCGGCATATGCTCACGCAAGATAATGTCTTGCAATTTGCAGTCACGAAGGTAATGTATCCATTTCCGTTTGAAAAATATGGCTAATAGGAACGGTGCTTCCTAACCATTGAAACCCGGGGATTCCTATCTACTGAAACCCCAAATTACGGCGCCTCCAAAATCAAATTTACGGTGTTTTCCCATGTTCGTACCCCTGAGCTGCCGGCGGCGTCGGCGTCAGCACCGATAGAGGACTGCGCAACTTATCCACAACCTCGGCCTACGGCCCATTAAGTAGGCTGAGCGGCCGAGGTTGTGGATAAGTCGCGCAGTCTGACCCGTGGTATCTCAAAGCCGCCGCGTTAGCCTATGGTATGGGGAGCAGGCTCCCTTTTGATCAACTACCGACCGGCAGTATGAGATTCACTTCATCTCATCATCCTGCGGCACTCCACCGTAGATTTCCTTTTCACGCAGCGATGGGCCTTTCAATTCCAGTCTAATCGCCCTTTGCACGAGGCGATCAAGGATTGAGCCTGCTACCGTTGGATCTCCGATAAATGCCGCCCTGGTTTCCACGGGTGGCACTCCCGAGGTCAGGATGCTCGTTCGTCCGGAACATTGATTTATGATCTCGTACAGGCCGGTGCGATAGAGGGGATCGATTTCGATTCCGGAGGCTACAGCCCAGTCATCAATGTGGAGCACATCGAACTTCGAGAAATCACGCAGGAATTTGAATTGCATGTCACTTCCTGCCTCAGTTGGTCTCTGAAACCGTGCATACATCCGCAAAAATGTGTGCATGCGGTACGACTTTACCTTGTAGCCTTTCATGCAGGCCGCCGGGCAAATTGCATCGGCCATCCATGTTTTACCTGTACCTGTTGTACCCGTGATGATGCAGTTCTACTTGCGCTTCACCCAGTCCAGTGAGAAGAGATTGTTGACTCTGGTCATGTCCAACTGGCGGGCAGGATCTTTGTCAATACGGGGATAGCAGGCGTCTGCAAACTCAAGATTTGCTTCTTGCAGACGGCGAGCGAGAGCGACTTCATCACGACGTCCGATCTCGGTGCTGAGCAGCACTCCGAGCAACTGATGGATGCTCCAATTGCAGCTGTCCTCGTCAAGCGACAATTCAGCAGCATGCTCAATCAACGACGTCAGCCGGAGTCGCTTGGCCATGATTTTTAATTCATCCATCGAATACGGAATTGGATCTTTGTTGATTTTGTTCATTTTTTACCTTACTTGTAGTTTCCACGAAGATTCTTGTGCATGATGGGAGCGCTTGTTCGGATTCGGTCGTCACCCAGATCCAGCGTTCTGTTTGTCGTAAGGGCAAATTGGTACTGTTCACACAGCTCTTTGATGTAACGCGCTCGGAAAACCCGGTCTTCCAACGCAGAACCGATGGCTTTGCATATCGTGGCGGGCGAGTACGTGTTGAAGAGACCGCACACGCTGCCGCAGATGCGGCCGCTCGGGACTCCGCCCTTGTTGTCCTTAAGACTGACAACAAACTCCGTTGCGAGTTTTCTGGGCAGTCCCTTGTGCACAAGGGTGTTTACCCACTCTTCTGCAGTTCGGCGGTAGTGCTTTTCTGCCGGTGTCAGATGCTCCCGAAGGATGTGCGTTTTATCGCCTCGCACATTGGTGCATCGCTTATGTATTCCGAGGACCTTATGAGTGTCCTTGTCGTAAATCTCAACGGTAATGCGTGCAATGCGCACGGCGACGGACTTGCCGATATAGGTGACGGGGACGCTGTAGCGATGGCCTGCCTCTGAGGCAATGCGTACGCAGTGGGCTTTGTCGACAGTCAGTACTCGCCATTCGCCTGGTTCATAAGGCATGCCGGGCAATGCGCGCATATGCGCTTTTTCCTGCTGCTCGTAAATCTCACGACGTGAGGAGTTGCAGTTGCGGCCGCGGAATGGCTGACCGTTGATGGCATCAAGCTGTTTGCGTACTTGTTCGTTTACGTCCTTCAGATCAGACGCTACGAGTAGTTGATCCAACGTCAACTCGGCAATAATCCAGCGCTCGACGGCGTGCACCGTGGCCTCAACTCGACTTTTCTGCTGAGGCGTGGCCGGCTTGCATACCCAAGGTTCCATGCCATAGTACAGGCACAGAGACTTAATGGCAGGGTGAGCATTACCCTCGCGCCAGCCGTCCCGATTAACGAGAGCCAGCGCGTTGTCCATCACAAGACACTCGGGACTGCCCCGAAATACTCAAGTGCATCAACGATGCCTGCGATCCAGCTGGGCTGTTTCTCGTTGCTGAACGCCTCAGTGAACATCATGTTGCTGTACGGCAGTGCGGCGACAAACAGCTTGCAATGCTGAACGCAGCCGTCGCCGTCGATCCATGGCAGGAGATCACCGGCAAAGTCGATTTCCATGCGCTGACCGGGCACTCGCTCAACATTGCGCCCACACTTACAAGTCCGTTATCGAGTCTCCATTGGGCAAGAAGTCGGCAAAAGGATGAGTAGTTGTAGGGCGTAACTCCGACCTGAGCGAGATAGCGCTCGTACAGGAGCCGCTTCGTTACGTTCTTTCGCTTGAGCTGAGTGTTAATGCTTGCCCAGTCGGGCTCTGTGCGAGCGAGAGGGCTTGGCGGGTAGATGAGGCTGATAAGCTCGGAATCGCTGAGCGCCAACAACTGCTTGGTTGACTGCCCGGTTTGATCCGCCGCCTGAGCAATGCGGCTTACTGAGGCCTTGGACGTTTGTGTCCGTTGGGTAATCTGACTATAGGACAGTCCCTCGTCAAGCCCTGTCAGAACATTACGAATGTGTCTGAAATGAAAGCTTTTTCATCAGAGTTCCTCTTTTTTGGGTTAAAGGGAACTCCAATGATGGCGTTATACATCTTCAATGGTTCCAATAATTAGGAATAGGGTTTCAATATTTAGGAATCAAGGGTAAACCGCCCCCGTTTCAATTGCTAGGAAAGCGGGGTTTCAGTAAATCGGAATCACCGATCCAAAGCGTCAAATTTTCCATGCGCCACAAACGAAAGCTTGGTGAAACCGACTCAGCCGTCCATTACGCACTGGACAACACCTCGATTTCAACCTACTCGGAAACGATTGAAGATGCGGCCTTCGGGCATGCCAAGCGTGATCCTCAACTCAAACAGATCAACTACACGTTTGTTAGCGATCAGAAAACAGGCGACATTGTGTTTGCGCACACTTATGAAGGATCCATCAACGATGCCGTGGCATTGAAGGAAGTGCTCTACCGCATGCAAAGTGCCGGTCTTGATTTAGAAAAAGTCGTTCTGGTGACCGACCGAGGGTACTCCAGCCTGCTCAATGTTCAGAAGATGCTCAACTTGAATTTGAAGTTCATTCAAGGCGTGCGCCTGACCGAAGACAGCATCAAACGCAATTTGGATCGCTATCGCGATGCTCTCCGAGATGTCAGTTTCTATAACAGTGACTTGAATGTCTATGCTCGCTCAATCAAAGAGCCTTGGACTCAAGATGCGGACGTCGGACGGGTGTATTGCGATGTTTTTCAGCACCTCTATCGCTTCCCCGGCGAAGACGAAGCAGCCATGCGCAGCATTGTCACGGAAGTCAATGCTGTTCTGGCTACTTTGGCCAAAGGACACTGTGTTGCTCCCGACACTTGGCGCAATTGTCAGCGTTTTCTTCGTTGCTCCAAAGATAAGAAGACCTGGGCAAGAGACGACGAAGCAATCCGTAGAGCGATTCGATATGCAGGGACTTTTGTCATTCGAAGCAATGTGCAGAGCGATCCGTTCAAGGCACTGGAGACTTATCGGATGCGCAGCGTCGTTGAGATGGATTTTGAGCAGTTCAAGAACTGGGTTGACGGTGACCGGCTGAGATGCACCCGAAGTTCTTATTTGGGCAAACTCTTCATTTGCACTATTGCTACGTCACTGCGTTTGATGATGCTCAGGCGTGCTCATGACAACGAATCGGCTGGGGTAAAAATTCCTTTCAACTCGATGGACTGCCTGATGGCAAAACTGCGCTCTTTGAAAGCCGATAAGCGCAGAACGGCCAATGCCTGGATTCTGAGAGCCATAAGCAAAAAGCAACGAGAGTTGCTCTCGTTGCTTTCTGTTGCTCTTCCCCCGAAAGTCCTCCGTTAGGGATCATTTGATCGGGAGTTCGGGTGATCTAGTTGGCCGGGAGTTTGGGGTTTTTATTGGCGGTGTCTGGTAAGTGTTTCAGTTTTCATTCGACTTTTTTTGGGGGGGGGCATTTTTGAAATCACTCTGCCATACAAAATAAGACTCAGCATTTTACGAGCTTTTACTTTTAAATAAAATCGAATATACGCTCAACCAATATATAAACATCCGTCCTTGCAGTGTTATTTTGCTTTTTTAGGAACTTAGCTCGTTTTATTGCCTTAAATATATTTTTTTGCGAAAACAATCTTTTATTACAATGCTTATTGTACCCTGGAATGTATTTTTGTATTTTTTTATCAACTTCTGACGAAGTCATTATTCCAAAACCATCTTCAAAATGAAGAACGAGCCAAAATTCAAATTTTGGGTCACTTATTAATACATTAAATTTTGATGTTTTTATAGTTATTTGTCTATCGCTCTCTAGCTCCGCAATTGCTTTAGGACTCCAACTATCCTTATCTATTAAAACCCATACCTCATTAAATTTTTTATCTCCAAAATACTTTATATCTTCTCTAATCGATTTTCTAATATTTTTCGGCGAGCTTTTTGACTTTGAAGACTTTACGTTTATCCTGAAACTCCGAGAATATCTATTTGATTTAATTATCTCTCTTATTATTTGCAAGTACTCTGGTTCCGTTACAGATCCTTCCGTATAAATATGAACTTGTCTGATAAAAGAACGATCTGCGTCTTTGCGACGAAACTTATGACGATCATTATTATTGATGGCTCTGGCCATATTCCAATCCTTTACTGAGATTTCCTTTAATCTATATTTGGGACCCCCCCAACAAGTCCATTTAAGTATATTTTTCGAATATCACTATCGGTGCGAATTTCCTTAAAATCTCTAAACGAGTAGAGATCAGAAATTCCGGAATCATGCTTATCCACCCCCCAAAGCTCATCTCTGCGGAAAATATCCTGAGTGAGGAGATTAACGTCATGCGTTGTGAAGATTAACTGATTTCTGCTTACATTGTTACAAGACTCTAGAAAATATCGAAGTAACCATTCCGATAATTTTGTATGGAGACTTCGATCCAATTCATCAATTACATATACTTGATTATAGTTATTGTGCAAATCGACAAAAGCCGGTATCAAATTTAGCAATCTTTGCGTACCATCAGACTCCTCCTTTAAGGAGAATGGAATGTCTTCATTTTGACAATTTTTATGAATTGCATATAGTTTTTTAACAACCGTCTCATCATTGTTATTAACGGTAAATAAATCCATTATTCGAATAGAATTCATTCCCTTTGGAATCTTTTCTTTCAAATGTTCGACAAACTCTCTTGGAACAGAAGAAAAATCCTGGTCATTTGAATTATCTATGGTTTTCGCTTCAAAATGATCGATACCAGTTCCTAATTTCCTTGTCAGATCGATCATCTGCTGATTAAGGCTATCTGCCGAATCTACGAATCGATGAATCGAAATATATTCGCTTGTGGGTCTGATAATTGTCAGCGTTTTAGCAAACCAATCATATAGCGGTTTAAATTCATCGGCACCCAACTGAATGCCAGTTGTTAAAAACAATTGATTTTTCCGTGCAGCCTTCGCAATAAGAGGCATAAGATTATATCTATCGGTTTTGAAGAAATCCTTATCAAAAATAATCCTGTTATCCGAATTCCTTTTGAATACATCATATACCGTTCTAGAATTTGCAACAGTTAGGCTTTCCTCCACAACACACTCTGGAAGCAAAGAAACTTTATATGAAAATATTAATTCATTGATTAATAAGTCAATAGCGAATTTAGTTGGCTGTGTAAGACTTACAGGATCTAATTTAAACCGGTGAATATTAATCTTCTGCTCTTCGTTCACATTTCCAAAGACAGCAAAGTTCTTCAGGAAAACTAATGAGTCAATTAATTTTGTCTTACCTGATGCATTTGCTCCATAAATTGCTGATATAGGTAGCAAATGTAGATTAAACTTATCTACTGATTGTACTCGATTTCGATGCTGTCTTTCGAGTCCAGCAGTCATATTTAGCGTTACTTGATTTCGAAAAGAACGCCAATTTTCAACAGAATAGTTAATGATCATGTTCTTCAAATTTCTTGAGCTTTTCTTGTAGCAAACGCTAGTGAATTTTAGCCCGTGTCTAGGAGAAAATCTCTCTTTGGCAGCGTCATAACCAAACAAAAGACTTTGATCTGTGACAAGGATCAAGCAACAACGGGATGGTTCCACAAATCGACATAAAAAGACTCTCTTGTGAGAGTCGGATATTTGCGGCAGGAAACGGCCTAGAGTAAATTGGCCTTTGCCCCATGAGGGATAGGCCGTTTCCAGCCGTAAATGACGCGGTCTCATCCCTTCCGGTTACGATGTAACGTGTTCATTGCCGCTCTCTCATTCGCCCCTGCCAGTCTTGGGCAACAATCCTTTGTCCATCGCTTCTCGCCGATGTTCTCGCATGCGGTAACTGCTACCGAGTATGCCTATCGATGAGCTGCGGTGCAGCATGCGATCCAGCAGACTTGTCGAGATCTCCTAATCTGCAAAGACTAAATACCACCTTGACAGCAGACGATTGCTGGTGATCAGCACGCCTTTTTCTCATAATGCATCGCTATTACCTGGAAAAGAAGATGCGCAGCGGCCAGCGAAAATGGCAGATAATCACACCGCTGTTCAAATTGAAAATGTGCATCTACGCATAGGCTGAAGTCGGTGCCTTTCAAGTCAAGGATTTGCTTTTTCGAGGCGAGCAACAGCTCCTGTCTAGCAATTACAAGTGGCATTGCTTTTGCATCCCTATCTCCGGAGTCTTCTCGAGAACACGTTTAGCGTCATTCGTTCGCCCGTCGGGATAGCCGAGCCGAACTCTCAGACTTTTGTGTGTCATGGATTCAGGAAGACAAAGTGCAGAAGTCTTGGTAAAGACCATTTGTGCGAGCATCTCTGCTTGAGTACCTCATTCAACAACGTCACAATGGCAGCTGTCCAATTTTTTCTCATGACAGCATTGTCATGAGAGCCAATAAAACTTTTGATCTTCATGTTCTGCTTGATTTTCATGAAGAAGAGCTCTATCTGCCAGCGTTTCTTTCCTAGTGCCGCAATTTCCTCTGGTTTCAAATCCTTGTCGTTGGTCAGGCAGTCATATCATCAGTCATTGCCCTTGTCGTTCCATTGACAACTCGGAACTGAAGATCGCCACAGGTCAGGCAATCGAATTCAAACAGGTAGTCGCCCTAGTTGTCACCCTCGTTGAGGCACCCTCTTACACGGCATCGTGACGGCATTGTCCTTGAGGCGAGTAACAAATGTTGCACCACGCTCCAAGAGCCAGGCAAACAGAGAATAGTCGTTGTAACCGCGATCCATAACGACCGTTACGCTATCGGCGGGCAGTTTTGTCGATGACTGATCGAGCGTGCTTGGCGTCGTCTACCTTGCCTGCTCTCAGTTTCCTCATATGTAACATCAATTGGTCATTGCCGATAATCGCGTGCAACATGAAGACGCCTTTTGACGTGCGATATTTCTCCTATTCGAAGCGACTCAGACAAACGGTGATAGTTTGCGAGTCAAACGAATAGACGGGCTTTTCATTTTCTTAGCCGCCCTAGGCTCAATGTTGTCTTAAAGAAACCCAACAACAGAATGTAGCACTTTTCGAAGATTCGGTAGGAACGTGTCTGGTTGGCATATGCAACCGTTGTGCGCTTCATTGGCTCGGCTTCGAGGTGTTTGAGCATATCGCAAGCCGAATACGGCTCGTCGTCAAGTTCGCGCAACCAATTTCAGCCGATGAGATGACAGAAAAGCATGGCGATAAAATAGCACCAAGCGCCGTACTTGGTGGCACTGAGTCGGTGGCAATTTTTTCAAAGTGCGCCAATAGGTGATCTTTGACAACAACTCGATCAACTGAGCAAAGAAACTGGTAGGTACATTCTGAAGAGCCGATTCTGTTGAAATACAGACCGTGGCGAGAGCTGTATTGGGTGTTTTGCGACTTTCCAATTTACATACTTCCTCGCCTTTGTTGTTATCTGCCTGAACTCCCAGTTACCTGTTTCGCATAGATCTTGATTCGAGTTAAAAAATTTCCATTTTCTCGTTTTAGCTAACGTGTTGGGCGAACTCTTAAAGTACCGCCATTTAGGGGTACTTTAAGAGATCGCGCGCCATCGGGGTGTGCTCCAGCTCCATCGCGGCAATGATCCGTCGCTGTGCGAGCCCTACACCGGCCTCGACTCGGTTTTTCTGCTTGGGACGACGGGGCCGACACGCCCACGGCTCGATGTCATCGTAGTTGCACAGGGAGCGCACCGTCTGCTGTACTTCGCCCTCGTACCAGTTCGAGTGCTTGACGAGTGCTTTTGCATTGTCCATAACGAGGACCTGCGGCGTGCCGCCGAAGTATTCGAGTGCATGAACGATGCTGGAGATCTAGCTCTGTTGCTTCTCATTGGAAAGGCCTCAGCGTAGGTGAAGTTGCTGTACGGCAACACTGCAATGAACATGCGCGCACGTTGTACGTCACAGTTCGGATCAATCCGCTTGAGGTTATCTGGCGAAGTTAATCTCCATGCGCTTACCAGGGATGGATTGGGCATTACCGTTAGGTATGCCAAGACCGTTAGTCTGGGAAGAGGGTCGTTTTTCCGGACCTGTTAAATCGGGCAAAGTAGGTCACGATAACTATTCCTATAAGGAGCTTTGTCATTTAAGGCTTGACTAGAATCAACACAGAATGATACATCAACCCAAACATACCAACACAACAGCATTGATAACACCTGCTATGAGAACTAAAATACTTTTTTTCGTAAAAGATCATCTAAAGGCAACCGTAGAAATCATTATATCTTTTACGTGTTACATGATATCAACTCTAGCAATTCTTAACATGCTAGGTATACCTCTAACAAAGAGTGAATTAACTTCACAATCATCTGAGCAACAATTATCACTATTAACAATAGTCACCTTCGTTCTCACTGTCTATACACTGATCTTAGGATTCGCATCTTTCATAAGAGTCACAATCAATTCAAGACCAAAATGTTACATACAAGAAACAAGAAAAACCGAAATCGACAACATGCTCTTTGTAAAGCTTGCCATTACTCCCGGAACAAACGAATCAAGGATTTGCAGCTTCCATGTTAAAGGCTGTTTAATTTCCAAAGATATAGTGAACTTTGAAGAAAGAATAACACTACATCATCTTTATATTTCTCCCAGGCCAACTAGTGGTTATTGCACTTATATAAGTTTTTATCTAAAAGTACATGAAAAACACCAATCAAAACCCTTGGATTGCATAGTTTTTGGCCCTGGGATGTTTCTGAATATATTCTTGCCACTATCCTGCAAAATCATTCCACCAAACTTGAGAGAAATTGATAAAAATCTTATCTCCCACTAGAAGACTAATATATGTTTATGAAACACGTTAAGAATTCGCTCAACAACGTTCGATTAAAAATCGATCAATTATTCGGAGGATGATTTTTAGTAAGCAACCTAAGTCTCGTTTTCGGTGATCTCGATAAAAGAAGTGCCAAATTTCAGGGCTACACAAGACCACGGACAGACAGATTTCGGCAATTTGACAACAAACCAAGCCGAGAGATGAGGCAACACGCGCTGCGCCTTATCCCACAGGCATTTTCACGCACTATGTGGATCGCCATTGGACGGCCCATATTGCATTATCGTTGGATGCTTTGTCTTCGGACAAAGGGTTAGGATTTCGCCTAAGTCAAGGAGGCACACTCCCAACTATAGATTCCTGAGGTCATAAGAACGTTACCCCATTGACACGCTTTAGCAGCGTAAATGCGGCGATTTGCGAAGCTCGGCACAAGGTAGTTGAGAAGCCAGACAACAGCATCTAGAGTGCAAGCTTAGTAGTCGAGAGATGAAGTGCAAAACCGCCAGCGGCCAGTGGTTGAATTCTGACCGACAGGAGCCAGCAATAAAATCTATGGCGTAAAGAAATGGCCCTGCCGAGACTGCCAAAGAGCGGAACACTCCTCATAAATTTTTTGAGGCACCTTGACAGATACCGGGGTCTTGATCTTACAAATCACAGAACGCACTGCTGAAAGCTACTCCAGTAACTTTACATATAAATTCAATCAGCCAATTAAACTTTCGAGCACTACTCGTTTTCATTCTCAAACTAAAATCTATTCACACATTCCTTCCAATTTGATTGGGCAAGAGAATCATACCTTTTTTAACCCCGAGTCTCTGAATTTCATCTGCAACCGAATCTTGCAAATATTTACTTTTCTCTCCATTCATAATAACACCATCTTTTATTCGTTTTGCATGAATAACAGGTTTACAGTCAATGCAATCTATTTGTAGTGCTCCGATAGGATTGAACCGCCGTAGATCTAATTTTTTGTTAGTCGTTAACCCATGTTTCTCGAGAATCCTATAATAAGCTGGAATTAGCACACTCTCATACCATGAATCAAGCTTCACAAAGGCAATTGCATCATCTCCTACAAGTGGGACAGAGGGCATCAAGTCTAGATAACTGATTGTATCCCTATAGATATCAAATACTTGAATTGCGATTCTTGCCGCTTCCATAACATCTGTAACCGTCATAAAAAACGGATTATGATGAAATATCGCAAACTTTTCCCTTGTGTTTTGACAGTTTTTTAACTCGTATTTTTTAATTTTTGTATGAACTATTAAATTTCTAATTTTCCAAAAATCATGGAGATCGCCCTTTAAGAAGCAATCCAATTCTTGCAATTGATCAGAATTTGCCGCACAAATAATAGCTCTACATATTTGATTGAAATTACCCTCATCGTTTATTTTTAGCGAATTTACTCTTCTATATTTATTATAAATATATACAATAGAAGCCATCAGACATTCTATCGCAAGAGCCCATTGCACAACTGTTAAAGCACACTGCAGGCTTCCATGAAAATTTAAATCCGCTTTAGGGTTCTCAAATTCTCTTAAACGATCCATTGTTTCCTTGGCTGCTGCTTCTGCATATGAGAACGCAGGAATTTCGAAAATTTCACTTTTTATACCACCAACTTCAAGTCTTTCGACGATAATTTTGAAATGTCCTAATTCGTATTGTTTAATATTTTCAACAACCCGTTCAGCTCTCATCGAACCACCTTCATTCACAATGAAACCTAATTTCTCAAGCTTATAAAAAATGCAAAACTCACATTATGACTTAGCAATATGCAATCCTAAGCTAAATATGCTATGACCTCCAACAGCCGATCTCTTCTGAGTTTTGGCACAGTCATAGCCTCAGGCAAATCGGCATACACAAGACTAGTAAATCGAGCAAACGGTTCACGAGATTATCTCCTTGTCAAGAGTCGCCACTACTCCGAATTATTGCCTTAACCTGCGCCCGATACCGGCTTCCATATCGCGTTGTTCTGCTTCACGTTCATACGTCCTGACCATCGCCCCCAGAACCGATGTCGACACGAAGGGATGAGTAAATTGCAGGGCTTCAGCCCACACACGATACTTGTTTGCCAGCTCGCGTTCCTGATCACCTCCTTCTCCGCGCCAATGGGCTCCTCTCGCGTTATATAAACCCGTACGCACACCGATGCTAATACTCTCAGACTGTAATTCCTCCATCACATCCCGAACGGCTTCATTTGGCCAAACTCCATCCTCGCCTTTTGGCGCCTTAGCTAACAGCTTTCCCAGACATACGTCCGCGATCTCCTCACGCCCAAGTGAGGCACAAGATTGCCTTACCTTTCTCACCCATTCCGCGAGTGCTCCCCGCTGTTCCTCTTTTGTTGCTTTGGCTTGACCAGGGATACGCTCCAAGGCTTCTAGTAACCGCCAACCGCGTTGTGCCAAATATTCGCCACCATCTTGCACGCGTAAGTCAGCTGGGTCTTCACCGAGATCATCACGCTTATATGCCCACACGACTGCCTGTACGAATACTTCCGGGTGTTTCTCGATATAGAGCTCTAGGTTTGGAATCTGATGCTCTTTATCCCCTTGGTAAGACCGGGCCAAAATCTCTAAATATGCGAACTCCAGTCCTGCTTTCTCTTCTAAATTAAGCTCCGAATTACGATCAATTAGCTGGAAGGCATACCGCACGGGATAACTGTCTAACCGGTGTTCCCTGTCTTTATCCTGACTTTTGCCAACCATGGCAGACATCAGCTGCGCCAAGAGAGACGGGGATATTTCTTCGAGCGCAAAATCCAACGACTCAAATGCTGCCCTAGGGCGTTTGACCTCAATTAGACGACGTATGCTCTCGTTATTTTCCTCTGATGAATCGCATACATATTGCGGAACGACTTCCATCCAGTATCGACTCCGAGCCACATCCGAAAGTTGATCTACAAGTTTCCAGGTAGAAGCTCGATATGGAGAAAGTAGCAAAAAATAGAGCTCTTCCTTTTCGGTACCCTCTGCCCGTAACTTGTCATATATGGTCTTTCTCCTATCCTCGTCCAATGCCCAAAGAACCCCAGCGATGATCTCTTGGCGACCTGAATTTTTTTCTTTGAAGCGAAGGCATTGCAGAATCAAATCTTCGATTTGTTCTCTAGAAAGTATGTCGGACGCTAGGTACTCGCCAATTAGCCGTTGAGTCTTTCCTTTTTCACAAAGCGCAAGAATGCCTGGAATTCCTCGTTCTTCAAAAATGTCCTTAAGGGCTAAAACACGGATCTTTTTAAGGTGTTGCTCTCGTGCCTGGAAGTCTGTTTCTTCCACTGCAAGATCGTCCTCTGAATCATCAATCCAACTCTTGCGAAACAGCCACTCATATTTCCTCACAACGTCTTTGGGCTGCAACTTCTCGTAGATCTCTTTTGCTTTCTCCGCCAGTTTCGCTTGTTCTTGATCATTGAACGTTTTACGAGCCCAGCGTGAAAAGAATGTCACGCGAATTTTCTCGCGGAGCTTTGCAACTTCCTCGTCACACACTCCCGCACTGCGCCACTTGGCAATGATCTCCCATACACGCACTTGATCCTCCGGCACTAGTGCGCGCAACCGAGATACAAGGTCACACACCATTGCAACGGTATAAGACGGTCTATTCAACGCTAACCGTACCATTTCCCTTACGAAGGCAAAAATAGGTTCCCTCTCCCCAATGGGTTCCCCGCAACCGTAACCATCAACTCTCCACTTCGGTTTGTGGTTATAGACGCCAAATTCGTTCTCCTCATCTCCAAACTGTTTGAGACAAACTGCCCACCCGACCTTGGGGTATTTATCCAAAAGCATATTGACCGCTTTCAGACGCATCTCGTGACTTGCAGCAGTCTGCGGCATCCACGCGCGAAAAATGGCCTCCAGCGATCTTATAGGTGTATTTCCCCAGTTATCGTCAATCTCCACCTCTGCAAGTTGCCCCAGGATATTCACCGCTCTCGAAAATGTGGCTTGATTCCAAGCAAGCCCTTCGAGAGCCCAAAGCAACCCTGCGCGTGGACACGATCCAAAAAGCCCCGTATTGACAGGTCTGAGCAATCCTTTGACTTCAGACTCTTCCGCCACCAGATCCTGCTCGATGATTTCGAGGAACTTACCAGGAGCAGCTTCTGCATAAAAAGGAAGGTCATGTCCGTTAGCCTCAAGCTTCTTAGCGGATATAGGAACAAGCAGCTCTCTAACAACTTTAGCGGCTTCACGTTCCCCATCGAAGTCTGAACGCATCCCGAAAAGATTCTTGCCGTACACGGAAAGCAAAACCAACGTCTCGGAGATGCCTTCTCGCACAGCCTTGGAATACTCTCGCTTTTTGCCATACATAGACGCCGCCCAACGCTCGTCTTCCGGCAAGTCAAGTGTAGGATCATCTTCACCCAGTACTTTCCTTGCAACCTCGAGAAAGCGGGCAAGATCGGCTCTGGTGACTGTGCCTGCAATTGCAAAGAGAGAATCAATTTTCGATATAACACCCCGATACCGACCAATAGACCAAACCGGGGAATCGTTGAGTCGCAACAAATCAAGAATGCGTCCTTCCAGCACCTCATAAGGCACCGCCGCTAGATCGAACAAGATTTTTCGATCCGCCTCGTTCTGATCATCCCATGCTCCGGCAAGCATGAACGGAACAAGACTTGACGCGAGGCTCGTATCCTCAGCCCAAGCAGGCGTGCGAATCGCCTCAATTTTCGATAGTTGACGTCGAAGAACCGTTAAAGAACACCCCGAAGCGTTGGACAGTCTCTCGATATCATCGCGGGATTTTCCCATGGCTTCCAAAGCTTTACTGAACTCCTCGAACCTTAACGGCTCCAACACTATATGAGGTTCCTCGTTAGTGGCATTACGCGGATAAACAACAATGGCGCGCAACGTCGAAATGCAGGGACCAAGCTCACGCTCCACCTCACGCGTATGAGCTACCGCAATAAAATCATTAGTGCCTTGGGCTAGTTTTGGCACTACTCCTGGTTCATCAAACACCAACACCCGATCCCTGTACCGCTCAAGCTCAGCGTTTGCCATGGCTTGATATAAAAACGCCAAAGCCTCTTCAACAGAATCAGCGGTAATGACCAATGGGTTCACATCGCTTTTCTCAACGAAAGCTCTGATTCGGCTGTTCCATGCTCGGTTCGCCGTATCAAAAAGTGAGGGATGAAGAGCTGGATCTGTCACGTTTGCCCAATCGTTCCAACAGCGCTCCAGGGTTCTTACACCATTTGAAGGGCGATTCGTCTGGTTTGCAAACCAAGTCTGAGCCGCAAGCGATTGCTCCATCCATTGTTCAAGATCACTGGCATCGTAGGCACGAATGTCTTTCCAAAGACCCCTGCCCTTCATTTTTTCAATCCAGGCACTTTTACAAGGCCACCTCCGAGGAGTTACAAAGACAAACGTAATATTCTCTCTTTCAGCGGCCTTAACCGCTCGGACGCTTTTTTCAAAATCCCCGTCAGCTTTAGCGTTGATGTTTGCGTTGACACCAAACTCCCACCCGGATTTACCAGCTGGTATCCAAGGTGTGCCTAATCCAGCCTCGATAAAGCCATCCCAACCGGATCGTTCAGCATCGTCGTTCCCCGGAAAATCCACTTTCTGAAGATCTCGCCCTGTCGAGTGGATGAGCGTTCGCAGAAGTACCGAAAGCTTTGTTCTTGCAAGGATCGCCTTTGAGAACCAATCTATGAGATCATTGGCTTGGACATTTAAAAAGGAGGGCACATAAGCGCGAGCTTGCTGAGCCGCATCCCCCGTTTTAGGCGCTTGGGTTTCATATTCTGTCTGCAAGTCAAGAATCTTCACAGCGGAAACCCCAAAGGTACGCTCAAGACGTGCAGCCATGTTGGGTGTTGCAGACACTTTCCCATTGAGGAAGTTTGACAAGCTCGGGCGACTGACACCAATCAGCTTTGCCGCCTCACTAACCGTAAGCCCGCGAGGTTCAAGAACGTTTTCCCGGATATAGGAACCAGGATGAATAGGGTGAGAGTCTGACATGTGCAAGCTCCTGTAACCTGTAAAGTGATACTTTACATTATACGCCCACCCCAATCTGTTGCAATCTCACTCACACTTATCCTCTGGCTGACAACGCTGAAAGACCTAGCAAAAACCCCGTTGATGCCTCAATCACCAACGGGGTTTCCTAGTCTTGCTCAGGATTGAGTACCTCTTACGGCACCATCTCCTGCACCTCATCCTTCTTGATGGGCTTCACGAGATCTTCTCGCTTCACGCCGAGGTACATGGCAATCGCGGCAGCCACAAACACCGACGAGTACACGCCAAGGAGAATACCGATCGTCAGCGCCAGCGCGAAGTAGTGCAGCGCCGGACCTCCGAAGAAGAACATCGCAAGCGTCATCGCCAAGGTCGAGCCGTGCGTGATCACCGTACGCGAGATCGTGGCAGTAATAGCCGAGTTGATCACTTCAACCGTATCCGTGCGGCGCATCTTGCGGAAGTGCTCTCGAACACGGTCGAAAATAATCACCGATTCGTTCACGGAATAACCGAGCACTGCAAGCACGGCCGCCAGGACCGGCAGCGAGAACTCCCAGTTCATCACGGCAAAGATGCCCACCACAATCACGATGTCGTGGAGGTTGGCAATGATGGCAGCGATAGCAAACTTCCACTCGAATCGCATCGAGAGATAGATGATGATGCCGGCCACAACGAGCAACAGAGCAGTCAAACCGTCGGTCGCCAGTTCCTCACCCACCTGTGGTCCCACGAACTCGTTGTTGAGCATCTTGACGCCGGGAGCCGTCTCCTGAAGCGCCTTCAGAAGTTCGCCTGCCATCTGACCGGATGTTTCGCCTTCCTTCATTGGAAGACGAATCATGATGTCGCGTGCAGTGCCGTAGTTCTGCACGGCAGCTTCAACGCCGAGTTTGCTTTGGATCTGCTCACGGATCTGTTCCGTCTGAACAGCCTCCGGATACTGCACCACAACCTGCGTGCCGCCCGTAAATTCAATGGACAGCGCCAAGCCGTGATAGAAAATCCAGAACACGGCAATGATGAATGAAACCAAAGAGATCGCGTTCAGAATGTGCGAGTAGTGCATGAACGGGATCGTCTTGTGAATTCGGAAAAACTCCATGATTTTCCCCTCTTAATTCTTTACTTCGACTGCGTCTGCGCCGTATCCGGGCGCCAGATCTGACCGATATGCACGCGCGTCAACTTCTTCTGACGACCGTAGATGAAGTTCACCATGCTGCGCGAGACAATCACGGAGGTAAAGAGCGACGTCATGATGCCCAAGCAGTGCACCACGGCAAAGCCTCGCACCGGGCCGGAACCGAAAATCAGCAAGGCAATACCGGCGATCAGACTGGTGACGTTGGAGTCGACAATCGTCGCAAACGCCATACCGTAGCCTTCACTGATGGCCAACTGCGGCGTTCGCCCTATTCGAAGTTCTTCACGAATACGTTCGTTAATGAGCACGTTCGAGTCAACGGCCATACCCAGTGTCAGCGCGATAGCGGCGATACCGGGAAGTGTCAGCGTCGCCTGCAGCATGGAGAGCAACGCCACCAGGCACATCACGTTGCACATCAGACTGATGGCCGTCACGATGCCGAAGACCTGGTAGTAGAGGATCATGAAGACCGCCACGAAACCGAACCCGTAGAGTGTCGAACGGAAGCCTGCTTCAATGTTGTCGGCACCCAGAGACGGACCGATCAGACGTTCTTCCACGATTTCCATGGGAGCCGCCAGAGAACCGGCACGCAGCAAGAGAGCGGTGTCGGTCGCTTCAATCGTGGTCATGCGGCCAGAAATCTGCACGCGACCGCCGGCAATTTCCTGACGGATGACCGGAGCCGTCACCACTTCACCCTTGCCCTTTTCAAACAGGATGATGGCCATGCGCTTGCCCACGTTGTCACGCGTCACATCGCGGAAGATGCGTGCGCCCTTGTTGTCAAGCGTCAGGTTCACCGTGGGTTCCTGCGTCTGAGAGTCAAAGCCCGGCTGCGCGTCGTTCAGGTTCTCACCGGTGAGCACCACACGGCGCTTCACAAGAATCGGACGACCTTCACGATCAAAATACTTTTCATCACCGAAGGGAACATTACCCTGCGCCATCTGAGTGAGCGCTTCAGGCGAATCGTCAACCATGCGCACTTCGAGCGTTGCCGTACGACCCAGAATGTCCTTGGCCTTGGCCGTATCCTGAACACCCGGCAGCTGCACCACGATACGATCGGCACCCTGCTGAGCAATCACGGGTTCTGCAACGCCAAGTTCGTTAATACGGTTGTGCAGCGTCGAGATGTTCTGCTTTAAGGCATATTCCTGAACGTTCTGAATCGCCTTTTGCGACAGTTCGGCCGAAAGGGTGAACTTGCCTGCTCGCGTACCTTCCGTCACCACCAGATCAGGCTGAGTGGAACGAAGAAGGTCATTGGCGCGGGCGCGTTCCTGCTCGTCGTTAAAGGCGATCACAACCGTATTGCCCTGACGCGAAATGCCTGCGTGACGGATACGCTTGTCGCGGAACTGCGTACGCAAATCGGCTGCCGTCGATTCGGCGCGCTTCTCAATGGCCGAGTGCATGTCGACCTGCAGCAGGAAGTGAACGCCGCCGCGAAGGTCAAGACCGAGGTACATCGGCAGCGCATTGATCTTCAGGAGCCACTCGGGCGTATTGGGCACCAGGTTGGGAGCGACGATGTAGGAAGGATCCGTACGGTCGGGGTTAAGAGCGCGTTCGAGCACTTCACGAGCCTGCAGCTGCTTTTCGGCTTCCGTCGGATCGAAGCGCACGCGCACGGTGTTTTGCTGAGCACCCTGCTCATAGAAAACACCGTTGGGCTTCAGCTGGGCATCCGCAAGCGCTTTTTCCACACGAGCAAGCACCGTCTCGTCGATCTTCACCGTCGACTTGCCGGAACTCACCTGCACTGCGGGCGATTCACCGTAAAAATTCGGCAAGGTGTACAGCGCCGCAATGAGCAGAACCACTCCGATGACGATGTACTTCCAAAGAGCGTATCGATTCATAACAAAAACTCCGGGTCAGTCCGATGCCCGATTCCGCGCAAGACCGCAAACACGGACTCGGACGCCTTTCGTTGCGAAAATGGAATTGGCGAAAAGAGAAATTCCCCTTCAGCCTACAAAACTCTTCCGCTGAGAGTTTCGTGTCCGCAAAAAACGGCCGTTTTGATCAAACAGTTCCATTTTTTGCGCAAGAACCGCAAAAGGCCATAAACCGATTGCGGTGCATCAACTAAACGGCAAAGCGGGCGTCAGCCATATCCTTCAAGTCGGATACAGCCCGCCCGCTGCATGAAAGCCGTCTTTACTTGTCGATCGACTTCAGCGTGCCGCGCGGCAGAACCGTCTGCACAGCGCCGCGCTGCATCGTGATCGTCACGGGATTGTCTTCCACGCGGCTGATTTCGATCACGACGTACTGTTCGCTCACTTCGGCGATACGGCCGGCCAGGCCGCCGATCGTCACGATTTCATCGCCCTTGGTGAGCGCTTCGCACATCTTCTGATGTTCCTTCTGGCGCTTTTGCTGCGGACGGATCAGGAAGAACCAGAACACAACAAAAATCAGAATGATCGGAATGATCTGCATCAGCAGACCGCCGGTACCACCGGCAGCGGCCGCACCTGCGGTCTGAGCCATTGCGTCAGAAATGAAAAACACTTCTTACCTCTTTAGATATTTTCTCGTTAAAAAATCTTGTCGTGCAACGCCTTGCAGCGTGCATTGCAAAGCCTTCGGATTATACGGAAATTCCTTGCTGAGCCTCGAAAAATTGCATTAGAGATTTACCAGTGTCAGCTGTCGTTTGCAATTTTTCATTTGCCGCCGAGACTGACCCTCCATTCACACGACCGCTCCGTCGGGATTGTCCTTAAACGTTACGGCACCAACGCAGGCGCGTCCAGCCCCGTCTTTTCGTCCAATCCGAAGAGAATGTTCATCGCCTGCACCGACTGCCCCGCAGCCCCCTTGACGAGATTGTCTTCCACCGCCAGTACGATGATCAGGTCGCCATTGCCAGGACGATGAACTGCCAGACGCAGGAAGTTGGAGCCGCGCACGCTTCTCGTTTCAGGCGTTGATCCGGCAGGCATCACATCGACGAAGTATTCATCCGCAAAGCGATCTTCATAGAGCTTCTGAAGATCAATCTGAGTCGTGGCATCCTTCAGACGAATGTAAATCGTCGAATGAATCCCTCGAATGGTCGGCAACAGATGCGGCACAAACGTCAATTTCAGATCGTCCGTACCGGCCAGGAGTTTGAGCTGCTGCTCGATTTCGGGGGTATGGCGATGCCCTTTAAGACCATATGCATGGAAGTTGTCCGACATTTCGGCCGTAATGATCGAAACGTCCGCCTTCTTGCCGGAGCCGGAAATACCCGACTTGCTGTCGGCAATGATGGTCTTGAGATCAAACGTACCGGGATGCGCCATTTCGTATTCCATCAAAGGCAGGAGTCCCAATTCGATGGAAGTCGGATAACAGCCTGCCATGCCGAGAATCCGAGCGTTCTTCATCTTCTCGCGCATGGTCTCGGGTTGCCCGTAGACAGACTCTTCCAGAAGATCGGGACAGGCATGATCGAGCTTGTACCAAGTCTTGAACGTGTCCGTATCACGCAAACGGAAATCCGCTGCCAAGTCAATGATCTTGACGCCGGCAGCCGTCAATTCGCGCGCCATGCTCATGGCCACCCCATGCGGCGTCGCAAAGAACACCACGTCACAAGCAGTAAGTTCGGCCTCTTCGGGCGTCGTAAAGACCAGATCGTCCATGAAGCCTCTGAGCGAGGGGTACATGGCCGTCACCTTGGTACCCGCATCCTTGCGCGATGTGATGGCACAGACCTCAACGTTGGGGTGCCGGCTTAACAAACGCAGCAGCTCCACGCCGGTGTACCCCGTTCCACCCACAATACCCGCCTTGATTTTCTTTTCCTGCATGTCGAAAAACTCCCCGAAAAATCTTTTTGTCTGATGTCTTTGGCAGGAAAAATGCTCCGGCAGCAGGCACAAAAAAACCGCCGCCCGGGAAAGGGAGACGGTTTTTTCGCTTCTTGCCCCGGCTTTCTTCGCAAACCAAAGTTTGCAAAAGTATACCGAGGCAAAACGCTTGCGAATGAACGATTAGCGCTTGCTGAACTGCTTGGCGCGGCGGGCCTTGCGCAGACCAACCTTCTTACGTTCGACTTCGCGGGCGTCGCGGGTCACGAGGCCGGCAGCCGACAGAACGGGCTTGAGACCGGCATCGTAGTCGATCAGAGCGCGGGTGATGCCGTGGCGCACAGCACCGGCCTGGCCGGATTCGCCGCCGCCGGTCACGTTCACCATGATGTCGAACGTTTCGACATTTTCGGTGAGCTGCAGGGGCTGCATGACGATCATGCGGCCGGTTTCACGCTTGAAGAATTCGTTGAGATCGCGGCCGTTGATCACGATCTTGCCCGTGCCGCGCTTGATGAACACGCGAGCCACGGAGCTCTTGCGACGGCCGGTGCCGTAGTTGTAGTTACCGATCATCTTTTTCCACCTTAAATGTCAAGAACCTTGGGCTGCTGTGCGGTGTGCGGGTGTTCGGCGCCGGCGTAGATCTTGAGCTTCTTGATCATGGCGTAGCCGAGACGGCCCTTCGGGAGCATGCCCTTGACCGCGATTTCGAGAGCACGGCCGGGGTGCTTGGCCTGCATTTCCTTGAAGGTGGTTTCGTAGATACCGCCCGGGTAGCCGGTGTGACGGTAGTACGTCTTCTTACCGGCCTTTTCAGCAGACAGCTTGAGCTTGTCAGCGTTGATCACGACGATGTAGTCGCCCGTATCGACATGCGGCGTGTATTCGGGCTTGTGCTTGCCGCGCAAGCGGAGTGCGATTTCGGCAGCAAGGCGGCCAAGCACCTTGTCGCTGCCATCGACCACGTACCAGTCGCGCTGTACTTCGAGCGGCTTGGCAGAGAAGGTCTTCATTGTTGTCACCTGATTCACAAAAGGACGCAGCAGATGAATTTCAAACCGCCTCGCACAGGGTGGCGCCTGTACTTTGCACAGGTTGGAGCTGTTAAACGGCCTGCTCGCGTCAATAAACAAAAACGAGGCAAAAACCACCGAAGCGCACCGCGTTCTAACTTCGCCGTGCACCGAATTCAGTGCCTTTTACCGGGAATTTCTTGTTGATTTTCTTTTTGCCGCTTGTCGCCATCAGTCCAGTGGAAAACGGGGAAACTGAAAGCACGGTGAAAATCAGACGCGCAATAATACACGATCACAACGAGAAATGCCAACGCCAAAGCATCGGCAACCGCCTTGTTTTTACTGCGCTTTTTGAGGTGCAGGCAGGAGCGCCTTCATGAGATCGGCTTCCTCGCCTGCCGAGACTCACTCTTCGATCGGCTTGATGTGCGTCGCCTGCTTGCCCTTGGGACCTTCGACGACCTCAAACGTCACCCGCTGACCTTCCTTGAGGCTCTTGAACCCCTTCATTTCAATGGCGGAAAAATGCGCGAAAAGCTCTTCACCGCCCTCGTCGGGCGTAATGAACCCAAAGCCCTTGACGTCGTTAAACCACTTGACAACTCCCTGTGCCATATTTTTCCTCTTTGTTTATTTCACTTTGTCCGAGTCTTCGCGTCGGCTCTCGGCCTTGAGCAGGCTGCGCAACACAAAGTCCTCTTTTCAACAATCAACATTACGCCAACTTGCCGCTTTCAAGCTCATGACGCACTGCACTTTTTGCGTCGTGTGCTGTCTCGGACACACAATCGTCGAAACGACTCTTCGCAAGAGCGAAAATATACGATATATTACCTAGGATGTTTCTCCTTCTTTTCGTTTTGCATCATGTCGCGTTTTCTTCTCGGTCTGACGTTCTCGCTCATCAGTTGTGCGCTTGCGGCACAGTCGCTCGACGAAACACTGGCCGTCAAAATCGGCGACAAAATCGTCGAACTTGAAGTTGCACGCACCTCGGTCGAGCATCGAACGGGGCTCATGAACCGCACCTATATGCCGGCCGATCACGGCATGCTCTTTGTTTTTACCGCTCCGCGCCCCATCGCCATGTGGATGAAAAACACGCTCATTGACCTCGATGCAGCCTTTATCGATGCGTGCGGTCGCATCACTCAAATCGTCTCGATGCAAAAGGGTTCGCTTGAACTGCACCACTCACGCGTGGCGGCCTCCCGCGTCATCGAGATGCACGCCGGCTGGTTTGCCCGCAACAACGTCAGAGCGGGAACCGTCATTCCGGCGCTTGCCGACGCTCGCTATTGCAAGCGCACGGAGTCGACGGCGGAATAATTACCGGTCCGCATTCACCGGCAAATCTTCTTCTGCAACAAAAGAAGCAGTACGAACCGAATCGAACTGCTTCTTTCTTTTCCTATCAACCAAAAGCGACGCGCGCATCAAATCGTTTGAAATGCACGCGCCGGTTTCGAGTTTTTTTAAGCGCCGCAGCCGCAGGCTCCGCAGCAGCAACCGCCTTCTTCACCGCGGCAGTCGCAGTCGCACGGTTCACCGTTAAAGCGACGCTGCACGAAGTCCCAATTGACGAGCTTGTCAAAGAAGGCCTGGATGTAGGCCGCACGGGCGTTGCGGTAATCGATGTAGTAGGCGTGTTCCCAAACGTCGATGACCATCAGGGGCTTGAGATGTTCCGTCAGAGGCGTGCCGGCGTTGGAGGTTGAATAGATTTCAAGCTGGCCGTCCAAGCGCTTGACGAGCCACGTCCAGCCGGAGCCGAAGTTGTTGGCCGCCTTGGCCGAGAAGTCTGCAACGAAGCCTTCGTAAGAACCCCACTGCTTGACGATGGCGTCCATCAATGCGCCGGTCGGTTCGCCGCCGCCGTTGGGGCTCAGGCACTTCCAATAGAAGGCGTGGTTGTAGCTCTGCGCAGCGTTATTGAAGATCGGGCCCTGGCTTGTCTTGATGATTTCACGCAGGGATTCGGCTTCGTACATCGTGCCTTTGATGAGATTGTTGAGATTGGTGATGTAGGTCTGATGATGCTTGCCGTAGTGGTATTCCAGCGTTTCCTTGCTGATGGCCGGTGCAAGGGCGTCCATTTCATAATCAAGCTTGGGCAAAACGAACTGGCTCATTGGACTTCTCCTCGAGAATCGGTTATCGATCGGATTTCTCTGCTTGCAGGACGCGTGAGCTCCAAGATTGCCTTCTTGTGGGAAGCAGGCCGAATCGGACACGATCCATTGCTGTCTCACGAAACGTCCTTTGTCACCCTTAGATAATAGACCGAAATCATCGGGAATCCGTGAGACAAAACCCGGCAAACGCAAATTCCTTTCTTTTTAAAGGAAATTTTCTTTAGCCTCGCGGTTTGCGCTCGATGACCCGGGCTCGCGCTGAGCCCTTCTCAAACAGGATGGATACCGTTTCGCCTTCGGCGAGCTGTTCCGCGTCGCGCACCGGACGACCCTGACTGTCGGTTGTAAGAGAAAAGCCGCGGGCCAACGTCTTGGTGATATCCAAAGCCGACAGAGACGCGGAAAGCCGCTCAAGTTCCGCTCGTTTGGCCTCAATGCGAAGAGACACCGCCTGCCGAAGGCTTTTTTCGAGATGCGCCGTTTCGGCTCGCGCTTTGTCAAAGGCCGGGCGAACACGCAAAAGATTCATTTGCGCAAACGCCGTCTTGGATGCAGCAGCCTGCAGACACACACGCCGTTCGGCCGCAAGCGTCATTGCGTTTCGATCAAGTCGCTCGGTCAGCGCGTCAAGATACCGTTCGAAGATCTGTCGCAATTCCCGCTGAGCAGGCACCCTGGCCCGCAGCCTCAGCACAACGTTTTGCATGGCCGACTGCAAACGAACGGCTTGAGTCAACTGCGATCGACTCAGGCGCAAGTTCGCCTGCATCACTGTCGCCAGACGCGTTTCGAGTGTCGAAAGCCACTGAGGCGCCGCCGACCAGTGCTGCAACACAAGAGAACAGGCGGCGGTCGGCGTCGGCGCTCTCACGTCGGCCGCCATATCGGCAATCGTGAAATCGGTTTCGTGCCCGATGCCCGTCACAACCGGCATCGGCATTGCCCGCAGTTCTCGGGCCAGCGCTTCGGAGTTAAAGCTCCAGAGGTCCGCCAAAGAGCCGCCCCCGCGTACAAGAAGCAAAACGTCAACTTCGTTTCTTTCGCGAGCTTTTTTGAGCGCAGCAAGGATTTCGCCTTCCGAAGCTTCGCCTTGAACGCCTGCGTGATAAATCACGAAGGGCACCCACGGAGCCAAGCTCGCACGCGTCTTCATAACGTCCTGAAGCGCGGCCGTTTCGGTGCTTGTGATCACCCCCACGGACTGCGGATAGCGCGGCAGTTCCTTTTTAAGCGTTGCGTCAAAAAGGCCTTCGGCCAGAAGCTTTCGCTTGAGAGCCTCGAATTTGGCAAACAGAGCGCCGTCGCCGGCGGCCTGTACGGCAACGACATTGAATTGCAACTGTCCGCGCACCTCAAAGACGTCGAGCGTACCGGTGAGCACCACAGCTTCGCCCTGCTCGGGCAGTCGTTTCAGTCGATAGGCGTTGCGACGCCAGACCACGCAGTGCAAAATCGCGTCGTCCTCGTTGTCCTTGAGATCGAGATAGACGTGTCCGGACGGATAGGGCTTGATCGAATGGATTTCGCCTTCGATACGAATCAGCCCCAGACGATTGAGCCCGCCCTTGATGCGGCGCAGAATGCAAGAGACGCCGACGGCCGGCGGCAATGCGAAAGCACCGTCCTCGTCTTGGGTCATTGCGCTTTGAGGATCTGCGGCAAACCCACGGCCACCGTCCAGGGCTCAACTTCAAAAGAAGTGATCAACCCGGCGTGATAGTAGGGATCGTCTTTGGCAAACGCGCGCAACTCATCGGCCGAGTTCGCACGGCACACGATCAGAGCCGAGAGACTCTCGGGCAAAACGCCTGCCGCCAGAACAAGGCCGTCGTCTACTGCCTTTTGCAGGCGCGCGAGATGCTCGGCACGAAAAGCATCGCGCCGAGCCATATAGTCATCAACGTAACGGTACGTCAGAACAAAGTGCTGCATGACCGTCGGCAGAAAGAATTAACGGCGACGCGTCTGGCTGCCGGCAGCCGGAGCCGCAGAGGGACGACCTTCGATGTGGCGGAAGGTGATGCGGCCCTTGGTGAGGTCATAAGGTGAGAGCTCGAGCGAAACCTTGTCGCCGGCGAGAATTCGGATGTGGTGCTTGCGCATCTTGCCGTTGGTGTAGGCGATGAGTTCGTGACCGTTTTCAAGCTTGACGCGATAACGGGCGTCGGGGAGAACTTCGAGCACCTGGCCCGACATTTCAATTAGATCTTCTTTTGCCATAAATCCTGTAGCGCGCGGCGAAACGCTAAAAAATGAGGTGCCGCACTGCGGTTTGGTTGTTGTTTGAGGGCGGTTGCAATGTTGACGCCGAAAATTCTCTCCGGCCTTTTTGGGCAACCACGCAGCGAAGGCGCCATTTTAGTCGGCGAACCGCTGTTTTTCCAAGATTTTTTGCGGGAATTTTATACGCCGTCGCCTGTAAACAATCCTGCTGAGAATTTTTTCATCACCCAACACACACTTTCTTGGTTTTCAGCTTCAGACAACCTCAATCGGCGAAAATTGCCGTATAAGGCCGTCTGCCGCGGATTTTGTCCAATTTTGTGCGTGCGGCCGTTAAAATTCGGGCGTATCAATCGGGTTTGTACCGATTTTTCACCCTATCCCTTTTGCCGGGGATTCAAACTAAATTAGAAGGTTGAGTCGGTTTGACTCGCCTTTCCCGCAGACTCAGTTGGAATCGCAATGTCTCATCACGTTCTCGTCGCTTACTACAGTCACGCCGGTCATACGGCCCGCATCGCACGCACCATCATGGAAACGATCGTTGCCGAGGGGCATGGGTGCGACATGGTGGACATGATGGAGGGCGTCCGCGAGGGTGTGGATTGGGCGAAATACGACATCGTGATCGTGGGCTCTCCCATCGTGTACGGCGTCTACAACAAGATCGTCTGGGAATTCTGCTCGATGTACAAAAACGAAATCGAGTCGCGTCCCAACAGCTTCTTCAACGTGACGGTCGTCGCCCGTTCGCCTGAAAAGGCAACGCCCGAAGGCAACCGTTACCTTCAGAAGTTCGTCAAGCGCAGCGCCTGGAAGCCCCGCGACCTGAAGTGCTTTGCCGGCAAGGTGGACTACCCGAACTGGAACTTCTTCGAGCGCATGATGATCCGCATCATCATGAAGATCACCGACGGTCCCACGGATTCGAGCGTCGCAATCGACTACACCGACTACAACGATGTCAGAGCCTACGCGCGCCACTGCCTGCAGCTTGACAAACTGCAGGCTCGCCGTTCGCCCCGACGCTGACTGTTTGACGCTGCGCTTTGATTGCAACAGTCGGAGTGCCGCCAACTAATTGACACAGAAAATTTAGGCGTTGCCGTTGCAGCGTCATGCCGCGACGCAACGTGAAAACGAAGGATCACTCATCCATGTCCGAGACTTCTCTTCCCTGGCTCAAGCACTATCCCGAAGGCTTTCCGGCCGAAATCAATCCCGATCGTTTCGCCTCCATTCCGGCACTTTTTGACACGGTTGCCGAAACCTACGGCGATCACCCCGCCTTCATCTGCATGGACAAAGTGCTCACATACCGGGAAATCTGCGAACTCTCGAAGGACTTTGCGGGCTACCTGCAGTCGCTTCCCGGCATGAAACCGGGCGATCGCGTCGCCATCATGATGCCCAACCTGCAGCAGTACATCATCACGCTGTTGGGCATCCTGCGCGCGGGCATGATTGCCGTCAACGTCAATCCGCTCTACACCTCGCACGAACTCGGGCACCAACTTGCCGACAGCGGCGCCAAGGCCATCGTCATCATCGAAAACTTCGCCAAGACGCTGCAAAACACGCTCTCGGAAACGCCCGTCAAACACATCGTGACCACCAAGGTTGGCGACATGTTGCCCTGGCTCAAGCGCACCGCCGCCGATTTTGTCGTGCGTTACGTCAAGAAGATGGTGCCGGAATTCAACCTTCCCGGTCACGTCAATTTCCGCAAGGCGCTTTCGATCGGTCATTCCAAGGGCTTTAAGCCGTTCGAACTCAAAAACACCGATGTTGCGCTGTTGCAATACACCGGCGGCACCACAGGCGTGGCCAAAGGCGCCATGCTCACGCACCGCAACGTGCTTGCCAACGTCGAGCAGACCGGCACCTGGATCAGTCAGACCTTTGAAATGGGCAAAGAAGTGGCCATGACCGCTTTGCCGCTCTATCACATCTTCAGTTTCACCGCGACGCTGTGCTTCTCGAAGTTTGCCGCCACCCAGGTGATGGTGCCCAATCCGCGCGACATTCCGGGCCTGGTGGAACTCATCAAGAAGTGGGACTTCTCGATCATCCCCGGCGTCAACACGCTCTTTAATGCGCTTGTCAACAACAAGGAATTCAAGAACCACAAGTTCACGCGCCTCAAAATGACCGTGGGCGGCGGCGCTCAGGTGCAACGTACGGTTGCCGAGAAGTGGTACAACGCCACCGGCTGCCACATCCTTGAAGCCTACGGCCTCACGGAAACCAGTCCCGGCGTCTGCGGCAACCTGCCCGACGCCCCCTGGGACGGCTCGGTGGGCTACCCCCTGCCCTCCACGCTCGTTTCCATTCGCGGCGAACAGTTCGTCGATCTCGGCGTGTGTTCTGACCCGGAAAAGGTCGCCGAACACACGGGCGAAATCTGCGTCAAGGGCCCGCAGGTGATGGCAGGCTACTGGGAAAAGCCCGAAGAGACCGCCAACGTCCTCATCGACGGCTGGCTCAGAACCGGCGACGTGGGCTTTATGGATGAACGCGGCACGATCACGATCACGGACCGCAAGAAGGACCTGATCATTGTGAACGGCCTTAACGTCTATCCCAATGAAATCGAAAGCGTGATCGCCTCCATGCCCGGCGTGCTCGAATGCGGCGTCGTGGGCGTCAACAATCCGCGTGTGGGCGAAATGGTCAAGGCCGTGATCGTCAAGAAGGATCCGGCGCTCACCCGCGACGACGTCGTCAAATACTGCCGCGCGCGCCTCACCGGCTACAAGTGCCCGCGCACGATTGTCTTCGTGAAGGCTCTTCCGAAGACTGCCGTCGGAAAAATTCTTCGCCGCAACCTGCGCGACATGAAAGAAACGGATTAGTATTGCGAACTTTCTCGGTTTGCAGGACTGATACCAAATGATTCTGACAATTGCCCTGCTGCTGTCTTTTCAGCTGGCAGGGCTTTTACTTGTGACGCTCTTCGGACTGCCCGTTCCCGGGCCCGTGATGGGCATGGTGCTTTTTCTTTTCGCCTTGATGACCGTCAACGGCCTTCTGGAAAAAACGCTGCCCGTCGTCAATGTTTTGCTTGCTCACTTTGCCCTCCTCTTTGTGCCTGCCGGCGTCGGCATCATCGAGCACTTTGACCGCCTTCAGGCCGAATGGCTGCCGATTACGGCCTCCATCATCGGTTCGTCCATCCTCGCTATGGCCACGACCGTCCTGGTAACGCGCTGGGTGGCTCGACTTCTGCAAGGCTCGAGCAAAAAGGAGAAGCGTCGTGCTTGATTCGATTCTTTCTCAATTGACTCTCACAGTCGAGAAGCTTCTTGCCGATCCCGCACTGTGGCTTTGCGCGACGCTTCTGGCTTACGCCTTGGGCATGTGGGTATACAAGAAAAGCGGCTACAAAACCATCTGCACGCCGCTTCTCGTTGCCATCGTTCTTCTTGTTGTGACGCTAGAAGTCACCGGTACCGACTACAAGACCTATCTCAACGGCGGCCAGCACATCAACTTTCTGCTGGGGCCGGCCACCGTTGCCTTGGCTGTTCCGCTCTATGAACAACGTCTGCGTTTGGCCAAAATGTGGGTGGCGCTCACCTGCGGTCTTATTGCAGGCGGTACGGTCGCCATCGTTTCCGCCGTTCTGATTGCCGGTGTCCTCGGCGCCTCTCCCGAGACGATGATTTCCCTTGCTCCCAAGAGCGTCACCGTCCCGATTGCCATGGCAGTGAGCGAACACTTGGGCGGTATTCCGGCTTTGACGGCAGCCCTGGTGGTGATCACGGGGGTTGTGGGTTCGTTGATGGCGCGAGGCTTGTTGGGACTTTTGAGGGAAAAGGACGATGCCGTGCGCGGCTTTTCCATTGGTCTGGCTGCTCATGGCGTCGGCACCGCCACAGCCTTCCAGATGAATCGCGACACGGGCGCATTCTCCGGTCTGGCAATGGGGCTGACAGGTCTTTTCACTGCGTTTGCCGCTCCGTTCCTGCTGCCCTATCTGCTGAGCTTGTTCGAATAAGTCTCAGCGTTGTAAGACTCATTGCCAGGCAACAAACCGACGCTGCTCGGCATCGAACACCAACGCCATGCGATTCAGTTCTTTAGCACTTGCGCTCTCGCTATAACGTCGAGAGCGCACTTGCTCAACCGCTTGCTCGGGCAACGCACCGACTTCTTCCTCATCTTTCGCAAACTTAAATTCGAAAATCCAACGTCTGTTACCATTTTCGACCTCCAGATTGCTGCGCCCGAGAGCCGTGTGCTTATCTACCACAACCTCAATCCCGGCACCGATCAAGAGAACCTGTAGCAGAGCTCTGCATTGCATCTCTCTCGGTCACCGGATACGCCTGGTAGTCAATCTCGTTGAAAATCCAATTGAACAACAAAAGACCTCCCGTCCCCGCAACAGATGGAAGCTCTGCCGCAGTGACCGGAGGTCCTAGGATTGAGCTGATACGCTTTATCGCGACTCAGACATCAATCAATAATTTTCAGCGCGGATCTGCTGGAAGCTCTGCGGGTGTGCGCAAACCGGGCAAATTTCAGGCGCCTTCTTGCCGATCACAAGGTGACCGCATTCGCGGCACTGCCACATCACTTCTTCGCTCTTTTCGAAGACCTGCTTCATTTCAACGTTGTTGAGCAACTTCAGAAAGCGTTCTTCGTGAGCCTTTTCGATGGCGCCCACAGCACGGAACTGCGCAGCGAGTTCTGCAAAGCCTTCGGCCTCGGCCGTCTTTGCAAAACCTTCGTACATGTCCGTCCATTCGTAGTTTTCACCGCTGGCGGCAGCCTTCAGGTTTTCGGCCGTGTTGCCGATGCCCTGCAGGTGCTTGAACCAGATCTTGGCATGCTGGCGTTCGTTGGCAGCCGTTTCGTCAAAAAGCTCGGCGATCTGCTGGTAGCCTTCCTTGCGGGCAACGCCGGCAAAATAGTCGTACTTGTTGCGAGCCTGAGACTCACCGGCAAACGCAGCCCAGAGGTTCTTTTCGGTCTGGGTGCCTGCAAACTTATTGGTCATCGGAATATCTCCTTGTTGTGTATTCGGGGTTTTATCTGACTCCACTGTAGCGAAAAATCGCTGCAGCCGCGTCCGTTAAGAGAAGAATTTCTTCATCTTGTCCAAAAAGCTCGTGCTCTGGGGCGAATGCGTCGTGCCTCCTTCCTTGATCGATTCGTCAAACTCCTTGAGCATCTTCTTTTGCTTGCTCGTGAGATTGACCGGCGTCTCAACAAAAGCGTGCACGTACAGGTCCCCATTGCCGCCGCCGTGCAAATGCGGCACGCCCTTGCCGCGCAGGCGGAAGATCTTACCCGTTTGCGTGCCTTCCGGAATCGTGATGCGCGCTTCGGTACCCATCGTCGGCACACTCACTTCGCCGCCCAATGCAGCGGTGGCAAAACTCAGCGGCAAATCGGCGTGCAGATCGTCGCCGTCGCGCTGGAAGATTTCGTGCTGCTTGATGAACACCTGCACAAAGAGGTCTCCGCAAGGACCGCCGTTGGGGCCGGGCTCGCCCTTACCCTGGATGCGAATGCGCTGACCGTCATTGATGCCCGCCGGAATATTGATTTCCAGCGTCTTGGTCTTACGGTTGCGGCCGCGTCCCTGGCAGTCCGGACACGGATCGGAAATGATTTCACCCGTACCGTGGCAGTACGGGCAGGTCTGCTGCACCTGCAGGAATCCGCGGTTGATGTTGATCATGCCGCTGCCGCCGCAATGCGGACAGGTCTTCTTCGACGTACCCGACTTGCAGCCGGAGCCGTGACAGGTTTCGCACTCTTCCCAAACCGGCACGCGGATGTCGGTCTTGGCACCCGCCACCGCCTGCTCAAGCGTGATTTCGAGCGAATAGCTCACGTCGGCACCGCGAAACACCTTAGGTCCGCCGCGACGACCGCCGCCGGCACCGCCCCCGAAGATTTCCGAGAAGATGTCACTGAAGTCGCCGAAACCACCCTGGCCCTGGCCGAAGCCGCCGAAACCGCCGAATCCGCCCGCACCGGCTGCGCTCGGATCGACGCCGGCCTTGCCGTAGCGGTCGTAGGCCGCGCGTTTCTGGGGATCGCTCAGAATCGAGTAGGCCTCGCCCACCTGCTTGAACTTTTCCTCAGCCGCTTTGTCGCCGTTGTTGCGATCGGGATGGTACTTCATCGCCAGGCGTCGATACGCCTTTTTGATCTCGTCGTCGCTTGCGTCGCGCGAGACTCCCAGTACCTCGTAATAATCCTGGTCAGCCATAGTGTGTCAATCGTTACGAAAAAACATGGCAAGGGCCGAATCGCCAAATCGGCGGCCCGGCCCCGTGTCTTATACGGCCGACTCGGCGTCCTTTTCGCTCGGACGCCGCGCCGGGCTCGGGTTTTGCTTTGAAGCCAAATTAGTGCTTGACTTCGGTGTAGTCGGCATCGACCACGTCGTCGTTGCCCTTGTTGGCCTGCTGCTGACCGGCACCGCCCGCCTGCTGCTGGGCGCCTGCCTGAGCCTGCTGAGCCTGAGCAGCCTGCTGGTTGAGCTTTTCACCGATCTTCTGGGCGGCAGCCATCAGCGCTTCAACGCTCTTTTCGATTGCAGCCTTGTCTTCGCCCTTGATGCGTTCTTCCACATCCTTGATGGCGTTTTCGCAAGCGGCGCGATCGGCGCTTTCAACCTTGTCGCCGAGATCCTTCAGGGTCTTCTGAACCTGAGCGATCGAAGCGTCGGCCATGTTGCGGGCCTGAGCCAGTTCGAAGCGGCGGTGATCCTCTTCCTTGTTGGCTTCGGCAGCGGCAACCATGCTCTTGATCTCTTCTTCGGACAAACCGGAGCTTGCCTTGATCGTGATCTTGTTTTCCTTGCCGGTGGCCTTGTCCTTTGCGGTCACGTGCAGAATGCCGTTGGCGTCGATATCAAACGTCACTTCAATCTGCGGCAGGCCGCGCGGAGACGGCGGAATGCCCTCGAGATTGAACTCGCCGAGCAGCTTGTTGGAAGCCGCCATCTCGTGTTCACCCTGATAGACCTTGATGGTCACGGCAGGCTGGTTGTCTTCAGCCGTCGAGAACACCTGCGAGTGCTTGGTCGGAATCGTGGTGTTGCGCTTGATCATCGCAGTCATCACGCCGCCCAGGGTTTCAATGCCCAGCGTCAGCGGGGTGACGTCGAGAAGCAGCACGTCCTTACGGCCGCCCGAGAGCACCTGACCCTGAATAGCGGCACCGATAGCCACGGCTTCGTCCGGGTTGACGTCCTTGCGGGGCTCTTTGCCGAAGAATTCGCGCACCACTTCCTGAACACGCGGCATACGGCTCTGGCCGCCCACCAGGATCACGTCGGTGATTTCGGAAGTCGACAGACCGGCGTCCTTCAAAGCCTTGCGGCAGGGTTCGATCGTGCGCTGCACGAGGTCTTCGACCATGCTTTCGAACTTAGCGCGCGTGATCGTGATGTTCATGTGCTTCGGACCGGTCTGGTCAGCCGAAATGTAGGGCAGGTTCACTTCGGTTTCCTGACGGCTCGACAGCTCAATCTTGGCCTTTTCAGCGGCGTCCTTCAGGCGCTGCAGGGCAAGCACGTCGCCGCCGAGGTCAATGCCGTTGTCCTTCTTGAATTCGGCAATCAGGTATTCGACCAAGCGACGGTCGAAGTCTTCGCCGCCGAGGAACGTGTCACCGTTGGTGGAGAGCACTTCAAACTGCTTGTCGCCGTCAATGTTGGCGATGTCGATCACGGAGATATCGAACGTGCCGCCGCCCAAGTCGTAGACGCAGATCTTGCGGTCTTCGTTGCCCATCTTGTCAAGACCGAAGGCCAGAGCTGCGGCCGTCGGTTCGTTGATGATGCGCTTGACTTCGAGACCGGCGATGCGGCCGGCATCCTTCGTGGCCTGACGCTGGCTGTCGTTGAAGTAAGCCGGAACCGTGATCACGGCTTCGGTCACGGGTTCGCCGAGGTAATCTTCGGCGGTCTTCTTCATCTTGCGGAGCACTTCGGCGGAAACCTGCTGCGGAGCAAGCTTCTTGTCGCCCAGCACCTGCACCCAGGCGTCGCCGTTGTCGGCGCGAACGATCTTAAACGGAGCGCGCTGCACGTCCTTCTGCACTTCGGCGTCTTCGTAACGACGGCCGATCAAGCGCTTGACGGCAAACAGCGTGTTCTTCGGGTTGGTCACGGCCTGACGCTTGGCGGTTGCGCCGACAAGAATCTCGCCGTTTTCCATGTAGGCAACGATGGAAGGCGTCGTACGAGCGCCTTCGGAATTTTCGATCACACGAACCTTGTCGCCTTCCATGATGGCCACAGCCGAGTTGGTGGTGCCAAGGTCAATACCGATGATCTTAGACATTGTTCTTTTTCCTCTTGATTCTCTGTTGGGCCGTACCTTTTCCGCATCCACCGACGGGAGAAGGTTTTCGACCGTGATCTGAAACTCTTACGCGTACCGCAGGAAGCTCTTTTTCAACGCCGCCTGCCGCGCCATACCCCCTATATGGGGACGCCCCGAGAAAATTCAACGGGGCGTCTGAAAAATTTTGTGTCGATGAAGTTTCTAGCCTTGAACCACGCTCACCATAGCCGGACGGAGCACGCGTTCGTAAATCTTCCAGCCGTGCTGAAAGACCTGAGCAACGTCGCCCGCGCTCTTGCCTTCAACGGCAGGCACCATGGCAATGGCCTGCTGCGTGTTGGGATCAAACTTGGCGTCCTTCGGATCGATGACGGTCATGCCGCTCATTTCAAGCGCATGCACGAGCTGACGGTGCGTCGCGAGAATGCCTTCCCGCATCGGACCTTCGATTTCGGCGGTCATTTCGATCGCCTTTTCAAGCGAATCCATCACCGGAAGCAGGTTCTTGGCAAACTTCTCGATGCTGAACTTCTGCGCCTTGGAAACGTCTTCGGCGGCACGGCGACGCACGTTTTCCATTTCGGCAACCGCACGCACGTAAAGATCAAAATTCTCAGCCGCTTTGGCCGTCGCCGCGGCAAGCTGGTCTTCGAGCGAGGCTTCTGCGCCTTCGGGTTCGATGCCGAGTTCCGGAGGCAGTTCAGAACCCTGCGCCTGCTCCGCAGCTTCGGCTGCTTTCTTCAATTCGTCGGCAGGATTAACCTGTTCCTGCTTGGTGTCTTCT
>OGHW01000346.1_pt1 | contig 53618 bp, 40 predicted proteins | sample 1571641 | NCBI WGS metagenome assembly OGHW01 (sample SAMEA2582066, study PRJEB24529) | metagenome | biome: Human gut stool | place: China | collected 2011 | reverse complement strand
GCGGTGACACGCCCACCCAAACGGTATTTCAATCCACGCTCTCCGTGAGGAGAGCGACATACCCGTTCATCTCCACAAGGAAACGATGAATATTTCAATCCACGCTCTCCGTGAGGAGAGCGACTACTTCCTCGACCCGGACATCATCCCCGCCAAGATTTCAATCCACGCTCTCCGTGAGGAGAGCGACAAAACGGGTATCCGTCCGGCTTGAGTTCCGCACGATTTCAATCCACGCTCTCCGTGAGGAGAGCGACGGCACACCACGCAATAAGATTCGGACCATTAACAATTTCAATCCACGCTCTCCGTGAGGAGAGCGACGCGTCATCCTATCAGCAAACTCCCGAACCAAACGGATTTCAATCCACGCTCTCCGTGAGGAGAGCGACCTTGTACGGCAAGGACGACTGGCCGGTGTATATATTTCAATCCACGCTCTCCGTGAGGAGAGCGACGCGAGGGCAAGATTAAGCTCTACTCTGCACTCCAATTTCAATCCACGCTCTCCGTGAGGAGAGCGACTCAAGAGAGTGTGTGTTGTATGTCCCGCAAACAATTTCAATCCACGCTCTCCGTGAGGAGAGCGACAAAGCGGCATGTCGGATTACATTTCCGAAATCATATTTCAATCCACGCTCTCCGTGAGGAGAGCGACCTTACGATGGCCGCCTTCCAGCCGACTGCGCACATTTCAATCCACGCTCTCCGTGAGGAGAGCGACCCACGAACTATATTTGGCGAGCACGACATGTCCGCATTTCAATCCACGCTCTCCGTGAGGAGAGCGACCGTCAGCAAGGAAATCAGTTCGAAGATCACGCAATTTCAATCCACGCTCTCCGTGAGGAGAGCGACGGATACGTCTGCTGCTTATCGCTGTGGGCGATATTTCAATCCACGCTCTCCGTGAGGAGAGCGACCGGTATTCTCGCGGACTACGGCCTGCCATTTGGAATTTCAATCCACGCTCTCCGTGAGGAGAGCGACCTTGGCCGGATTCAACCCGCTCCCGTTCACCAACATTTCAATCCACGCTCTCCGTGAGGAGAGCGACCCACGACCTCCAAGCCGACGTTCGAACTGAAGGTATTTCAATCCACGCTCTCCGTGAGGAGAGCGACACTATCTCGGCATCGACAACAGCACGACGGAAAAATTTCAATCCACGCTCTCCGTGAGGAGAGCGACGAGAACGATTTCTAATGAGCAATCCTCCGAAGCAATTTCAATCCACGCTCTCCGTGAGGAGAGCGACTGCCGCGGGTTCCGGTATGTGGTCGAGAATCGTGATTTCAATCCACGCTCTCCGTGAGGAGAGCGACATCCCAGACCATCGCCCGAGCCGACAACATCAAATTTCAATCCACGCTCTCCGTGAGGAGAGCGACATTCGGTCTTTTTTGCGGCTATCCATGGCTCCCAATTTCAATCCACGCTCTCCGTGAGGAGAGCGACTCAGGCACGATGATGGTCAGTCTCCTGCAATATATTTCAATCCACGCTCTCCGTGAGGAGAGCGACCTCTGCGACGTGGGAATGCTCGAGGAGGTCGAGATTTCAATCCACGCTCTCCGTGAGGAGAGCGACCCCTGAGTGTCAGCAGGCGTGTCGCCGTCAAGATTATTTCAATCCACGCTCTCCGTGAGGAGAGCGACTATCCTTCCTCATGTCCTACCTCGCATCCTTTCGTATTTCAATCCACGCTCTCCGTGAGGAGAGCGACTGATGACCGCGAACTTCTTCTTGTCGCGCACGATCGTATTTCAATCCACGCTCTCCGTGAGGAGAGCGACCATCATCGGCTTGACACCGCAAGGCTTGCATTTATTTCAATCCACGCTCTCCGTGAGGAGAGCGACTCGACACGAACTATCAGGTGCGTTCCGTGGTTGAATTTCAATCCACGCTCTCCGTGAGGAGAGCGACTGCACAGATGGACAGCATGTTTCACATTGTGGAACATCTATCCTTCGTACAAGTTCAAGAGTAGCAGGGTTTGAAGTCAAAACCCGTTATTCTAATCACTCTACCAAAAAATAATAACGATTCTTCTCTCTGAAATTATCAAACAGCCAAGGAAAAATCGACTTACTTTTCGATTCCAAGTTCCATCCAGGTGCGAAGCTTGCCTTATTCGATGAGAGCTTCCACTTCGCACAACGACAGGCCTCGGCGTCTAAATCATCATCACATCATCTACAGGAAGATGCCGCTGTACACCATAATGTTCAATCTTCTCAGAATATTTTGTCCCTAATTTATATAAGCGCAGGCTATCCTTTTCTTGATCCATGATTTTCATCACTTCATTTATTAAAGTTAGATAATCCGATGAAGTGACCGAGCACTCGAATACGCTATTCTGCACCCGTTGCCCATATTTCATACATGTCTTCGCAACGTTACGTAACCGTCTCTTCCCCGCAGTTGTCTCAGTATTGACATCATATGCTACGACCACCATCATGTCTTATCACTTCCACATAAATGGTGGATAAGCATCTATGTCCCTGCGTAAGAAGCGCGCTAATAAAAGCGCCTGTACATAGGGAACCAGACCCCAAGAAATTTTTTCCTGCAGATACGGATGAACAATTTGTTCGGCTTTCTTCCTTTGCCAAGCTCCGAGCACTGTCTTTCTTCCTGTTTCTGAGAGGAACATGCCTCCATTTTCACGTTCTTCAAAGTCTTTCGCCTGTATCGCACCGGTATTGACCAGAGTCAGAGCAAATCTATCAGCCATCACCGGACGGAACTCTTCCACTAAGTCCAAGGCAAGCGATGCACGTCCAGGTCGATCGACATGCATAAAACCCACGTAGGGGTCCAATCCCACTCCCTGTAGAGCAGCACAGCAATCATTGGTAAGTACGGAATAAATGAATGACAATAATGCATTCATTCGATCAAGTGGAGGTCTCCTTGTTCGCTCTTCAAAGAAAAAATCATCCTTACTTTTCAAAATCAGATCATCAAAAGTATAAAAATACTCTTTCGCCGCCATCCCCTCTAGGCCACGCAGTGCATCCATGGAATCGCATTGACGGATTTCTGGTAGCCGTTGTGTCAGTCGATTACTTTGCTGAGAAATCCGTTCCACATTCACTCGCAAAGCATGATCCCGTTTCGTTCGTTCTAGCACCCACTTTGCATTAAAAATCTTGCCAATGATAAATGATTTAGCAACAGGGAGAGCATCCATCTCATTATCTGCTCGACGGAATTGTTCTCTCCTCAACAGAACATTACGATTCTTCTCCCCCATGATTGAACAATAATAATGCCCTCTTGGTGAATAGAAGGACATGCTAACGCCCATCTCTCCACAACGTCCCATAAGTGATGGAGATGCTCCCTTATATGAAAAGCACAGTATTGATTCAATGGAACGAAGCGGTATTTTCGCCAGAATCACATCTCCTTGATGCACAGCCACATTGTCATTTTCCAGTGCTAAGTATGCATCTTCGGTCATTACGAATAATGTGTTGAGAAGCTGTTTCATCGCAATGCCTCGATTCAGGAATTCATACCGTTAATTTGGAGATCAATATATTTCTGCGCAGACCTAGTTTTTGTTAACTCGGGTAAACACCAATTTCGCAAGGAGCATGCTGAGCATGCCTTTGTAGATCTCACTTGTGGCGTATGAGCACGAGCAAACAAGTCATGCATCTGTAAAAAATCTTTCTTTACCGTATTCCGCAATTCGTCATTAAGAGGAATCCTCTCCCGCCGTTTTATCCGTTGATAAAACAAAGCACCTTCTTGAATCGTGCACGCAAGCATTTCCTCCAAGCACATCGCCTCGGCACACAGCTGTAACCGATCAGCATCATTTGTCTTAGGTTTTCCATGCTTATATTCAACGGGATACGGGTCCCATAAACCATCCCTTCCGTGCAATTTAATTCCATTTGCAGCCCTATGGAACTCCACAACATCGCAAGCACCAGTGATTCCGAGAGATCTCGAGAATACTCGCAAATCTCGCATAATTAACAAGTCTCCACGACTCTCAGAAGACTCATAATCGTGCACACGAGAATGCTCAAGCTGCCCAGCTGTGGTCAGATAATTTTCCGACCATAGCTGCTCGATATGAATCAGAGCCCACTGCCGCTTGCAAAAAGCAAAATGCTGTAGGCCAGACAAGGCCAGCCAATCTTCTTCCGGATATTCAGCTGGTCTTGTCATGGCAATCTCTCATCCTCTCTAAGCAGTCTTTAGGGTTAACGACCTTCGATGATTTCAAAGTGAAGCCCAGGAATAGCACTCTCGTCAACACTGATTTCGCCGGCAGAATCCACAGAAATAGCACGATGAACTTTAGCAGAGGAATATTGTCCACCCTTGCAGTTGTGTTCGAACCAGACGACGTTAGTTACTTCCATCGAACCTGAAGGCCGCGCTGAACTTTCATCATTCTCAAATAAGGAAATCAATGCTTCCTTAATCTTTCGTGCATCTTCCTCAGAGAAGCCAGTTCTTTCCGCCAGCTGAGGACTGATGCTCCCAAATGTTGTATATACGGCACGCCCAGAAACACGATACTTCATGCCCATAGTATCTGATGATTTCTTACCCGTATCCGTCGTCTCGCTGTTCACAGACTTCGTAATCTGCACGTCATCGATGGCTATAGGCAGAGTAGAGAAAGCCGGTTGGATCGACACCGGACCTCGTACACCAAGAGAAACCTCGTCGACATCTTTAGCTTTCTTGAACGCAAAGACCTGTCCGAAAGCCCGAACATCCAACCAGTGTTCACAGACTTTGTGAAAAACAATATCCTTTGTTTTTTGCTCATCTTTCGATAGGGTCTTCAGGTAGGTATTAAAGCGTTCAGACAGAGACTTGGCCCCATCATCAGAACGCTCATCCATCTGTACAAAAATAGATTCTCCAGCATCCTGCAAGCGATTACGAATCTTACGCTTCAAGGCCACATCAGAAACCTCACCAAAGCCATCCGACGTAGTACGGGGGCGATTCCCATTCAACGGATCACCATTAGGATTCACGTTCTCTGCAGAGAAAACCACTGCGAAATCAATCTTGTTTTTCAAGTTAGTCATGTTTTTCTTCCTTAATCTGTATAGTTTTAATTCTTAGTTCTGCTTATCTGATTCGTCTTTGTGCAGTCGTGTTGGGTTTCTCAAAGAGCGGCGCTGAGAAGAATATCCCAAGAGGAATAGAGGAGACAGTGTCTTATTATCCTCAAAATCATCCTCCTCAAAAAGAGCCATAACATCATCGATTCCGGACTGGAACCATTCAGCTCCATTCATGGTCTTCAAATACGGGATCAATTGTTTCCATAAGGCTCCCCATGTTGAATATGGTTTTGCGATAAAGTTGCTCATCAACTTCATCGCATTTGTAGGACGATCTACTTGCTGTTTCAGTAGCACACCCCGCTCAAAATAATCAGCCAGAGCTAAAAGTCGACCATATAAATAGTCACGATCCTTTCGCTCCAAATTCAATTCCATGGATACCTCCTTACTATCATGATGCCTCTTTGCTTCATCATTGAAATGCTTCTTCCACAGACTGCATGCAATTTCAAAATCACGCTCCCAGACTAAATCGCCTTCGTTATAGCTTATCGGTCTAGTTACTTTATGGAATGCAGCGTTTAAAATCGAAATAGGTAGAGCTCGATCACCGAACATACATTCGATAAGCCTCTTCTTCATGTATTTAGCATATCTTTTGTAGCTCTTGCTACTACGATCTGAAGTATCGTATGTGCAATTGATGATATCGACGAAAGACGGTGCCCCTATATAAGGGGTTCGTTTGAAGGATGTTTTGTCTCCATTTTGATTTCGTTCAAAATAAGTCAAAGGCCACGCTGTATCCGTATGCCATTTTAAAATGTTTTCAAGATACTCGTTTCCTCGTAATTCACGATAGAACGTAACACTTAGTCGTCCGGATGTCGCAGCATCAAGAATGACTATCGCCATCTTGTTTGCATGCTTCTGCAAAAAATCCGGACTGCCATACCCCCGCAGTAACGCACGAAATCTCTTCGCGTAGTTCATATCTGTTGCTATAAGCGCATCTTGCACCACATCATGTTGTTCTGATTCGCTATTCAACAGCATATGACTAAGAGTCTCAGCGAAATTTAGCTCGGGATTCACTACGTTCTCTTCAGGTTTCTTTACCGCCCAGATGATGATGGCTTGCGTATCCGTAATCGTTGCATGGTTGTTTACAAGCCAACGCAGTGTGGAATGAATCTTTTGAGAAGTCTCCGAGTCAATTCTCAATGCCTCATCCCTATTCCCAAAACGCCCTCTATAAGTGAAATTCGTATTGTCATTTGCCGAGATGAGTTTCGCGTTTCCCGCAGTGCTGACGATGTTCTTAGGATAGTTTGAAGCCTGTGAGTAAAAATCTCTCCCAAAGATATCGGTACCAGCCCAAGCATGCTCTCTCTGCTGGAATTCAATCCATCGATTCCTAATTTCTGGATCATCGGCAACCGGGCGACATGCTTTCCCAGGTATCTCGACCTCGAAACATACACCAATTTTCTCGTCTTTACCGGTCAACTGTATACCGTATTGTATCGCATCTTTGCTAATACTATGCTCAGATACATACCGGTAAATCGCATTTAATTTCTCGTCATCGCCTTTCCATTTTGCAAGTTGGTCCAGATACATACAAGTTCTCTTAGCATCGCAGACTTTATCCACATATTGCAGCTGATCACATAATGGGTGAGGAACAGGTTTACTGGTTCTTCCCATCGATTCCTCGGTACAAGGAATAATCATTGTCCATGCAACTGCTTCCTTTTTTATACTCTCAAGACAGCCATCGGATTTCAGAATCACACGCAACTGGCCAGGCATAGACATATGATCAAGCGGTAATAGGATTTTTTTCGCCTCATCGCCATTGCCGTAGCCTTGATGTCCACGCCCCGAAGCGTTCTGTACTTCATCATACGTCTCAAGTAAGCTGGACCACAGACTCATCATTCATCTCCTTCCAGTATTCTGAAGTTTTCGCCACTCTTAAATGATTTAACCGTTTGATTCTCGCGGATAATCCGGCAATCAAGATTTGCCGAATCGGGACGATCGAATTCAATGACTCCGTTCCTCATTGTCGGAGCCCAGAACCTCGCCACCAAATCATGTTTTGGATTCTCATCCGGATAAGTGAACCCATGGAACATATAACCAAGATTCCATTGTCCGTAATCATCATAAAATCCGATATTTTCGCCGAACGCACAAGGTTCCACATATCCTTGGCATTCTCTGGTTCCAAGAAATACATCCCTGCGTCCACCTTGATTTACTGAACGTTGCGCAATTTGATAATGTTTGTTCTCATCTCGATCATCGGTAAGATCCGGTCTCTGTTCGTTCCACTCAAAATGAGCTAAAACTTGATATCTCACATCTTTGAGATATGTGTAATAGGATAGGTCGTTTCCTCCGCTCATCTTGATTGGACGGATTCCTTTTCCTTCAGTCTGTATTTTATTCATCACGCGAACTGCATCAATGACCCATGTAATTGTAGGCTTCCAGTAGATGCTTTCCGTCATGCCCTTTAATGCCTGATAGGTAGGTACTTGGTAGGAGTATTTTTCACCACCAATCCTAGTCACTGCCTCCGAGAATAGGGCATACGACCCTGAAACCTCATATTCAATGGAATTTTTATATTTCTTCATAAGAAATGCTCACTTTCAGATGTAGAGTAAAGACATCTCTGTCTCCGTCACAACACCATATTCTTCCTTGTAATAATCTTTGTTCAACATGTAGATACCAAAATCCTCATTTTCCAGAGTAATTGCTCCTCGCTCATCCAGACTGCGGTACTCATTGTCAAATAATGACACCGAGTAATCTTGCAACTGTCGAAGCGCCGCAAATTGCTCTCTTAAATTCCCCCTTGAAAGTCGCTCCATATGCTTCTCTACACGTCCATAATGTACCACGACATTATGATTCTGATTGGGAATGACACGGAATCGATTCCCAACAGTTTTAAATGCTTGAGCATATACCTTCAAGTATTGCGTCCCCGAGCTATTGACATACTGACCTCTTGCTGCACGATTACAGGAAAGTAAATCGTACGCATATAGGTTCTGCTTTCCTGGAATTGGATAATCCATAATTCCAAATCCATTATCGTTACCGGATTGTATGCCTTCGAAGAACAGCTGGTAATATTCCAACAGCATTTCATTGGAAAGAAGATCTTCGTCAGGATGCTCCCGAACCATTCGCTCGGTAATCTCCTTTCCCATTTTGATATCAGGTAAATAACTCAGCCCTTTCTCATCCTTGATTCCAAATACATAAACTTTTTTCGGCGATTTTGACTCGCCATTTCGATTGCAACGACCAGCAGCTTGTAGAATGCTATCGAGGCCTGCCATGGCACGAATAACGCAAGAAAACGAAACATCTACTCCCGCCTCAATAAGCTGTGTACTTATGCAAATTACTGGCTTTCCTTTATCGATACTAGTCAATTGCCGGACGAGTTCAAGCTTATCTGTCCTATGCTGACCACACATTGAAGTACTCAAATGAATAATTTTAAAGTGATTGTCTCCATTCAATGTTTTAAGACACTGATATATTATTCTCGCCTCAGATTTAAGATTAACAATGGCTAAGCAATTGCCGTTTTCCTTTGCCTTCTCATAAATTATTTCAGCTAACTCGTCACAGTTTTTCATTTCTGTTGCAGCAACTACGCATGTACGTCTCAGCTTCTCGAAATATTCTTGAGAATCATCAATAAGATTCGGACAATCCGCCAACAATAGGTTTTTTCTACTGGTCCGTTCAAGAAGCGGTTGCGTAGCCGAACAAAGCACTATAGTCGAGCCCAGAATTTTAGAAAGAAAACTTACTACTTCATTGAAAAGATTGATAGCGTTCGTAGGTAGCGATTGAATTTCATCGAATATGATAATGCTATCCGCCATGTTGTGGAATCTCCGGAGATCGCCACTCTTAGAGGACATTACTGTTTCTAAGAATCTGACCATGGTAGTCACAATGATTTGACTGTCCCAACGTTCGGTAGCAAGTTTTCTTTTTGCATTCTGTTCGTCATCCTCTTCTTGGTCAAATTCGGATTGTGTATTGGTAAATGTATCATCATCCTTTCTTCCACCTGCGGATGAATAGTGTTCGAGTAGTGTTTCAGTATCATCCTCATCCAGCTCGAGAATCTCACGAAAAACCTTCACGGTCTGCGAAGTAATCGACAGGTATGGAATTACATATATGATTCGTCTTTTATTGGTCTCTATTGCATGATGTAAAGCAAAATTAAGTGAGGCCAGTGTCTTACCTCCACCTGTTGGAACAGCTAATCTATAAATTCCAGTACTTCGTTTCCCCTCCAAGCGGCATTGCTCGGAAATTTGATTACGAATCTTATTGATTTCAGAGGTATGATCAAACTTTCTTATATTCTTTTCGAAACGATCGATCAAAGATGACCAATCAATCGATTTGGATCTGTATGTTCTCCGTTCTTCAAAACAAGCAGCATCTAATCTATCTGCATCAATTAATCGAGAGTACACATATTTGGCAAATAACCCAAGATAGAAATAAAAGCTATCTGAATTTGCTATGCCTCCCATATTAAATTTCTGCATGAAATGCTCGACATCCCTGATACTTTTGTCATAATTACCAGCAATATCAAGGTCAAGATACGAGATTCTGTCCTTAACTTCTTGATACGAGAATCTGATTTCATTCTTCCGATCCGTAGCAAGACCGTCAAAAAAAGTCGAGAGTCCATCCACATCTAAACAGTCCGGCAACTCACCATGATGTTTAGCAATGGCAAGTTCAAGTATCTCCCTAGTGATCTCTTGTACCGCCTGCTCAGCAGCCGATTTTTCAGAAGATAAGGCACATGCATCATCAACTAAAAAAGCTCCCTGCCATGCATGAATTACAGAACCGCGATGTCCCTTTGCAGATAACAGATATTCCTGAAAATCTTCTGAAGCTTTTCCGAGGTCATGCAACAAAGCAGCAGTGTACGATATCGCAGAGAATTCTTCTTCGAAGTCTCTCGCCAGTTTTCCCGCGTCGTGCAAATGATCACGGAGAGTTTGTACAGCTCCAGTCGCGTCTTTGCGTGCAAGCAATTGTTTCGAGTTCATGCGATGCTCCTTTGATCGGCAATGTACTGAATTGCTATCCTCAGTGTAGCACAGCTTTTGAAGTATCCGCTCATCATACACCGAATTTTTTTCTTTGATTCTTGGAATCAGGTATGCTGAATAACGGGTCTTACACCCATAGTCGTTCGCAATGAACGTGGATTGAAATGGTGTCTGATGTGCGGGACCATTAAAGGAGCTTGTTCCACGACCATATCTAACGATCGCGGAACAAGCTTCTAGCCGTCTAGTCGCAGAAGCTAGACATCCATCAATTCAGCTAGATCGCATAGTCGCAGAACACGCCCATGCCGTGTCTCGAACCGTTCCTCGCCTCCATATACCAAAATTCTGTGATTCGTATCGACCTCCATGGCGTCAGCCAGCTTATCGATGTTGGCCCATGCGTGCACATCGTAGGTACTGGAGGCCTTCACTTCGATTACGTATTGAGGCTTACCACCTTTTTCGACAATAAAATCAATCTCCAAACCCTTATTATCGCGCCAATAGTAAAGTTTAGGCTCACTGCCTCGCATGTAATACTGCTTCATAATTTCCACCGCAACGGCGTTTTCAAACAGGTTTCCCCACATCTCACCATTGCGCAAATCGTCCGTAGCATCTAAGCCAATCAGATTCGCAGCAAGTCCCGTATCGTAGAAATACATCTTCGGCGCTTTTACCAACTGCTTGCCGTAATTCTTGTAATACGGCAACATACGGAACGCAATGAAACTCGACTCCAGTACCGACATCCAATCATTGGCAGTCAGTCTGCTGATGCCGCATGCTTCAGCAAAACTCGTCGCATTAAATGACTTTCCGCATTGGTGCGCGGCATAATGCACGAAACGGTCGAAACCCGCAATCTTGCGCACACCTAATTCGTTACGCACATCCCGTTCCACATATGTCGAAAGGTAGTCGCCATAGAAATTGGCGATTCGGATATCTCCGTCATATAAACGCGGATATCCGCCTTTGAAAATCCAATTCGCGGCATCGCAAGTCTCGTTTGATTCCAATAGTTCCGAATACGCAAGAGGCAACAGGTACCGTACCGCCACCCGTCCGGCAAGAGTCTGCGAAATAGTATTCATTAACAGGAAGTTTTGCGAACCCGTCAACACAAACTGCCCGGGTTCGTTCGTTCGGTCAACGGCCTCCTGCAGATAGGAGAACAGTTCCGGCGTTCGCTGCGCTTCGTCGAAGATGATGTGATTCGAATATCTTTTCAGGAAATATCGTGGATCGTCCATGGATTCCCTACGTACATCCGGATTCTCCAACGTCACATACTCATAATCAGGGAAACATGCCCGCACCAACGTGGTCTTGCCACTCTGCCTCGGCCCTGTAAGAGTAAGTACTGGCATCTCTCTGGCAGATTGCAACAGCTCCTGTTCCAGACCTCTTGGAATCATGGACATTCCAACCCCTCCAGTGCACTAGCCTACTATTCTTCGTTTTGCTACTTTACAAAATTCTACCATTCCTACTTTACGATTTTTCCTTTTCCTACTTTACAATCTATACCATTCCCATTATGCAATTCCTACTGAGCCGCAACGCATGCCAGACCTCGCCGAACGTTCCCACAACGAAAAACAGAATCCACAAAAGAAAACCGGAAGGGCGGATACTACGGAAATTAATCCGCAATAGTCCACGTCTTCCGGCAGTGCGACTGCTTCTCATATGTGTGCTTGACTCACATGGATGGTACTGAGAACCATTCGCTCCAACGATCTGCTCCCGCATGCATGACCGAACATGCGCACGGAACACAAATCAAGTCGTAGGGCTTAAAGCCAATGCATAACTGTAGCCGCACGTTTGAATAATCACAAATCCAGCCAACAGGCATACAGATAGACGCCAAATACATAAACATGGGAAGCCCCTATACGAAAGGCGGCAAGTCGCGCCCACACGGAACACGGCTCACCGCCTAGATTATGAGGTTATAAACCTCACAGCCCGGCTCAGGCCTTGGCAACCTCAACTGCCAACTCGGAGCCCTCGGCGCCGGCCACAACCTCGAAGGAGGTGGCAAGCGTTTCGGAAGCCACAAGGTCCTTGAATTGCTCGACCTTCGCCACGTTACTCGCCGGAACGGTCAACTTCAACGCAATACGGTCGGAGATCTCCAGATCGGCAGCCTTGCGGGCATCCTGCACGGCACGGATCACGTCGCGAGCATAGCCTTCGGCAATCAGGTCGTCGTTCAGCTCGGTGTCGAGAATCACGAAACCACCGGTCGGCAGCGCAGCGGACACGGAGCTGGCGGCCTCTTCGGCGTTCTTCTCCTCCACGCTGTTGATCAGCTCATATTCACCCTCTTCCAGTGCAATCTCACCGTTCGGAGTCTCGCACACCGGCACGCCGGAGGCATCGACATGCCAGGCACCGGACTTGGAAGCCTTGATGGCGAACTGCACGTCCTTGCGCAGGCGCTTACCTGCGACTCGGGCGTTCACGCGCAGCTCGTTGATGATCTTCAGGCCGCGGGATTCGGCATCCTCAAGCGTGCACAGCTCGACATCCTTGACGTTGAGCTCGGACTTCAGGATTTCGGCGTAGGCAGCAACGGCATCAGGATCGGAGACGATCACAGTCAGCTTGGAAAGCGGCTGGCGCACGCGAATCTGCTTCGCCTTACGCATGGACAGCGTGCTGGAAACGACCTCGCGTACCTTCTCCATAGCATCGACCAAGGCCGGATCATCCACCAGCACGCGACCAAGTTCGGTCGCCTCGCCAGAAGTCGGATCGGCCAGGAACGGCCAATCGGCCAGATGCACGGACTCGCCGCCGGTCAGGCCGCGCCACACGGCTTCGGCCTCCATCGGAGCAAGCGGGGCGATTACGCGCATGAATGCCTCAAGCACGGTGTACAGCGTATTGAACGCGTTCTCGTCCTCGTTCCAGAAGCGGTCGCGATTGTTGCGAATGTACCAGTTGGTGAGCATGTCGATGAAATCGGACACGGCTTCGCAGGCGTCGGAAATCAGGAAGTCATCCAGCGCAGCCTGGGTCTTCTCGATCAGACGGCGGGTGCGGGCCAGCAGGTAACGATCCATTTCCGGCAAGGCGGCAACCTCGTCGGCACGTAGCGAACGAGCGTCGAAACCGGCACCGCCATTGGCCGCGTTGGCATACAGGGTGAAGAAATAGTAGGAGCTCCACACCGGCAGCATCACCTGACGTACGGTATCGCGGATGCCGTCGGCGGTCACGATGAGGTTGCCGCCACGCAGGATCGGCGAACTCATGAGGAACCAACGCATGGCGTCGGAACCGAAGTCGTTGAACACGCCGTTCACATCCGGATAGTTGCGCAGATGCTTACATCTTCTGACCGTCGGAACCGAGCACAATGCCGTGGCAGATCACGTTCTTGTATGCCGGCTTGTCGAACAGGGCTGTGGCCATGATGTGCAGCACATAGAACCAGCCACGGGTCTGGCCGATGTATTCCACGATGTAGTCACACGGGAAGTGCTGTTCGAAGGTTTCCTTGTTCTCGAACGGATAGTGGTACTGGGCGAAGCTCATGGAACCGGATTCGAACCAGCAGTCCATTACGTCGGTGATGCGGCGCATGTGGCTCTTGCCGGTCGGATCGTCCGGGTTGACGCGGGTCAGTTCGTCGATATACGGGCGATGCATGTTGACATTGCCTTCATGATCGCGCGGATAATCACCGAAGTCGGCCTTCAGCTCCTCAAGCGAGCCATACACGTCGACGCGCGGATACTTCGGATCGTCGGATACCCACACCGGAATCGGCGAACCCCAGAAACGGTTACGAGAGATGGACCAGTCGCGGGCATTGGCAAGCCACTTGCCGAACTGCCCATCCTTCACGTTGTCCGGAATCCAGTTGATCTGCTGGTTGAGCTCGAGCAGACGGTCCTTGATCTTGGTCACGGACACGAACCAAGAGCTCACCGGCTTGTAGATCAGCGGGGTGGCGCAACGCCAGCAGTGCGGATAGGAGTGCACGTAGCTCTTCTCCTGGAAGAGAATCGCGCGCTGGTCCTCCGGCACACGGGCCAGCGGACCATCGCCTGCACGCAAGTTACGCAGAATCGGCAGATTCGCATCGAACACATACTGACCCTCGTAGTCCGGGCACAGCGACGTGAACTTACAGCCCGCGTCAAGCACGTCCACGCTCTTGATGCCCTTGGCATTGAGCGTGTTCATATCGTCCTCGCCGTACGGAGCCTGATGCACGAGGCCCGTACCTTCGACGGTATCGACGTAATCGGCGGTGAAAATCTGATAGCCTTCCGGCCCCGGAACCTGACCCTCGGCGGCATGCTCGTCGCCAGCGAAATACGGGAAGACCGGATAGTAGCGCCAACCCTCCATCTCGGCACCCTTGAGCTCGCGCACGATCTCATAATTCTCGCCAAGCTCCTTGGCATAGGAGCCGAGCAGCGGCTTGCCCAGATAGAATTTCTTGCCGGCGAACCTGCCTTCGGTCGGGCGTACTTCGACATAGTCGATGTCGGCGCCGACCACGATGGCGAAGTTGGTCGGAACGGTCCACGGGGTGGTGGTCCAGAATACGGCGTAGGCATCCTCCTCGTCGCGCAGCTTCACGGCCACGGACACGGTGGTGTCCTGACGGTCCTGGTACACGTCGGCGTCCATACGCAGCTCGTGTGCGGAAAGCGGCGTCTGATCCTTCGGGCAATACGGCAGCACACGGTAGCCCTGATAGGCCAAGCCCTTGTCATACAGCTGCTTGAAGGCCCACATCACGGATTCCATGTACGGAATGTTCAGGGTCTTGTAGCCATGCTCGAAATCGACCCAGCGCGCCTGACGGTGCACGTAGTCCTTCCACTCATTGGTGTACTTGAGCACGGAGGCACGGCAGGCGTCGTTGAACTTGTCGATGCCGATTTCCTTGATCTGGTCGACGGAGTCGATGCCCAGTTCCTTCTGCGCCTCGAGCTCGGCCGGCAGACCGTGCGTATCCCAGCCGAACACGCGGTTGACCTTGCGGCCCTTCATGGTCTGGTAGCGCGGAATCACATCCTTGGCATAGCCGGTCAGCAGATGACCATAATGCGGCAGACCATTGGCGAACGGCGGACCGTCGAAGAAAACGAATTCATTCTGGCTGTGATCTCCGGATGGACGACGCCCGACGGACTTGGCGAAGGTATCGTCCTTCTCCCAATAGTCAAGCACGGACTCCTCCAGCTTCGGGAAGCTGGGGTTCGGCGCGACGTTGGCGCTCTGCTCACCGGCAGCAGCCTTCGGATACACATGATTGGTGGTTTCGCTCACCGTATGCTCCTCGTTTGGCAGGTTTCCTGTTCTTCTTAACTACCTACGAGGACGACGACTTACGCACGATTGCCGCACGTCCGCCACCGCGGTACCACCTCGCTTGCCGCCATCCCCTGCATACTGCACAGTGCGATTGCGACCGCTTGCGTTCGGCTGTTCGGGCCGATCCCGCCGGTTCTACTAAGCCTGCGATTGCACTGTGCGGACTTACGCCCCCTGCAATCGCCGCCGTTCTTCCGGAAGCTCCCCGCTGATAACGGATCACTGCTATACGTTTCAGCAGTTCAGCCTAGCACGCCGTATGAACGTTGCATACGGAAAGAGCCGCACGGCGTCCACCATGCGGCTCCCTCAACCCACGAATCGCATACCGGTTGCGATCAGGACTCAGACGGCTCCCCCTGCGCGAGCTGCGATTCGAGCTGCCTGACGATGTCATCGTGCATCTTTTCGCTGATCTTCACCTTGAAAAGAAAGACGAGCAGGCTCAGCACGATCACGGCCAGCGGCACATAGAAGGCGCAAATCTGGAAGGTATGGATGTTGGAGGCGGTCATATCGGCGGCAGTGGCGTTGCCGATCATGCCGGCGGCCACAGCCACGAAGCCGACGATGCCGTTGGAGCAGGCACCCGCAATCTTGTCGAGCATCGGGCGCACGGACAGGGTCACGGCCTCGTTGCGCTTGCCGTTCTTCAGCTGGCCGTATTCGATGGAGTCGGTCAGGGACAGGATGGCGGTCATCTGGATGAAGGTCTGCGGCAGGTAGAAGAAGACCAGTCCGACGGTGACCATCGGCAGAGCCGATGATGAACAGCAGATAGCCTATGATCATGAGCGCCATACCGCCGAGATACAGGTAGCGGCGCGGAATGCGCTTGTTGAGGACCGGGTATGCCGGAGCCATGATCAGACCAGTGATGACCGGGATGACGCCCACGATGGAGTATGCGTTGGAATTGTTGAGGATGTACTTGAACAGGTACATGAGCACGCCGGTGGTGGCCACATTGGCGATGGCGTACAGCAGGTAGCTCAGGGCGACCCACAGCAACTGGTCGTTCTGGGCAAGGGCCTTGAACGCGGCGAGCGGGCCGCCGTTCTCCTCGGCGTTGGCACGCAGCGTGCTGGAGCTTTCCTTGGTGCCGAACGCCACGGAGCATACGGTCAGGATGCCGAGAATGGCCACGATGATGGCGAAGCAGGTCCAACCACTCTGGCTTTCCGTCCGGTTACCGGTGAACACGAAGCTGAAGTAGGTGACGATCGGGATGACGATGATGGTCAGGCCGTTGTAGCCGATGGAACCGCCGAAAGAGCCGAGTGCGGTATAGGTGGAACGCTCATGGGAGTCGTTCGACAGCGCCGGGATCATGCCCCAGTATGAGATGTCGCGCAACGAGTAGAACACGTCAAGCACAATGAACACCACCACGAACAGCACGATGAACCAAGTGGTGTTGACATTGACCAGACCGAACAGGCCGGTGTACACCACGACGAGCAGCAATGCGGAGACCGTACCTCCGATGAGCTGCCACGGCTTGAAACGGCCCCACTTGGTGTTGGTGTTGTCGATGATGTTGCCCAGCAGCGGATCGATGAAGATCTCCGCGATGCGGATGATCACGACGAGGCTGGTGATGATGCCGATGAGTTTGGTGGCGATGCCTTTGTCGACACCTGCGAACAGCGAGCTGGTCACATACACGATGAAGTATGTGCTCAGGGCGTTGTAGAACGCAGACTGGCCAACGTTGCCGAATGCATATGCCATACGGGATTTCAGGTTTGAGCCCTGCTTATCCACGGTGAGGGTTTCTTCCATCGTTACTTCTCCTTAGAAGTTTCCGTGCAGTCTTCCTTCGACTCATGCATCAGTATATGCCTTAACCCTCGTTAAGTAAAATGTGATACTAATCATTACACTTCGCCGGCGTGTCGCATTTTGTTCGATAATGATAGAAAATGCCACATATCATGTGTGTTCAACGATTGATTCGACCATCAAAGCAAACATGAACACACCACGCCACGCATATGACGTACGTACTTGCGAGTTTTGATAACGAAAGTTACTATTTATCAGTAAAGGATTTTACATCCTTCGCACAGAGCCGTGACACTATAGAAAGAGAGCAGGCAGATCATGTCGCATATCTTTTCCTCAACCGAAGCACAGGAATCGTGGCTGACCGATCCTACCGTTTTCGCGGTCAACCGCCTTCCGGCACATTCCAGCCACCATTGCTACGACCATAAGCCACTCGCCGGCGAACCGACCGGACTCAAACAACGGCTTGATGGCCAATGGCAGGTCAAGGTCGTCGACATGTCCGAAGCCGGATTCCCCAGCGACTTCGCCCAGGCCCAATGCACCGAATCCGGATTCTCATCCATCGAAGTGCCATCGAATCTGGAAACCAAGGGCTTGCTGAAACCGCAATACGTCAACGTGCAATACCCATGGGACGGCCATGAGGATCCTCAGCAGCCGAACATTCCGCAGCACAACCACGTGGCGCTGTACCGCAGGGAATTCACGCCGTCCGCATCCGTGACCCGCGCCATCCGCGAAAACCGTCAGATCACGCTCACCTTCCACGCCGCATCCACCGCCATCTACGTGTGGCTGAACGGTACATTCATCGGCTACGCCGAAGATTCCTTCACACCGAGTGAATTCGACGTGACCGATGCCATTCAGGAAGGCCACAACACCCTTGCCGTCGCGTGCTTCGAATTCAGTAGCGCAGCATGGCTCGAAGACCAGGACTTCTGGCGCCTGCACGGACTGTATCGCAGCGTCGAACTCACCGCCATCCCCGCCGCACACGTACGCGATTGGAAAATCGACCCCGATTTCGACGCCACGACCGGCGATGCGACGCTCGCCTTCGTCGCATCCATCAGCAATGCGGACGCTGCTTCCAAGGCCGTCGCAACACTGTACGGAACCGATGGCGCCATCGCATGGCAGTCCGAACAACTGCCGGTAAACGAAATGATCACCACGGAAGCCGTAATCGCGAACATCAAGCCGTGGAGTGCGGAAGAGCCGAATCTATACACGCTCGACCTGACGCTGTACGGTACGGACGGCACAGTGATCGAAGTCAGCCGCGAGCGCATCGGCTTCCGGCATTTCGCCATCGAAAACGGCGTGATGAAGCTCAACGGCAAGCGCATCATGTTCAAGGGCGTGAACCGTCATGAGTTCGACGCCCGCCGTGGCCGCGCGGTGAACGAGGAAGACATGCTGTACGACATCACGTTCTTCAAGCAACACAACATCAACGCCGTGCGCACCTCACACTATCCGAATCAGGAACGCTGGTACGAGCTGTGCGATGAGTATGGCATCTACATGATCGACGAAACCAATATCGAGACGCATGGTTCATGGACTGCACCGAGCGACCCGGTCACGCCGGACACCAACGTGCCGGGCAGCAAATCCGAATGGCAGGAAGCATGCGTGGACCGCATCGAGTCGATGATGCGCCGCGACTACAATCATCCGGCCGTGGTGATCTGGTCGTTGGGCAACGAATCGTATGCAGGTACGGTGTTCAAGGCGATGAGCGATTTCGCGCACGCCAACGATCCGCTGCGTCCGGTGCATTACGAGGGCGTGTTCTGGAACCGTCAGTTCGATGACATCTCCGACATGGAAAGCCGCATGTATGCCAAGCCGGCGGAAATTGCGGAATATCTCGAAGCCAATCCGAAGAAACCATATATCTCGTGCGAATACATGCATGCCATGGGTAACTCCGTCGGCGGCATGCATCTGTACACCGAACTGGAACGTTACGAGCAGTATCAGGGCGGCTTCATCTGGGATTACATCGACCAGGCGCTTTTCCAGCGTCTGCCGGACGGCACCGAACGCCTGACGTATGGTGGCGACTGGGACGATCGTCCGAACGATTACGAATTCTCCGGCGACGGCATCATCTTCGCGGACCGCACTGCCTCCCCCAAGGCGCAGGAAGTCAAGCAACTGTATGCGAACGTGAACATCGAGCCGGATGCGCACGGTGTGACGATCCGCAATGAGAATCTGTTCGTCTCCACCGCCGACTACGTATTTACGGCGCGTATGCTAATCAACGGCGAGGAGCGCTGGCAGGCTGACTATCGCTTCGACGTGGCGGCCGGTGCGAGCGAACGTTTCGACATTGCATTCCCTGCCGCATCCGATCTGATGGCGAGCCGTTGCGACGAGGAGCTGCCGAATGGCTCAATCGAGGTGACGTACGAGGTCGATCAGCGGCTGGCCGAGGCCACCGCCTGGGCTCCGGCCGGATTCGAGCTGACGTTCGGGCAGCATGTGCAGGTCTTCAACGATGCCGCCGACACCGATGCCGCCGCGGTGACCGACGGCCATACGCATGATGTGACGGTCACCGACGGACGCTGGAACGCCGGCGTGAAGGCGGGCGGCCGCGAGGCATTGCTATCCAAGGCACAGGGGGGACTCGTCTCCTTCACCCGCGATGGCCATGAAATGCTTTCGCGCAAGCCGAGCCTGCTGACGTTCCGTCCTCTGACCGACAACGACCGCGGCAATGCCTCCGGCTTCGACCGTGCACAATGGTTCGCTGCCGGCCGTTACGCCAAGACGGTCGGTACCGAAATCGTCCGTGATGGCAATACGATCGTCGGCACGTACACGTATGAACTGGCAATCGCGCAACGCACGAAGGTCACCGCACGCTACGAGCTGCTGGAAGACGGGCGAATCCATCTGACCCTCACCTATCCGGGCGGCATCGAAGCGGCTTCGCTACCGGCGTTCGGCATGGAATGGATGCTGCCGGTCGAGTATTCGAACCTGCGCTTCTACGGTCTGGGACCGGCCGAAACCTATCGTGACCGCCTGCACGGCGCCAAGCTCGGCGTGTTCGAGAGCACTGCCGAGGCAGACAACGCACCGTATCTGGTGCCGCAGGAAACCGGCAATCATGAGGGGCTGCGCTGGATTGAGGTGACCGACCGCCATGGCCACGGCATGCGTGTGAGCCAAGCCGGCGACGAACACTTCGCGGCAAGCCTGCTGCCCTACAGCACGTTGATGCTGGAAGAGGCGACCCATCAGGAGGAGCTGCCAACCCCACGTCACATGTTCCTGCGTCTGCTTGCAGCGCAGATGGGCGTCGGCGGCGACGATTCGTGGGGCGCACCGGTGCATGAGCGGTTCCAGCTACCGGCCGATCGACCGCTCACGCTTGATGTGATGCTGGAGCTGTTCTGATACGGCATCACAACGGCTGAAAGTCACCGTTCCGCCGGCACGAAGCTGTCACGTACGACCAACGAGGTCGACAGATAGGCGTGCTGGCGGATGGTTCGCTTGCCCGCGATGGCATCCGCCAAAGTCAGGATCGCCACGCGGGCAAGCTCGCTCTGGTCGATGGCGAATGTGCTCAAAGGCGGTGACGTAAGCTGGGCAATCATCTGGTTGTTGATGCTGATCACGCTGATGTCGCGCGGCACAAGCACTCCGGAGGCATTGAAGGCCTGCAATACGCCGACCGCAATCACATCGGCGGCGATGATCACCGCGTCCGGCAGCGCACCGTTGTGATCGTGCACGAACCGTTCGCCAAGCCTGCGGCCGTTCTCCACGGTAAACAGGCCATCCGAATAGATCAGACCCTCGGCGTCCAATCCGAAACGCTTGACTTCACGCCGAAAATAGGTTGTGCGATTCTCTTCGTCCAGCTCATAGAAGTTCATCAGGCAGCCTTTGCCGCCAATGAACCCGACACGTTTCATTCCCTTCGCCGCACAAGCCGCAACGGCATCATGCACGGTCTGCTGCAGATCAGGCTGTACGGAATCAAACAGACCCGGCGCTGGATTCACGTCAATGAACACGCCATACGGCATGGCATCATGCAACCGTTCCAGATCCTCTTCGACGATCCGGTCGGCACCGATCGACATAAAGCCGTCAAATCCGCTACTTTCGGCAATCATATCGTCAAGATCGCGGAACACGGTCAGTTCCATACGCTGCTGCCCAGCATTGCGTTCGAGTGCCGCACGCAGATCAGTGAAATAGGAATCACGCAACGCCTCATTGGATTCCTCGTTGTCAAGCAAGGCCACCTCATGCGGAATCACGATGCGTTTGGTCTGCATGCTGTAGCCAAGTTCCTCGCTGACCTGAATGATCTTGCGACGCGTCTCCTCGCGGACGGATAATGTGGGATCTCCATTCAGCAACCGAGATACCGTAGCTTGCGAGAATCCCGTCCGTCTTGCGATTTCCTTGATGGTCGCCATCGATGTTCCTCATTCAGTGAAGTAAAAACTTTACCGAATCAGGGTACCTCATCTTCCTATCAGATTGGTAATCAAGTGCACCCTATCGTGCGATCTTATCGCACGCCGTCCGTCATTGACTTTCAACAATACCGTCATCAGTACCGCCAATGCGGCGAACACGGCACCGACAGGACCGAGCCAACGCAATCCGGCGGCATCGTAGGCCACGCCACCAACTGCGGAGCCGAGCACAATACCGAGATTGCAGGACGTGGAGTTCAACGACGAGGCAAGCGTGCCGCAGCCGGGATAGCCGGTTTCGGCCACATATGAATACAGCACCTGCGAAGGCGAGTTCTGCAGATAGATCGTAAGACCCAGAACCACCAGCAACACCGATCCAAGCATCGCGTTCGCCGTGGCAAAGGGAAGTAGCAGCATGCACACGAACTGCAATGCGTAGGCCTTGCTCATGCCGACGAGCGGCCAAATGCCGGTGCCACGCGTGGCGAGCTTGCCGCTGTACAGGTTGCTCCACAGGCAACAAGCGCCGAACGCCACGAGCGCGACGCTCACATAGGCCGCCGGCACATGCAATTCGTTGGTAAACATGGGTGTCAGGTAGATGTACCACACATAGCTCGAGGCGAGGCCGAACACCACAGTGAGCACGCCGAGGATGATTCGACGGTCGGAGAACAGCTTGAATTGGCCGAGAATACCCACCTGCGAAGGCACGGAACGCTTCGGCAACACCACGAACATGACGCCGATCATGACTACCGTCAACACGTCGATGACGACGAAACTGGTACGCCAACCCGCCAACCCCGCAATCCACGTACCCATCGGCATGCCGAACACGGAGGCGATGGAAAATCCGGAGAACACCCATGACATGTATCTCGGCTGGTTTTCACGACTCGGGACGTCCGGTCCGAAGGTGAGCGCCACCGCCACAAGCACTCCCGAAACGGAGGCGGTGACCACGCGAGCAAGCAGCAGCATCGGATAGTTCACGGCAAAGGTGCAGATCACATTGCCGGCAAGAAATACAAGCAACAATGCGATCAGTGCACGGAATCGCTGGAATTTCGAACAGATCGCGGCGCCAATCGGTGTGAGCGGCGCATACACGAACGCGAAGATAGCCACAAGATTACCCACCATGGTCACGGCAATGTTGAGATCGGAGGCAATGTCGGGAAGTACGCCCACGATGATGAATTCGCTGGTACCGAGCAGAAAACTCTGAAAGACCAGAATGGCCACGGGAAGCGTGAACAAGCGGTGCGATGCCATATTCGTATCTCTCCATCAATGTAGAAAATCTTCTTCTTTACATGAAAAGAGTAATATTTATCAGCATTCAGAACACACGATGCGATATCATTGAATCGTTTGTAAATAGCAAAATCGTATTGCATTGAACGGAAACCCATCGAAAGCGAGAACGGATGAAACAATGTCAACCGTTACAGCCTTTGGCGGTATTCTCGGATCTTTCCGAACGCATCTACTACAATCAGCCTGATCTGCCGCTGTATACACGCAATGATGCGCTCTCCCGCTTCGACTTCAGCATGGCCTGTCACTGGCATCGCGACCTGGAGTTCGTACATGCGCTCACCGGGTCGATGAAATACTTCGTCAACGGCGCGATCGTCGACATTCCGACCGGCGACGGACTGTTCGTCAATTCGAATCGGTTGCATTACGGATTCTCACCGACCCGCGAGGAATGCCATTACCCGGCGGCCGTAGTGAATCCTTCGCTGTTCGAATCATTATGGCGACCGGCGAACGCCGAACTGGACATGCTGTGCGGGCCTGATGCACCGGATTACATGCTGTTGGATCATACTGATTCACGGCATCGGCGCATTCTGCAACTGATTGACGATACCGTGCGGTTCAACGTGCCGAATGCCGACGAAGCCGCCAATCCGCAGTCCGATACGATTCAGGCGATTGGAACGGCGATCCAATTGTGCGGGGCGGCTTTGGCGTTGGTTCGGGAGAGCATGGCGAAAGCGTCTGGTCATCCGACGACCGGACGACCGGAGCCGGCGCAGGACCGGCAATCACCATCCTCAAATCATTCGGCATCGCACTCCCCCGCCAATAATCGTGACTTGATGAGTGCGTTGACCATGACCGGCTTCATTCATCAGCATTTCCCGGAACGAATCACATTGGCCGACATCGCGGCGGCGGGTACCATGAGCCGCAGCCAATGCTGCATCGTATTTCGCGAGTATGTGAATCGCACGCCAAATGAATACCTGACCGATTACCGCATCGAGCAGGCCATGCACATGCTTTCCGGCACCGCTTCCGACGTGACCGAGGTGGCCCGTGCCTGCGGTTTTTCGACGCCCAGCTACTTCATCCGCGTATTTCGCAAGCGTGCGGGGCTCACTCCGCAACAGTGGCGGCGAGCGCACTGACGGGCGACCATCAAATACAATATCCCTTTATGCATGCGCAATTCCATAAGTCAACCTGGCCAAAGCCGGATAAACAGCAATCCTTTGCCCCGCAGAGCTTCCGAGGCAAAGGATTCACGAAACCATTCAAGGCCACCGGTCATAAGGGTGGCATCAGCCGGCAGGGTTCCAAACGGGGTTAGAGGGGCGTGCCCGTTATCCAATAGGCGTGCCCTCAAACAGTTCAGCATGGGATGCAGGCTGCGAGAACCAACGTGCCACTCAACAGGCAGGGCCTCAAATCGGTACCGAAAAGGGCCGAATCTGCGAGAACCGAATGGTTGCCCAACAGCCACGGCCCCAAATCACCCGGGGAAAGGTCCTAACCTGCGAGAACCAACCCGTTACCCAACGACCACAGCCCCAACCAGGACACAAAACGGCCGCAATCCGCGAGGAACCGCCCGTTACTCACGCCACAACGTCACGGCGGCGTTGTGACCATGGCCAGGAGCCAACACAACGCCGCCAGCACGCTACCTGATGCTCGAGCAGGCAATCAGCCTTCCATATCCTCTAGGGCAACGCCCTTGGTCTCCTTCATGAACTTCAGCACGAAGAAGAAAAACACGAAGGCGAAGAAGGCGAACAGTCCATAAATCAGGCCGACGTTGAAGGCCAACAGCACCGGGAAGCTTACCGTGACGATGAAGTTCGACGTATACTGCACCGCGGTACCGACGGACATGCCGGCGGAACGCATGGAGTTCGGGAACATTTCGGCGAGCATGGCCCACGAGACGGTACCCCAGGTCAGTCCGAACGCAATCACGAATCCATTGGCGCACACAAGGGCAAGCGGACCAGTGAAGCCGGCGAGTTGCGGCGCACCGTTGACCATGGGTGCGGTACCGAAGAGCAGTGCCAGACCGCCTTGGGTGATGAGCATGCCGATGGACCCGACCAATAGCATCGGACGGCGGCCGACGCGATCGATCAGGAACGTGCCGCCGATGGTCGCGGCGATGTTGATCAACGACGTGATGGCAGTGATGGTGAAGGAGTCCTTCTCGGTGAAGCCGACCGCACCCCACAAAGTGTTGGAATAGTAGAAAATGACGTTGATGCCGGTGAACTGGTTGAGAATCATGAAGCCGATAGCCACCCACACGATCGGCTTCAAACGGCCGACCGGAGTGATGAGGTCGCGGAACGACGGCTTGTGGTCGATGCCGATGGAATAGCGGATGCGACCGATCTGGTCGGAAATCGGAGCCGGGTCGGTGCTGATACGGCCTAGCACGACGGCCGCCTCTTCGTCACGATGCTGTGCCACCAAGTAACGCGGCGATTCGGGAATGGTCAATGCAAGCAGGAAGTACAGCACGGATGGCACGGCCATGCACAGGAACATCCGCTGCCAGGTTTCGAGCGGCCCCATGAACACGCTGGCGCCACCGGAGATGTGCACGAGCAGTGCGTTGACAAGCAACGAGATGAAGATGCCAATAACGATGCCCAGCTGCTGGAACGCTCCAAGCACACCACGCTCGTCGGTGGGCGCGATTTCCGCAATGTAGACCGGAGCCACCATGGCCGCAACGCCTGCCGCAAAACCACCGAATACACGGAAGGTGACCAGTACGAAGATGTTCGGTACGATGGCGCAGCCAATCGAGCAGATCAGAAACAGCACGGCGGCGATCTTCATCATCGGCACGCGGCCGATCTTGTCGGCGATACGACCGGCAAGCAACGCACCGATACCTCCGGAAATCAGCGCGGATCCAACGGCAAGACCGAGCAACGCGTCGCCTGTGGCGAATTCGGTTTTGATGGCGTTGGTCGCACCGTTGATGACGGCGGAGTCATAGCCGTAGAGCAGACCGCCGAGTGCCGCGATCAGCGCAAGCCGACGGGCTACGGATTTGTGGGCTTTAATGGTTGATTCACTCAGCGTGGTCGGTTTTGCCACATTCGCTTCAGCTGAAGACATGATAGGTCCTTCTTCCTTGAAAGATAGTGCGATTGTATGGGAAGACGGGTCTTCCCATACCCCTTCGGGGATTCTCCCCCATCGGAGGAGGAGATGCCGGCCGAACGGGGTATCCGGGGTTCAAACGGAGCAATAGAGAGATTCAAACCCGTTCAGACCGGCAAGCATTGGTAACGCCGCCTCTCGTTATGAGAGAAGGGCATCGCGACGGGCCAGCAATGCATCGATGGCCTCGACGCCGTCGAGCACGGTGAAGGTGACGGTCTTGCGTTCGCAGGATTGCGCGGCAAGCATATGCAGATTGTCACGTTCCTCATGCCAACCGCGGCCATACACCTTGGAATTCGAGGGTTCGAGACCGACCACATAATCACCGGAACCCATCGACTTCCACTCCATGAAATGCGGGAAATCGGCCACATTGAAATCGATGACCACACCTAGGCCGAGCTTACGGTTGACGACAGCGGCGAAGCTTCCGCCGTCCGCATCGGCCGCCAGTTCGTGGATGTACACGCTTCCCGGCTTGTTGGCTTCGGGCGCACCGATCTCATTCCATGGCGTGACGTCGGCCGCGGTGGTGTCATCACGCGAGGTTGCGCCACGGCTCGGAATGACCACCTGCGCACCTTCGGCCAGCAACGGCCAGCCAAAGTTGCAGTGGTACATCCACATGAGCGGCTCCTCACGGAACGACTCGTTGGTCACCTCATCCTCGACCGTGATAGACGGCTTGCCGTACACGGAACGGATGCGGCGGCGTAGCACCATGTTCTCGCCGAATAGCTCCGCCTCACGCATTTCACCGGACACTTCGAGCACATAATCGTCGCCATCCCAGTAGGCGTCGGAGCTTACATGTTCGGCTGGCGTGGTGCGAATACGGCCATGCATCGGGTAGTCGCCTGCCGGATATCGCGAGCCTTCCGGCGTAGAGTACGGGCCACAGATGTTCTCGAAACCGCAGGTGAAGAACAAACCTCCCATGATGGAGCGCAACGCTTCCTGGCCATTGGTGTCGAATTGGTTGCGACCGTTCAGCCCCGGCTTCGACAGGAATGTGAGATTCTCGCCTTTATATTCGAACAGTGCCACATCGAGCGCCTTGTCGGCCATCGACATGAAGCGCAGTGGCCCGTTCTTGACTTCGACCGCCTTCAGGCCGTGCGTACGACCTTCCTGGTATTCGATCGGACGAACATAGGCGGCCTGTTGCATGCTGCCGACGTGGGCGAGCATATCGGAACGCTTCATCTCAGTCCTCCTGCAATTGGGCCGGATATTCCGGCCATGCACCTTGCTGGGTGCATACGAACGCCGACACCTCTACCGCACGCTCATGAGCGGCACGCAGGCTGAATCCGCGCAACCAGTATGCGAGGAACGCTCCGGAGAAGGAATCGCCGGCGCCGACGGTGTCGGCGACCTCGACCTTCGGCGTCGGCAGCATCGAGATGGTCTCGTCGTCCATCACCAGACTGTAGGAATCGCCGGCGGTGAGGATCACCACGTCGAGATCGAACATCTCCTTGATGGCCTTGACGCATTCGGTTTGCGACGGCACCTTGAACTCCGGTTCGTCGATGCCAAAGAGTCGCGCCACGATCGGTAGTTCCTCATCATTGATCTTGAGAATCGTCGCGCCGTTCAGCATGTGTTCGAGCACGTCATGGTCGGCGAAGCCGGAACGGATGTTGATGTCGAAGAAGCGCACGGTGTCGGGCCCGGCGGCATCAATCATCGCATAGATTGCGTCGCGCGTACCGTGCGGTTCGCGGGCCGCGATGCTGCCGTAGCAGATGGCGTCGGCATTCTCGACCAGTGTGCGTACCTGATCGGTGAAGGCGATGTGGTCCCATGCGCGATCGCGCACCACATCATAGGAGGGGACGCCGTTCTCATCCAGGGAGACGGCGGTGATGCCGGTTGCGTATTCGTTGGTTTGCGCGGCCACGTTGACGCCGCGTTCGGTGAGCAGCTGTACCAGTTCACGACCGAGTTCATCGTCGCCAACGGCGGTGACGGCGGTGGCTTTCACGCCATTCTGAGCGGCATGGTATACGAAGTTGGCTGGCGCGCCGCCCGGCTTCTTGCCGTCGGGAAGCATGTCCCACAGCAATTCGCCCATGGTGAGCACGGATTTGGATTGCGCGTTCATTGCGGATGTCCTTGTTTTTGGGTGAGTTGAGCCAGAGGTACGGCAATGCTGCCGCACCTCTGCAGTAATGATGGGGGAGCTCAGTCTTCCTTGGCTGCCGGATACTCGTTGCAGAGCAGACGATAGGCCGGCTCGTCCTCTTCGATCTTCGGGAAGCGGCCGAGCGGTGCGTAGAAGCGGTTGTCGGTGTTGTCGTCGTTGCACATGGACACCTCGCCCACGAGGGTCGGGACGGAGTCCTCCTTGATGTAGTACTCGTGATAGGTGTACGGATAGAAGGTCAGGGATTCGCCCTCGTTGAGTTCGATCGGTTCTCCTGCCGGTACGTAGTAGCGGCGGCCGTCACGGCACACCAGCACTGGGGTGTCGAGTTTCTCTTCGGTCTCCGGGTCGGCGTTGTACAGGTGGAACACCGCGGTGCCGCCACCGCGCACGATGATGTCTTCCATCTTGTTCCAGTGGAAATGCATCGGGGAGACCTGGCCTGGCATGCTCATCATGATCTTCTCGGCGTACACCTTGGTGTACTTTGGATCCTTCACATTGCCATTGCGCAAGGTGATCAGAGCCAAGCCCTTGTGCTCGAAGTCACCTTCACCATAATCGGTGATATCCCAGCCCAGGGCGTTATCACGGATCTCATCCCATTCGTGACCCTTTTCGGCCCACTCCTCCGGAGTGAAGCTCAGGTATGGCGGAATCCGGAACTTGTACTGGTCGAGCAGGGCCTCGAACTGCTTGATGACCGCATTGACTTCAGAACGCTTCATGGCGAAAACTCCTTTGTCATACACTGTGACGTTTACGCGTCCGTTGTTATTTTCGATTGTGGCGTATTTTTTCGTTTTCGAGCGGTTCGCCTTTCGGCGTGTCGTTCTCAACAACAAGCATTTTCGATTGATTTCGTTTTACTTGCGATTTCTTTCGTTTTGCTTGTTGACAACAACATAACACAAGGTTACGATAGTTGTCAACACGAAACAAAAGGAAACGAAATGATTTTTTCGCCATAACGATAAATATCGAAAAGTGATTGCTAAGATGGATGACAACACTCGGTCCAGCAGTACACGACAAGGAGCCTGCACGATGATGAAAGCCGAACGCCAAGAGCAGATCTTGAGGAAGATCGACGCCAACGGCCGCATCGTCGTCACCGATTACGCCAAGGAGCTTGGCGTCACCGAAGCCACCTTGCGCAAGGACCTGCAGGAACTGGATGACCGAGGACTGGTGCAACGCGTGCACGGAGGCGCGATGAAACCGGATACCGAGCTCAGCCGATTCGAGAATCGAGTCGATCTGGGCAAGGACGTCAAAACGAAGCTGGCAGCGGCAGCAATGAACGAAATCGCCGAAAACCGCGTCATCTTCATTGACGGTGGTTCCACCAACTATCTGGCCGCGCAAGCGTTTCCACGCGACTACGCGGGAACCATCATCACCAACAGCCCGGCCGTGGCCCTGTGGATGTCCGACTACGACAACGTCGAGGTGAATATGCTTACCGGCACCATTCACCACAAATCCAAGGAAACCGTCGGTTCGGCGGCACTGGCGATGCTGCAGCAACTGCATTGCGATCTGGTACTGCTCGGCGTCTCGTCGATCGATCCTTCGCACGGCATCACCACGCCATATCTGGAATCCGCCGAGACCAAGCGTGCGCTGATCCAAGCCGGAACCAAGGTGATGAGCCTAATCACCCCGGAAAAATTCGGACATGTCTCCACTTACAAAATCGCTGACTGCAACGCGCTGGACGTCATCGTGACGGAAGGCACTCCGGAGTGCGCCGACGCACTCATCGCCATGGGAGTCTCATTGCGCATCATCCGCTGATTCGCAATTCCTTCGGATAATCCGGAGCCAACCTCTCACACACCTCAAGATGCGGCAATGTCGCATCTCTGAGCAAACACACCCAAATACCCCAAACATCAACGGACTTTTGTCAACGATTGACAAGGAGCACATCATCATGACCGCACCATTCAGCGATCCGCATTTCGCCATTTCGCTGTATTGCAGCGATTTCCGTAACCCCGCCGCACAGGTCGAGGTGCTGAACAACTATGCCGATTCCTACCATGTCGACATCATGGACGGCCACTTCTCCCCCAGCATGGGCCTGTGCACCACCTGGATCGAGCAGATGATGCCACTGTGCGCGCTGCGCAAGGAAGTGCACATGATGGTCACCGACATCGACCATTGGATCGATCAACTGGTCGCCGCAGGGGCCACCATGTTGACTCCGCATGTCGAATCACTGGGCGCACACGCCTTCCGTACGCTACGCATCATTCGCGAAAATGGTTGCGGCGCCGGCATTGCGGTCAATCCGCTCACCTCGTTCTCCGAAATGGAGAATCTGCTGGAACGCATCGACCTCGTGACCGTCATGACGGTGGAAATCGGCTATTCCGGCGAACCACTGATTCCCGAAACACTGAAGAAGATCGAGCGTCTGGCACAGTTCCGCGACGCGCACGGACTGAACTATGAGATCCAGATCGACGGATCATGCAATGAGAAGAATTTCAAGCGCATGCGCGAGGTCGGCGCCGACACCTTCGTGCTTGGCAACACCGGCATCTTCAAACGCTCTCCCGACATCGAAGAGGCATGGCACATGACCATGGCGGCCTACGAGGAATCCACCGGCGAAAAGGTACGCATGCGCTGACCGGCCTTGCACGACATTCAATTTCACAATCCCCACATCACACGTAAGGAAACCATCATGACCACCGCAACCTCTTTCCACGAATGTGAACGCATCATCATCAACGAACTTTCCGACGTACTGGGCAACGTCGACGAGACCCAGATCGACCAACTGACCGATCTGATCACCGGCGCACGCAAAGTGTTCTTCGTGGGCGTCGGCCGTGTCGAGCTCGCCCTCGAGGCCATCGCCAAGAGACTCGCACACCTCGGCATCGACACCGTGATGGTCGGTCAGATTACCGAGCCGGCCATCTGCGACAAGGACCTGCTCATCGTCGGCTCCGGTTCCGGCAAGACCGGATTCCCCCTGTTCATCGCAGGCAAAGCCAAGTCGTTCGGTGCGAAAGTGGCCCGTATCGGCATCGTCGAGGATTGCCCGATGAAGGAGTACACCGACCTGTTCGTACATGTGCCAGCCGCCGGGAAACCGGGTTCGGGCACCAAGCCGAGCGAGCAGCCGATGACCAGTCTGTTCGAGCAGTCGCTGCTGCTGGTCGGCGACGCGATCGCCATGAGCCTAGTGCGCAAACAAGGCATCGACCTTGATTCCCTGTGGGAGTTCCACGCCAACCTTGAGTAGTTTTGTTGTTGACTTGGGTTGTTGCCAGGGGGCTCTAATCCGCGAGAACCGGCGTATTACCCAACAGGCAGGGCCTCAAACTGGTACCGAAAAGGGCCGAATCTGCGAGAACCGAATGGTTACCCAACAGCCACGGCCCCAAATCACCCGGGAAAAGGTCCTAGCCTGCGAGAATCAGCCCGTTATCCAACAAGCAGAACCTCGCAACCAATAACATAAGCAAGTCCCAAACGCAAAATGGCTGTGACCACACTCGGCGGTCACAGCCATTTCATTGCGGTTCCTACTCCAGTTCCACGGCTCCCGTGTACAGCTGGTAGTACTCGCCCTTGAGCGCAATAAGCTCATCATGCGAGCCGCGCTCGATGATGCGACCGTGATCGAGCACCATGATCACATCGGAATTGCGCACGGTGGACAGTCGGTGAGCGATCACGAACACGGTACGCCCCTTCATGAGGTTGTCCATGCCGGCCTGCACCACTTCCTCGGTACGGGTATCGATGGACGAGGTCGCCTCATCGAGAATCATCACCGGCGGATCGGCCACGGCGGCACGTGCGATGGAGATCAGCTGGCGCTGGCCCTGCGACAGGCCGGAACCATCACCCTCGAGCACGGTCTGGTATCCATTCGGCAACATGCGGATGAAGCCGTCGGCATTGGTCAGGCGTGCGGCTTCGATGCATTCCTCATCGGTGGCGTCGAGTCGTCCGTACCGTATGTTGTCCATCACGGTACCGGTGAACAGATTCACATCCTGCAACACGATGCCGAGGGAACGGCGCAGATCCGGCTTGCGGATGCCCTTGACGGAGATACCGTCGTACAGGATCATGCCTTCCTGAATGTCATAGAAGCGATTGATCAGGTTGGTCACCGTGGTCTTGCCGGCACCGGTCGCGCCGACCAAGGCGACTTTCTGACCGGGTTTCGCAAACCAGGTGATGTCGTGCAGCACCGGCTTGTCGGGGTTATACCCGAAAGTCACGTCGGTAAAGCGCACGTCGCCCTGCAACAGGGTCAAGCGACCATCCGGCGAGGTGATCGCGTTTTCGCGAGCCTTCATCGCCACTTCCGCGGCGCGCGGACTCAACGCATGTGCGGCCTTGAGCGAACGGGTGCCGTCATCGCCTTCCTCACGCTTCCAAGCCCAGTGACCGGTTTCGTGATCGACTTCGGTCATGGTGCGACCGTCGGAGGCGAGCTCCACGTTGACGAGCATCACGGAACCGCCATCGTCTTCCGGCTTTTCGTCCATAAGCTGGAAGATGCGGGATGCGCCGGCGAGCGCCATCATCACCATGTTGAACTGCATGGAGACCTGTCCGAGCGGATTGATGAAGGCTCGGGACAGGGTCAGCAATGAAATCAGCGTACCCAAGGTGAGCGTACCGAATCCGGACAGGCCGAAGTTGCCGACGCCCGACAGCGCCATGACCCCACCGAGAACGGCAAGCAGGATATACAGCATGTAGCCCATGTTGCCCACGATCGGCATGGTCACGTTGCCCCATGTGTTCGCTTCGGCGGAGGCTTCGAACAGTCGCTCGTTCTTTTCATCGAAGTCCTTTTGCGTGGCATCCTCATGGTTGAAGACCTTGATGACCTTCTGCCCGTTGACGGATTCCTCCACGAATGCGTTCACGTCGCCGATTTCGATCTGCTGTTTGACGAAGTAGCGCCCGGAACGGGAGACGACCTTGCGCACTACCACGAACAGCAGTGCGGAGAAGACCAGCACGAAGACGGTGACCGGCACGGAGAGCCACAGCATCGATATGAGCGCTGCGATGGCGGTGATCGCGGACGAGAACATCTGCGGGAACGACTGGCTGATGGCCTGACGTAACGTGTCCGTATCGTTCGTGTAGCGGCTCATGATGTCGCCGTGTTCGTTGGTGTCGAAATAACGGATCGGCAGGCTCTGCTGATGGGCGAACATGTCGTCGCGAATCTTCTTGAGCACGCCCTGCTCGACGGTGACGATAAGCCACTGCCACAGCCAGCTGCAGAGAATGCCGGCCGCATACAGGCATCCCATAAGCGTCAACGCGCGCAGCAGCGGACCCCAATCAGGATTGTTCGCACCGACCATCGGCAGGATGTAACTGTCGATCAGTGATTGCAGGAACAGCGCGGATCCGGACTGTGCCGCGGCTCCGATCAGAATGCACAGCACCACGATGGCCACGCGCCACTTGTATTGGAAAATGTAGCCGAAGATGCGTTTGGTGGTGCCGGGAGCGGCCTTCTGCATCGGTTTGCCTATGGGACCATTCGGTCCGCCCTGCGACTTTCGTGGTTCGCTTTCCGCGGTTTTCGCCTCGTCGATCGCCTCTTGGCGCTCGTTCATCTCGGTCTCTTCATCGATGATCATTTCAGTCATTGCTCTCTCCTCCTTTCACTGAAGTTCCTCAGGCTGTGCCTGGTTCCTGGTCTGCGATTCATGGATGGAACGGTATTCGTCACAGCTCACAAGCAGTTCGTCGTGGGTGCCGGCGGCCATGATGTGGCCGGCGTCCATGACGAGAATCATGTCGGATTCCTGTACGGAGGCGACGCGCTGCGCGATGATGATCTTCGTGGTGTCGGGAATCTCGTTGTGGAACGCCGCACGAATCAGCTGATCGGTTTTGGTGTCGACCGCGGAAGTGGAATCGTCGAGGATGAGGATCTTCGGCTTCTTCAGCAAGGCGCGGGCGATGCACAGGCGCTGACGCTGGCCGCCGGAGACGTTGGTGCCGCCCTGTTCGATGTATGTATCGTACTTATCGGGGAACTCCTGGATGAATCCGTCGGCCTGCGCCAACTGGCATGCGTGACGGATTTCCTCGTCGGTGGCGTTCGGATTGCCCCAACGCAGGTTTTCGGCGATGGTCCCGGAGAACAGCACGTTCTTCTGCAGCACCATGGCCACCTGGTCGCGCAACACTTCAAGGTCGTAATCGCGCACGTCGACGCCGCCGACCTTGAGCGAGCCTTCGGTCACGTCGTACAGTCGCGGCACGAGCTGCACCAGGCTGGACTTGGCGGAACCGGTGCCGCCGACGATGCCGATGGTCATGCCGGAGCGGATCTTGAGGTTGATGTCGTCCAGTACCGGCTTTTCCGAACTGTCGGAATAACGGAATGTCACATGATCGAAGTCGATCGAACCGTCGACGACCTCCCTGACCGGATTGTCCGGATTGGTGACGGTGCTTTCCTCATTGAGAATCTGGCAGATTCGTTCGGCGGAAGCCTGCGAGATGATGAACATCACGAAGATCATGGAAAGCATCATCATGGCCATGAGGATCTGCATGGCGTAGGTGACCAATGCGGTCAGGTCGCCGGTGGTCAATCCAAGGGCCGCGTTGTTGCCGGAAGCGACGATCTGCTGTGCGCCCATCCATGCGATGAGCAGCATGGTGCCGTAGATGCAGATCATCATCAGCGGGCTGTTGAAGCTCATGATGCGCTCGGCCTTGGTGAAATCCTTGAAGATCCGCTCGGAAATGCGACCGAACTTGCCTATTTCATGCGATTCGCGGTTGTACGACTTGACTACGCGGATGCCCTGCAGGTTCTCGTCGACCACATTGTTGAGCTCATCATAGGTGTGGAACACACGCTCGAACACCGGGTGCACGATGACGACCAGACCACACAGGCCGATTGCGAGAATCGGGATGCAGGCGAGGAACACCAAGGAGATCGACGGGCTGATGCGGAACGAGAAGATCCATGCCACGACCACCATGATCGGGGCTCGCACACCCATGCGGATCATCATGCCGTAGGCGTTCTGCAGATTGGTCACATCGGTGGTGAGCCTGGTGATGATCGAACCGGTGGAGAACTTGTCGATGTTCGTGAAGCTGAAGCCCTGAACCTTCTCGAACTGGTCCTTACGCAGGTTCTTCGCAAGGCCCGCGGCGGCGATCGCCGCGAATTTTCCGGCAAGGAAGCCAGATGCCAGGGAGAACATCGAACATACGAACAGGATCACGCCGAATTTGATGATCGCCGGCATGCTGCCGCCGGAAATGCCCTGATCGATCAGCGACGCCATGACCGTCGGAATCAGGATTTCCAGCACGCTTTCCACCGCCACGAATGCAGGCGCCAGCAAGCTGTCCTTTTTGCATTCACGCAGCGATCCGCCCAACGTGCGTATCAGATGCTGTTTCGGCCGTGACTGGTTCTTTGCAACCGAAACCGTTTGCGTTGTTGCGCTCACTCCTCTTCCTTCCCTTCGTTTTCCGCTTGCGATTCATCCGCCCGCACATCACAGATCGCCAGACTGGAGTAACGTTTTTCGTCTCCGATCATGCCGGTCTCCACCAGATTGGATTGCATCACGTCAAGCACGTGCATGAACTGGCGAATGTCGTCATCGTTCAGCCCCTGCAGTAGTATGTTCTCCATGGCGACGGCGTTTTCACGCAACGCTTCGGCGATGTCGCGGGATTTGTCGGTCAAGACTATTTTCTTGAGCCTTGCGTCGCGCCGCACCGATTCACGAACGATCAGTCCTTTTCGTTCCATGAGTCCGAGCACCCTGCTTGACGTCGATCTGGTCACGCCGAAGCGCCGTTCCACATCCTGTGGAAAAATCTCACGTTCCGAATGACGGGCGAGGAAGGCGATGATGTCGATGTTGCCACCGCTCAATCCATCCACCTGCTCGGGACGCGTCGACGCAAGATACCGGTTGATGACGTTGTGCAGAGATCTGATGGCGACGCTCGGCGGCTTGCACACACCTTGGTCCCACGCCTCGGCGAACGCCGGGTTCACCGAAGTCGTTTCATTGTTTCGTTCATCTGTCACGCGCTATATCATAACCCGTTGCACATACAACAGTTGCATATACAACATTCCGCGTGTCGTCGGGTTTTCTCCGACGAGAAGGCACCGGTTCAAGGATTGCCGAAACCGCAAAAACAATCATGGTGCGAACCTCATGATCCCGCCCGTAAAACTCGGGATACGTCACATAAGGTTCGCACCATGATCGATCGCGCAGCACCCTTATGGCTTATGGCGATAAGGGCGGCAGACGAAATCACGCCGCGTCACGTGCCTTGATGCGTTCCATGAATCCGGTGCGATCCTCGTCCGTGATTTCGCGCAGCACACGTGCGAGATTGCCGACGGCGATGCAGTTCGCCGGAATATCGTGCGTCACCACGGCTCCGGCGCCGATCACCGCACCGTCGCCGATGGTCACGCCGCCGAGCACGGTCACATGACCGCCCAACCATACGCCGTTGCCGATCACGATCGGCTTGGCCTGGCACGCGCCGTTTTTGCGCTCTTCGAAATCAAGCGCATGATTGGTGGCGAACAGACCGACCATCGGCGCGATCCACACATAGTCGCCGAGCGTAATCGGCGCATTGTCAAGCATCACGCAATCGAAATTGATGTAGGCATGCGAACCGATGGTGATGTTGCGGCCGACCTCGCAACGAAAGTTCGGTTCGATGAACACGTCTTCACCAATCGATTTGAACAGCCGTTCCATGGTCTCACGACGACGTTCGACATCCTCGTAATCGGTTTTGTTGTATTCGACGAACAGTCTCTTCGCCTCGGCGCGCTTGCGTTCGATGTCCGGATGCGAGTCCTGATATACCTCGCCGGCCACCATCAACTCCCACTCGTGACGACCCGCTTCGCTCATGCCAGCCGTCTCGTCGATCTCGGTCATTGTGCCTCCTTGCATGCACTCGTCGTCTCGCCCATCTTACCGGAGCGAGATGCCCCTTACCGGCAAACATGCCGGCAAATCGTTATGTGAAAGGCCGAGGGCCTGGTCCGCACCGGTTCATTCGCGGACTAGGCTCTCGGCCCAAGTCTGTTTGGGTTCCTTTTCCGTCGCCTTACTCGGTGACCTTGGCGTATTCGTCAAGCATGAAGGCAGTGATCTTCTTACCGCCTTCGCTCATGAGCATCGGCATGGAGTTGATCGGCATGGACCTGAGGAACATGCGCATCATGTCGTTATCGGGCATCTTCGGCAGATTGCCGGCCTCGCCCTCGGCATACACGGATGCGACGATCTTGGAGCCGACCGGATCATCGGACCATTCGCCGAAGGTAGACCATTCGGTAAGCGGTTCGGCCTTGCCATCGCCATCGAGCTCAACCACGCCGGTGCCGGCGATGTCACGACTGGAAGTACCGACCTCAATGGCGTATTCGCCGGATTCGACATGCCAGTCATCGAACTTCTCGGACCAGTAGGCGAAGGCGCGCTCGTCCAGGTCGAAGCTCACTTCGGCAGATTCGCCAGCCTTGAGGAACACCTTCCTGAAACCCTTGAGCTCGTGGATCGGACGTGCCACGGCGGACTTGCCCGGAGCCACGTACACCTGCACGGTTTCGGCGGCGTCAACGTCGGAGGTGTTCTTCACGACCGCGCTTACGGAAGCGGTGTTGGCGCCGGTCTTGGCGACCTTCACGTCGGACACTTCGAAGGTGGCGTAGCTCAGGCCGTAGCCGAACGGGTAGTCGACCGCCTTATCATAGGTGTCGTAGTAGCGGTAGCCGACGAACACGCCCTCACCATAGTCGACATGGCCTTCCTCGCCCGGCCAGTTGATCATGCTCGGGTCGTCGTTGATGTCCATCGGAACGGTCTGGGCAAGCTTGCCGGACGGGCTGACGTTGCCGAAGATCACGTCGGCGAGCGCCGGACCGCCGGCCTGTCCAAGCAGCCAGGATTCGAGGATGCCCTTGGCGTTATCCGCCCACGGCGCCACGGAAACGACGGAGCCGTTGGAAAGCACGACCACGATGTTTTTGTTTTCGGCGGCGACGGCTTCCAGAAGTTCGACCTGTTTGGCCGGAATGTCGAGGGTTTCACGGTCGAAGCCTTCGGATTCGGCGGCTTCCGGCAGACCCAGGAACATGAGCACTACGTCGGCACCCTTGGCGACTTCGACGGCATCGGCGGCCATTGCGGCATCAGCCGGTTCGAGGTCGAGGGTGAAGCCCGGCGCGAACTTGGCGTCCACGCCACGTGCGGCGAGCGTGTCAAGGAAGCTGGTCATCTTGGTCGGAGTGATATGGGAGGAACCACCGCCCTGATAGCGCGGGGTACGGGCGAATTCGCCGATGACGGCAACCTTTGCATCGGATGCGACCGGCAGGATGGCGTCGTCGTTCTTGAGCAACACCATGGATTCGACGGCGGCTTGGTGGGCTACCTCGTCGTGGGCATCCACGTCGAAGCGGTAGCCTTCGACGCTCATGGCGGCGCGGGTCTTGTTGACCAGGTCGATCATGCCTTGGGCCATCCTGTCGAGCTGCTCAGGCTGGATGCGGCCGTCGCGGGCGGCGTAGACGATCTGATCGTCGGTGTAACTCGGCGGCATTTCAAGGTTGAGGCCGGCGTTGAGGGAGGCGACACGGTCATGGTCTGCACCCCAGTCGCTCATGACGATGCCTTCGAAGCCCCATTCGTCACGCAGCACGTCGGTGAGCAGCCAGTGGTTCTGCGCGGAATGCACACCGTTGATACGGTTGTAGGAGCACATGATGGTCCACGGTTGAGCTTCCTTGACGATGTGCTCAAAAGCCGGGAAGTAGATTTCGCGCAGCGCGCGCTGGGAGATGTTGGCGCTGACGCGCAGGCGATCGGTCTCCTGGTTGTTGGCGGCGAAGTGCTTGAGCGAAGTGCCGATGCCCTTGGACTGCACGCCTGCAACGATGCCGATGGCCTCATGGCCGGCCAGATATGGATCTTCGGACCAGTATTCGAAGCAGCGGCCGCCGAGCGGGTTGCGCTTGATGTTGACGCCGGGGCCAAGAATCACGGCCACCTTCTCCTGAATGCATTCCTCGGCCATGGTCTCGCCCACTTGGTGGATGAGTTCCGGATTCCAGGAGCTGGACAGGCCCGCGGCCGGCGGGAAGCAGGTTGCCGGCACGGAGTCGTTCAGATCGGTTTCACCGGTGCTGGATGCCAAGGACTTGCGCAAGCCGTGGGGGCCGTCGGTGATCATGTAGCCCGGAATGCCCTTGGCTTCCACGCCCTGCAGATGCCATGCGTCGCCGCCGGAGGTCAGTGACGCCTTCTCCTCGAGAGTCAGGTCGTTGACTTCAGGATAGGTGCTTTCGCTCATACGAACCTCTTTCGTTTGCTCGGCAAGAGTTCAACTCCGAACTCTTTACCAACCGATTGGTAGGTACTTTATCAAAATCGAATACGCGACACGCCAATCATCTTTGGAATTTCAGTTAACCGACCGTAAGGTAATCATAATTTTCCATCCCGATGAGGAACTGTTGTCAGAGCTGCATAGGAGAGAACATGGCCAACGACGAAGTCGACCGCAGAAGCGAAATCCTCAACGCGGCGGTCGAATGCTTCGGCACGCTCGGCTACTACGGAACGTCACTGCAGAAAATAGCCACCATGGTCGGCCTGACCAAAGCGGGCGTACTGCACTATGTCGGCAGCAAAGAAGGCTTGCTGCATGCGGTGCTCGACGAGATGTACGATCGAGAAACCGAAGACATCACCGCCGGCATGGTGCGCAACGAACACCCTCACATCGCCGAAATGTGGCGTAAGACCGTGGCGATCAACGCCAAACGTCCCAAGCTTGTGCACATGTTCTCAACCTTGAGCGCCGAGGCGCTGAACCCCGATCATCCCGCGCACGACTATTTCGCCAACCGCGAGGAGCGTATCGTGGACGTGGCGGAGAACATCCGCTGGCACGTGCCCAAAGGCGTCGACGCCGAACAGGTACTGCGCGCCGGCTTCGCGATGATGGACGGCGTGCAGCTGCGCTGGCTGCGCAAGCCTGGCCAGGATCTCAACGCCATGTGGGTCGAATGCGAAGATGTGCTCTTTCCGCTGCCTCAGTGGGATGGCTACCGCTAGAAGCCAAATTCCTCCAGTCACTGGAACAATCAACCTGCTCAGGGACCTCTCAGAGGTACAAAACATCCAGCGACTGGAAGAATTGACCCACTGAGGAGCCTTTCAGAAGGATGAAACTTCCAGACACTGGAAGAAACAGGACGCAGAGAAGCCATTACGAGGTAAGAAACCTCCATCTACTGGAAGAATTAACCCGCTAAGAAGCATCCCAGCAGGGTAAAACCTCCAGTGGGTGGAGGAATCAAGACGCAGAAGCGAAATCACACGACGGCGCGCGGCCCGTCCTGCAGATCACCGAAGACCGGCGTCTACAACGTCACCATGGCACCTTCATCCGCCGCCTTCTTGACGGCGTTGAGCACCTCCAGCGATTTGATGGCGTCTTCCGGCGTGACGATCGGCTCAACCTCACCGCGCAGCACCTTCAGATAGTGCACCAGCTGAAGACGATGTGGCAGTCCCTCCTTCACGCCCTGAATCTCACAGGTGAGCGGCTTCGTCCAGTCACTTACACCATCCCGGTATGTGAAGAGCTGCAATTTCGGCAGAGACAGTGACCCCTTTGTACCCATGATGAAATACGCGTCAGTGTCGAACGGCGCGAAGAACGGGTTCTCTCGTGCGGTCGCTTCCCAATTCCACGGGCTGGCCGCCGCGTCGGAAAGCGTGATCGAGCCAAGCGTGCCGGATTCGAAGCGTACGTTGACCACTGCGGAATCCTCCACTTCGAATCCTCGAGCGCTGTTGGCCGCCATGCCTTGAATTTCCACGGGTTCGCCGATCAGATAGCGCATGAGATCAACATCGTGCACCATGTTCACGAGAATCGGGCCGGCGCCTTTCTGCCTGCGCCAGGGAATGTCGTAATACGTATCCGGCTTGTAGATGTTGTAATGCACGGAAACCGTCACGATGCGGCTGAGCACGCCGGATTCGATGATTTCCTTGGCACGCTGCACCTTCGGATTATGCCGGCGATGCTGACCGACCAATACCGGAAGGCCGATTTCGCGGGCCTCCTTCGCGAAGATGCGCGCGTCGTCCAGGTCGTCGCTGATCGGTTTTTCCACCAGTGGCGGCACGCCATGTTCGAGTGCCGCGCGCGCCATGGGCAGGTGCAGACCGTTCGGCGATGCGATCACCACGCCGTCAAGCGCCACATGATCGAACATGTCATTGCAGTCCGCATACCATTCGACGTCGATGGATTTCGCCAATTCCTCCGATTCGGGCATCGGATCGGCGATTGCCACCAATTTCGCATCAGGATTGTCTTGAATGTAACGGATATGGTCGCGCCCCATAGCGCCTGCGCCGATTACGGCGAGTTTGAGCTGTTGCGTCATAAGTAACTCCTTTGTTGGCGTCGTTTCGCTGTCTGGTTCTTTCTTCGGAATATTCCGCGAACGCGTCTACTTGCGTTTCGGCATCATAGTGCCGGTTTTCCTAACCTTCGTCACCAGCAGCAACACAACGGCAAGGCCGATGAGCGTGATCACGGCCGCAGCATAGAACGCGTTGCGATATCCGATCGTCTCGTCGAACAGGCTGGTGGCGATGCGCGGTCCGATCCACGCACCCAGTGCGTACCCTAGGAACATGATGCCGTAGTTGATGCCCAGATGCTTCGTTCCGAACGTCTCGCCGGTCAGTGGTGGGTAAATCACCAGCAGAGCGCCGAACGCGAATCCGAGCACGATCACGCAGACGATGAAGAACGGCGCGTTCGTCGCGAACGACATGGCCACCATCGCCAGCGCGGTGGCGACCAGCATTACGGCGAGGCACTTGAACGCACCCAGCTTGTCGTAGAGGGCACCGAACGCAAGACGGCCCACGAAATTCGATAACGTGTTGATCGACACCACCATTGCCCCGAATGCTGCTGCGGTCATCGCACCGACCTGGCCGACCTGATACTGGGCGATCGAGGACAGCGCACCGACAAGCATGGTGCCGGCGGTCGCCGCGGCCGCGTAGACGAGCAGCAGCACATAGAACCGCGGCGAAGCGAGCATCGCCTTCCAATCAAAGCCGTCGTCTTCGGCATTGTCGGCGGAGGTTGCGGGAGTAGGCGGATTCCAGCCTTTCGGACGATACCCTTCCGGCACCGGCGAGACGAACAGCGAACCCAACGTGATGGTAATCCAGAACGTCACGCCGAGAATCTTCAACGCGGTGGAAACGCCGAACGCGCTCGACAGGAAGCTGGCTATCGGAGACAGGGTGGCTGGCCCGATGGCGGCCGCGGCAAGCAGAATGCCGGACGCCTTGCCGCGGATGTCGGGGAACCAGCGCTGTGCGGTGGTGAGCGTCGGGTTGTATACCAAGCCGTTTCCCATGCCGGCGATCACGCCGTGGCAGAGGTACAGCATTGGAATGCTAGTGGCCATACCGGTCAAGAACCAACCCAATCCGAATACCAGTCCGCCGACGATCATGACCTTTCGTGGACCGAATCTGTCGGAAATGCGACCCGAAAAGATGCCGGTGACGGCCATGACCGTCTGGAAGATGGAATACGAGAGGCTCACGTCGGTTTTGCTCCACCCGTTCTGTTCGCTCAACGGTGTCAGAAATACACTGAACAGGGCGATGGATGCCACGAAGAACATGACCACGAACGCGGCCGACAAAATGCCGTAACGGTTATGTTCCTTGGTTGCGGTTGCCATATAAGGCTTTCCTTTCCAGCAATTGCTTTTCGAAACCGCAATTGCGATTGTCCGCACGAAGCCACGCCCCTTTGCGCGGCTTCGCGTTATACCGAGATTTTCGAGTACCGCTTACAGCAGTCCGCGCTGCTTGAGCGAGTTGACCGCGAACTGGCGACGACCGCCCGGCTTCGGTGTCAGATCGCCCATCATCAGATGGAACCCACCGTCCACGTTCACTTCGTCTCCGTTGACGAAATCCGATCGTGGCGACGCCATCCATGCCACCGCGTTGGCGATGTCCTGCACTTCACCGATGCGACGGGATGCAATCAGCCGTTCACGGTCCTTGGTAACCTGCGAATCCGCATAGAACGAAGCCGACATCGGGGTTTTCACGAAACATGGGCACACGCAGTTGGAACGAATACCGAACGGTCCCCATTCGGCCGCAATCATCTTGGAAAGCATGCCGAGTCCCGCCTTCGCGCAGGAATATGCGCCGGAAAACGTTTCCGGAGAGTGCGACGCGACCGTGGAGATGTGCACGATCCGACCGGACTTGTGCTGCAGCATCACCTTGCCGAATGCCTGTGAAAGGATGAATGCACCGGTCAGGTTGACGTTGATTACATCCTTCCAATCCTGCAAAGGCAGATCCTCGAGCGGAGCGAACCGCAGGATGCCGACGGCGTTGACGAGCACATCGACGGTGCCGAAGTCCGCGACGATCTTGTTACGCAGGATCTCGACATCGGCGGCATCGGAGATGTCGCAACCGTACCCTTTCGCCTCTGCGCCGTAGGTCTGTGCGACTTCGACGGCAAACGTGCGGGTAGCCTCTTCGCTCACATCCACCAATGCCAGTCGGGCGCCGGCTTTGGCGAGTTCACCGCAGATCGCGGTGCCCATGCCGCCAATGGCACCCGTCACCACGCATACGTCGCCCGCCAATCCCAGCCAGTCATACTGTCCCGAAGCCGGATTTTCGATCATCTTTTCATCCATGTGAGCTTCTCCTTTAAATTTTTCCCAGATTCCGCATCTTTGTCGGAATAATCAGCACCGATGGTAGACTTTGCCCCGAGGGTAAGGTCAAGGAGGACGACGTGGACGCGGAGGACGAACTGCTGACGATTGGCGAGGTGGCCAAATTGGATGGCATCACCACCAAGGCGTTGCGTTATTACGACGCGCATGGCATTTTGAAGCCCGCAGCCGTCGACCCGATGACCGGATACCGCTATTACACACCCGACCAGATGCTTGACGTGGATGTGATACGCATCTTCATCTCTTCCGGCATCCCGCTGGAATCGTTGGAACAATACCGTTTCGAGGATGGGTCATTGGATTGGCGGAGCGTACTGGCAGCCGCACAATCGCAAGTTGACGAACGCATGAGGCAGTTGCGATATTTGCAGACCACGATCAGCGATTACGCCGGCGAACTGGTCCGCAAGGCGCACTCCCCCGCTGATGGTGTGGTCCGTTCCGATCTGCTCCCACCAAGGCTGGTCTCAACCGATTGGCCGTTCGACGCTCCGTGCAACATGAAGCAGTATCTGCGCACGATGACGGACCTGCGCAAGGCCATTCGCGAAGCGTCGGCACCGCATCTTTTACGCCGGGGCATACTTATGGATTTGGAACGGCGGCAAGCGTTCGCCTTTCATCAGTTCGCCCCCTCACAGCACATGCTTGACGTATTCCATTCCGGCGATCGTTCACGATTGATATGCGATTACGATTTTCCCGGTAATACGACCGTCATCAACCCGCCCGGAGGCCCTGCAGAAAGCCAGGTGATCGAGCGTGAATCCCTCGTGGAATGCTTCAACGACGGCACTGCGATGGCGTTGAAACTCAACCCGCGGGATTGGCCGCACGTGACCATGACGGAGATTTGGGGCAGCCGCACGGATCGGTACGCATCCGCTTCACCCGCCATCGCTGCACGCCGCTCTACGCCCTACAATCGTAATCATCAACGTCGGCTTCCGCCCACTCGCGTACAGGTCTTGCGACTGGTTCCTCATAGAAGACTCACCCTATCAACCAAGACACGCACCGACAAATGTCTCTTTCCCTTCGACGCAATATCGCTATCAATTGGAGAAAAGTCACCTTCTTCAATTGTTAGGAACGAGGGTCCACTCATGAAGCAATATCAGCGAGTCTGCCAACATATCGGCGTGTTATCCCTTTCCATGCTGCTCACGTCGTATCTGACGGTTTCCGGCACCCTGCCCTACCTGATTGAGGAATTTCCGGACAGATCACGCGCATCCGTGGAGATGCTAATTTCCGTTCCGTCCATTCCGGCGTTGATCATGCTCATCATCACGCCGTTCATCACTCGGAAACTTTCCGAGAGCCAACTCATCACCATCGCGACAACAGCTGTGGGCATTGGTGGAATTCTGCCGATGTTCGTCAGCCAGTTCGAGACAATCTTTGCGGCGCGAATCCTTCTCGGCGCCGGTATCGGACTTATGGACGCGCGTAGCGTCAGTATGGTCGGCGAGCGCTATGCGGGGGCGTTTGGGAGTGACCATGCAAGGCATACGTGTTTCGATGGGGACGCTGGGATAGACGTTGTTGACGTTCGCGGCTGGCCAGCTTCTGGTTTTTGGATGGCATGCCTCTTTTGCCGTTTATCTTGTCGCATTCGTCATTCTGGCTTGGTTCCTTGCATTCGTGAAGCCTTTGGATGTGGTGGGTGTTCAAGGTCTGGAGACCAGGGAACACGTTGCATCCTCACAACTTCCGCAACGAACAGACGCCTCTTGCGCAATGGACGGTCGTGGATGGCTTCAGTCCATCGGCGCAGCGCTGTTGGCGGTTACGTTCTTCTCGGCCAACACATTGAATTCCCTACGCATTCCCACATTGGTTGTCGATTCCGGTTTCGGTTCGTCCATCGCCGGCAGCACCGCGTTGAGTTGTTGCGTGTTCGCTGGTTTTCTGGGAGGAATCTCATTCGGCGTTCTTTCTCGACTGCTGAAACGTTGGCATATGGCGGTCTCCGCAGCTACGATTGCGATCGGCATGACGGTCATCGCTTCTGCCGGCAACATTCTTCTGGTCGTCGTCGGGTCGATGCTTGTCGGTTTTTCCACGTCGAACGGTTTCGCGCTTGTTTTCAAAGGTCTTTCACTGCGATTCCGTGATCGTGCTTTGACGCTCGCCAATACCGTTGCATTGACCGGCTGTTGCGCGGGCGTGGCCGCAACCCCCTTACATCCTTCAGACGGTTGGGATGGTCTCGCAGGCCCTTTCCGCGCCTTTTCTGGCGTACACGATAGCCTTCTCTTTGCTTGCAGCAGGCAGCATCATCGTTGTGTTGCTGAAAAAATAACGATTCTCTGGTCTCGGGCCAAGGTATGCGGCCCGAGGCTAGAGAGCGTAACAGTCACGGCCGTGGAGCGCCAGAGCGTCTCGGTCAAGAATGGTATATCCGTATCATCGGACATGGCCTGCCGGCAATAGTCCATTGGCATTTCGACAACCGTACCATCGGTCATCAGTTCCGTGAAGGCAACCGTCGGCTTATGCAACACCAATTCAACTTCACCGATCATGGATGGGCCATGGCCGAAACCGAGTACCACCATTTTGCCGCTACCGGAAAAACGGAAGAACCGCACATCCCCTTCCAACAGGAAATATAAGCTATCCAGATCAAAATTCTGACGGCTCAGTATATCGCCGACCTGCACTTCACGCAGCGTCATATGCGCGTAATGACGCTCATCAAAGAAATCCTGCAGTCCGAAACGCTCCATCGCGAATCTCAGTTCGTCGTGCTCGCCCATACCCATACTTGTACCCTCCGCTTTCCACGAAACGGTGTGACAAATGTCGCAACCGCATCGTTTCGCGACTGGTTATATTGCCATACCAGAACACACACAACACCGTGAACGTTCAAATTCCATTAGCAAGCATAACAAAGTGGTTTGCACTGAAAGGAACGGAAACATGAACCTCATTCTCGACCTTGACACAGGTATCGACGACGCGCTGGCCATCTCATACGCGGCAAGCCAGGATGATGCCAACCTGTTGGGCATCACCACCGCATTCGGCAACGTGCGCGTGGAGACGGCAACCCGCAATTCGCTGGCCATGCTCGAATTGCTTGGTCTGACGGATGTTCCGGTGGCGCAGGGCGCCGATCGCCCGTGGGGTGCCGAAGAAAAATACGTACCAAGCGAAACACTGCTGCAGGTCCATGGACGCAATGGCATCGGCGAAGTCGTTCTTCCGGAGCCGCAGCGCATGCCGGAGACCACCGATGCGGTCGATTTCCTGATTGCCAAGGCACGCGAATACGGCAAGGACCTGACCCTCGTAACCGCCGGACCGATGACCAACCTGGCCGATGCGTTCAAAAAGGATCCGGAAGCCATCTCTTCCATTGGCAAAATCGTGAGCATGGCTGGAGCGGTGACGGTCCCGGGCAACGTGACCCGTTACGCGGAAGCCAACATTATCAACGATGCCGCAGCCGCGAAATACGTGTTCGAATCCGGTCTCGATATCACGGTCGTCGGTCTTGACGTCACTCTACGCACGTTGCTTTCCGGAGACGATATCAACGCTTGGAAGCAGCCGAATTCAGCGATCGGCAACGCTCTGGCTCAGATGTCCGATTATTACTACGCCAATGAGACCGATCCCGATGGCAATAGCGTCGGCGGAGCATTGCATGACCCGCTCGCCGCGGATATCGCGCTGCATCCGGAAACCATCACCTATCAGGTACCGATGAACCTCACCGTGGAAGTCGGGAGCGAAAGCAATGGCCGTACCATCGGCAATCTGAATCGACTGACCGATGAAACGACCACGGCGATCGTGTGCACCAATGTGGAGGCGGCCGACTTTTCCCATCGTTTCGCAGCCGCGATTCTCAAACTCGCCAATCGCGACCAAGCGTAGTAAATCACAGCCCGTTCAAGGTGGCCAGTGTCATTCGCTCGCCACCTTGGAATATTCCACACAAAGAAGCGTGAGAAAAGAGAAAACATGTATCTTGCAATCAATTTACTGGGACTGGTCGTGTTCCTTGCCATCGGCTGGGTCTTTTCCGCTGATCGTAAGAACATCGATTACAAATCCGTGGGCTGCATGCTGGTCCTCAATCTGGCCATCACCTGGCTGCTGACCAGTTTTGAGGCGGGGCGAACCGCGGTGAAAGCCGCCGCCGATGGATTCGCGGCCGTAGTAAAGCTCTCCTACAAGGGCATCAACTTTGCTCTGGAGAACTGGGTCGGCCCCGATGGCATCGATCCGACACCGGCCAACTTCGTGGTATCCGCGCTGTTGCCGATTCTTCTGATTCTTCCCTTGTTCGACATTCTGACCTACATCGGCCTCCTGCCGTGGCTCATCAAATGGATCGGACGCGGCCTGAGCTTCGTGACCCGCCGACCGAAGTTCGAAACATTCTATGCGCTGGAAATGATGTTCCTCGGCAACGCCGACGCCATCGCGGCATCCCGCGTGCAGCTGCAACGCATGAAGGCCAGCCGCAACGTGGTGATCAGCATGATGTCCATGAGCTGCGTTTCCGCAGCCATCATCGGATCTTACGTACAGATGATGCCCGGCGAATTCGTGATCACCGCCATCCCTCTGAACTGCATCAACGCCCTGACCGTCAGCCACATGTTGTTCCCAGTCGTAATCTCCAAGGAGGAAGATGTCATCTATTCGCTGTATGACGAAATCGACACCTCCGCTTTCACCGCCGAAGAACTCGCCGCGCATGAGGCTGCGGTAGCGCGGTATCAGGCCCTGCCCCGCTGGCGTCAGCTGTTCAAACATGATCCGAGCAAGCCTGCCAAGGAACCGTTCTTCTCCTTCCTGGGCGATTCGATCATGAACGGCGGCAAGGTGATTCTGATCGTTACCGCAAACGTGATCACCTTTGTGGCGTTGGCCGGTATGATCGATTCCGGCTTGGCATTGATTTGGGATAAGCTTTCCCTTGAATCGATTCTCGGCGTAATCATGTACGTCCCGTCACTGCTACTCGGTCTTAATCCGACCAACGCGTGGGATTTGTCTCAGCTCATGGGTCTGAAACTTGTGACCAACGAGTTCGTGGCCATGGGACAGGTCGGAGATATTTCCGCGGCTCCCACCCATTTCCGCGCGGTGGTGACGGTATTCCTCACCTCGTTCGCGAACTTCTCGACCCTCGGCCAGATTATCGGCACGTTCAAGAGCACCGTCGACGAGGAATCGAACGATGCGATTTCCAAGCAGGTGGGACGCGCGTTGCTCTCCGGCATCCTCGTTTCCCTGCTGTCCGCCGCCATGGTCGGCCTGTTCATCTGGTAGCACAAGACTGACTTGCAAATACCAATCCGCTTCGGTTCCATACGGCTCGAACACCGTATGGAACCGAAGTTTCTTTGTCTTACGGGAAAATTCAGTTTCCACGATTCGAAAAAATTGCAACGGCGATAAGCGTTCGACTTTCATCAGCACGTCCCTCCATAGCGCATGCTGAACATCTTTCATCCCGCAGACAGCGCCACCTTTTACAATCGTGATTATTTAAATTACGATTTGACGAATTACGATTTGACAAATTACGATTTGAACATGACGTTTATCGGCAGAACAGACGAATTGGAATTTCTAGAATCCTGCTATACCAGCAGCAAAGCACAACTCGTCGTGGTCTATGGACGGCGAAGGGTCGGCAAGACCGAACTGCTCACGCACTTCGCACGGAATAAATCGCATATATTCTTCGCATCGCCCTCCGCATCGAAAAACGAACAACTTGCGGCGTTCTCCAAGCAGATGTTCGAAGCCGGCTCTCCCGCCGCAAAATACATTTCGCAATACGCTGACTGGGAATCCGCGATTAAAGACATAATCAACATTCCAACCAAGGAAGGCGAGCGCAAACTCGTCATCATCGATGAATTCCCCTACCTCGTCAAGTCGGACAGCTCATTGCCCTCACTAATTCAGAATCTGTAGGATCATGCTCTCAAAGACGACAATGTCATGCTAGTGCTGTGCGGCAGCGCCATGGGTTTCATCGAAAAGGAAATCCTTTCCGAAAAATCGCCACTCTACGGTCGAGCGACCGGTATCCTGAAAATGTTGCCCATGCCCTACTGGGATGCTGCGGAGTTCGTTCCGCATTATTCGCCTGCCGATAAGGCCCTCACGTATGCGATTCTTGGTGGCGTCCCACATTATCTTGTGCAGTTCGACCCCGACAAAAGCGTTGACACCAATATCAAGCGGCGTATCCTACGCAGAGGAACCGCCCTGTACAGCGAGACGGAATTCCTCATGCACCAGGAATTCCGCGAACCGGCAACGTATAACACCATTTTGCAGGCGGTCGCGTCCGGTGCAACACAGCTCAACGACATCGCACAATGCACCATGTTGCGACCACAGGCCGCAAGTACATATCTCAAAAACCTCATCGAAGTGAATATCCTCGAACGAGAATTCCCCGTCAACGCCAAGACGGTAGAAGCCAGCAAAGCCATGCGTGGCCTGTATCAGATCACCGATAACTTCTTCAGGTTCTGGTATGCGTTCATTGCGCCAAATCTCTCGAATCTGGAAATAGGAGACATCGACGGAATCTACCAATACGAAATCGAACCGCTGCTGCATGATCTGGCCGCAACCCCGTTCGAGCACATCTGCGCCGACTGGCTTCGAAGGGAGAACATGCGCCACACGCTTCCGTTCCGCGCACAGCATATTGGCAGATGGTGGAATAGAAAAACGGAGATTGACGTCGTCGCCACGGACAAAACACAGCATCGCCTTCTGGTTGGGGAATGCAAGTTCCGTAACAAGCCAATCGATATTCCGATTCTGCGCGACCTGCAGGAAAAGACGGCATATCTGGGCGCAACGGAAAAGCACTATCTGCTGTTCGCGCTCAACGGTTTCAGCACCGAACTGGAGAGACTGGCACAGGACGATCCATCAATACGGCTGGTGTCCGTTGAACAGCTCTACCAGTAGTAACGCCACCAATTCACGCGGCACGAACACGCAACACCGTGCGCACCCAGCTACTGTCCATCGGCGTAGCCATCCGTGTCAGGACCGTCAAAACCATCGTCGAAACCCGGAACTTCCGGGCCGGGGCCACTAGGACCACCAATGAATTCACGAGCGGACATGCCGTTTTCCTTGCGGGAGGCATCCACGGCCTCCTGTAGCGTCTGCCGAACTTCGAAGCCATGCACGATGTTCCTCAACACCACGACACCATTGCCGGACGACTGGTCACGCGTGTCAAGAACCAGCGTACTCATGCCGAACAGACGCTGCAGGAACGAACGCTCGACACTGATGTCGACGATACGAAACAGTTTGATCAGATTGAATTTCTCATTCAATATGCCCGTTTTGGTGCTCATCTCCTTATCGGTGAGCGTATATACGGTGAAGGTGAACGGAGTACGGCACCAATTACGCTTACGCTGCTTCCACAGCACATTGCCGCTTGCAACTTTCATAGGGGCTCCTTTGTCTCGTACAATAATTGCCACAACACGACGCTTCACGCATATTATACCGGTTATCAAACGACACAGTCCGCATCATCCGCATATGTTCAGCAATCGGCAACATCGTACTCCGTCAATCATGACCCAACAGATCACGATTCCTTGAACGGACCGGAGACGCAATCAACCCACGCGCTTCGAGAAGCGAAACATGAGCAGGGCGAGAATCTCACCGACTACGGCCATGCCAAGGAACACCCACATGCTGGTGGAGAATCCCGCCACGTAGGACGCCGACTGACTCATTCCGGAAGCGGCGTTCGCGCCTGCACATTCGGCGATGAGTGTGGAAGCCACCGCCGTGCCGATGGCACCGGCAAGCTGCTGCACGGTGTTCATCACGGCGGATCCGTCGGCGTTCATCGAAGCCGGCAACTGGTTCAGCGCATGGGTCTGATCAGGTACGAGCACAAACCCGGAAGCCGCCATGAACAGCGCGTAGGCTATCGCCACCGCCCATTCATGTGCACCGCCAAGCATCATCGCAACGTCCATGACCGCCACGCCCACGAAACCGCAGGAGATGAATTTCGGCGGGAAATGCGCTTTCAGCGCACTGCCGATCAGTGGAGCGGAAACCGCGCCGACCACGGCTCCCGGCAGTAGAATCAGGGCGGCGATCATGCTGGTATGTCCAAGACCTCGCTGCAGCAGAATCGGCAACAGGAAGTTGACGCCGAGCACGCCACCGGACGACATGAGCAGAATCACCATGCCAAGCGTAAAGCCAGGGTACGTGAACGTACGCACTTCGATCAGCGGATGTTCCATCCTCAGCTGCACGAAGGCGAACACCGCCAACACCACGACGGCACCGACGAGTACGGTCCAGAATCGCCAATCGCCATTCCATTGTGCGAAGAAGCTGGCCGCGACGATGACCCCGGCCAGACCGAGCGCGATCAGCAGCAACGACGGCGCCGACAGATACCCCTTCTCACCATGACGGATGTCGGGGATGGTTGCGGTACCGAGCAGGAAAGCGATCACAAGGAACGGAATCATGGCGTAGAAAATCCAATGCCAGTCAAGGAATTCCATGACCAAGCCTCCGAACACCGGGCCGATGGCCGGGGCCGCGCAGGTCACGAGACTGACCAGGCCGAGCATCATGCCTCGCCTGTACAACGGCGCCTTTTCCAGAATGATGTTGGTCAGCAGCGGTAGTGAAACGCCCGTTCCGAGCGCCATGATGAGTCGCGCCGCGAGCAACATCGGGAAATTCAGCGCAAGAGCTCCGACCAGAGTACCCGCCGAGAACAGTACGATGGCGGTGACGAACAGTGCCTTCGTCGAAAAACGTCGCACCATGAACGGTGAGGTCGGAATCGCCACCGAAAGCAGCAACAGATAGCCGGTGGTAAGCCATTGCACCACGTCAGCGGAAATGGCGAATTCCTCCATCAGTGTCGAATAGGCGATGTTCAGTGATGTTTCGGACAGGATGCCAAGAAACGTCAGGATGGCGAGCGCCACCACCACGACGGTGAGCCGTCCCTCATTCATATATTTGCCGGGCTGCGATTCCTCCCGCATTGTTTCCATCGGTTGCCCCTGCTGTTTTTCGCGTTCCGTCATGATTGGCGATTCCTCTCTCTTCAACATGCGCGACCGCATCGTGTGTCGCACGATTCGGTTGTCCATCTGGTCTATTGCTTCGTCGCCATATGCGATCGGGACTCGTCACCCGCCATCAGCGTTTCGACGTGCGCCGGCCAGGCATCGGCCACCTGCGTGGTCCACTCCCCTCCCCGATCTGCGCCCATCAGCCGATGCATGGCCTGCAGCGTGGCGACCGTGGGGGCGGCGGCTTGCGGAT
>OGHW01000332.1_pt1 | contig 54579 bp, 53 predicted proteins | sample 1571641 | NCBI WGS metagenome assembly OGHW01 (sample SAMEA2582066, study PRJEB24529) | metagenome | biome: Human gut stool | place: China | collected 2011 | reverse complement strand
CCATGATGATCAGGGTATCGTTGGTGGAGGTATCCAGATCCACGCTCATCTGGTTATAGGTGCCGGGCACAACGGTCTTGAGCGCCTTTTCCAGCAGCGCGGGCGAGACGGCGGCATCGGTGGTGTAGAACGCCAGCATGGTAGCCATGTTGGGGGCGATCATGCCGCTGCCCTTGCCGATGGCACCCACGGTGCACACCTTGCCGCCCAGCTCGAACTGGATGGCGTACTCCTTTTTATGGGTGTCGGTGGTCATGATGGCGGTGGCAGCGTCCGTGCTGCCCTGCGCGGTAGCGGCCAGCTTTTCTGCCGCTGCCGGGATGCCCCGGGCAAAGGGGTCGATGACCATGGGCTGACCGATAACGCCGGTGGAGGCGGGCAGAACGTCCTTTTCGTCAATGTTCAGCGCCTTGCCCACCAGTGCGCAGCACTCCTCGGCCAGCGCCACGCCGTTGGCGGCGCAGGTATTGGCGTTGCCGCTGTTTACCACAATGGCCTGTGCATAGCCATCGGCCAGATGGGCGCGGTCCACCTTGATGGGCGCACCGCAGACCTTGTTGGTGGTGTACACGCCCGCAGCAGCGCAGCGCACCTCGGCCTTGATGAGTGCCAGATCGTATTTTTCGCTGTGATTTGCCCGGATGCCGCAATGGACACCGGCGGCGGCAAAACCCTTGGGCGCGCAGATGCCGCCCGCAACTTCCTTATACTGCATAACGATTTCCCTTTCCCACAAAGAAAAACAAGTTTATTCCAACCCTTTGGTCTCTTCCAGACCCAGCATCAGGTTCATGCACTGGACGGCGGCACCGGAGGAGCCTTTGCCCAGATTATCAAACAACGAGACCAGCATCATCTGGTCTCCGGCGGCGTTCACGGTCAGGTACAGTTCCATGCGGTCGGTGCCCGCCATGGCGTTGGAGTACAGACCGTTTTCCGGCAGCGGCTCGTTCAGCCCGTGCACCTTCACGGTGGCGGCGTCCTTGTAGTAATCCGCAAGGGCGGCAGCCACGGCCTCGGCGGTAGTGCCCGCAAGAGTAAGATCCAGCGGCACCAGCACCTGCATCCCGCAGTAGTAGTCGCACACCACCGGCACGAACATCGGCGTGTGCGCAAGGCCGCTGATCTTCTGCATCTCCGGCAGGTGCTTATGGCCAAGGCTCAGGCCGTAGCTCTTGGGCGCATCCAGCTTGCTGTGCGCCGGGCGGTCGGGGCTTTCGTAGTCCGCAATCATCTTTTTGCCGCCGCCGGAGTAGCCGGAGATGCCGGTGCAGCTGAAGGGGTAGCTTTGCGCCACCAGCCCCAGCTCTACCAGCGGGCGGGCGATGCTGATAAAGCCGCTGGCATAGCAGCCGGGCACTGCCACGCGGTAAGAGTTCTGAATTTTTTCCTTCTGTCCCTTCAGCTCCGGGAAACCGTAGTCCCATGCGGCATCGGTGCGGAAGGCGGTGGAGGTGTCCAGCACCTTCACGTCCGGGCGCAGCAGGGGCATGACTTCTTTAGAAGCTGCATCCGGCAGGCAGAGGAAGGCAAGGTCTGCAGAATTGATGACCTTTGCCCGCTCGTGCACGTCCTTGCGCCCTTCGGCAGAGATGGACAGCAGTTCGATCTCCGGGCGGTCTGCCAGACGGTCGGCAATGCGCAGACCGGTGGTGCCGGAAGAGCCATCAATAAATACCTTTACCTTCATGCGTTTTCCTCCTCCCATGCGTCCAGCCGCGCCGTTGCCAGCGCGATCTGGCGCTGGACGCTGGCTGCGCTGGGCCCGCCGTAGCTGGTGCGTCCCTCGCAGCAGTGCACAAGGTCGATGGCATCATAGATATCGGCCCCGAACAGCGGGCTGTAGGTCTGGAACTGGGTCAGGGTCAGTTCCTCCAGCGTTTTGTCGGCGGCAATGCAGTCCGACACCATGCAGCCGGTCAGCTTGTAGGCATCCCGGAAAGGCATCCCCTTCTTGGTCAGGTAGTCGGCGCAGTCGGTGGCGTTGATAAAGCCCTTTGCGGCGGCGCGGCGCATATTGGCGGGCAGAGTCTTCATGGTGTCCAGCATGGGGGTGATGGTCTTGAGGCAGAGTTCCAAGGTATCCACCGCGTCAAAGATGGCTTCCTTGTCCTCCTGCATATCCTTGTTGTAGGCCAGCGGCAGTCCCTTCATCATCACCAGCAGGGTGTTCAGGTCGCCGTACACCCGGCCAGTCTTGCCGCGGATCAGCTCCGTGACATCAGGGTTCTTCTTCTGGGGCATGATGGACGAGCCGGTGGTAAAGGCATCGTCCAGCTCAATGAACTTGAACTCCCAGCTGCACCACAGGATGATTTCCTCCGAAAGGCGGGACAGGTGCATCATGCAGATGGAGATGGCGCTTGCCAGCTCGATGCAGAAATCACGGTCAGACACGCCGTCCAGACTGTTGGCGCAGGGGGCAGCGAAGCCCAGCTTTTCGGCGGTGAAATCCCGGTCCAGCGGGTAGGTGGTGCCTGCCAGAGCGCCAGAGCCCAGCGGGCACTGGCTGTCCATGCGGGCGGTGGCGTCCGCAAAGCGGTCGAGGTCGCGCAGCAGCATGGAGGCGTAGGCCATCAGCGCGTGGCCGAAGGTGATGGGCTGGGCGCGCTGCAGATGGGTGTAGCCGGGCATGACGGAGGCAGTGTTCTCCGCCGCCTTTTTGCACAGCACCCGCACCAGCTCCACGATGTAGGCCTGCAAAGTCTTGCTGTAATCCCGCAAAGTCAGGCGGATATCCAGCGCCACCTGATCGTTGCGGCTGCGGCCGGTGTGCAGCCGCTTGCCCGCATCCCCGATACGGGCGGTCAGGGTCTGCTCCACAAAGGTGTGCACGTCCTCGGCGGCGGGGTCGATGGTCAGCGCACCGCTGGACAGGTCGTCCGCGATGGAAGCCAGGCCGCTGAGGATATCCGCACAGTCCTGCTCTGAGATGATGCCCTGCCGTGCCAGCATGGCGGCATGGACGCCGCTGCCGCGCATATCCTGCGCGATCATCCGCTGGTCGAAGCGGATGGAGGAGTTGAAGTCGTTGACGCGGCTGTCCACCGCCTTGGAAAACCGACCCTTCCAGAGTTGTTCTGCCATAATAAGCTCCTTAACCGTAAACAGGCAGCCATCCCGCGCCCTCATCAGTCAGCTGACGCTGACAGCTTCCCCCAGACGGGGGAAGGTGGCATGACGCGGAGCGGCATGACGGATGAGGGTGCAATTTCTGCCGATAATATATTTCTTATAAAAACGGCAAAGCCGCCGCAGGGGAAAACGCTCCTGCGGCGGTGCCGCCGGCAACGATGCCGGTGTGAGAACCCGCGTGTGAAAGTGTGAAAACACACGCAGTCGAAAATGTTGCGATTACTTGACCTCCGGCCAGTTCTTGGACAGCTTTGCGCGCTCCTTGATGGACAGACCGAACAGGTTGATGAAACCTGCGGCATCGGCCTGATTGTAGTCCTCGTCCTCACCGAAGGAAGCGGTCTGCTCGTCGTACAGGGTGTACGGAGAGGTGACGCCGGCGTTGATCATGTTGCCCTTGTAGAGCTTCAGCTTCACATCGCCGGTCACAGTCTTTTCCAGACTATTGGCAAAGGCATCCAGTGCCTCGCGCAGCGGGGTGAACCACTGGCCGTTGTACACGATGTCGGCGTACTTCTGTGCCAGCTGTGCCTTGAAGTGAGAGCTTTCCTTGTCCAGCGTGATGGTCTCCAGCACGTCGATGGCCTTGTACAGGATGGCGCCGCCGGGAGTCTCGTACACGCCGCGGCTCTTCATGCCCACCAGACGGTTCTCCACGATGTCCAGCAGACCAATGCCGTTTGCGCCGCCCAGCTTATTCAGGTACTCCACCAGCTCCACAGCGCCCATCTCCTTGCCGTCCACAGCGGTGGGAACGCCCTTTTCAAAGTGGATGGTCACATAGGTGGGCACATCGGGTGCCTGCTCGGGGCTGACACCCAGCTCCAGGAAGCCGGGCTTATTGTACTGGGGCTCGTTGGCGGGGCACTCCAGATCCAGACCCTCGTGGCTCAGATGCCACAGGTTCTTGTCCTTGGAGTAGTTGGTCTCGCGGTTGATCTTCAGGGGGATGTGGTGCGCCTCGGCGTAGTCGATCTCCTCGTCACGGCTCTTGATGTCCCACTCACGCCACGGAGCGATGATGGCCATATCCGGGCACAGTGCCTTGAGGGTCAGCTCAAAACGCACCTGATCGTTGCCCTTGCCGGTGCAGCCGTGGCAGATGGCATCTGCACCCTCCTTGATGGCGATGTCTGCCAGTGCCTTGGCGATGCACGGACGTGCAAAGCTGGTGCCCAGCAGGTAGTCCTCGTACTTTGCGCCGAACTTCAGGGTGGGGAAGATGTAGTTCTCCACAAAGTCCTTCTTCAGGTCCAGCACATACAGCTTGGATGCGCCGGTAGCCTTGGCCTTTTCTTCCAGACCGTCCAGCTCGGTGCCCTGACCCACGTCACCGGAAACCGCAACGACCTCGCAGTTGTTGTAGTTTTCCTTCAGCCAGGGAATGATGATGGAAGTATCCAGACCGCCGGAGTAAGCCAGCACGACTTTTTTGATGTTTTCCTTTTTCATGATAAACGCGCTCCTTTAATAAAAATACACTTTTGTTCTCTGATGCGCATTTCCCTTCGCATCCTCTGTCTTTCATTTGCGGTTGATGCTTTTATTATACGCAGCGCGGGTTTTCCGTCAATGCTAAAAACTGCCAAACATAGCACCTGTTTCGCTTTTCTTTTGGTTCAATCTGTATCTTTATGCAAATATTTTTAAATATATGCGTATTTTATGCAATTTGAGTGTATTTTTTCATGGAGTTGGGGAGAAATAAACCACCGGAGCATCCGCAGACGCTCCGGTGGTTTAACTATAACTATTTAGATCAGCTTCAAATCGCCCTCTTTGATCCAGCCCAGCTTGCGCTCCACCTCGCAGAACACCACGCTGAGCACGGCGGGCAGCACAAAGCACAGCAGCGCCATGGCGGCCCAGTCCATGGGGGTGATGGCAGCCTTGGTACCGGCGGCAATATCGCTGACCCAGCCGGTGTAGACGCCGATCTGACCCACCAGACCACAGGTGCCCATGCCGGAGGAGACCGCCGCGCCGTTCATCTCAAAGTGGAACAGGCAGGTAGCCAGCGGGCCGGTGATGGCACTGGCCAGCGTGGGGGCGATCCAGATGCGGGGGTTCTTGATGATGTTGCCCATCTGCAGCATACTGGTGCCCAAACCCTGACTGACAAGGCCGCCTACCCCGTTCTCCTTGTAGCTCATTACGGCAAAGCCCACCATCTGGGCGCAGCAGCCCGCCACGGCAGCGCCGCCGGCAAGGCCGGTCAGACCCAGTGCGGCGCAGATAGCAGCGGAGGAGATGGGCAGGGTCAGTGCCACACCCACGATGACCGACACCAGAATGCCCATGACCAGCGGAGCCTGCTCGGTGGCCCACATAATAAGAGTGCCCACCTGACTTGCGGCTGCGCCGATGGGGGCGGCGATGAGCATGGAAAGCCCGACGCCTGCAAAGATGGTCACCAGCGGGGTAACAAGGATGTCCACCTTGGTCTCCTTGCTCACGGCCTTGCCCAGCTCTGCTGCCACAATGGCAATGATGAGCACGGCCAGCGGGCCGCCTGCGCCGCCCAGCGCATTGGCCGAGTAGCCCACGGTGATCAGGCTGAACAGCACCAGCGGCGGGCAGTGCAGTGCCCAGCCGATAGCACAGGCCATGGCGGGGCCGCTCATGGCAGTGGCGTAGCCGCCCAGATCCACCAGCAGTGCAAGACCGGTCTGCTGACCCACCGTCTTGATGATGGTACCGATGAGCAGACTGGCGAACAGGCCCTGTGCCATTGCGCCCAGTGCGTCAATGAGGTAACGCTGCGGAGAGATGACGATATCCTTCCGCGCCAAAAATTCTTTCAGCTTCGACATAAAACTTGCCTTTCTATCCAAAACAGATCGTTAAGGTTACGAACGTATGTCCTGTATCATACCATACACCTGTCAAGACAGCAAGAGATTGCTGGAAAAAATGTGAAATTTCGGCTTTGTGCAATGTTCTGCCCTGCCGGAACGTATTCCATTTGGAACATTTTCCGACACACTGCCCCGGTGGAGAATTTGTGTAGAAGCCCGCTGTGCCGTTGACGGCTCCCCGCGTGCGGGTGTATACTAGAGGAAGCGTAAAGTTATCATCCGCCGTCCTTTTTATCCTGAACCCATGGGCGGCGTGGAATAAAAGCAGGCCCGCCCCGGGCAAGGGGCAAAGGCCCGGTGCAGCACAGCGCTGCACCACCGGGAGATTCGGAGGCAGAGACGACAGATGAAAAAGCGATTTGACCGATCCGGCACAGCCCGCCGCAAGGCGGTGACAGCCATTGCAGCGCTGACCATGGCGCTGGTTCTGGCTGTGGGCGGCGCAGGGGCAGCGACCCTGCTGTCTGCACAGCCGGAAACTTTGACCGTGGGTGCGGTCGTGCCCCACATCACCGCCGAAGCACCACAGCAGACTGCTCCGGCTGACCCTGCCCCTGCAGCGGAGAGCACGGCGACTGCCCCGGAGCAGACAGCGGAAAGCACCGCGCAGCTGCAGCAGGCCGAGTCTGTCCCGGAACAAGCAGAAAAACCGGAAACCGCCGAAGCAGAACCGGCTGAACCGGAAGAAGCTGCCGCAGCACCGGAAACGCCGGAAACGCCGGCACAGCCCGCCGGGGACGCCGCGCTGGAAGAGGAGAACTCCCCTGCCATGCTGCTGGAAGAGACCCCGGAGCTGGCCGCACAGGACCCGCAGGCTCCCGCAGCGGACGGCACCACCCAGAACGACACCGCCGCCCAGCACACCCCGGAGGGCAGCGTACTGTTGACCCCGGAGCAGATCCAGCAGGCGCTGGATTCCGGCGCGCTGGAGGATGCCGAGGCGCAGTGCATCGACCTGACTGACGAAAACGGCTTTTTCCGGTGGCTGTTCAACTGGCTGTTCGGCAGCAAGGATAAGGAAGAGGAACCGGCTCCGGCCTACTCCGGCTGGCGCACCGAGAACGGCAAGACCTACTACTATGCGCAGGACACCAACAAAAAGGTCACCGGTCTGCGCTCCATTGACGGAAAGCTGTATTATTTCGATGCCAACGGCGTTAAACAGGACAACGTGACCTTTGGCATCGACGTGTCCAAGTATCAGTCCGGGCTGGACTGGAACAAGATCAAAAAGTCCGGCGTGAGCTTCGTCATCATCCGCATCGGCTACCGGGGCTACGGCGCTGCGGGAAACCTGGTCAAGGACCCCATGTTCGAGGAGCACTTTACCAACGCCCGCAACGCGGGGCTGAAGGTGGGCGTGTATTTCTTTACGCAGGCCGTGAACGAGGCCGAGGCGCAGGAGGAGGCCGATGGCTGCAACTGGGCGCTGAACGGCCGGATGCTGGACTACCCCATCTTCTATGACACCGAGGCCTCCACCGCCCCGCACGGCACCGGCCGCGCCGACGGTCTGGGTGTTGAGGACCGCACCAAGTGCGCCATCGCCTTCTGCGAGCGGGTGAAGGAGCTGGGCTACAAGCCCGGCGTGTACGCTTCCACCACATGGTACCGCAAGCGGGTGGATTACAACACCCTGCGCAGCCGCTACACCATCTGGAACGCCCACTACGGCGTCTCCTCCAGCCCCATCGGCTGCGACCTGTGGCAGGGCACCGAGAAGGCCCGCATCAACGGTTACAGCGGCGAGCTGGACGCCAATATCAGCTACATCGGGTAAAAGAGACTAAACACCCCGGTCAGCGGCGCAAGCCCTGACCGGGGGTGTTTTTATCATACTGTCCTGTTTTTGTGCATAAGCTGGTGGCAGAGTATGCAAGCGCAAATGGCGGGGAGGCATGGGGATATGTTTGTGGTAACACTGAGCAAGACGAGCCTGAAAAAACTGGGAGCAGGGGCGGCGTGCTGCGCGCTGGTGGTGTTCAGCGCCATGCTGGGGCGGTTCATCAGTACCCGGACGGTGGCGGTGGCTGCCCCGGTGAACCGCATCGAGAGCGCACAGGACATCCAGACATGGTTCACCGGCTATGGGCTGGAGGTGGACGGCGCGTCCATTACGGCGGATAAGGTCAAGATCCCCCGCAGGTGGGACGACAGCTTTTCCGCTTTCAACGGGGTGGTGCAGCAAAGCGGCATGGATCTTGCCCGCTACAAGGGCAAGACGGTGGAAAAATGGTCGGCGCTGCTCCCGGCGGCAAGCAACGGCGAGACCAGCCGCTACGGGGTGCTGCTGGTGTATAAAAAGAAGGCCGTGGGCGCGTATCTGCTGGAAAAGCCCTCCGGCACGGTGCTGGGACTGCAGGACGCTCAGAACGAACTGGCAAAACAAACTTCCGGCGAGGATTACAGCGGCGACTGGGGCGAGCGGCACGACGAGCAGCTGACCGACAGCACCGCACAGCAGACCTCCGGCGAACCGGAGGCAGAGCCCGAAGCCGCCCCGCAGGCAGCCCCCTACACCGAGCTGCCGCTGGACGCAGAAGGGTACCCCGTGGAATAGGGACGGCATTCGGGGAAAAAACGACCTTTTTTAAGCTCTTGTCCGGCGGTTGCACAAACTGCCTAGTTTTTACAAACGATTCGACAAAAATTAGACAAAACACGGATTTTTGTAGCATCCGTATGTTCAAATATAACAAAAAATTCTTGTAAAAATCGGCAATATGAAACGATGCAAAAAAAACGGTACGGGTTTATAATAGTAGTATACCGATTCCCATTGGCAAAGCCATGTTCCGGGGCTGAATGTGCAGCCCGGGCAGAGGGATCACGTAGTAAGGAGAAAATGATTATGAAGGAATTTCAGTACACTGTTAAGGATGCCTGCGGCATCCATGCCCGTCCCGCCGGCCTGCTGGTCAAGACCGTGAAGGGCTTTGCAAGCACCGCCACCCTCGAGAAGGACGGCAAGAGCTGCGATATGCGCAAGCTGATGGCTCTGATGGGCATGGGCGTCAAGCAGGGCGAGACCGTGACCATCAAGGTCGAAGGCGATGATGAAGAAGCAGCCGCAGAGGCCATCCAGAAGTTCCTGAGCGAGAACGTCTGAGCCGCGGCTTGAAAGCCGAGCCCTCGCGGGAAAACTGCGGGGGCTTTTTTTAACAAAACGCCGGGCGCTGCACGCCCGGCTGTAAGTGGAAGGAGAACGTGCTATGCAGGTAGGCACCGGCAAAAGCGTACTCAATGGCATCGCCATTGGCAAGCTGAAGATCTACAAGAAAAAAGATACCGCTATTTCCACCGCCCCTGTGGCAGATACTGCCGCAGAACTGGAGCGTTTTGAAGCTGCCCGCCAGAAGGCCATTGAGCAGCAGACCGCCCTGTACGAAAAGGCACTGGCAGAAGCCGGCGAGGACATCGCCGAGGTGTTCAACATCCACGCCATGATGCTGGATGATGACGACTTTGTGGACGCCATCAAGGAGATCATCAACGGACAGAAGATGTGCGCCGAGTACGCCGTCAAGACCGCCGGCAACAATCAGGCTGCGGTGTTCTCTGCCATGGACGACCCGTATCTGCAGGCCCGCAGCGCCGATGTGCTGGACATTGCGCAGGCCATGCTGGACATTTTGCAGGGGGTGGACAACGCTTCCCTGCAGGGCACCGAGCCCAGCATTCTGGTAGCCGAGGATCTGGCTCCCTCCGAGACCGTGCGCATGGATAAAAGCCTGCTGCTGGGCTTCATCACCCGCGAGGGCAGCTCCAACAGCCACACCGCCATTCTGGCACGCAGCATGAACATCCCCGCCCTGATCCAGTGCAAGGACATTCAGGACGACTGGGACGGCAAGATGGCTGTGGTGGACGGCTACAACGCCTGTGTGTATGTGGACCCCACCCCCGACCTGCTCAAGAGCCTGAAAAAACGCCAGCAGGAAGATCAGAAAAAGCAGGCCCTGCTGCAGGAGCTGAAGGGCAAGCCCAACACCACGCTGGACGGCAAGACCATCAACGTGTTTGCCAACATCGGCGGCATGGGCGACGTGGGTGCTGTGCAGCAGAACGACGCCGGCGGCGTGGGTCTGTTCCGCACCGAGTTCGTCTACCTGAACTGCAAGGACTTCCCCACCGAAGACTACCAGTTCGAGGCTTACAAGCAGGTGTTGGAAAGCCTTGCACCCCGCAAGGTGGTGGTGCGCACCTGTGATATCGGCGCAGACAAGACCGTGGATTACATGAAGCTGGACCACGAGGATAACCCCGCACTGGGCTACCGCGCCATCCGCATCTGCCTGACCCGCAAGGACTTCTTCAAGACCCAGCTGCGCGCGCTGCTGCGGGCTTCCGCCTACGGCAACATGAGTATCATGTTCCCCATGATCACCAGCCTGCGGGAGCTGCAGGACGCCAAGGCTGTTCTGGAAGAGTGCCGTGCCGAGCTGACCGCCGAGGGCGTGAAGATGGGGCAGAACATTGAAGTAGGCACCATGATCGAGACCCCCGCCGCCGTGCTCATCGCGGACGAGCTGGCCGCCGAGTGCGACTTCTTCTCCATCGGCACCAACGACCTGACCCAGTACACCTGTGCACTGGACCGCCAGAACGCAAAGCTGGAGCCCTTCTTCAACCCCCATCACCCCGCCGTGCTGCGCGCCATCAAGATGACCATTGAAGCCGGTCACCGCCACGGCATCTGGGTGGGCATCTGCGGCGAGCTGGGTGCCGACACCGCCCTGACTGAGACCTTCCTGCGCATGGGCGTGGACGAGCTGTCCATGAACGCCAAGAGCATCCTGCCGGTGCGCAAGATCATCCGCAGTGTAGACCTGAGCAAGCCCTCTGAGAAGGCCTGAACCGCGGAAAAAATATTATTATAATTTGTGGCTCAGAAACGCCTGCGGGCGTTTCTGAGCCCCTTTTTTTCACAGAAGGGGTAACTCCCGGACAGGCAAACCTTGCCGCCACACAAAAAAGCTCCCCCTTTGGGGGGAGCTGGCACGCCGTAAGGCGTGACTGAGAGGGTTCGCGCGGTGCGCATTCCCAATCATTTCCGCTGTTCCAGCATGGTCTGGAGGCGGGTCTTGGCGCGGTAATAGGTCACCCGCGCCCATGCGGCATTGTGACCAAAAATAGCCCCGATACGGTCAAAGGGCAGTTCGCCGAACACCCGCAGGCTGAAAACCTCCTTGTAGGGTTCTTCCAGCGCGTGCAGACACTGGTGCACCGTAAAGGCGGCATCCTTGTCCACCAACAGCTGCGCGATATCCGGGCTGTCGGCGGCTTTTGTTTCGGCATCTTCCAGCGGGGCGGCATGCTTTGCGCGGCGGCAGTGGTCGTAGTAGGCGTTGCGCGCCACGGTGAACAGCCACGCCCGCACATCCTGCTTGCCGTCGTAGTCTTTCAGGCCGTCCAGCGCCCGGAAAAAGGTCTCCTGCGTCAGCTCCTCCGCCAACGTCTCGCTGCGGGTAAGCCCCTGCAAAAACAGGCAGACGTCCCGGAAATAGAGCCGGTAGATGGTTTCAATGTCCATAGTCAGCCCTTCTCAAACACGCCTTGTTCCTGTGTGACCACATCCTCAGATTCGTAAACATAGGTCTGCGTTCCATCCTCTTTTTTCAGGATGAACCGCTCCACCTGCTGACCGTCCCTGTAATAGCGGGTCTCGTCGGCGCATTGCACCGTCAGCAGCTGCGTACCAGAAACTGCGATGCTGGTATCGGAAGCCGATGTGCCCAGCAGCCCTTCCAGTGCGGCATGGATGTGCGGGAAAGTATAGCGCACCGCCCGGACGGTAACGGATGGTTTGCCCCAGTTAAAGGAGCCTTCCAGTTCCAGCCGGACGTTTTCGCCCTGCACTTCCAGCACACAGAGGTTGGCCTCGTTTTCCTTTTTGTTGTAAGTCCAGATTTTCGCCTGTTCTGCCGTCACCGGCGTTTTTGCGCCGCCCATCCAGAACACCAGCCCAAAAGCGCACAGCACTGCCAGAACCGCTGCCGCCGCTATGCGGATGCTCTTTTTCTGCATGGTCTTTCGGATGCTCCGCAGCGGTGCATCCTGCTGGGGTTCCGGCTGCACCGGCACCGGCTTTTCCATCTGTTCCAGCTCTGCACGGCAGGCGGGGCACTCTGCAAGGTGCTGCTCCACTAGCGCACTGCTGGCGGGGCTGGCAAGCTTTTCGGCGTACAGGGGCAGTAAGTCGCGGATCACGTCACATTCCAGTTTCATGGTCATTTTCTCCTTTGCGGGCTTCCGTGTGCCCTTTCACCCCAATAACGCACAAAGAGGAAAAACGTTACAAAAAATCTGCAAATTCACCCGACCGCAGTCTTTTCCCGCAGTTTTTTCGTTCCCTTGAGGAAGAGCCACACCAGCACCCCCAAAAGCAGGCAGATGCCAACGTGCATGGCGGCCATCATGTAATAGCCCTGAAAATCGAACCGCACCGCGCCGGCCATCAGGTAGGGCTGATGCCCCGCTTTATACAGGGTGACAAAACAGGAGATGGCGTTGTACAGGCCGTACAGCCCTGCCGCTGCGCACACGATGACCCGCAGCAGCTTGCTTGTGATGAATCTTATGAACATAATTGCAGCTCCGTCCTCTCTCCGTCCTTGTAGCAGTAGATGCCCCCTGCGCGGGAGAAGTCCTTATTTACCTCCACGCAGTCAAAGGCGCTGAAGGCCTGTTCAATTTTTTCGGGCGTGCAGACAAAGCCCCGGATCTTTAGGGCAGCATCCTCGCCCACCACCTCGTTCCACAGATGGATCGACCAGTAGCTGCAATTTTTGTCCACCGTCCATTTATCGTGCTGTTCCATGTAGTCCTCAATGACCTTCAGCTGCTCTTCCCCGATATTGGTGCTCAGAGACAGTCTGCCGGTGTAGCGGCCGTAATTGGCGATATAGCACGGTTCCAGATCGAACAGCAGCCCCGAAAGTCCAGACACCGCCCAGACCGAGAAGGTGACCATCTCGCCGTCCGGGATGGCACGGTCTTTCAGGTAGACCGTGTGCCCGGTGCGGTTGTCCAGCCCGATCCATGTATGCACGAAACACTTGAGGAAGGGCTTGGATTCGCTCTTGCCGTCAAAGGTGGTGATGGAAAGGATAAGCCCCTCCTCTTCACAGGGCAGGGTGCGGGCAGCTTTGCCGGTGGCGGCGCTGCACCACAGCCCGAGGGCTGCTGCGCATACCGAGAGCAGCACCGCCCATGCAATGATCCTCTTTTTCAATGCAATTCCTCCTATATGTTACGGCTCAGCCGTTTTCCTTCCAGAACAAGCCGCCGGAGGTCTGGAACAGCAGCCGGGGGTTCACGCTTCTGCTGCCCAGCTTGAAGTCCATGGTCAGCTCTTCGCCCAGCGCGCCCACAGCCTGCCCCTTTTCCACGGTCTGGCCCTTGCTGACCGAGATCTCCTGCAAGCCGTACAGATAGCTGCGCAACCCGCAGCCGTGGTCGATGACCACCGTGTTGCCGGTAAGCGCCAGATTGCCCGCAAACACCACCGTGCCGTTGGCTGCGGCGCGGCAGGGCGCACCGGGGATGGTGTACAGCTTTGTGGAGTTGGAGCGGCTGCCCTGCTGGCCGTTCGTTACTTTAATTTGCCCGTAGTCCACCAAGGTCATGGAGTCCTCGGCCGGGGGCACAAAGCCGCCCTGCCACTGTTTGGCGGTGGCGGCAGCCTCGTACAGCGGCCAGATGGCACTGCGGAACTGCGCGTTGGCGCTGTCCGCAGCGGGTGCTTCGGCCTCCACCTCCACCGTGCCAAAGTCCTTCGGCAGCACGGTCAGGGTGCGGGTGATGGTCTCGCCGTTCACCGTGATGTTTATCTCGTGCCCGCCGGAGGATGCGTTATAGGCTGCCGGGATATAGGCACGCCAGCCCTCTGCGGCGCGCACACACTGCACGCTGCCAAGGTCGGTCTCGATGGCAGGCACGGCGTCCCCGGTCATACCGGAGATGCGCACGCCTACCGTGCCGCCCTGCTCCACCCGCTCGGCAGAAAGCTCCACCTCCGCGCTGGCCTGCAGGGTGAACCGGAAGCTGTACCGGTACCAGCCGGTGGGCTTTGCGGGGCGCTCCAGCCCCAGATTTTTGCGCAGCTGGCCGGTGCTGCCGCCCTCGAACTGGGTGATGACCCCGCCCTTGGGCACGCGCCACGCGGTCAGCTCCGCCTTATACTCGCCGTTCGCAGGGAAGAGGAAGTTCTGGTACTCCCCCGCGCTGCCCGCAAACAGCACATCCCCCGCCGCATTCTGGATGGTCAGGGCAGTGTAGCAGGTCCACTCCGGCAAAGAAAGTTCCGGGTGAGCGGTGTACAGCACACCCAGCTTCTGCACACTCAGGGTGGCGGGGCTGGCGAACACCTTATCCAGCTGACCACCCAGCAACGGCACCTGCCAGCAGGAGCCGTTGGCTTCCAGCGCCTGCCCGCCGAACTGTGCCGCACCGTCCGGACAGCCGCCCTCGGTGGTAAAGGCATAGCTTACCCCCATCACAGCCGCCAGCAGCACCACCACACCCAGCGCCACACTGATGATCCAGAGCAAAAAACGCTTCATGTTCCTTCTCCTTATGTACAAAAAGGGCGCACCGATGCAGTCCGTTCAGACAGACTGCTCCGTGCGCCCCGATGTGCTCATCTTCCCGGTAGTTTCCGGTATTTCAGGATCATTCTGCCTCGGTCTCGTCCTCGGCAGCAGCTTCCTCCGGCTCTACGGTTTCTGCGTCATCCTCGCCGAACAGCAGGCGCTCGTATTCGTCCAGTTCCTTCTCGCGGCGGTTCAGGTAAAGTGCCACAGCAGCCAGCGCACCAGCCACAGCAGCCAGAACAGCGATCACAGCGACCAAGCAAGATTTTTTCATAGATTCAGTACACTCCTTTTTGCAGTTGAAACGTTGTTTCAGCTTGATTTTTCCAGCGGGCGTCCCGCAAAAGGATCTTGATGCAAACGGCGATCAGCGCCGCTTTGTAGCTTTTATTATACCCGCTCCCGCCCAAAATTACAACCGTTGCACCCTAATTTTCACGCCCCGAAGGTGCTGCGGGGCACAGTTTGGGCAGTGTGCCGGTTTTGGCGCGGTTCATTACAGCAAATTGCCAATATCACAGCAACAGCGGCTTATACGCCCGGAACGCCCCGGGCAGGGCGTAGGTGGTGCGCAGCTGCTCCCGGCTTGCCCAGACATAGCCCGCCGGGGCACTCTGCACCGGAACGTGCAGCTGTACCCCGGACATGAGCCACTCGATGTGGGTAAAGATGTGCTTTGCGGCGGGCAGGGCGGCGGGAGCTGCCGTGCCGGTGTCCAGCCCCAGTGCCGCAAGCCGCGCCATCACCTCGGCCTGCAAAAGATGCTCGCCCTCCCACAAGACCGGCTGCCACAGCCCGGCCAGCAGGCCTTTTTCCGGCCGCTGCTGCACCAGAAAGCCCGCCGGGCTTTCCACAAGCGCCAGCGTTACCGGCACAATCTTGCGGGGCTTTGGCTTTGCCTTTTGGGGCAGCTGGGCGGTGGTGCCCGCCGCCCGGGCAAGGCAGACTTCTGCCAGCGGGCACTGCCCGCACAAAGGTGCGCCATTGGGCACGCAGACCAGCGCGCCCAGCTCCATCAGCGCCTGATTGTAATCCCCGGCCTTTTCCGGCGGCTGATGCTCCATGACCCGGGCGGTAAAGGCCTTTTTTACCGCCGGTTCTGTAATCACGCCCGGGTCATTGTACAGACGGGAAAACACCCGCAGCACATTGCCGTCCACGGCGGGCACAGGAAGACCGAAGCTGATGGACGCGATGGCCCCGGCGGTGTACTCCCCGATGCCGGGCAGCGCACGCAGGGCGGCGTAGTCGGCGGGCAGCTGCCCGCCGTACTGCGCACAGACGAGCTTTGCAGCCTTTTGCAGGTTGCGCACCCGGCTGTAATAGCCCAGTCCTTCCCACAGCTTATGCAGCTTTTCCTCCTCGCAGGCGGCAAGCGCGGGGATATCCGGCAGCGCTTCCAGAAAGCGGTAGTAATACGGCAGCACCGCCGACACCCGGGTCTGCTGCAGCATCACCTCGCTGAGCCACACATGGTAGGGGGTGGGGTCCTCCCGGAAGGGCAGACTGCGGCGGTTCTTGTAAAACCACTCCAAGAGGGCAGGCGAAATGTTTTCCACTTGTTTTGTGCTCCTTGTTGAAAAATGAAGAACAAGAAAGCCGCCGCAGAGGCGGCGGCTTTCTTTGATTACAGTATGCGCGCTTCTCAGAAGCCGTATGCGGTGCGGGGGAAGGGCAGCACGTCACGGATGTTCTGGATGCCGGTGAGGTACATGATCATACGCTCAAAGCCCAAGCCGTAGCCTGCGTGCTCCACGCCGCCGAACTTGCGCAGATTCAGGTACCACTCGTAGTTGGTCTTGTCCATGCCCAGCTCGTCCATGCGGGCCACCAGCTTGCCGTAGTCCTCTTCACGCTGGCTGCCGCCGATCAGCTCGCCGATGCCAGGCACCAGCATATCTGCTGCAGCCACGGTCTTGCCGTCGGCGTTCTGCTTCATGTAGAAGCTCTTGATCTCCTTGGGGTAGTCGGTGACGAACACCGGCTTTTTGTACACCACCTCGGTCAGGTAGCGCTCGTGCTCGGTCTGGATATCCACGCCCCACTCCACGGGGTACTGGAACTTCTTGTTGTTCTTTTTCAGAATTTCGATAGCCTCGGTGTAGCTGATGCGGGCGAACTCGCTGTTTGCCACCAGCTCCAGACGCTCGACAAGACCCTTGTCGATGAACTGGTTGAAGAAGGCCATCTCGTCCGGGCAGTTGTCCAGCACATAGCGGATGACGTATTTGATCATAGCCTCGGCGTTGTCCATGTAGCCGTTCAGGTCGCAGAAGGCCATCTCCGGCTCGATCATCCAGAACTCCGCAGCGTGGCGGGTGGTAAAGCTCTTCTCCGCGCGGAAGGTGGGGCCAAAGGTGTACACCTTGCCAAAGGCCATAGCCATGGCCTCGGCCTCCAGCTGGCCGGAAACGGTCAGGTTGACCGGCTTTTCAAAGAAGTCCTTGCTGTAATCCACAGCGCCGTCCTCGGTCTTGGGCAGATTGTCCAGATCCAGCGTGGTCACGCGGAACATCTCGCCGGCACCCTCGCAGTCGGAGGCGGTGATCAGCGGAGAGTGGGCGTAGACAAAGCCGTTCTCCTGGAAGAACTTGTGGATGGCATAGGCTGCCACGCTGCGCACACGGAAGGCGGCGTTGAAGGTGTTGGTGCGGGGGCGCAGGGTGGGCATGGTGCGCAGATACTCCATGCTCATCTTCTTTTTCTGCAGGGGGTACTCGTCGGCGGGGCAGTCGCCCAGGATCTCCACGCTCTCGGCGTTCAGCTCAAAGGGCTGCTTTGCCTGCGGGGTGAGCACCAGCTTGCCCTTGATGCGCAGGCTGCTGTACAGACCGGTGTGGATGACTTCATCGTAGTTTGCCAGCTTACCGGCTTCTAGCACGACCTGCAGGGTCTTGAAGCAGCCGCCGTCCGACAGGGCGATGAAGCCGATGTTCTTGGAGTCGCGGATGTTCTTTGCCCAGCCGCAGACGGTGATCTCGGTGCCGTCTGCCGGGGTGTTCTTGAACAGCGAAAGGATCTCGGTACGTTCCATAGTAGTTCTCCTTTATAAAGAAAAAAGACAGCTTTTGCCCTGAAAGTTCAGGGCGAACAAGCTGTCTTGTAATGTCCGCGGTGCCACCTGAATTACCGGAAGTGTCCGGTCGCTCACGCGCTCTTTGTTTAAGCGCTGTCCCTGTAACGCTGGACCTGCGGCGCACCTACTTAACGGCAGACACACTGCCGTGTTCAGTTTGCTGCTCCCGGGTGTTCGTTCACGCGGCGCACGGGCGCGGCTCTCAGCTGTGCCGCACTCTCTGGGCCGGACGGCCCGCGCTACTTTTCCCGTTCCTTGCATTTGCTGTTTTAAAATAGCACGTTGGCGGCATTTTGTCAACCTTACCGCGCGGCATCGGGGAAAATTCTGTGTTTTTTCTTGTCAGAACGCCTTTTCTCTGATAAAATGGGAAAAAGCGGTATTCCGCAAAAACAGATTCTGGAGGAGATCATGAAGCACACACACCGCATCATCCGTCTGCTGACCCTCGCTGTGGTCAGCTGCGCACTGGCCGCCCTGCTGAGCGGCTGCACCAAAGAGGAATTCATTGCCGGGTACAACGAGTTTTTGTTCGGCGACTGGTTCCCCTCTCCCCCAAGCGCCGGGGAGACCACCTCTGCGGAAGGTTCCGCATCGGGGGACTCCGGTCACGTCTACGCCGAGCCCAACCCCGAGTGCGACGCCAAGATCTCGTCGCTGATGAGCGAGCTGTACTCGCTGGAGTCCTCTGCACGGTCGGATGTCAGCAGTGCCATCCAGAGCGCAAAGGATGAATACCACGCTCTGCCCGCCTCTCAGCGGACCTTTGCCAATAAAGTCAGCATCGCCTACAAGCATCTTTCCTCGGTGGAGAGCACCTACGACAGTGCCGTCTCCTCGGTGGTCAGCGAGATGCGCAGCGTGCTGCGGGAGTATAACCAGCCCGAGACCATAGCCGATCAGGCCTGGAGCTACTATCAGTCTGCCAAGAGCAGCATGATCTCCAGCCTTGGCGGCTGACCCTCAACTTAATAGTGCATCCGCGAGGCCCTGTGCTGCCAGATATCCGGCGTACAGGGCCTCATTTAAGTTGTTGCCATGCCCGCCGATCTCGATCAGCAGACTGCCGGTGGTCAGGTCCTGATTATAGAATCGGTAGCTGAACAGCACCGGGCGGGTAAGTCCGGGGTATTTTGCCTCCATGCTGCGCTCCCACGCAGCGGCAAAACGCAGGTTCTGCCGCCATGCGGGCAGCTGCACGCTGGTGCCGTTGTCGCACCCGCAGATGATCATCACCTGCGCCGCCTGCCGCCCGTCTATGCTGCACACCGGGGCGCAGCGGGTGCCGTTTTCCCGCTCGATGGCGTCCCGGTGGACGTCCAGCACCACCTTGATGCTGGGGTACTGCGCCAGATACTGCTGCACCACCGCCCGGCTGTTGGCATAGCTGCCGGTATAGCTGGGGTAGTCGTTCAGGGTCTCGTCGTGCAGGGTGCAGATGCCCGCCGCGTTGAGGGTATCGGCCATCACCCGCCCCACCGCGCACATATTGATGCTGCGGTCGGTGCTGCGGGCACCGTCCCCGGGGGTGAACCACAGCCCGGCAGAAAGGCGGTAGTCCTCGGTGGCGTGGGTGTGCATGATGAGCACCTGCGGCGCAGCGCTGTCCTTTTCGATGGCAAAGGGCAGGGGCTGCGCCGCCTCGGCGGCAATGTCTGCCGCCGTCTGCCGGGTGTTATTCTTGATGCTGCCCGCGCCGCAGGGGATGTACTTTTCGCCGCTGCCCTGCCCGAACTGCTGCTCTGTCACTGTGCCCGCATCGGCGGGGCGGGCCTCGTCCGGCTGCAGGGACACAAAATACTGCTCCACTCCAGTCTGTACCGGAGCAGCAGTTTCTTGCTCCGGCGGCACAGACGCAGCCTCCACCGCGCTTTCCGCAGACGGTTCTGCTGCCCGGCTCTCCACCGCCTGCTGCCCCAGATGCAGCAAAGTCTGCGCAGCAGGCACCGGTGCTGCCAGAAAGGCCGCCAGCACCAGCGCGGCGCTGCGGGCAAAGATGCACAGGGCTGCAAACAGCACCGCAGCCTGCAAAAAGGGCACTGCCCTGCTCTGCCCCGCAGGCAGACGCCAAGGCTCTCTGCTGCGCATGGCAAGACCTCCTTTCTTCACCCCGTCAGCCAGCAGAGCTGCTGCACGGTAAGGCGGGGCTGCAAGGCGCGGTTGACGCTGCCCGCCAGCAGGGCCGCGCCGTGGGCGATGACGCTGTCCAGCGCCCGGGGCGTGACCACAAGGTCTGCGCCCTCCTGCGCTTGCATCAGGGTGGGGATGCCCGCCGCCACCACCGGCACGCCTAAGGTGTCCCGGGTCAGGTGACGGGTGTGGTCGGCCTGCGCCGGGTAAAGTCCTGAGTCCGAAAACTGCACCGTGCGCCCCAGCCGCTGCCCCTCGGCGGAGCAGAGACTGTCCACGCAGACCACCGCCGCCGGGCGCAGCTGCCCCACCAGCGCCGCCGCCAGCTGCTGCAGGGAAAGCCCGGTGGCTGCCGCCACCCCGGGCGCAACGGCTGCTACCGGGCGCAGCCCCCGCACCGGCGGGGCAGCGCCCGCGCCCATGGTGACAAGAATGCGCTGCACCGTGCGCGGGCCAAGGGCATCGGCGGTGATACGGCGGTTGCCCACCCCCAGCACCAGCACCGGCCCTTCTGGCGGCAAAAGGGCCCGCAGCTCCCGGGCGCACACCTCGATGACGGCGGCGTCCCGCTCGTCCAGCACGCTGACGCTGGGCATTTCCAGCGTGACATACCTGCCCCGGGGGCGGCTGAGCCCCTCGCGGGCAATCTCCACCCTTGTCACCGTCACCCCGCCGTGGCGGGCGGTGGCCAGCCGCACCCCGGCTGGCAGCGGTTGCGCCGCTGCTGAAAACAGCTCGTCGGCCATATCCGTAGTACGCATTTTCCACACTCTCCGTTCCTTTTTGGGGCAAAAGCCCGCTTTCTTGCCGGAAAGTATGGGAAAAACAAAACTTTTCCAAACAAAAATCAAAAAAACGCTTGCGCTGGTACGCGAAATATGGTATCATAGGGTGCGCTGTTATAGGTAGCCAAGGAGGTGGAACGAATGCCTAACATCAAATCTCAGAAGGACCGTGTCGTGCAGGCTGCTGCAGAGCAGGCTCACAACAAGGCCATTAAGACCAACCTGAAAACAGTCGTCAAGAAGGCAGACGCTGCCATCGATGCGAATGCCGCTGACAAGGACGCAACCGTCCTGGCTGCTGTTTCCGCGATCGACAAGGCTCGCGCTAAGGGTGTCATCAAGAAGAACACCGCCAGCCGCAAGATCAGCCGTATGGCAAAGCGTGCTAACAAGAACGCTTGATCGCGCAGTTTGATTGACGAACAAAACCTCTGTGCCGGGTAACCGGCACAGGGGTTTTTGTTTTTTTCGCTGTTATGTCCCGCACAGTGCGGCAAGGCTCTGCCGCTGCACCGGCTGTAGCAGCTGCTCCGGCGGCAACGACTGCGGCGGCAACGCCACCCACCACACCACCCACGCGGCGGGCACGACTGCCGCCAGCATAAGCCCCGGGTACAAAAGTGCCGGCTCGTGCAGCCACGGGCTGCCCGGCGGCAGCACCAGCGCCGTGCACAGGCACAGCGCCGCCCACAGCTCCCACAATACGGTCTGTCCGCTGTGTTTCATGCGCCTCACCTCCGTTTTGCCCCCAGTTTACCAGCCGCCGGGCGCAAAATGTGGCGAAACAGCGCGGGCAAAACATCAGTTCTGGTCGTGGCTTTTGCCCACAAGACTGCATACCACGCCGCAGACAAGGCTTGCGGTGATGCCCGCAGAAGCAGCGGTCAGCCCGCCGGTCAGGATGCCGATGGCACCCTTTTCCGCCACGGCGGTGCGCACCCCCTTTGCCAGCAGATGCCCGAAGCCCAGCAGGGGCACGCTCGCCCCCGCACCGGCAAACTCTGCCAGCGGCGCATACAGCCCCACCGCCGAGAGTACCACTCCCGCCACCACATAGCCGGTGAGGATGCGTGCCGGGGTCAGCTTTGTCAGGTCGATGAACAGCTGCCCCACCGCACAGATGGCGCCGCCTATTAAAAATGCCCACAGATAGTTCATTTCAGCTCTCCTTTTCCGGTGCGGTCAGTTCTACCAAATGCGCCACCGCCGGGATGCTCTCCTTCTGCAAAAAGGTGGTCTGACTCATCAGCGCCCCAGTGGCGAGGAACAGCACCCGGCGGCTGCCGCGGCGCAGCAGCTTTGGCAGGATATGCGCGCAGAGCACGGCGGCGCAGCAGCCCGCGCCCGAGCCGCCGCTCTTTACCCGCTGCTCCCCGGCATCGTAAAGCAGACAGCCGCAGTCCGCGTGGTTTTTCAGCAGCAGACCCTCTGCTGCCACCAGCTCCCGCAGCATCTGACTGCCCACCAGCCCAAGGTCGCCGGTGTAGATGCAGTCAAAATCCCGCAGTTCTGCATGGGTATCGGCAAGATAGTGCAGCAGGGTGGCAGCTGCTGCCGGTGCCATGGCTGCGCCCATATTGTTGATATCCTTGATGTTATAATCCTGCACCCGCCCAAGGGTGGCGGCGGCAACGCCCACCCCCTGCCCTGCCGGACGCAGCAGGCAGCACCCGGCGGCGGTAGCCGTCCACTGTGCGGTAGGGGTGCGCACCGCGCCGTAGCTCAGCGGGGTGCGGAACTGACGCTCTGCCGCGCAGAAATGACTGGAGGTCATTGCCAACAGGTTCTGCGCCGCCCCGCTGCTGCACAGCGCCGCGCCCAGCGCCAGCGCCTCGGCCATGGTGCTGCACGCCCCGAACAGCCCCGCAAAGGGCACGCCCAGCTCCCGCAGCGCATAGCCGGAAGCGGTGCACTGCGCCTGCAAGTCCCCTGCCAGCGCAAGGTCTACCCGCTCTGCGGGCAGAGACGCTTTTTGCAGGCAAAGCCGTGCCGCCCGCAGCTGCAATTGCTTTTCGGCGGCTTCCCAGCTGCGCTGTCCCAGCCGGTTGTCGGTGGTCAGTTCGTCAAAGCCCGCCGCCAGCGGACCATCGCTCTCTTTTTTGCCGCCCACCGCCGCCTGTGCGGCGATGACCGGCGGGGTGTGGAACAACAGGGTATCGCCCCGGCGCTCTGTCATAAAATTTTCTCCTTTTTTCTACAAAAAATGCCCCGGCACGTGCTATACTGGTGCTGCGGCGCTGCAATATCCGGCGGGGCTGTTCCGTATTATAAAGCAGAGGCCCCCAGCAGCCAGAGCACCGCGCCGTACACCACCGCCGCCAGCGTGCCGTACACGATGACCGGCCCGGCGATGAGGAACATCTTGGCTCCCGTGCCCGTCACCCGTCCCTCGGCCTTGAACTCGATGGCTGCACTGACCACCGCGTTGGCAAAGCCGGTGATAGGCACCAGCGACCCCGCCCCGGCCTTTGCCGCCAGTTTCTGGTACCAGCCCAGCGTGGTCAGCACCGCCGAGAGCAAGATCAAAGTGCAGCTGGTCAGGGTGCCCGCCGTTTCGGCGTCCGCGCCCTGCCGCAGAAACAGCTGCCGCAGCCCCTCACCCAGCAGGCAGATGCCGCCGCCCACGCAGAACGCCCAAAGGCAGTCTGCCAGAAGCGGCGAGTGCGGCCCCGCCTTCTGCACCCGGCGTGCGTATTCCTGCGCTGTCATCTTCATCTTCCCGCGCCCCCTTTTGCGGATAGTCTGCCCGGGGCGGCGGGTGCTTATCCTTTTTTTGTGAAAGAAGGTAGGTTCCATGCGTTCTTCCCATCACCGTAACCATCACGCCCGCCGTCTGCTCTGCCTGACGGCGCTGGCCTGCTTTGTGGTAGGCGGCACCGCCTACGCCTGCACCCGCAAGGCTGCGGTGCCGCAGCTGCCGGAGCTGCCTGCCGAGAGCCTTGCGCAGCCCGCCGAGAACGGTGCGCAGCAGAGCCCCCTTACCGCCGCACAGGCGCAGGCGCTGCTGGACGACCCCCGCATGATCCTTGTCAACCGCACCCACCGGATAACGGAGGACTACCCCGTTGAGACCAAGGAGTGCGGCTCGGCCACCGCCATCAACAAAACCTTGCAGACCGAAGCCGCCGAGGCTTTTCTCTCCATGCAGGCCGCTGCCGCCAAGGACGGCGTGGACGTGCGGATGCAGAGCGGCTACCGCAGCGTCAGCTACCAGAAAAAGCTGTACGATGACAAGACCCAGTACTACCTCAACAAGGGTCTGAGCGAAGCCGCCGCCCGGGAAAAGGCGGCTGCCATCGTCAACCCGCCGGGCTGCTCGGAGCACAACTGCGGCCTTGCCGCCGACCTGAACAGCCCGGAGCACACCACCCTTGACACCGGCTTTGCCGACACCGCCGCTTTCCGCTGGCTGTGCGAGAACGCGGAGCAGTATGGCTTTATCCTGCGCTACCCCAAGGAGGCGGAAAGCGTGACCGGCATCACCTACGAGCCGTGGCACTGGCGCTATGTAGGCCCGGAAAACGCCGCCCTGCTCAACCGGAGCGGCCTGTGTCTGGAGGACGCGGTAGCCGTTTTGCAGCGCATTGCCGCCGGGGAGACCGTGACCGGTTAAAATCCGATGAAAACTGCCGGAAAACCCTGTGGGGTACGTTGCAATTTACCTGCTGTTATGGTAAGATAAATACAGTCTGCCCCGGCGCGCGATACCGCCCCGGGCTGTGACAGATGAATTCAACAAAAGAAGGAATATTTTATGATAAACCGCACAAAACTCTCTGTGATCGCCGTCAGCGCCGTGCTGGCTGTCGCCCTGACCGGCTGCGGCGGCAGCGCTTCTTCCGCGCCGTCCTCCGTGTCCAGCGCCTCCGCCTCTGCACCGGCTTCGAGCACTGCCGCCCCGGCGGCGGATACCGCTGAAAACGGCACCGCCGATCTGGACAGCGCTGTGGAGACCCTGCTGGCTGCAAACCCCATCTCCAACCAGTTCGAGATCGCTGCCATGAACATCGAGTACGACTTCGGCCTGAAGGCGGAGGACGTAGCCGCCTACAAGGGCGTGAAGAGCAACGACAACGGCGATGCCGGCCTTGTGCTGGTGGTGGAAGCTGCTTCCGGCAAGGCACAGGACGTGGTGACCGCGCTGGAAAGCTACAAGCAGGATCAGGTGGCTTTCTACGGCAACTACGCCGAGTTTGCACAGGCACAGAGCAACGTGGAAAACGCCATCATCTCCTCCAAGGGCGACCGTGTGGTCATGGTGATCGCCTCCAACGAGTGCACCGCAGACCTGAACAGTGCTGTGGACAGCGCCCTGAACAGCTGAATCTGACCTTCTGAGCCGGTGCCATCTGCGGCATCGGCTTTTTTCAGTAGAAAGCCCCTGATGAGGGGGATTTCTGCTGAAGCTGCGCCTGCATCCGTCATGCCACCTTCCCCCGGCCGGGGGAAGGCTGAGTCTGTAATTCCGTGTAAAAAAGGAGGCTGACCCCTTGGTTTTCAGCACCATCATCTTCCTGTTCCGTTTTCTGCCCATCACGCTGGCGCTGTACTATCTTGCCCCCGCAAAACTGAAAAACACCGTGCTGTTTTTGTGCAGTCTGGTGTTCTACTGCTGGGGCGAGGTGCGCTTTTTCCCGGTCATGGTGGCGCTTATCCTCATCAACTATCTCAGCGGCCTTGCCATCGAACATTTTGATGCAAAGCCCGCGCTGCGCCGCTTCTTTCTGCTGGTGGCGCTCATTGGCAGCTTGGGGATGCTGTTCTACTTCAAGTACGCAAACTTTGTGCTGCGCAGCGTGAATGCCCTGCTGGGCACCGCCTTTGCCGAAATTCAGGGCATCGGCACCTTGCCGCTGGGCATCAGCTTCTACACCTTCCAGACCCTTTCCTACTCCATCGACGTCTACCGCCGGGACGTAAAAGCCGAGCGCAACATCATTGATTTCGGCGCTTATGTGGTCATGTTCCCGCAGCTCATCGCGGGACCCATCGTCAAATACCGGGACGTCTCCGACCAGCTGCACGTCTACAAGCACCGCTATAACCTCAAACAAATAGAAGAGGGCATGACCCTGTTCACCTTCGGTCTTGCCAAAAAGGTGCTGCTGGCAGACGCCGTGGGCGCATTGTGGACAGACATTATCGGGGTAGCCGACAGCCCCTCCACCACCTTTGTGGGTCTGGCAAACGCCTCCACCCCGCTGGTGTGGCTGGGCATCATCGCATACAGTTTGCAGCTGTACTTCGATTTCTCCGGCTACTCCCTCATGGGCATCGGCATGGGCAAGATGCTGGGCTTCGATTTCCCTGCAAACTTCAACTACCCCTATATCTCCGCTTCCATCACTGAGTTCTGGCGGCGCTGGCACATGACCCTGTCCGGCTGGTTCCGGGAGTATGTGTATATCCCGCTGGGCGGCAACCGCAAGGGGCTCAAGCGGCAGATCTTAAACCTGTTCATCGTGGAGCTGCTCACCGGCATCTGGCACGGCGCGAACTGGAACTTTATCTGCTGGGGTCTTTACTACTTTGTGCTGCTGGCGGCTGAAAAGCTGTTCCTGCTGCCCTACCTGAAAAAAGGCAAGGTGTGGCCGCATTTCTACACCCTGTTCCTTGTGGTGGTAGGCTGGGCAATGTTCGTGGGCAACGACACCGGCGTGTCCTTCGGGCTGCTGTTCCAGAAGCTCTTTATCCCCTCCGGCGGGGTGTCACCGCTGTATTTCCTGCGGAATTACGGCGTGCTGCTGGCGGTAAGCGTGGTGTGCTGCACCCCGCTGATCGAAAAGCTGTGGGACGTGCTGCGCAAGAACGTGGTCACCCGCTGCGCCGCCATCCTGACGCTGCTGGTGGTCTCCACCGCCTATGTGGTGGGCAGCACCAACAGCCCGTTCCTGTATTTTAACTTTTAAGGAGGCGGGAAGATGTCCAAACACGAGAAAAAGACCTCCTCCCTTTTGCACTACCCGGTGCTGGTGGTGTTCAGCCTGTTCTTTATCGGGCTGTTCGCGCTGGATATGGTCACACCGGACCGCAGTTACAGTGAGCTGGAGAACACCACCCTGAGCCAGCGCCCGGCGCTGACCCAGTTCACCGCCAAGGGGCTGAACAGCTACTTTACCGCCTACACCAAATACGTCAAGGATCAGGTGGCGGGGCGCGACCAGTGGATCAGCCTGCAGAGCGTGGTGGAGACCACCCTGCTGCAAAAGCAGCAGAACGGCGGCATTCTGCTGGGCAAGGAGCACATGATGTTCCCCCGCACCTACGGGCTGCTTTCCAGCGAGGAGCGCACCCTGCCCAAAAACACCGCAGCGCTCACCAGCCTGTGCCAGCGCTACCCGGGCAAGGTGAATGTGCTGCTGGCACCTGCTGCCAGCGATATCTATAAAGAAAACGTGCCCGCAAACGCCCCCCTGCTGGACGAGGACGGCTACCTTGACCAGCTTTCCGCTGCGGTGCAGGCGGCCGGCGGCAGCTTTGTGGACGTGCGTCCCACCCTTACCGCCCACAAGAGCGAGTATATCTACTACCGCACCGACCACCACTGGACGAGCCTTGGCGCCTACTACGCTTACAGCCAGCTGTGCCAGACCCTTGGCCTTACCCCCTTTGATACCGCCGCCCACACTGCGCTGACTGCCGACGGCTTTTACGGCACCCACTACGCCAAGGCGCGCACATGGAACGCCGTGCCGGACGTGATCACCTACTACGACCTTGCCAACACCCTGACGGTATGGAACGTGACGGCGGCAGGCCAGCCCACCGAGGGGCAGACCACCGGCCTGTATGACACAGAGAAGCTCTCCGTTTATGATAAATACGCCATGTTCCTGCACGGCAACAACGGTTTAAGCCGGGTGCAGGGCAACGGCAGCGGGCGCATCCTTGTCATCAAGGACAGCTACGCCAACTGCTTTGTGCCCTACCTGACCGCCAACTACGCCGACATTGACGTGGTGGACTTCCGCAACTACAACTACGGCTTGGATCAGCTGATCGCCGATAACGGCTACGACCAGATCCTTGTGCTGTACAACTTTGACAGCTTCAAGAGCGACCCCTACCTCTACCGCGCCGGAGTACAGGGGTAAACAGCCAAAAGCCTAAATTATTGCAGTCTATTTTCACAAATTTATAGCCGCAATTTCATGCGTCCCGCCAGTTTTTGCACAGATGTGCCAAAACCCCTTGATAAAATCCGACCACTGTTGTAGAATGACCATATAGAGAACAATGCTCTATCAGCCTTTGGGTATAGACGCCGGGGGATCGGGATGCAATGCGGCATTTCCCTTTGACAAAGGAGTATTGAAGATGAAAAAGATGAATTATCCCGCAGATTATGCGGTACTTTCCAACGAAGAAATGACCTATACCACCGGCGGCGGCGCAGTGGATGATGCTGCCGGTATCGCCACCACTGCCGCAACGGTCGTAGGTGCTGTGGTGCTGGCCTCCAGCTATATCTGGGGCATCAAGCAGGCACGCACTTGGCTGCAGCAGGACGGCAACAAGGACGGCAACTTCTTTACCGTGATGGGCCGCGCCACCGATGCCATTGCCGCCGATATGGGCAAATCCGCCGGCAACTTTGTGCGGGATGCCGTTTCCACCACCATGGTGGTGGCGCTGGCTCCCCTGAGCGCCGTTCTGCTGATCGTGCGCTGACCTTTTTAATCAGATAAAACGGTGCGTTTTTGGATGCACCGTTTTGGATAGCTTTGTTTCAAAAGGAGTGTTATTATGGAAAAAATGATGATGCCCGCGTACTACAATGTACTGTCCACTGAAGAGATGACCTACACCGAAGGCGGCGCCAATGCTACCATGTCTGAGGCTCTGCTGTGCTGGCTGATTCCCCCGTACGGCTGGTTCAAGGGTCTGACCGCTGTCCGCAATTACCGCCGTAAGAACCCCAACACTTGGACTGAGACCGGTCTGGATGCTCTGACTGCCGATATGGAGAAGAGCACTGCCAACGCCATCCGTGACATCGCCTGCACCGCTTACATGATCAGCTCCACCGCTTCCGGTGTCGGCCTGATCATCAATGCAGCAGTCATCCTGCTCTGATCCATCTTATCTCATAAGACCGGCTCGGAGTACACCAAAGAACAAAGCAGGCGGAGGCGCTGCCCGAAAGGGCAGCGCCTCCGCTGTTTTTGTAGGGTTCACACGCAAAAAAAACGGCGGCACGCTCCGATGGAACGTACCGCCGTTTGGTTTTTTATAATACAATCAACACGGGTATCGTGCCTGTTTTTCAGCAAGCGGTATCTCCAAAAAATGGTTTTACTGTATTGGGCGAAAGCCCGCTGCGCTGTGCTTTCTCCTGTTCGTAGGTCACACGGGTCGCTTCCTCCACAAAGGCTCTGACCTCCGGCGTTGCCGTAGACCATGTAACATTGAAACGGCGACAAATCTGATAAAACGTGCGATAAAACGCCTCTCGTTCCGGGTCACGCTGGAAATACTCTTTTGCATCCATCGAAAACACCTCACTTCAAATACGTCACAAAGATATTCATAGCCGCCTCGCCAGACAGTTCATAACGCGGCGCTCCGCCAAAACTCGGCAGTGGGCACGCGCCATAATCCCGGATATAGTGTTCTGCCAATTCCGGAACCTTTGCTTCAAATGTGACCGTCCCGCCACATCCATGATCGATCGACAGCTTGATACCGTAGGCAATCAAGACCCGTCCGATTCCCTGATATCTTTTGGAATGACCAACAATTGTCGGGTTGCTTTCTGGCTGGCTTTCAATATAGGTAATGTGTACCATCACATCATTTTCCAGTATCTCATACGCTGCCAGTGCGACCAGCTCGCCATCTGTCGTTTTTAATGCATACTTTTCAAAAGCATCCTTTTGGATATAGGCAGACATCCAGTTTGTTTGCCATACAGGCTCTTTTTCAGTCTGTGCCGCATCTGCCTTTTTCATGCGTGTGATCTTCACACCTATTTTCTGATCATCATCTGTTTTCAGAATAAACGGTACAAACTTTGCCATACAAGCCTCTTTTCCAAGTGTGACATTCCTGATTATCAGTTATAGTATACTCGATTCTGTGTAAATTTTCAACCAATATAAAAATCCCCCAAGCTGCTGCTTACGGCAGTTTGGGGAATCTTATACCTTATGCGTTGAACATATCCTTCAGCTTTTTGAAGAAGCCCTTACGCTTTTCGTAGTTTTCTTCTTTCAGCGTGCCCTCAAATTTCTTCAGGGCATCGCGCTGCGCCTTGTTCAGCTTTTTGGGGATCTCCACCTCGCACTTGACGTACATATCGCCGCGGCCACGGCCGTTCAGATACTGGATGCCCTTGCCGCGCAGGCGGAAGGTGGTGCCGCTCTGGGTGCCCTCGGGCACGGTGTACTCCACCTTGCCGTCAATGGAGGGCACGGTGACGCTGTCGCCCAGCACAGCCTGACTGTAAGTGATGGGCACGGTGACCCACACATCGTAGCCATCGCGCTGGAACACCTCGCTGGGGCGCACGGTGACCATGACGATGACGTCACCGGCGGGACCGCCGTTGGTACCGGCATCGCCCATGCCGCGCAGTGCAAAGCTCTGGTCGTCGTCGATGCCCATGGGGATGGACACCTCCAGCGTCTTTTTGGTAGCCACCTTGCCGCTGCCGTGGCAGACCTTGCAGGGGTTCTTTACCAGCTTGCCCTTGCCGCCGCAGCGGGAGCAGGGCTGCTGGGTCTGCATCACGCCAAAGGGGGTGCGCTGCTGGCGGATGACAAAGCCGCGTCCGCCGCAGTCCGGGCAGGTCTCGGGGCTGCTGCCGGCGGCGCAGCCGGAGCCGTGGCACTCAGTACACTCCTGCTGACGGGTGATGGTAATGTTCTTCTTGCAGCCGTGCACGGCCTCGTCAAAACTCAGGGTGATGCGCACCCGGATGTCCTGCCCCTTGCGGGGGGCGTTGGGGTTTGCCTGACGGGACGAGCCGCCGAAGCCGCCAAAGCCACCGCCGAAGATATCGCCAAAAATGTCGCCCAAGTCCACGCCGTCGCCGCCAAAACCGCTGAAGCCGCCGGGGCCGCCGCCGTTCTGGGCTGCATAAGTGGGGTCAACACCGGCAAAGCCGTACTGGTCGTACAGCTGGCGCTTTTTCGGGTCCGAAAGCACCTCGTTTGCCTCGTTGATCTCCTTGAACTTTGCCTCGGCGTCCTTATCGCCGGGGTTATAGTCCGGGTGGTACTTCATGGCAAGCTTGCGGTATGCCTTTTTGATCTCGGCATCGCTTGCGCCCTTGGATACCCCCAGCACTTCGTAATAATCACGCTTTTCCTGTGCCATATCCACTCACCTCTCCGGGAACGCCCTCTCCGGGTAACGCCCCGGTCGGTTCCTCACTCTATAAACCAGCAAGAGCCGCCCCGGCCTAAACCGGAGCGGCTTTTGCTCTATTGCGCGTGTGCCCGCCGGTTTGGCCGGACACAGCGCTTTGTTTCAGACTTAGACTTCCTTGAAGTCGGCATCCACAACGCCGTCATCGTTGGGCTTTTCGTTGGCTGCGCCTGCGTCAGCACCGGGCTGTGCACCGGCGGCCTGCTGTGCGGCAGCGGCTGCCTGATACATCTTCTCGAACACCTGGCTCAGGGCTTCCTGCTTTGCCTTGATGTCGTCCACGTTGCCGGACTGGACAGCGGTCTTGAGGTCAGCAAGCTTTGCCTCGGCATCGCTCTTCACGTCTGCGGGCAGCTTGTCGCCGTTCTCCTTCAGCATCTTCTCGGTCTGGAACACCATCTGGTCGGCACCGTTGCGGATATCGACCTCTTCACGCTTCTTCTTATCATCGGCAGCAAACTGCTCAGCTTCCTTCACAGCCTTGTCGATGTCCTCCTTGGACATATTGGTGGAAGCGGTGATGGTGATGTTCTGCTCCTTGCCGGTGCCCAGATCCTTAGCGCTGACCTTCACGATGCCGTTGGCATCGATATCGAAGGTAACTTCGATCTGAGGCACGCCACGGGGAGCCGGAGCAATGCCATCCAGATGGAACACACCCAAGCTCTTGTTGTCGCGGGCAAACTCACGCTCGCCCTGCAGCACGTTGACCTCAACAGAGGGCTGGTTGTCGGCTGCGGTGGAGAACACCTGGCTCTTGTGGGTGGGGATGGTGGTGTTGCGGTCGATGATCTTGGTGCACACGCCGCCCAGGGTCTCAATGCCGAGGCTCAGCGGGGTGACATCCAGCAGCAGCAGACCCTTCTTCTCGCCGTTCAGAACGCCGCCCTGAATAGCAGCACCGACAGCCACGCACTCATCGGGGTTGATGCCCTTGAAGGGCTCGCAGTTCAGTTCCTTCTTCACGGCGTCGTAGACGGCAGGGATACGAGTGGAACCACCGACCATCAGGACCTTCTTCAGATCGGAAGCGCGCAGACCTGCATCCTGCAGAGCCTTGCGCACGGGGGTCATGGTGCGATCGACCAGATCAGCGGTCAGCTCGTTGAACTTTGCGCGGGTCAGGGTCATATCCAGGTGCTTGGGGCCGGTAGCATCGGCGGTGATGAAGGGCAGGTTGATCTGGCTGCTCATTGCGCTGGACAGCTCGATCTTAGCCTTCTCGGCAGCTTCCTTCAAACGCTGTGCAGCCATCTTGTCCTTGCGCAGGTCGATGCCGTTCTCGGTCTGGAAGGCGTCTGCCATCCAGTCGATGATGCGCTGGTCGAAGTCGTCGCCGCCCAGATGGGTATCACCGTTGGTTGCCAGAACCTCGGTAACGCCGTCGCCCATTTCGATGATGGACACATCGAAGGTGCCGCCGCCCAGATCGTAGACCATGATCTTCTGGTCGTCCTCTTTATCCACACCGTAAGCCAGAGCAGCTGCGGTGGGCTCGTTGATGATACGGCGGACGTTCAGGCCGGCAATGGTGCCTGCGTCCTTGGTGGCCTGACGCTGGCTGTCGTTGAAGTAGGCAGGCACAGTGATGACAGCCTCGGTGACGGTCTCGCCCAGATAAGCCTCGGCGTCAGCCTTCAGCTTCTGCAGGATCATAGCGCTGACCTGCTGGGGAGTGTACTCCTTGCCGTTCAGGGTCACCTTATGGTCGGTGCCCATCTGACGCTTGATGGAAGAAACGGTGTTGTCGGGGTTGGTGATAGCCTGACGCTTTGCAACCTGACCTACCAGACGGTCGCCGGTCTTGGTGAAGCCGACAACGGACGGGGTGGTGCGGGCGCCCTCAGAGTTGGCGATGACAACAGGCTCGCCGCCCTCCATAACAGCCACGCAGCTGTTGGTAGTACCAAGGTCGATACCAATAATCTTACTCATAATGAAGTCTCCTCTCGAAAGAACAAATCTTGTTTATATGATGCTTATGATGATGTCAAGCGGATGTTATTGCAAACTCCCTTGCGGGAGGTTCGGCTTATTTATTCGGCCACCACAACGGTTGCATGGCGGATGATCTTGTCACCCAGCTTGTAACCCTTCTGGAAAACGGTGACTACCGTGCCGCTCTCCTGCCCGTCCGGGGCGGGGATCTGCTGCACAGCATTCATAAAGTTGGGGTCAAAGGGCTTGCCCAGCACCTCGATCTCCTCCACATGGAGGGCTTCCAGTGCCTTTGCCGCCTTATCCAGCGTCATGACCACGCCCTTTTTGTAGTTCTCATCGGTGGTGGGGGCGTTGGCAGCCATATCCAGCGTATCCAGAATGGGGATGATCTTTTCCACTGCATGGGAAACACCGTCGCCAAACTTCTGGTCGGCCTCGCGGGTGGAGCGCTTGCGGTAGTTGTCGTACTCGGCAGCCATGCGCAGCAGCTGATCCTTGGCCTGTGCAGCGTTCTTTTCCGCTGCATCCAGCTTAGCCTTAACGGCTTCCATCTCCCGGGCCTTCTTGTTGAACCAGCCGCCATCCTTCTTCTTGTCCTCTTCGGTCGCGGCAGCCTCGGCAGCAGCCTGTTCGGGCGCTGCGGCAGCGGTCTTTTCCTCGGGGGCAGTCTCCGGCTGCTCGTTCTCGGGCACCGTGTTCTTTGCTTCTTCGCTCATTCCAGATCCTCCTTATAGATCACAGTCCGCCGTGGTACGGCAGCCTGCGGGGTGTCTTTTCGTTTACCGCTCATGCCCTCGCCCAGCTGGTCTGCAAACTCGTGCAGCAGGGGCATCAGCTTCTGGAAGGGCATCCGGGTGGGGCCGATCAGGGCAATGGAGCCCCACAGCCCGCCGCCTACCAGATACCGGTCGCTCACGATGCACAGCCCGGGGATCTGCGGTTCCAGATCCTCGCCCAGCAGCACGCTTTCGCTGCGGTTTTCCGGGGGTGCGATCAGGCTTGCGGCCTGTTCCTCATCGTTCAGCAGGGTAAGGATATCACCCACCCGGCCGTCCAGCTGCGGCCAGTCCAGCAGGTACTGCTCGCCGCCCAGAAATACATGGGGCTTTACGCTGTCCTGCAGAATTGCGGCTGCGGCGCTGACCACCGGCACAAGCTCCGGTGCGATCTGGCTGCACAGCTCGCTGAGCATCCGGGTGGAAAGATCCACCGGTGCCACAAAGGTAAGGTTGCGGTTGAGCAGCGCCGCAAGGGCGGCTGCATTTTCCCGGGAAAGCCCGGTGCGTACCCGCGCCACCCGGGTGCGGACGTAACCGGCGGTGGTCACAGCCAGCACTGCGGCTGCGCTGCGGCCCACCTGCACCACCTCGTAATGAGCGATGCACAGATCCTCGGCGCAGGGGGTGCTGACGGCGGCGGTGCAGCCGCTGATGGCGGCCAGCGCCTTGGCAGCGCCCTGTGCCAGCTTTTCCGGCTCGTGGTCAAGGCTGGCGAACACCGCATCCACCCGGGCGCGGGTAACGCGGTCCAGCGGCTGATCGTCGGTCAGCAGATTGTCCAGATAATACCGGTAGCCCTTGGCGCTGGGCACACGCCCCGCGCTGGTGTGGGGCTGCTCCAGCAGACCCAGCTTTGTCAGCGCCGCCATCTCGTTACGCAGCGTTGCGCTGGACACTGCCATGTCAAAGTAGTTTGCCAGCACGCTGCTGCCCACCGGCTCGCCCTCAAGGCCATACAGCGCCACGATCGCCTGCAAGACCCGTTGCTTGCGTGCATCCATCGTCATAGCGCCTGCCTCCTTTTTGTATTGCTTTTGTTTGTTTAGCACTCCTTGTTCCTGAGTGCTAAGACCATTATAATCGTTTTTGCCCTGCTGTCAAGCCCTTTGCAAAAATGTTTATAAAGATTCATAATTCTGTCATAAAGGGGGTGTGAACTCCCTCAGTCAAAGCCTGCGGCTTTGCCAGCTCCCTCTGGGAGGGAGCCTTTGGCATGGTGGTACAGTTTTCGGCTAAAGTGCAAAGCTTGCGGAAGAGAACGCTCCCCGGGGGGAGCTGTCGCGCAGCGACTGAGGGGCTTTAAATCGGCGGAGCCGGAAAAAACGGTTAAAAGATCTTCACGCCGAACAGGCGTGAATCTTCAGTTTTTTCCGGTGTAGCCCTCCTCTTTGGGGTTAAAAGGGGCGAGCAGCCCCTTTTTCGTGGCTCCAGCGCGTCGAAATCGCTGGCACTTTTCTGGTTCTCTTTTGGTGTCAAAAGAGAACATCCCCGGGCAGCAGTGTTTTAGTTTTCCCCCCTTTTTCAGCCATTCGCGCAGTTTTAACCCCCATTCGCGCAGAATTTCTTTTGTTTTTGCCTAGTTTATGGTATATTTATGGTAACGACACCCCGTATAAAACCCACACGAAAGGAGCGAAACTTTATGAAAGCCAAACGCATTGTAAGCATCCTGCTGACCGGCAGTATGCTGCTGTCCCTGCTGCCGGTGTCTGCACTGGCAGCCGCCCCGGTGTTCGATGCACCCGCCCAGACCACGGCCAAAAAGGCTGCACCCCTTGTACAGGAGGCCGACGTCTCCCGCAGCACCGAGGAGGAAGCCGCCACCCGCAGCAGCCGTGATCTGGACGCAGAGAACAACACCGCCGAAAGCATTACCATCGATCTGGACGCCAAAGGCAATCCCACAAGCCAAGGTGACGTTGCCCATTGGTACTACAACGCAACCGCCTTGTTCTTGAACTCCGGCACCTTCACCCTGCAGCCCTCCTCGGAGCCCGGGGCAGCAAGCGCATTGCAGCCGGGTCTCTTTATTAAGAGATCTGCCGAATTTAAGGGCGGCACCGCCGGCAATTGGACCACCAACCGGGGCACCATCTCCGGCGGCACCTTCCAAGGAGAAGCGTCCAACCGGGGCACCATCTCCGGCGGGACCTTTGAAAAGAAAGTGCTGCTCATGAATGGTGACGCTTCCATCACCATCAGCGACGGCCTGTTTGACGGCGTGGTTGTCAACAAAGGACGTTACGGCTCGCTTTCCATCACCGGCGGCCTGTTTACCAAAGATGTGGATGTATACACCATCAGCACGGGCAATCTTTCTATCACCGGCGGTTATTTTGTGGCAAAGCCTATCATGCCGCAAGGCAGCAACACCGGCTTTGCCACTGTGCGCGATCAGAATGGCAGAACCTTCCAAGTGCCTGTAAATGAAGACTTTTCTGAAAACGGCTACGGAACCCTTTATGTGCCTCACGGTACATCTGAGCAGGCAAACCCCATTACCGTAAAGACCGATACCGTATTGACCGACTGCCTTGCAGACGGCGAATCCATTATGGATAGCGTACAACAAAACGCGGACGGCAGTTACACCATCGAGGTATCCCAGCCGAAGTCCATCGTGCTGGTGACCGCGGAGCCTACACCGCCTACACTGGATGACTCCGAGATCGACTCGGCGTTCTCCTCCGGTGCAGCCGCACTTGGCATCGTGCTGGGCGCTGCGGGTCTGGGTTACCTTACCTATGCCTACGGTTCTTCCCTGTATCTGCACTATGCGCTGCCGGGCGGCTTTATCCCCTCCACCCGTCAGGAGCTGGCAACCGTCCTGTGGACGACTGCCGGCAAGCCCGACCCCGTAAGCACCGCCCTGTACACCGATATCCCCGCTGACGACATCGAGCAGCAGAAGGCTGCCCGCTGGTGCGTAGAGCAGGGTCTGATGTCCGACTACGGTGCAACCTTTGGCCCGGACACCAAGGTGACCAATGCACGCATCATCCGCGCATGGAACAGCCTGAAAAAAGTGCCCGTGACCATTAACTAATCATTTTCTCATTCATCCTTTCATGTACACCGCCGCCCGGCTTGCTTTCACAGGCCGGGCGGCGGTGTTTTTGCGGGTGAAACTCCCTCATAAAAATGCGTTTAATCGTCCCGCCTTACTCCTCCATCTGCTTTGCCAGAAAGGCCGCCGCCACTGCCACGGCCTTGCACTGGGCGTCCTCCGGGCAGGCGGCGCGGTCCTCGGTCAACAGACCCACCGCGCCGGTCACGTCCCCGCCCGCCAGTACCGGTGCGGCGCATAGCAGCACCCGGGGTGCGCCCTCGCAGGGCAGCAGGGTCTTTTCCGGTGCGCCGGGGCTCTGGTAGGGCTTGCGGGCTTCCATCAGCTTTTCCAGCGGCTGGCTGATGCTGCGGTCGGTCAGCTCCCGCCGCCCGCTGCCGCTGACCGCCAGAATGCGGTCCCTGTCGCACACAAAGGCGGTCAGTGCAAACTGGCGGCTGAGCACCTCTGCCAGCTGGGCGGCAAGGGTGTTCACCTCGCCCATGGGCGAGTACTTTTTAAAGATCACTTCCCCGTCGCCGGTGGTAAAGATCTCCAGCGGGTCGCCCCGCCGGATGCGCTGGGTGCGGCGGATCTCCTTGGGGATCACCACCCTGCCAAGCTCGTCGATGCGGCGCACGATACCGGTTGCTTTCATTATTTTGCCCTCCTTGCGGTTTCCTTTGTATGTAGTATCTGTCAGCGGCGGCAAATTATACCGGCAGCGCATTTTTTGCTTTGCCCGCCGCATTGCGTTCCGGGCGGGGTTCTGCTACAATAAATAGGAATAAACCCAAAGAAAGCAGGTGTCCGCATGGCACACATCCTTATTCTGGGCGGCGGTGCCGCCGGACTGGCCGCTGCGCTGGCGGCTGCACAGGCCGCGCCCGCTGTCCGCGTCACGGTGCTGGAGCGCAACCCCAAGGTGGGCAAAAAGCTGCTGGCTACCGGCAACGGCCGCTGCAATCTGGACAACACCGCCATTGCGCCGGAAAAATACTTCACCGCCGACCCCGCCGCGCTGCGGCCCCTGCTGGCGGCGGTGGATGCCGCCGCGCCGCTGGCGTGGTTTGAGCAGCTGGGGCTGTACACCCGCACCGATGAGGCCGGGCGGGTGTACCCCTATTCCAATCAGGCGGCAGACGTGCTGGCGCTGCTGGAGCTGCATTTGCAGCGGCACACCGTACAGCTGCGCACCGGCTGCACGGTAAGCACCCTGCGCCAAAGCAAAGGCGGCTACGCCGTGCAGTTTACCACCGCCGAGGGCGGCACCGAAAGCCTGCGGGCAGATGCCGTTATCTGCGCCATGGGCGGCGCCGCCGGGCCGCAGTTCGGCACGGACGGCTTCGGCACCCGCTTTGCCGCCGACTGCGGCGGGCAGATGCGCCCGCTTTACCCCTGCCTGACCGCCCTGCAATGTGTAAGGCCGAACAAGAGCCTTGCGGGCATCCGCGCTAAGGCCGCCGCCCGCCTGCTGGACGGTGACCGGGTGCTGGCAGAAGAGATTGGCGAGGTGCAGTTTACCGACTACGGGCTTTCCGGCATCTGCATCATGCAGCTGTCCGGCCTGCTTGCCCCCGGGCGCAGGCTGAGAGACCCTGTCGTGGAACTTGACCTGTTCCCGGAGCTGAGCGAGATAGACCTGACCCGTCTGCTTGCCCGGCACGCTATCCAAACCGCATCCGACACCCTTGCCGGGTTCTGGACAGGGCTGTTGAACGTCAAACTGGGCTACGCCCTCTGGGAAGCTGCCAATATGCCCAACAACCGCTCGGTCAAGCAGATGCAGCCCCTTGCCCACACCGCCAAGCACTGGCGGTTCGAGGGGCTTACCCCCTGCGGCTGGCGGCAGGCGCAGACCACCGGCGGCGGGCTTGCCCTGACCGAGGTGGAACCGACCTTCCAGTTCAAGGGCTGTCCGGGGCTGTACTTTGTGGGGGAAACGCTGGACTGCGCCGGAAGCTGCGGCGGCTTCAACCTGCACTGGGCGTTCGGCAGCGGCCTTGCCGCCGGGCGGGACGCCGCAAAGCACCTTTGCAGCCGAAAACGGTAACAGAAAAGGGACGAGGGAAAGCCCGCGGGCTTTCCCTCGTCCCTTTATTATCTAAATCAGGCAGCCTTGTTCTCGCCCTTGGAAAGCAGCTTTGCACGCTCCAGTGCGGGACGCAGTGCCAGATACAGCACCACGGCGCAGGCAGTGGAAGCCACACTGTTCACAAAGGTGACGCCGCCGGCGATCTTGGTCAGCGCCTGTGCCACGGTGTACTCCTGTCCAAAGATGTACACGTTGCGGAAGTAGCCAAGGAAGGGGTCGGTGAACACGTTCAGCAGCAGACCGGAACCCGCAGAGACGATCACCTTGACCAGATACCCGGCGCTGTGACGATCCTGATCCCGCAGCTTGAACACCTTATGTGCCACGGCACCGCAGGTGATGCCGATGATGAACTTGAGCACGAAGGTGGTAATAGCGTAGCCCGGGTCACCGGCAAGGATATCCGCCAGCGCCAGACCGATGGCACCCGCCAGACCGCCGGATACACCGTCCAGCAGCAGCGCCGTCAGGGCGGTAAAGGTGTTGCCCAGATGGAACGAGGAGCCGCCGTAGAAGGGGATGCGGAAGAACAGGTAGGCCACCAGACTCAGCGCAGCCATCACGCCGGTAAGCGCCAGCTCGTGCACCGTAAAGCGGCGCTTGTACAGCACACTGAAAAACAGGATCAGGATAACGACGACTGCCAGCAGCAGCCACATTGCAGTAGTAGACATGATACTTTCCCTCCAATCGCGCCGATAACCCCACAAAACCACTTGACATTTGGGTGTTCGGCGGGTATGCTCCTATTATACGCAGAACTGACCCCATGAAAATACCCAGAACAAAGTTTTTTTATGGGGTCAGTTTGACGCAATGCCCAGACAGGAGGGACATTCTATGGTACATCTGACCACGGCACTGGACCCGGCTTCGGCGGTGCCGCTGTACGAGCAGCTTTACCGCAGCCTTGCCGCCGAGATGCGGGCGGGCACCCTGACGGCGGGCACCCGGATGCCCGGCAAGCGGCGGCTGGCGGCAGAGCTGTCGGTCTCGGTGAACACGGTGGACACCGCCTACCAGATGCTGGCAGCCGAAGGCTACCTGACCGCCCGGGAGCGCAGCGGCTTCACGGTGCAGGAGTATCTTGCCCTGCCGCAGGGGGTGCAGCCGCCCGCCGCGCCCTCTGTGCCGGCGGCAGCGCCCCCCGCCGATGCTGCCCCGCCGGTACAGTTTGATTTATCCACCCGGGGCGTGGACCCGGGGCTGTTCCCCTTCCGCACATGGGCGCGGCTGCAAAAGGAACTGCTGTACTCCGCGCCGGAGCTGCTCACCCCCGGGGATGCCCGGGGCGATGCTGCTCTGCGGCAGGCGCTGGCAGGGTATCTGGCCGAGTACCGGGGCGTGCAGTGCGACCCGGAACAGCTGGTGGTGGGCGCAGGGCTGGAATATCTGCTGGGGCTGCTGGCCCCGCTTCTGCCCGGCCCCGCTGCCGTGGAGACTCCCGGCTACCCCCGCGCCCGGCAGGTGCTGGAAAACAACGGCGTATCCTGCCGCTGCCTGCCGGTGGACGCGGACGGCCTGTCGCTGACGGCTCTTTCTGCCAGCGATGCGGCGGTGTGCTACGTCACCCCCAGCCACCAGTTCCCCACCGGGGTCACCATGCCCGCCGGACGCCGGGCGGAGCTGCTGCACTGGGCGGCCCGCGCCCCGGGACGGCGGTACATCATTGAGGACGACTACGACTCCGAGTTCCGTTTTGACACCCGCCCGCTGCCCAGCTTGCAGGGCATGGCGGGCGCAGACGGCCCGGTGGTGTATCTGTCCACCTGCTCCCGCAGCCTTGCCCCGGGCATCCGCATTGCCTACATGGTGCTGCCCCGGCAGCTGCTGGGCGCGTGGCAGGCCAAGTACCGGCTGTACTCCGGCACGGTAGGGCGGTTTGAGCAGCAGACCTTGGCGCGCTTTATCACCGGGGGGTATTTCACCCGGCACTTAGCGCGGGAGCGCACCGCCTACAAAGCCCGGCGGGATGCACTGGTGGCGGCGCTGCGCACCTCCTTTGCACCGGAGGAGCTGACCCTTGCGGGGCTGCACACCGGCCTGCACCTGCTGGCACAGCTGAAAGACCCGCCGCCGGACGCCGCCCTGCGGGCTGCTGCCCGGCAGTACGGGGTGCGCTGTTCCCTACTGAGCGACTACGACCTGACCGGCACGGCGCATTCTGCCGCCGGGACGCTGGTGCTGGGTTACGGCTCGCTGCCGGATGCGGACTGCGCCGCCGCCGGGGAGAGGTTGAAAAAGCTCTGCACCGCCGCCCGGGAGGCATCAGACACCGTATAGTGCCCGCCTGCCCAGTCCCCGGGCAGGGCGTCAGCGGTGATATCCACCGGCTCGGCGCTGGTGGCTAAAAATTCCAGCGTGCGTTCCAGTGTAGCAAGGTCTACGGCGGTCAGGCTGGTCAGCAGACTGCTGCTCACCTCTCGCAGACCCTGCGGCAGGGTGGTGGGCAGCAGCTCCAGTGCCTGCCGGAAAAACGCATCCCATACCGCCGCCCGGGCGGCGGCGCTGCGCCGGGGCGAAAGAGCAGTGTCGGCATCCAGCGCCGCTAAAAAGCTGTGGGCATCGGCGGCAGAAATGCCCTGCACCCCGGTGCCTTTGCCGTACCGCGCCAGCTGCTCCGGGGTGAGCGCCCCGGTAAAACCCACCCGCACTGCGCCATACCGCGCCGCAAGCTTTGTCAGCACCGCCGGGGCGATGGCAAGATAATCGGTATCCTCCGGCAGGGCGAACACCTCGCCCAGCGCCTCCCGGCAGCGGGCGGGGCCTGCGGCGGCGTAACAGTCCGCAAGGGGGACGTTCTTGCCCCCGAAGGGCACTTCCAGCGCGGCGGGCACCGCCAGCAGATGGATGCAGTTCTGTCCGGCGTTCAGGTAAGCCAGCACAAAGCCCGGAGTCTCGTCTGCCACGCACAGCAGCACGGTGCACCGGTCGGCGGCTTTGGGCAGACGGATGGGCACCCCGCTTTGGCTTTTTGCAGCCTGCCGCAGACTGCTGCGCAGCTGGGCGCGGCTGAGCAGCACCGTGCCGCCCACCAGCGGCAGCAGCACCAGCAGGGCGGCGCACAGCGCCGCCCAGAAGGGACGCCAGCCGCTGCGTTTTGCGTGTTTCATGGCTCTGCCTCCTTTTTGTGCATAAAGCATAGCCCACCGGGCGACCCTTTATGCAGAAAGGCAGGGATGCTGTATGGATAAAACAAAAAACCCCAACAAAAAAGACCGCGAGGAACAGGAGGACTTCTGGCTGACGCTGGAACCCCTTCCCGTCCCCGAAAAGCCCTCCGCACCGCATGAGGATTAAGGCTGCTGCATAGGATACGGTAAAAAGGGGGGATGGGATGCCAGAGCGGTTCATGCGGGGAATCGAGGCTTTGAACGGCATCGTGTGGGGGCCGATGGGGCTGGGGCTGCTCTTCGGCACCGGGCTGCTGCTGACGGTGCGCACCGGGGGCTTCCAGCTGCGGCGGTGGGGCTACTGGATGCGGCACACCCTCGGTGCTATCCTGACCGACCGGAGCGTCACCGCCCATACCGCCCGTGAGGAACAGGCCATCAGCCAGTTCCAAAGCCTGTGCACCGCGCTGGCGTCCACCATCGGCACCGGCAACCTTGTGGGGGTGGCCACCGCCATCCTTTCCGGCGGGGCGGGGGCGGTGTTCTGGATGTGGGTCATGGCGCTGCTGGGCATGATGACCAGCTACGCCGAGAACGTGCTGGGCATCTACTACCGCCGCAAAGACCCGGCGGGCGGCTGGCGCGGCGGGCCAATGTACTACCTGCGGGACGGCCTTGGCGGCAAGCCGGGGCGGGGGCTGGCGGTGCTGTTTGCCGCGTTCTGTGCGCTGGCAAGCTTTGGCATCGGCAACCTGAGCCAGCTCAATTCCATCGCGGGCAATCTGCAGGCGGCCTTCGGCGTGCCGGAGGCCGTCACCGGCGCAGTGCTGGCGGCAGTGTCGGCGGTGATCTTGCTGGGCGGGCTGAAGCGTGTGGCTGCGGTGGCGGAACGGCTTGTCCCCGCCATGGCGCTGCTGTACATCGTGGGTGCGCTCACCGTGGTGGGGGTGCATATCACAGCTGTCCCGGCGGCGCTTGCCGCCATCGTAAAGGGCGCGTTCGGGCTGCGCGCCGCCGGTGGGGGCATCGTAGGCTATGGGCTGTCCCGGGCGGTCACTTGGGGCTTCAAGCGGGGTGCTTTTTCCAACGAAGCGGGGCTTGGCTCCTCGGTGATGGTGCACGCGGCTTCCAACGTAAAAGAGCCGGTGCAGCAAGGGATGTGGGGCATTTTTGAGGTGTTTGCGGACACCATGGTGGTGTGCACCCTGACGGCGCTGGTGGTGCTGACCTCCGGCTTTGTGGATCTGGACACCGGGCGCATTGCCGCCGGGGCGGCGGGCAGTGCACTGGTGGGGCAGGCCTTTGATGCCGTGTTCGGCACGCTGGGGTCAAAGCTCATCGCAGTGTGCATCCTGCTGTTCGCCTACTCCACCACTCTTGGCTGGAGCTGCTACGGCTGCAAGGCCGTGGAGTATCTCTTCGGCGCAGGGGCAGGGGCGGGCTACCGGGTGCTGTTCGTGGCGCTGATGCCGGTAGGCGCGGTGATGCGGCTGGACCTTGCGTGGACGCTTTCCGACACCTTCAATGGCCTGATGATGCTGCCGAACCTCATCGGCGTAATTGCGCTGTCCGGTACGGTGGTGAAGATCACCCAAAACTACCTCGCCCGCAAGCTGCACGGCAGCCCCGCGCCGCCGCTGTTGTCGGCGGGCGAAACGATTTAAAATGCGCTCCGCGTTGCTCTGCGCATCATCAGCGGAAAAAAGATTTTTAATTTGTGGGTTCTGAAAAGCCTGCGGGCTTTTCAGAACCCCTTTTTCACAAGTGGTGTCGTAACCGGGAGCAGTCGCGCAGCGATGACGGAGAGGGCGAGGACGCTTTCGGGGGAGACGCCCCCTTGTCCCGGGGCGGAGTTTGTGCTATGCTAAGGGATACAAGCGATTTTTTGCGCTGAGAGGAGGAGCCCCATGGCCGCCGTAAAAACACGGAATACTGCTACCCTTATGACCGAGGGCAGCATTGTAAAAAGCCTGCTGCTGTTTGCCCTGCCGCTGATCTTCGGCAACCTGCTGCAGCAGATGTACAACACCGCCGACAGCATCATCGTGGGCAATTTTGTGGGCAGCAACGCCCTTGCCGCCGTGGGCTCCAGCGGGTCGCCCATCTACCTGCTCATCGGCTTCAGTCAGGGGCTTGCCGTGGGCGCGGGCGTGGTGGTGTCGCAGTATCTGGGCGCGGGCGACCACAAGGAGACCCGCGAGGCGGTGCACACCTCCCTTGCCATTGCGGTGGTCATGGGGCTTTTGCTGACGGTGGGCGGCGTTGCCTGCGGGCGCGCTTTGCTGGTGGCCATGAACACCCCCGCCGAGGTGCTGGCCGACGCTGTGACCTATATCCGCATCTACTTTGGCGGGGTGCTGTTCAGCGTGGTGTATAACATGACCGCCGGCATCCTGAACGCCGCCGGCAACTCCCGCCGCTCGCTGGTGTATCTGGCATGGGCATCGGTGACCAACATCGTGCTGGACTTTGTGTTCATCGTGGGGCTGCGGATGGGGGTAGCAGGCGCTGCCATCGCTACCGACTTAAGCCAGCTGGTGTCCTGCGTGCTGAGCCTGCGCTTTTTGATGAAAAGCGAGGACGCCTGCCGGGTGGAGCTTTCCGCCATCCGGCTGCACCGCAAAATGGCAGGCCGCATCATCCGGGTGGGCCTGCCCACCGGCATCCAGAACATGGTCATCTCCTTTTCCAACGTGCTGGTGCAGGCCAGCGTGAACAGCTACGGCGCCGCCGCCATGGCGGGCTTTGCAGCCTACATGAAGATCGATGGCTTCAACATCCTGCCGGTGAGCAGCATCAGCATGGCAGCTACCACCTTTGTGGGGCAGAACTACGGCGCGGGGCGTCTGGACCGGGTAAAGCGCTCGGTGTGGGTCACCCTTGCTATTGGGGTCATCTACACCCTTTGCACCGGCGCGGCGCTATTGGCCGGACAGGACGCCATTCTGCACCTGTTCACCGCCGACGAGGCCGTAGTCACCTACGGCAAGCTGGCCATGCGGTGGTTCTGTCCGTTCTACTTCCTGCTCAGCATCCTGCACGGCCTTGCCGGTGCCGTGCGCGGCACGGGTGCCAGCATCCCACCCATGGTGGTGCTGCTGGTCTCGCTGTGCCTGTTCCGTGTGGTGTGGATCCAGTTTTTGCTCCCCTTCTTCTCCGGCATCGAGGGCGTGTTCATCCTCTACCCCGTCAGCTGGGGTCTGGGCGCATTGCTCATGATCCTGTATGCGTGGAAGGGCAAATGGATGGAGTATCATACATAACATTTTTACAAACAACGACCCGCCGCACTGAAAGAGATGCGGCGGGTCGTTGTTTTTCAGGTACTCCTGTCGGGGCAGCTTACCATGCAAAGCCCACGGAGTCCATGTCGATCTTCTTTTCCATCAGCCCCAGACGGCTCTCGATGAAGTTGACAGCCATATCCGGCCACTGGGCGATCTGGGTGTAGTAGTCCACATAGCCCTTGGTGCCAGTGCCCAGACCCACACCGTGGGGCGCATCAGGTGCCAGATAGAAGCTGAAGTCCGTGAAGATATTTGCGCACTCCGGCAGAGAGGGCAGCATCATCGCACTCAGGCCATCTTTCTGACCCACAACACCAAAGACCGGAGGCAGGTTGGGGTTCTTCGTGAAGTTCAGACCAGTGACGAACAGTCCGTAGATGGGAATCGCCACATTCAGGTCAGCGCTCTCATGGTCCACAGCATCGCAGACGTAGCTGGGGTAGACCTTATCCGGGGTATTCGTAGTGCCGAACTGGTCGGCCACCACCTGCATCACATTCATGCCGCCGGCAGAGAAGCCCACAGCGATCATGATATCGGTCTTGCCGATGTGTTTTTCAGAGGCGTTGTGGCGGATGTAGCGGATAGCACGGGCCAGATCCAGCTGCTGATCCACAGCGGCATAAGGGTTGACGCGGCGCTGCAGCACAAAGGCGTTGTAGCCGTTCTTGTTGAAGAACTCGGCCACCGGGTAGCCTTCCACCACGTTGTTGCGGTGGGTGCTGCCGCCGCCTGCAATAATGATCACGTTGCCCTTCACCTTGCCCTGATCTCGCAGCAGGTACGGGTTCAGGAAGGGACGGAAGCCCTCGTTATCGTAGCAATTTTCCCAGTTGGTGGGCAGCGGAGATTCCACGGCCATCTGATCTCCCCAAATTTCCCAAACGGTGCTCTTGGGGTCCTTGATCTGGCGCAGCGCCTTGCGGGCATTGGTCAGAGCAACACACATATCGTAGTGGGAGGCGTTGATACCGGGCACAGGTGCACCGTCCACCTTCTCGTACTGAGCACGGGACAGCTTGTGGAACAGCACATAGAACTTGTCAAAATCGCCCCGGAAAGCAGCCGGATAAAAGGCCACCTCGCGGGAGAGACGGAGTTCCTCTGCCACCATGGCCTGCACCTCAGCATCGGTGTGCACGCCAGCGTTTTCAGCAAAGGATGCGGGCGCCATGCCAGCCACTGCGCCCATGGTCACAGCAGAAGCGGCAGAAAGCTTCATAAAGTCTCTTCTGTTCATCATCATTTCTCCTTTTAAATGCAGACGGCTCATTTGTGCAGAGCAAAGCCGCCCAAAGCTGTGCAGCAAACGCCCTGCTGCCGGGCCCGATAGACATTCCAGTTGTATTATGCCATCGAAATCTGCACAAATCGTACCACAATATAACGAACTTGTAAATAGATTTTGTTGTTTTTGTGTGAAATTGATATATTAGTATGTCAGTTCTTGTGAAAATCAACAAGCATGAGAATGGGTACAAAAAAGGACTGCCATGCACTCTGCACGGCAGTCCTTTTTATCTTATTACAGCTTTTCAAACACCAGAAAGCGGAAGGCGATGGTTGTGGTGAGCTGCGGCAGAGCCGCAAGGCGGGCGGCACCGTCGCGGGGCGTTTTCCAGTAGTAGGGGGTCATGGCAAACAGGGCTTCCAGCTGGGCGGCGGGCACGGTGATGGTTCCCTGCACCTCACGCTCATCAATGGCGCGGAAGCCCGGGTACTCCACCTGCTGCACCGGGTTTTTGTAGGGCTTTTCGTAGAGCACGGCCTTCATCTGGTACAGATGCTCTGCCCCCGGCACAACGTAGATCATGTGCCCGCCCGGGCGCAGCACCCGGCTGAACTCCTCCTGTGCAAAGGGCGAAAAGCAGTTCAGCAGCACGTCTGCCCAGCCGGTGCGCACCGGCTGGCTGAAGCTGGACGCCACCGCATACTGCGCGGCGGGCAGCGCCTTTGCCGCCAACCGCACCGCGGGCTTTGCGATATCGAACCCGGCCAGCTGCAACGGCTTTTCTGCCGCCGCGAACTGCTGCGCGATGCAGCGGTCGTACCAGCCCTCGCCGCAGCCTGCGTCCAGCAGATGCAGCGGGGCGTCCTTCGCGGCGGGCACGCCGTGGGTAAGGCACAACTCCCCCAGCGCCTGCCCGAAAATGCCGTAATATCCGGCGTTCAGGAAGGCGCGGCGGGCAGCTACCATCTCCTTGCTGTCCCCGGGGGCTTTGGTTCGCATACTCTGCACCGGCAAAAGATGCCAGTAGCCCTCCCGGGCGCGGTCAAAACAGTGGCCTTTTTCACATTTCAGGTCATTCTCCCCTTGCAGCGCGCCGCCGCACAGGGGGCACTGCCACGGGGCAAAGGCTTCGTTCCGGCTCATACTTCTTCGCTGTGATCCTCAATGGGTGCAGTGGCACCGCCGTGGGCGTCCATATACTCCTCAAAGCTGGTGTACTTCTGCTGGGGCGGGCGGCGGCTGATGAGCACCAGCCCCGGGTCCTCGTCCCGGGCGGCAGCATTGCGGCCGCGGCGGGCAGGCTCGGCCTTGGGAGCGCGGGGTGCGCTGCCGGTGCGGCTCTGATTCCCGGCATTGCCGCGCTCGTTGCGGGCAGGGCGGGCGTTATTATTCTGGGCAGCGGGGCGGGCATTGCGCTGTTCACCCCGGTCGCTGCGTTCGTTGCGGCGGCTGCCGCTGCGGTTTGCGTTCTGGTTATTCTGGGGCTCCTGTGCGCTGCGGATGGCAGGTGCTGCCGGAGCAACAGGAGTCTTGCGTGCCGGGCGCAGCGGAGTAGCCTCCGGGGCGCTGACAAAATGGGGGTCAAATTTGGGCTGGACGTTGCTGCCTCGGGCGGGGGCGGCATTCTCGCGGCGGGCGCGGGGCGCTGCCGCTTCCTTGGGGGCGTTTGCGCCCCGGTTGTTGGCGCGGCGGTCGTTGCGGGCTCCGCGCTTTGTGTTGCTGTCTTGCATCAGTGTTTCCTCTTTTTTCGGTTTTGCAGGCACCGCGTTCTTTGCAGCCTTCGGCTCCTGCTTCGGCGCGGGCGCAGCTGTCTTTGCAGCTTTTGCGGGCGCAGTTTCGGCCTGTTTTTTCGGCGCTTCGGCCAAGTTTTCCGCTTCGGGGCGGGGCTTTTTGCCACGCACGGGCAGCACCGGGCGCACCGGGGCGGGCACGCCGTCCCACGGGTGGCCGGATACCACCGGGATCTTGCGGCGGTTCAGCTTTTCAATGCCTGCCAGATACTCCTGCTCCTCCGGGGCGCAGAAGCTGACGGCGGTGCCGTCCGCACCGGCGCGGGCAGTGCGCCCGATGCGGTGCACATAGGTCTCCGGCACTTCGGGCAGGTCGTAGTTGAACACATGGGAAAGCTCGCTGATATCAATGCCGCGTGCGGCGATATCGGTGGCCACCAGCACCCGGGTCTTGCCGGACTTGAAATCCTCCAGCGCGGTGACGCGGGCAGTCTGGCTCTTGTTGCCGTGGATGGCGGCGGCGGGGATGCCCTGCTTTGTCAGATCCTTTGCGATCTTATCCGCGCCGTGCTTGGTGCGGCTGAACACCAGCGCATTGACCACCGGCGGCTGCAGATTTTTGATGAGCCACGGCAGCAAAAGCTTTTTGTTGCCCTTTTCCACATAGTACAGGCTCTGCTGGATGCGGTCCACGGTGCTGGACACCGGGTCTACCTTGACAAAGGCGGGGTCGCGCAGGATGCCGGCAGCCAGCTGCTCGATCTCGGCGGGCATGGTGGCACTGAACATCAGGTTCTGGCGCTGGGCGGGCAGCTTTGCAATGACCTTTTTCACGTCATGGACAAAGCCCATGTCCAGCATCCGGTCGGCCTCGTCCAGCACAAAAATTTCCAAAGCGGACAGGTCGATAAAGCCCTGCCCGATCAGGTCGTTCAGCCGTCCCGGGCAGGCGATAAGGATGTCCACGCCCTTTTTCAGCGCTTCCACCTGCGGTGCCTGTCCCACACCGCCAAAGATGACGGTGCTGCGCAATTTCAGGTACTTGCCGTAGGCTTCAAAGCTTTCGCCGATCTGCAAAGCCAGCTCCCGGGTGGGGGTCAAAATCAGCGCACGGACAGCGCCCTTGCGGCGGGGCGCATTGGCGGTGAGCCGGTCCAGCATGGGCAGCGCAAAAGCCGCCGTCTTGCCGGTGCCGGTCTGGGCGCAGCCCATCAGATCCCGGCCTGCCAGCACCGGCGGGATGGCCGCTGCCTGAATGGGCGAGGGGGTCTCGTAGCCCGCTTCCTGCACAGCGCGCAGCAGCGGGGCGGACAGATTCAGTTCTTTAAATGTCATGGTTCTCCTATTATTCTGTGATCTTCCGGCACTCGATGTAGTAGCGCTTTTCCTCCGCATGTCCCATGCTGAAGGTCTTGCGGGGCAGCACGCCGCCCATCACGACGCCGCGGAACAGGTCGCTCTTGGCGAAGGGCGGCATCAAAAACGCCACGGCGCCCTGCTTGCACAAAGCGCGCACAGCCGGCTCGTCATGCACATAGTCCACCTTTGCTTCCGGGTGGCGCTCGATATAATCCGAAATAAAATCGTCGATGGTGCCCACGGTCAGCGGCTCGGTGGGGTCCTCAAAGCTGAGCACATTGGCCATGTGGGGGCCCGCCAGCGTAAAAGGCTGCTTTTTGCTGCCGCCAAAGCAGCAGCCTGCCATGTTGGAATCGCTCCATGTAATGAGGCTCAGCAGTACGGTGGCGCAGTCCACGTTGAACAATACCCGGTGGATGGGCTCAATCTCAATAGCCGGGGAGTGCACGTTGCACACCTCTGCCAAGCACCAGCGGGCGGGGTGGTTTTCTGCCTGCTCCGGGGTCAGAGTCTTTTTCAGCTCCTCCCAGCAGGCCTTTGCGGTAGCCAGCGAGTGGTTGCCATCGCCCACGGCCAGCGTCAGCGGGTCGCGGCGGGTGGCATCGGGGTATTTCTTGTCAAATTCTTCCTGACTGCCCAGCACGGTCAGCGCATTTTCGATCTGTGCGATGAGGGCGGAGCCCTCCACCGCCCAGCCTGCCACATGGCCGCCGCCCAGCATCAGCTCGCCCTCGTATACCTTGGGCAGGCTGTCCTTGTGGGCGGCAATGGGCTCGATGAGGGTGCAGTCCGGGTCGTCCGCCAGCATCATGATATGGGGCGTTTCCAGCGCAGCGCCGGTACGCACCTTCATGCGGGGCGGGATGCGGCTTTCCACGGTGCACTCGCTGGGGCGCACGGTGCATTTTTCGCCCCGGCGGTAGCTGTATGCCTCCAGGTCCACACGTCCTACAAGACCCTGCCGCACCCGGCCGCTCTGCTCGGTGCGCTCCACATAAATAAAGCCATCCACCGCCCGGGTGAGCACGTTCTGGGCGTAGTCTTGCATGGTGGCGTGGATCTTTTCCACCCGCGCATCGGCGTCTCCGTCCTCCAGATACACCTCCGGCAGGATCAGGTTCAGGGTGCTGGGCGCACCCGCAGCGGTCTCTTCTGCCCGCTGCCAGTAGCTGCGGTCACTGGTAAACTGGTCACAGGCAATGCAGCCCCACTGCTCCAGCGGCACCTGCTCCGAAGGCAGCAGGATGTGTGCGGGTGCAAAACAGGTAGTCGGTTTCATAGTCGTTTCCTCCCCTCTTTAAAAGCCGCTTCTCAGCGGAACGCTGCGGTATCGTGCACCACAACGTGCTTCACACCGGCGTCGGCAGCGGCCTGCTCCAGCGCAGCGCGGCTGTCCGCGTCCAGCGCGGTGCTGCTGGTGACCAGCAGATTTTCCATGCCAAGGGACGTACCGGTGGTGCCAAGGGCATCGGTGGCAGCGGTGCACAGTGCGTCAGGGTAGCTGACCCACAGGGTCACGCTGCCTGCAAAGCGGGTCTGCCATGCGGCGATATCCGCCGTCAGCTGGGCGGCGCGTCCTTCCCGGCTCTTGCCGCCGGAGGCACCGAAGTCCTGCTTGCGGGTGATGATATTGGGGAACTGCACCCCGGTAAGCACCACCTGCTCGTAGCCCATGCCCTGCACCTCCTCAATGAGGTCGCCGACATACTGCACCGCGCTTGCGGCAAAGGGGTTCATCCATGCCTTGCCGCCCTTGGCTGCGCTGACGTTGTCCAGCCAGAGGCTGTTGCCATCGTAGTGCACGCCCATGCTGCGGTCGGTGTACACCGACACCGGGTCGGTAAAGGCGGCAAGCTGTGCCGCCGGGATGATGCCCTCCTCCCGCAGGATGGCGGCGATATTGGCCGCATCCACCGGGTTTTCGGTGATGCTCTGGGCAGCAGCTGCCACGCCGGAAGCATAATACACCGTGCCAGCGGCGTCCTTCAGAGTGACAAGGGCGTAGTCTGCGCCCTGCTGCTTCAGCTGCCGGGCGGCGGCGCGGATGGCGGCTTCATCGGTCAGGGTGGTCACGTCCAGCTCTGCCCAGCTGCCGCCGGTAATGGCCTTGCCGTCCAGCGGCTTTTCCTCCTCCGGCTCCAGCTCAGACGCTGCCTGCGAAGCAGCAGCGCTGCTTGCCGCCGCAGAGGAGGCGGCTGCCTCGGCGCGGGAAGCGCTTTCGGCCTCCAGATCCCGATCCTTGACCACGGTATACCAGGTGTGGGTGGCCCAATCCAGCACATGGGGTGCGGCAAACCATGCGGCTGCCAGCACTGCCGCCACCAGCACCACGATGCCGATGCCGCGCTTTACGCGCGTTTCCCTGCTGTAAAAGCTGCGGTTATAATGCTTGACCTTCTGACGTTTATTCTTAGCCATGGTATCCTTTCCTCCCTGTCTGCATTACAGGATGACGGAATGTCCGGTAAAGCCATAGATCGCCAGCGCCAGCACGCCGATATACACCAGCGTGATGGGCAGGCCGCGGAATGCCTTGGGGATAGCTTTGCTGCGCAGGCGGTGGCGCGCCTCGGTGACCAGCAGCACCGCCAGCACATAGCCAAGGCCGCTGCCAAGGCCAAAGCCAAGGCTCTGGCCAAGGGTAAAGGACTGGGTGCGCTCCACCAGCACCGTGCCCAGCACGCCGCTGTTCAGCGCGGCCAGCGGCACGATGCGCAGCAGCTGGGCGCGGCGGGGCAGGCTGCGCAGCAGCCACAGCACCAGATGCTCCGCCAGACACACCACGGCAATGCTGGCAATATACACCAGCGGGCGCAGCTGGGCGCGGTTATCCAGCGGGGCAATGAACCGCCCGGCAAGAAAAGCCACCGGCGCCACCAGCACCTGCGTGATGCACAGCATCATGCCGAACAAGGCGCTGCTGGTGCGGTCGTCCCCCACCAGCTGCACCATGCGGGACACGCCCAGTGCACGGGTAAAGACAGCGTTCTGTGCAAAAATGGCCAGCAGTGCGTAGCTGAAAAACACTGCCGAGCTGCTTACAACTTCCTTCACGGTTCGCGGTTCCCCTCCTTCTGGTAGTGCACGGTCAGGGTATCCCGTGCTTCCCTTTTCAGATATTCCTTGCGCTTTGCAGCCGCAGCGCGCCAGATGGCGCACAGGATGCCCAGCACGATAAAGCCGCCCGCCGGCATCTTAGCCAGCGGCAGCAGCGCCCAGCGCCCCACCGGGGCACCGAACACGGTGCCAAGGCTGAGCCACTCGCGCACCACGCCCACCACGAGCAGCAGCAGCGCGTAGCCCACGGTGATGCGCACGCCCTTGGAAACGGCCTTGTGCACTGTCTCCTGCACGCGGCCGAAGCGGTAGGTCAGAAGCGGCTCCACCACCAGCATGGGCAGGTAGATGCCAAGGTTCAAAAGCCCGGTGCCAAACACGAAGTTCAAAATGGGATATGCCGCCAGGTACACCACAGCGGCGCTGGCTGCGTACAAAAGTGCACGGGGCAGCAGCTTTTTTTGCAGCTGCTCCGGGGTAGGCTCCTCGTCCCGCAGGGGTACAAGGCGGCTGAGCAGGCAGGCCAGCACGCGGGAGGGCACCAGCAGCAGCGTCACCGCCGCCGCCAGCATCAGGCCGTTCTGGCCGGTGGTAGCCACGACCACCAGCGGTGCCAGACCCATGCCCTGCATGACCACCGGGTTATTCAGGAACACGCGGTCGTGATGGGCAAACTTTTCGGGGTCCTTTAAAATCAGTTCCGCAGTACGCTTTTTCATTCCGCAGCCTCCTTTCGTTCGGACGGCAGACGGTGCAGCAGACGGTACAGCCGCTCCTCGGTGCGGTCAATGAGCGCGGACACGCTGTTGACGGCCAGCAGTGCAAAGCAGACGCCGGTCTCGTACACGCCGAAATAGCGGAAGCCCATGGTGGCAGCACCCACCAGGGCGCCGTACAGGATGCGTCCGAGCCGGTGATGGGCGCAGGTGTAGGGTTCGTTGAGCAGAAACACCGCACAGAACAGCACCGCACCGGTGTGCAGCTCGTCCCGGATGCCCTGCAGGCGGGGCAGCAGGCTGCTGAAGAGGGTGCTGTCCGCCAGACCCACCTGACGCGGGAAGAAGAAGGCGATGAGCCCGCAGGTGATGAGAAAACTTGCCGATGCGCCGATGTGCACGTCCTTCCGGGTCCACAGCACGAGGCCGCAGGCCAGAATGACCAGTGCCGCACCGGTGCCCATGGGGGCAGCAAACTCGCCCAGCACAACGGCGAGGGCGTTCAGGTTCAGGATGCCGCCGCTGCGCAGGGTATCCTCGATGGTGCTGCTCACTGGCACAGCGGAGGCGTTCCACAGGGGCAGCGGCGTATAGGGCTGCGGGTAGCGCACCACCTGCTCCGGCCACGATACCGCCGCCACGGCGTAGCCCACGGCAGCGGGGTTGAAGGGATAGCTGCCGTAGCCGCCAAAGACCTCCTTGCCGATCAATACGCCCGCCAGCACTGCCACCACCAGCACATAGATGTCCACGGTGGCGGGCATGAGCAGGGCGATGATCAGGCTGAAGCTCTCGTTGGAGAGATCTTTATTGGTGTACACCCGATGGCGCAGCAGCGCCACCAGACGGTCGCACAGGTTGCCGGTAAGCAGGGCGATGCCGCACAGCAGCAGCGGACGCGCCCCATAGAAATAGCAGGCCATGCACAGCAGCGGCACACACAGCCAGAAAACGTGCTTATAGTACCGGCCGGTCTTTTGCAGCTGCCGTTCCTGTTCCTGGATCAAAGTTTCATCCATATACGGGCCTCCTTACAGGCTGGCCAGTGCGCCCACAGCCGCAGCAGGGTCGGCGGCGCCGAACACGGCACTGCCTGCCACCAGCACATCGGCACCGGCTTCCACGCACAAGGGTGCGGTGGCGGCATCCACGCCGCCGTCCACCTCCAGCAGGTAGGAAAGGCCGCGTGCTTCCCGCTCTGCCTTGAGCCAGCGGAGCTTGTCCAGCGCCGAGGGCATGAACTTCTGCCCGCCGAAGCCGGGCTCCACGCTCATCA
>OGHW01000319.1_pt1 | contig 56335 bp, 57 predicted proteins | sample 1571641 | NCBI WGS metagenome assembly OGHW01 (sample SAMEA2582066, study PRJEB24529) | metagenome | biome: Human gut stool | place: China | collected 2011 | reverse complement strand
AAGCCCTCCGACAGTATAAAGCCTGCATAATCAGGGTGGTATGTGTTCACATAAAGAATATCGTCCACACGGCGCATACCACATATCTTGATTTTTGTCATTTATACGCCCTCTCTCAGTTCATGGAGAGTTGTACCGATATTGCCGCTTCTCATAAGCGTTTCACCTATAAGCACAGCGTCTGCACCAAGGCAGCGTACCTTTTTCATATCGGCATTTGTTTTTATACCGCTCTCTGAAACAAGCACTGCATGGTCGCCTACTATATTGCTGAGCCTGCCCGTGGTTTCAAGGTCAACGTCAAAAGTGTAAAGATTTCTGTTGTTTATGCCAAGCATATCAGGCTTAAAACCAAGGGTCTTTTTATACTCTTCCTCGTTGTGCACCTCTACAAGACATTCAAGCCCAAGCTCGTGTGCAATGTCAGAATATTCTTTCATCTGACCCTCGCTGAGTATAGCCGAGATAAGCAGCACTGCATCAGCACCTAAGGCTCTTGCCTCGTAGAGCTGATATTCGTCGATAACGAAGTCCTTGCGTAGTATCGGCAGATTCACAGCCGCTCTAATTGCTTTGAGATATTCCCCGGAGCCTTGAAAATAGTGCTCTTCAGTGAGACAGGAGATAGCATTCGCACCGCTTTTCTCATACTCGCAGGCGGTTTTCACAGGGTCAAAATCAGGGCAGATAAGTCCCTTTGACGGTGAGGCTTTCTTTACCTCGCTTATGACTGAAAGGGTATCACGCTTGATAGATTTTGAAAAGGAAACAGTTTGGTATTCCTTTTCGGCTGCCATAGCTTTTATATCCTGTCTTGAAACTTTTGATATATCTCTTTCAAGCTGCTCTCTTCTTTTGTCGCAGATATTGTCAAGTATCATTTTTTATCCTCTGTTAGTAAGTTCAACAAGTTCTTCAAGCTTTTTAAGAGCCTTGCCGCTGTCTATCATTTCAGCTGCAGTCTTTACGCCCTCTTCGATGCTGTCGCATTTGCCGCAGATATAGAGCGCACAACCTGAGTTGAGTAGAACGATATCTCTCTTTGCACCCTTGATAGTGCCCTCAAGTATACCTCTTGTGACAGCAGCATTGCCATTTGCGTCCTCGCCAACGATGTCAGCAAGCTTGCCTCTTTTAAGACCGAAGTCCTCAGGCTTTATCTCATACTTGATAAGCTTTCCGCCGTTTATCTCGCAGATAGTTGTAGGAGCTGATATAGAAACTTCGTCAAGTCTGTCGTTGCCGTAAACGAGCATTGCTCTCTTTATGCCAAGATTCATAAGCACCTTAGCCGTTGGTTCAAGCAGGTCAGGGTCATATGTTCCGAGTATCATGAAGTCTGCTTTTGCAGGATTTGCGAGAGGTCCGAGAATGTTGAAAACAGTTCTTACACCTATCTGCGCTCTTGTAGGTCCTACAAATCTCATTGCTGAGTGATATGACTGTGCAAACAGGAATGAAAGACCGATCTCGTCAAGGGACTTTTCAGCCTGTTCATGTGTTGACTGAATTTTAACACCAAGAGCCTCGAAAACATCAGCCGCACCGCTTTTTGAAGAAACGCTTCTGTTGCCGTGTTTTGCGACTTTCTGTCCTGCTGCCGCAATTACAAATGAAGAGGTTGTGGAAATGTTGAAGCTGTTTGAAAGATCTCCGCCTGTGCCAACTATATCAAGAGTACCCTTGACATTGACCTTTGACATTTTTTCTCTCATTACCTTTGCAAAGCCTGTTATCTCGTCAATAGTCTCACCTTTCATTCTCAGAGCTGTGAGCAGGCTGGCGATCTGAGCATTAGAAGCTCTGTCGCTCATGATGATATCCATTGCTTTATAAGCTTCGTCCTCAGTGAGTGACTTTCCGTCGCATACTATTTTGAGATACTTTTTAAGCTCAACTCTTTCGCTGTCAGGAAGAGCTGCAGACTTTGTTTTTGTGGTCTTTATGCCAGCGATATCGTTCAGGAAGTTTTCGATTATCATGTTTCCAACTTCGCCAGTGAGAACTGACTCAGGGTGGAACTGAACGCCATAGGTCGGGTGTTCTCTGTGTCTTATTGCCATTATCTGAGCTTTATCGTCAGTTGCGATAACAGACAGGCAGGTAGGAAGTGAAATGCTGTCAACAACAAGTGAGTGATATCTTGCGGCTTTTATTGTGCTTTTCAGACCGCTGAAAAGTGGGTTTGCAGTGTTAAGATTGATATCTGTCTGCTTGCCGTGAAGCTGCTGCTTTGCGTGAACTATCTTTCCACCGAATGCTTCGGCTATCGCCTGGTGTCCTAGACAAACGCCAAGTATAGGGATCCTGCCGCTGAATGTCTTTATGACCTCTTCGGAAACTCCTGCGTCCTTTGGATAACCAGGACCAGGGGAGATGATGATAGCCGCAGGTGACATTTTTTCGATCTCATCTATGGTTATCTCATCATTTCTTGCTACTGTAATGTCTTTTGTGAGTACGCCTACAGCCTGATAAAGATTGTAGGTAAAGCTGTCATAGTTGTCAATAAGTAAAATCATAGTAATCTTCCTTTACAGTACAAACTTATCAATGAAAGTTTTGTCGTTGAAGTAGTTTATGCCGATAGCATTCCTTATTTCTGAAACAGTTTCGTTTGAAACCTCTATTGCACGTTGTGTGCCTTTTTTAAGTATCTCTATGAGCTGCTCTTTGTCTTTCTCATATTCCTCACGTCTTGCTCTGATTGGTGCGAGAAATTCCTGCATAACGTTGTTAAGGAACTTCTTACATTTCATATCGCCAAGGCCGCCACGCTCATAATGTTCTTTCATCTCTGCGAGGTTCTTATAGTCAGGGAAGTATTTAGCAAAATCTTCGTCCTTGCTGAATGCGTCAAGATAGATAAATACCGGATTGCCCTCTGTGTGACCAGGATCGCTTACATTGATGTGTGTAGGGTCAGTGTACATTGACATTATCTTGTTTTTCAGCGTTTTTTCATCGTCTTTAAGATAAATGCAGTTGCCAAGAGATTTGCTCATCTTTGTGTTGCCGTCTGTACCAACAAGTCTGTTGCAGCTTGCGTTGTCTGGGAGAACAGCCTCAGGCTCAACAAGTATATCGCACTTATAAATTCTGTTGAAGCTGTTTACTATCTCTCTTGCCTGTTCGAGCATTGGAAGCTGATCTTCTCCAACAGGAACATACTTAGCCTTGAATGCTGTGATGTCTGCTGCCTGGCTGATAGGATATGTCATAAAGCCAACAGGAAGGTTTCTTTCAAAGTTTCTCATTTTTATCTCAGACTTGATAGTAGGGTTTCTTTCAAGTCTTGACATTGTAACGAGGTTTGAATAGTACATTGGAAGCTCATAAAGTGCTGGGATATGTGACTGAACGAAGAATGTTGTTTTGTCAGGCTCAAGTCCTACAGCAAGATAGTCAAGCATTACCTCGAGAATGTTTTGTCTTATCTTCTCAGGATTGTCAGCGTTATCTGTAAGTGCCTGAAGATCGGCTATCATAACGAACTGATCAAATTTTCCTGTGTTTTGAAGTTCAACTCTTTTTCTGAGAGAACCTACATAATGGCCAAGATGAAGTGATCCTGTTGGTCTGTCGCCTGTAAGAATAATATTATTGCTCATGTTATTTATCTCCTTAAAAATTATAATTTACTTGCTTCTTTTATTGCATTTATAACAGCCATTGCCTTGTTGCATGACTCCTGATATTCGTTCTCAGGAACTGAGTCTGCGACAACTCCGCCTCCTGCTTGGATATAAGCCTTGTTATTTTTGAAAAGCACTGTTCTTATAGCGATACAAGTATCCAGCGAACCGTCAAATGCAAGATAACCAACTGTTCCGCCATAAAGGCCTCTTTTTGTTGTTTCAAGCTCGTCGATTATCTCCATTGCTCTTACCTTCGGTGCGCCTGAAAGAGTGCCAGCAGGAAGAACTGCCATAAGTGCGTCAAGAGGTTTCTTATCTTCTCTCAGTGTACCCTTTACATTCGATACAAGGTGCATCACCTTTGAATATCTTTCAACTATCATCATGTCTGTAACAGTTACGGAGCCGAACTCAGAAACCTTTCCTATGTCGTTTCTTCCAAGGTCAACGAGCATTGTGTGTTCGGCTCTTTCCTTTGGATCGTTGAGAAGCTGTTGTTCATTGCGGATATCCTCGTCATAGGTTGCTCCACGCTTTATAGTGCCTGCAATTGGTCTTGTTACTACCGTTCTGTTTTCTACTGATACAAGCATTTCAGGTGAAGCACCTGCAACAGCATAATCATTGTGCTTAAAGTAGTAAAGGTAAGGTGACGGATTAGTGGAGCGGAGCATTCTATAAACGTCAAAGCTGTCAGGCGGATTGTCTATCTCAAATCTCTGTGACGGAACTATCTGGAAGATGTCGCCCTCTTTGATGTATTCCTTAGCCTTTTCAACGTTTGCGAGATAATGTTCCTTTGTGATGTTAGATTTTACTGTGATGTTGTCCTCCATTGTCTTTGGAGTTTTCATAACAGGCTTGTAATTTCTAAGAGTTTCAACTACTTCGTTGCATATCTTTTCACATTCTTTGTATTTAGCTTCAAGATCATCGCTCTTATTGATGTTGAGGATTATTACAGCCTTGTTTGAAAGGTGATCGTAAGCAACGATCTTTTCAAAAAGGTGCAGGTCAGCGTCAGGAAGCTTAAGATCGTCCTCAGGTGGGTTGCACAGTGTTTTCTCAAAGTATCTTATCATATCATAAGCGAAAAATCCTATTAGACCACCTGTGAGCTTTGGATAATTATTAAATCTCGGTGACTTGTGGCCTTCGATTATCTCAGAAAAGAAAGCGATAGGATCATCGACTTTTACGCTTTCATCAGCCTTGCCTTTTTCCTTGACAGTAACAACGTGCTTGTCAAGAATATACTCACATTTAGGATCAATGCCCACATATGAATATCTGCCCCACTGGTCCTTGTTGTCAACAGATTCAAGAATGAAACAATCATCATACGCCTCGTGCAGACAGTTAAAAAGTTGTATTGGCGTACATGAATCCATGAGAAGCTCATAGAATACAGGCACAGTCTTGTAGTTTTCAAAAAGTTCCTTTACTTGTTCAATAGCAGGGTACAGCATAAATATTCCTCCTAAATGCTTTTTTTGTCGTAAAATTGACAATAAAAAAAGTCCTGTCATCACACATAACATCTAGTTATGGGACGATAGAACCGTGGTGCCACCCAATTTCCCGATAATAAATTATCGGCTCACAGATACGCATTCTGACTGGCAGAAATCAATATCCTGTCCTTTAACGCAGGAATCACGGCGAGTGATACTCGTAAAAACTTTCACACCGCTCCTCACAAATCCATTCATCTGAAGAAAATGTATCAGCTCACACCTACCGCTGACTCTCTGTGACCTTTTGCATCAAACTACTTACTTTTGCTCATAGGATTTATCGTATTAACTTTAGTCTTATTATATTCCTCTGTTTCTAAAATGTCAATATCAGAAAATGTAAATATTATTACTATTATGTAAATATTCTTTTGCCATTTGGATTTATACCAAAATAAATAATTTTAAATTTTCAATATTCCTTGCATTTATAAATAATGTAGTGTATAATAAAGTAATAGTTAAGGTAATTGAGAAAGGAAATTATATGAAAGTACAAACTAATAAGAAATACACCACAATTGCATTTTATGCAGTTATCGTTATTGCTATAAATGTGCTTTTGGTAGTGGCTGTATTTAAATTTAATACGATCTTAAAGCTTATTTCCACACTTGTTTCTGCACTTACGCCTGTTATAGTTGGTCTTGTGATCGCATTTCTTATAAATCCTATAATGGTGAATTTTGAAAAGCTGTTCAGAAATAAAGTGGTAAAAAATCCGGCTAAGAAAAAGCTTACCAGAGCCTGCTCAGTAACTGTAGCGTCACTTGTTTTTCTGGGGATAGTTGTTGGACTTACTTATGTTGTTGTTCCAGAACTTATAAATTCCATAATTGATATTTTTAACAATGCATCTAACATCGTTGTTAAAGTGCAGGGTTGGATAAATAAGCTGTTTAAAAACTATCCTGATATTGAAACAATGGCTACGGAGAAACTCAAAGCTTTTTCAACTGATTTGGGAACCGTTATCGAGAAGGTACAGCCGATGTTTGAAAATATTCTTTCGGGTGCATGGGGCGTTATTAATGTTCTTAAAAACTTTGTATTTGGATTTATCGTTTCTATCTATATGCTTTGCAGCAAGGAAAAGCTTCTTGCTCAGGCTAAGAAGATAATCATTGCAAACACAAAAAAGTCTACATGTGAGAAGATTATGAGAGTTTGCACTGAAACAAATAAAGTTTTTGCAGGCTTTTTGAGCGGAAAGATCATTGACTCGGCAATAATCGGAGTTCTTTGTTTTATAGGTCTGACTATCATGAATATGCCTTACAACATCATGATAAGTGTTCTTGTGGGTGTAACTAATATTATCCCATTTTTTGGACCGATAATCGGTGCGATACCATCAACTGCACTTATGCTGTTTATTGATCCTAAAAAAGCCATTATACTTCTCATTTTCATAGTTATTCTACAGCAGTTTGACGGCAATATCCTTGGTCCTAAGATACTTGGTGATTCTACTGGGCTTCCTGGTTTTTGGGTGCTGGTATCACTGTTCTTCTTTGGAAATTTGTTTGGGTTCATAGGTATGGTCATTGCAGTTCCGACTTTTGCATTGCTTTATACTTTTACACGAGAGAGCGTTGTTCAGCGGTTAAGAAAGAAGAAGCTCCCTGTAGATACCGACTATTATATGGAGGATGTTGAGCATTTGTATAAGAAAAATGAAAAGCGTATTCCGCTTACGCCTGAACAGTTTGACGCCATGGTAATTCCAAGTGCTGATGAGGTAAATGAGGTCAACAGAGAGGATGATCCAGAAATAGTTGACGATCACAACGAAAATAAAGATCAGTAAACGCAAAAGAGCGGCCTGTCCACAATTCATAGTGAGCAGACCGCTTGATTTATTTCATGTATTTTTTCTGTATTTTTGCAATATGTATCACAGAGTATATTACTATAAGTGCAATAAGTATTGTTAATGTGACCTTGAAAACAGACGATTCAAAGTATGACTTAGCTATTTTAACCTTCGCTTTGACTTGAGAACGTTCTACTTTAGTTGTGGAAACGAGATCTATAGTTGCAAGCACCTCACCTTTGTAGACAAGTTCCATTTTACCAAGCACATCGCCAACTTCAACAGGTGCAACAACGTTGTCATAAACGGTTATTTTCTTTTCCACATCATTTACTGATATATCTACAGGCCACAGCCTTGTAAAACCATTTGCAGGTTTAAGATTTGCATAATCTATGCCGTCACCGTAGCTTACCTTTACATCACGGACTTCGCTGTTTTTGTCCACAAAATCCGTTGCTACAAGACTTGAAAATGCCCATTTGTAAAGACTGATGTGATCAAGGAGGTTGTAGTAAACATTATCTCCACCATATATGGAATCAGGATCTTCCTCGCCCTTCTTCACATCTTCTTCAAGCTTATCCATTGGTGCACCCATTGTCACAATAAGATATGTGGTGCCTTCATATTCCGCATATGAAGCTAAACATCTTCCAGCGGAGTCAAGTGTGCCTGTCTTTATGCCTTTAGCATAGGAGTAGTAATAATCGGTCATTGAGTCAAGCATAAGGTTTGTATTATAAATATCTGTACCATCTGAGTGATAAGAGGTGGATGCCATATGATAGCTTGGCAGACAGACAATATCACGAAATACCTGATATTTGCTTATGGCATATTCACAAAGAGTTGCCATATCCTTGCAGGACGAATAATTCTGTTGCGCCCACAGACCATGTGCATTTGAAAAGTGTGTATTTTCCATGCCGAGTTTTTCAGCTTTTTCATTCATAAGGTCTGTAAATTCTGTTATGGAATCGGACACATTCAAAGCGATTATATTCGCTGCTTCACATGAGGATGGGATAAGCAGTGCCGCTAGGAGATCATAACAGCTTACTTCTTCGCCTGGTTGTATATCAGCTGTTGAAGCACCAGTATCATATAGTTCATCAAATGCTTCCGAGCCTGCTGAATAGTATGTATCTTTCAGTTTTTGTTCATCACCTTTGAATTTGTCCAGAAGCACCACAGCAGTCATTATCTTTGTTAGGGAAGCAGGCACACGCTCGTCCTCACCGTTTATGTCAACGATAGCTTCACCGCTGTCAAGATTGACCATATAGACCGCTTCAGAGTAAAGCTCCAACGGTATCGCTTTTCCGTCATCGTCATAGCCTGATGTAGGTGTAAAATTGAATGCGTCTGCACACATCGCAGGCACAAGCAGCATTATTGCCAGCGTCATGGATAATATCCTGCTGATTTTTCGTTTTAGTTTCATTGACAGCTTCCTTTCGCACTGTATGTAAAGAGTCTTGCTCATTCAGTTTTCTCATAAAGTATATTAGCACCCTGTTTGCCCACACGTTTCACTCTTTCAAGATATGTGAGTATATTAAGCGTTACCTGTGCATATTCACGAGATATCTTTGCATTAAGGGCAAAGTCTTTAGAAGTGAACTTTTTTGGCAGGTCCTCCGGGAGAAACATATCAAAGTCGGCAGGGCAGTCGATATGTATTTCGTCAATAAGTCCCTTTGGTATCCTGTCATGGCGTGAAGATCCACGCTTTTTGTTCTTTGACCAGCCGTTAAGCAATCTTATCTCCTCGGTTTCAAGCATACAAAGGCACAAATGAAATCGGGGGTTATCAAGAGTGTATTTTATTTTGTACAGTTCGGGCATGACTTCATAGATAGTGTATTTTCTCGGCGATTTGTGCTTTTCTGACAACTCTCCTGTTTCAGTATCTATCCAACGGACATATTTGACCGCAGGGATAGGGTAGACCACTGTCACGTCGCAGTAGTCAAGAAAGGCTTCAAGTTTTTTCAGCAGTTTGTTGAACTGTCTTGTTTGTATCTCGATAACACCGTTCTCACCTACGATATCAGCCACATATCCGCCAATGCGTATCTCCTGATTTTCACCATATGGCTCAAAATAGTTTTTCAAAACAGCATGAAGCGTTTTCTCGCCTAGAGTTCCGATGCCGTTGCGTTCACGGCTTTTGCCTATGATTTTATCGCAAGCATCTTGAAATTTCTGCCTGTCCGTAAGATCACCTCAGTTTTTATTATATCAGATATTCACTCTCACGTCAATCACAAAAACGCATAAAAAGAGCCTGAGATCTGCTCAGGCTCTTTAATCATACCATGACCCATCAGGTTATGCTGTCCGCAGTTATCTTGTCCCACTGGTCGCAATACTTGACTTCCATTTTGTCCATTCTTTCGTTGTAAAGCTTTGAGATAGCAGGTGTATCATATGAATAGATCATATCGTCTATGTTCTGTTCTACATAATCCATATCAACCGGCAAACGCTTGATTATGAAATATCCATATGTGTCGTTCTCTGTAAGTTCAGTGGAAATGCTGTTTTCTTTTAGTTTGAAAGCGTCTTTTACAAGCTCTTCAGGATATCCAGTCGTATCTTTATTGAAATAATATCCTGTTGAAGGATCTTCAAGACCGAGATCCCAGCCGTACTCTTCAATAAGCTTATCAAAGTCTTCTCCGTCCTGAGCCTTTTTCAGAACTTCTTCTGCAAGCTTCTTAGCCTTTTCCTTAGCTTTCTTTACACCGTCATCATCAAGCTTCGCATAAGCTGACTGCTTTGCGCTCGCTTTGTCTGAAAGTGACATACTGTCATAACTGTCAGCGGTACTGTCATCAAGATCTACCTGTGCATAGAAAGGGATCATAACGTGAATCTCACGGCAATACTCGCTTGTATCCTTGACTATTTTTCTAAAGTCTTCTTTTTTTGTTGCATATTTGCCGTCATTCTTAAAAAGAGTATCGTTTACTTTAGTATAGATAGTAGCTGTTTCAAGCATTTTTCTGTAAAGATCCTCTGTGAGGTAAGCTGACTTAAGGTCATTAAGATAAGCTTCATCAGAATCATATTTCGCTTTTGCATTAGCTATCTGCCCATCAATTGTCTTGTTGTCATCGTCTGTAAGCTTAATTCCGTTTTCTTCTGCAAGCTCAGGTGCAACAAGTTCCTGCTTAAGTGCAGTGATAACGTCCTCCATAAGAAGCTCAAAACCACCGTCAGTTGACTTGATAGTGTCAAGGGTAGCTCCGTAAGTGGAAGTGTACTTGCTTATAGTATAATAATAGTAGTATCTGAAAGTATCAAAATCAATATCCTTGCCGTCAATGGTGCAAACGATAAAGTCCTTAGTATCAATGGACTTGCCGTCAATTGTAAGGGACGGCTCAGGTGTTTGTTTTTCAGTTGTGCTGTCAACAGCTGAAACAGAAGAATCCACTGCGGAAGATACGGTTGATGAGCTGTCATTATTTTTGCTGCATGAAGTAAAGCTGCAAATAGCTATTGTGAGAGCTGCTGTAACAGCGGCTAATTTCTTTATCATAATAATTGTCCTTTACTTTGAGAGAAAATCCTCTGCATAACATGAATTTAATTATATCTTATTATTGTGATGATACTGTGTGATAATTCTTAAACTTTCTGTGAATGAAATATATATTATCCGGCGTGATACAGTTGACAATCTAAGCCTGGGAGAGTATAATATAAATGACTTTAATACGAAAAGAGGTATCCCATATGGATTTTGGCAAATATATTGCTCACAGAGGTCTTCACTCAGAACTTGTTCCTGAAAATTCTCTTACCGCATTCAGGCTTGCGGTTGAAAAATGTCTTTCTATCGAGCTTGATGTACGTCTAACAAAGGATTGCCGCATTGTGGTTTTCCATGACAATGACCTTATGAGAATGTGCGGCATTGAGGGCAAGGTGTTTGATTACACATATGAACAGCTTTCTGCCTTTAAACTTAAAAACAGTGATGAAAAGATACCACTGCTGTCTGAGGTGCTGAAAACTGTTGACGGCAAAGTGCCACTTCTTATTGAGCTTAAAGGCGGTGCGCCATTTGGAGAGCTTGAAAACCGAGTTGACCATATGATGAAGAAATACAAAGGCGAATTTGCAGTACAGAGCTTTAACCCATTCTCAGTGATGTGGTTTAGGTTTCATTCACCAAAAGTCACAAGGGGTCAGCTTATCTCAAAATACAGAAAAAATATAGACCTTGAATATATCGAAAGGTTCATTTGTGCTCAGCCATTTATCTGGAGAATTATTTCAAAGCCTCAGTTCATTGCTGCCGACCTCAGATCTATAAGCCTTGAAACTGCATTTCAGGCCGTTGATATAGACGCAGACCTGCTCACATGGACGGGAAGAGGCAAAGATCTTATAGAAACTGCTTCACAGTTTTCAAAGACCGTCATAGCAGAGCAGTTTCCTGATGATTTTGATTTTTCTGACAATTGGGAGGAAAGCTGTGAATAAGATGCAAGACCTTCCATTGTGCGACCTTAACGAAGTCAAACGTACTGCAAAACGCACTGACAGCGATATTTCAGGCTGTAAATTTAGCGGAGAATATCTTGAAAGCGAAGATCTCTCCTGCCTGTCATTTATAAACTGTATGTTTGAAAACTGCACCTTTACAGATTGCGATTTTGAGCGTTCCTCATTCGTTGATGTGACGTTCATATCCTGCGATCTGTCAAATTCATCACTGGACTCATCCTACCTCAGCAGATGTGAGTTCCGCTCCTGCAAGCTCGTTGGCGCAGAGTTCAAGGATTGCTCCATTCAAGGCGTAGCCTTTGAATCCTCAAACTGCGGATATGCCATATTTGATAAATGCAAGCTGTCTGAAACCCAGGTGAAAAACAGTGATATGTCCTCGGCTGAGCTTGTTTCCTGCAATCTCAAAGCATTCAAGACCAGCGGCAGCAAATACCTTGGCACATCATTTTTCAGAACGGCTCTCGGCGGCGTTGATTTTTCTACCTGTCTTGTAAGTGGACTGCGCGTTTCTGATACATTCAGAGAACTCCGAAACGCTGTTTTTTCAGCCGATCAAGCTGTGGAGCTTTCAATGCTCCTTGGAATAAGAATAAAATAATTTTAGCCGCTATGACAATAAACGTCACAGCGGCTTTTTTTATCACTTTTTATCCTGTTCTATCAGTATTTTCACAGCGTTCACTGCACAGTGGATACCTCTTGTGGTGTCGTCGCTCACATTGTCTTCAAGGTCTGCCTTTGAACGCTCCACGTTCCATATAGCTGTTATAACAGCTCCACAGCGGACGTGTCTTGCGATACCTACTGAGAAAACTGCGGCACATTCCATTTCGGAAGTCATACAGCCGCACCTTAAATATGCGTCCCAGCGGTAATTTATATCGCTGCTCACAGGCATTGAGTCAGGCTCTACTTCTCCATAAAAGCTGTCCTTGCTGTGGACAACGCCCACATGATAACGCTTGCCAAGCTTATCTTCTGAAAGTTCAGCCGCAGCTTTTGCAAGGGCAGTTGTTACAGTGAAATCTGCTACAGCAGGGTAGCCCTCGGGGAGATATTCTTTTGACGTACCTTCGCCACGAACAGCCGCCGAAGCTATAACAAGGTCGCCACCGCTAACGGAAAGATCCATTCCTCCGCTTGTACCGATACGAATAAATGTGTCTGCGCCGCATTTTACCAGTTCCTCCACTGCAATTGCCGCAGATGGTCCTCCGATACCGGTCGAGCACACAGTTACCTTCTCGCCGTCAAGATAGCCTGTATAAACATTGTATTCTCTGTTTTGAGCCACCTGCTTTGCGTCATCAAGAAGTGCCGCTATTTTGGGCACTCTTCCAGGGTCACCCGGCATAATAACATATCTGCCCACTTCTTCAGGGATAGTTCTGATGTGAAATTGTCTTTCACCGTCCATAATGCTTGCCATAAAAATTCCTCCTCTCAGAATTATTCGTCGTATGGATAATTATTTTCTTCGTATAATTCATTTTCTGCAAAATTTTTTCCGGATTTCTGCTTTTTCTTTATATGTATAAGCACTATGATAAGCACTATTGCTATAATTGCAAAAAGTCCGCCTAATCCACAGAAAACAACTGTTAATATGGTATTTGTTGTATCATTGGGTGCATAAAACGTTTCAGGGTCGTCAGGGTCACAGAATATCTGGATCGTTTGTCCTCTTCTGTATCTGGTGTTGCTGGAATATGTATTGCTGTGAGTGGTGTAGAGCTGTCCGTCAACGTTATATGAATACACTGGTGTGTAAACTGTGCTATATGATACGTGTCCGTCATCGTCCTCATGTCGTTCATCTTTACTGAGAATGTCTGATATTATAGCATTGACTTCAAGAGTACATCTGTTTTTGAGCTGAGTTTGGTGTATTGCAAAACCTATTCCAACTGCAAGAAATGTCACGCCAACCAACATGAAAACTAACGCTATTATTTTCATTGCTGATTTGCTGTAATGCACATGAGATCTTTTGTAATAACGCATATTTTTCCCCCATTTAAGCATAAAAGCCAACACCTTAATATGGTGTCGGCTTTTGTTTTATCTTACTTTTCCATTTTCATTGAAATGTCAAACGCCTTGACTGAGTGTGTGATAGCACCGATAGAAATGATATCAACGCCCGTTTCAGCTATTGCACGGATTGTTTCAGAGGTCACGTTTCCTGAAGCTTCTAAAAGTGCTTTGCCATTTGTCATTTCAACAGCCTTTGCCATATCTTCATTTGTCATATTGTCAAGCATGATTATCTCAACGCCAAGTGTAAGAGCTTCTTTGAGTTCTTCAAGGTTTCCGACCTCAACTTCTATCTTGACAGTATGCCCCATTTTTTCTCTGAGAGCGTTTACTGCACCAGTCATGCTGCCATATGCGTCAAGGTGAGTATCTTTGAGCATTGCGCAATCTGAAAGATTGTATCTGTGGTTTTTTCCACCGCCTACTGTAACTGCATATTTCTGCAAAACTCTAAGACCTGGGAGCGTTTTTCTTGTATCCGCAACAGACGCCTTTGTACCCTTTACAAGCTCCACGCATCTGTTTGTTGCAGTTGCAACGCCTGACATATGCTGAACGATATTCAGTGCCGTTCTTTCGCCTTTGAGCAAGGCTCTTGTTGAGCCTGTTATTTTTGCGATAATGTCGCCTTTCTTGACCTTTTCACCGTCATGGATAAATACCTCACATTTAACATTGCTGTCAAGAAGCTGAAAAACTCTCATTGCAACATCAATGCCACAAAGTACGCCTTCGTCCTTTGAAACATACTTTGCTGTTGAAACTGAATTTTCGTCAACAAGATAATCCGTTGTAACGTCTATATAGTTGATATCCTCCAGCAGAGCTGTTTTAATGATATCGTCGATCTGAAACTGCATTAATCTCATTTGTTTTCCTCCATTTTTTCTTTGGATTTGAGCTTTTCGATAGCGTCCTTTAATACGATATAAGCGACAGTTGTAAGAGACCTTGCTTCAACATAATCTCTGTCTATTTTGAAATTACCGTCACAAAGGAAATTTTTTAGCTTTGTTACTTCTTCAAGATCAGGCGGCAAAGCCTCCTTATCAGGGATAACGAAATATGCACGCTGCATTATATCTCTTATCTCTGTTCTTATGCCCTGAGGAATGTGCGGGGCTTCATTGTCTATCTTGAAATCGTATGTTTCAAGGTCACCACTGTCAGATTTTATCTTCTCATTGATGTCAGCCGCAGCACGTCTTGAAAATACCAAAGCTTCAAGTAGGGAATTGCTTGCAAGTCTGTTATTGCCGTGAACACCTGTATGTGAACATTCGCCGCAGGCATAAAGCCTGTCAATGTTAGTTCTTGCATATGTATCAACATTTATGCCGCCCATAAGGTAATGATGACAAGGGAAAATAGGTATCATATCCTTGGTCATGTCATAACCTGCTTCGAGAAGCTTTTCATTTATCATAGGAAATCTGTTTCTGACAAACTCAGGATCTTTGTGAGTTATATCGAGATAGAATTTGTCAGAGCCTGTTTTCTTGGCTTCAGCCATGATTGCATGAGAAACAACATCTCTTGGCGCAAGCTCCAGACGATCGTCATAGTTTTGCATAAATCTTTCGCCGTTGCAGTTTTTAAGATAAGCGCCCTCGCCTCTGACAGATTCAGAGATAAGGAAAGTTTCACGAGTGTGCTTGTTGTTAAAACCTGTTGGGTGGAACTGGATATAGCTGAGATTTTTTATCTCTGCTCCAAGCTCATGAGCAATAGTTATGCCGTCGCCTGTTGCGATAGCGGAGTTTGTAGTGTATTCGTAAACTCTGCCAATTCCACCAGTTGCAAAAATGGCGTATCTGCAATTATATGTCGTATATTCGTTGTCATTAGTCAGCACAAGAATGGAGAAACCTGTTTCGGTTTTCTTTGCGTTGCACATAACGGCATTTTCGAGTATCTCAACATTATCTAGCTGTTGAACATTTCTTAGTAGAGTTGTTTCGATCTCCAGACCTGTGGTATCGGCATGATGAAAGATCCTGTTCATACCGTGTCCACCTTCGAGAGTGCGGTGATAAGATCCATCAGGACACTTATCAAAGTCAGCACCAAGCTCTATGAGTTTTCCGATGTCAATATAGGCTTCGTCAACAAGGACCTGAGTGGACTCAGGATCATTTTCAAATCCGCCTGCTACAAATGTATCATGTTTATGATATTCAGGCGAGTCCTTTGGATTGTCATAAACGCCTGCAATACCACCCTGTGCAAGGGAAGAGTTACACAAGGTCAGCTCTCTTTTGGAAAGCACAAGTACATTTAAATCACGGGAAAGGTTAAGTGCTGCATATAGACCTGCCGCACCGCAGCCAGCGATAATAACGTCATAATTTTTGTTGTTCATATTTGTAACCTCTTTGTATGGCGGAGTGTCGCCAAGTGTTATGTAAAAATCACATCAGATATTGCTCTGAAATAATTTATACTTATTCCATTATACCATATATTTTTTCCTTTTTCAACTGTTATTTGCATATATAATACACATATCTTACATTATTTTAAGTGCAACCTAACAAAAAAATGACTGCCTGCTCCCAAAAGGGAACAAGCAGTCGGAGGTTTATTATAGATCAACTAATAATCAAATATTAGTCACTCTGCAAATTGCTTTTTCAGCAAATATTATTTGCCGTAGTAAGCCTTGAGGTACATTTCCTTCAGCTCGCTCATCAGTGGGTATCTTGGGTTAGCACCTGTGCACTGGTCATCAAATGCGTCCTCAACCATGTTGTCGAGAGTGTCAAGGAAGTACTTCTCGTCTACACCGTAGTCAGCGATAGTCTTCTTGATACCAACTCTTTCCTTAAGAGCCTCAATAGCGTCGATGAACTTGTTGAGTGTATCCTCATCGTTCTTACCAACGATACCAAGTGAATGTGCACACTCGCAGTATCTCTCAAGAGTATGTGGATACTGATACTGTGAGAAAGTACCCATCTTTCTAGGTGTTGGATCAGCGTTGTATCTCATTACCATTGTGATAAGGAGAGCGTTAGCAACGCCGTGTGGCAGGTGATGATAAGCACCGAGCTTATGAGCCATTGAGTGGCAAACACCGAGGAATGCGTTAGCGAATGCCATACCGGCCATTGTAGATGCTGTAGCCATTTCCTCACGAGCCTTAACGTCTGTCTGACCGTTGTCATATGCACCTGGCAGATACTTGAAGATAAGCTTCATAGCTCTCAGTGCAAGACCGTCAGTGTAATCTGTAGCCATTACAGATGCATAAGCCTCAAGAGCGTGTGTCAGAGCGTCGATACCTGATGCAGAAGTCAGACCTCTTGGAGCAGACATCATCATATCTGTATCAACGATAGCCATGTTAGGCATGAGCTGATAGTCAGCCAGAGGATACTTAGTACCTGTCTTTTCATCAGTGATAACTGCGAAAGGTGTTACCTCAGAACCTGTACCAGAAGATGTTGGGATAGCAATGAAGTATGCCTTCTCGCCCATCTTAGGGAATGTGTAAACTCTCTTACGGATATCGATATATCTCATAGCCATATCGAAGAAGTCAGCGTCTGGATGCTCATAAAGAACCCACATGATCTTACCGGCGTCCATTGCAGAACCACCGCCGATAGCGATAATTGTGTCAGGCTCGAAAGCTCTCAGCTGAGCAACACCCTCAAGTGCGCAAGCAAGTGTTGGGTCTGGAGCAACATCGAAGAATGTTTCGTGGAGAATACCCATTTCATCGAGTTTATCTGTGATAGCCTTTGTATAACCATTCTTATAAAGGAACTGGTCTGTTACGATGAATGCCTTTTTCTTGCCCATAACAGTCTTCAACTCGTCAAGAGCAACAGGGAGACAACCCTTCTTGAAGTATACCTTTTCAGGTGCTCTGAACCAAAGCATATTCTCTCTCCTCTCAGCAACTGTCTTAATGTTCAGAAGGTGCTTAACGCCAACGTTCTCAGAAACTGAGTTGCCGCCCCATGAACCGCAGCCGAGTGTGAGGGAAGGAGCAAAGTCAAAGTTGTAGAGGTCACCGATACCGCCGAGTGAAGAAGGTGTGTTTACGATAAGACGGCAAGTCTTCATTCTTGCAGCGAACTTATTGAGCTTTTCTCTCTCGTTTATGTTATCTACCCAAAGAACTGAAGTATGACCAAGACCGCCATTGTTTACGAGAAGAGTCTCTGCGATGTCAAGAGCGTCGTCAAAGTTCTTTGACTTGTACATACCAAGGATAGTTGTGAGCTTTTCGTGACCGAAAGCCTCTTCTGGAGCTGTGCTTGTAGCCTCGCCGATGAGTACCTTTGTATCCTCTGGAACTTCAAAGCCAGCCATTTTAGCGATAGTTACAGGACGCTGACCAACGATCTTAGCGTTAAGAGCACCGTTGATGAGCATTGTCTTTCTTATCTTGTCAGCCTCTTCATCATTAAGGAAATAGCAACCTCTCTTGATGAATTCCTTCTTAACATCGTTGTAAACTGTCTTATCAGCAATAACTGTCTGCTCTGTAGCACAGATCATACCATTATCAAATGTCTTAGAATGAATGATAGAGTTTACAGCGTTTACGATATCAGCAGAAGAATCGATGATAGCTGATGCGTTACCAGCACCAACACCGAGAGCTGGTGTACCAGATGAATAAGCAGCCTTTACCATTCCAGGACCGCCTGTAGCGAGAATAGTGTCAGACTCTCTCATGATCATGTTTGTGAGTTCAAGAGAAGGAACATCGATCCAACCGATGATACCCTTTGGAGCACCTGCTGCAACAGCTGCATCATAAACGATCTTAGCAGCAGCGATAGTTGACTTCTTTGCTCTTGGGTGTGGTGAGATTATGATACCATTTCTTGTCTTAAGACAGATAAGTGTCTTGAATATAGCAGTAGAAGTTGGGTTTGTTGTTGGGATAACAGCAGCGATAAGACCGATAGGCTCGTAAATTCTCATTGTGCCGTAAGCCTTGTTCTCCTCAAAAACACCACAAGTCTGAACATTCTTGTACTTATTGTAGATGTGCTCAGCAGCATAGTTGTTCTTGATAACCTTGTCTTCAACGATACCCATGCCTGTTTCTTCAACAGCCATCTTTGCAAGTGGGATTCTTGCCTTGTTAGCAGCGATAGCGGCAGCCTTGAAGATCTTGTCTACCTGCTCCTGTGTGTAGGTAGCGAAGATTGCCTGCGCAGCTCTTACTTCAGCGATCTTAGCAGTCAGAGCTTCCTCTGTATCGACGATGCCGACTGTTTTAGCTTCACTCTTTGCCATAAAATAAACCTCCAATAAATTAATTATTGTTTTTACTCTTGATAACCCCCGCTCGGGTTTTATCTTAGTTATATTATATACGATTGTTATTTTTTTGTCAATCTTATAAAGTTACAGCTTTTTTGATATTTTACGTCACTTTATTATGCAATATACATAAATATTGAACATTGTTTTATGATAGATTAACAATTCATGACCGTCAAATTGCACAATAGAAATCAGATTGATAAAAATTTATCATATATGCCGCCTGGAAAAAGATTAATAAATATAAGAAAAAAACTAAACAAAAATAAAACAGTTGTGAAAATAACGAAAAAGTGCTTGACATCTAGAAAATCTGTAGTATAATATAGACATAACAGAGATACATAGAAAGCACGGAGATGTAAAGGTAATTTTACACAATAAGGCTGTTGAAAAATCGATGTATACTCTGAAACTCGACTTAATACCATATTTTAAAATAAAAGGAGATATGACTTATGAAACTTGATAACTTTGTAGCATCCAGCGACATCTATGATGTTTATGAATCTGATGGAATGGCAGTCAGGATCTATAAGAAGCCTGAATACAAGGAAAAGTGTCTGTATGCGGCTCTTACACACGCAAGAGTTGAAACAACACTTGGCAATTCCTTTATAAAGATGCCTGTTCTTCACGAGGTTTCCGTTATCGACGGCAAATGGGCTATTACAATGGACTTTATAAAAGGTAAGACTCTTCAGCAGCTTATGGACGAAAATCCAGACAAGAAAGACACATATCTTAACCAGTTTATCGACATTCAGTGCGAGATACACGCTCAGTATATGCCACTTCTTTCAAAGCTTAAAGATAAGATGGCAAGACAGATCAAGACTCTTGGTCAGATCGACGAGATAAAGAAGTATGAGCTTCTCACAAGGCTTGATTCAATGCCAAAGCACATCAAGCTTTGCCATGGTAACTTTGAGCCAAAGAACGTTATCATCAATGACGAAGGTACTTATGTTATCAATTGGGGTTCTGCTAGACAAGGCAATGCTTCTGCTGACGTTGCAAGAACATACCTGCTGTTCTGCCTTAACAATCCTGATCTTGCTGAGGCTTATCTTGATAAGTATTGCGTAAAGAGCGGAACATCTAAGCAGTATGTACAGGCTTGGTTGCCGATCGTTGCAGCAGCACAGCTCATTAAGGGCAAGCCGGAAGAGAAGGATCTGCTCATGAAGTGGATCGACGTTGTAGATTACGATTAGTCTTTTCGTCAGGTTGTAACAAATTTGTAACCTCTTATTGTGCAAATAGCTAAAAAATGATTTATCCCGATTATGAGTTTCGTCATAATCGGGATATTTTGTTACAATTCTTTATAATCTCTTTACAGAGTAATTTTCATGTGATATAATGTGAAACTGTTGAAATATGACATAATGATTTAGGACTACAGAGGTTATTCGGAGGATCAATATGAAAAAGCTAATGATAGCTGTTGCTATAGTTTGCACTATGTTTACTTTGCCGGCTTGTGGAAAAAATGCCGATAATAAAACAGAAAATAATGTTAATCTTACAAATAATGACGTAACGACAGCTCAGACAGAGGTTTCTGATGAAGTGCCAGACGAAACTACTTCACTCCCTGACAGAAGCACTCTTGAAAAGATACCAGATGAGGCTGTTGATTCGTTTAATCAGGTCGTAGATGTCTGCAAGGAGATATACCCTTTGGCTGAAAAAACAAAAAGGCTTTATGGCTATACAGGCACTAAGACTGTGAACAAAAAGAATTGTTACATATTTGTTATATATGATAAAAATGACGATGTGTTGACAAAGGTGGCAACTGTCGCTGCCGAGGTCGCATCAGATAAGCTTTACGTTCTTGATGATGAAACAGGAAGTGCTGAAAAAATCAATACCGAGGATGTTAAAACTCAATCTACAGAGTCATGGGCAGATCAAGTAACTGAGTCTTTTGCTGAATACTATCAGAGCAAAGAGGTTAACGACCATCTTGCTGCAGTTGTTGAAACAGCCGCGGTTAAAACAGTTCGCTAATACTTTATATAAAAAATCACACCAGAGAATTTATCCTCTGGTGTGATTTTTTTATTCGATCTCTTCGCTGTTGTCAGCATCAGTGCTTGTGATGATATTTGTTGCATATGTAAGTGTAAGCAGGCTGTCACCTAAATGGACATTTTCCACAACTATGTTTTCATAGTCGATGCTAAGATCATAATGTGAAAAATTCCAGAACGCTTTCAGACCAAGATTTACAAGCTGGTCTGCAATAGCCTGAGTGTTTGCCTTCGGTATACAAAGCACAGCTACAACAGGGGAGTTTGCTTCGCAAAAGCTTTCTATTTCATTAGTGTGACGAATCGGTATGTTTCCTACCACTTCACCAGTGAGCTTAGGGTTTATATCAAATATGCCTATGAGATTGCAACCCCTTGTTTCAAAGTTAATATGTGTGGCGATAGCTTTACCAAGGTTTCCTGCACCGATAAGTATGGTCTTGAAATGCTTGTCTACTCCGAGTATCTTGCCTATCTCCATTCTAAGCTCGTCAACGTGATAGCCATATCCCTGCTGACCGAATCCGCCAAAGCAGTTAAGGTCTTGTCTTATTTGTGAAGCCGTGAGCTTCATTCTCTCAGAAAGCTCCCTTGAAGATATTCTTTCAAGTCCTTCTTTTTGAAGCTCACCTAAAAATCTATAATAACGTGGCAGTCGTTTTATTACTGATGCGGATATCGAACCGTCTTTAGACATATATTTACACTTTCCTTTACTAATAAACATGATTGATAAATAAATAACAATATCACATAATATAATAGCACTAATCTTTTCTTTTGTCAAGGACTTGTAAACTCTATGCGGTCTTAAAAAAGCAGCCTCGTTTTACAGAAGCTGCCTTATGTACATTAATTTTATTCTAGATCTTTTTTCTTTACAGAAGCAACACAGAAGTCGATGCGTTCTTCATCATCTTCTTCATTTCCTGAACCTGTGAGAGGAACTCCTTTTGTTGGATCGATCCCGTCAACGGCTGTAACAAGCCCTGTACCCTCGCCAATAGAAGCACCCGGTACTCTGAACTTTGTAATGTCGATAGGCTCGATAGAGGTCTCAACAGGCTTTTCAAGCTGTGGTATCCACTCGTATGGTACACGATAAGCTCTGTAGATCATGTTGCTTTTGAATGTGCCGGCAAAATTCTTGAAATAAGGGTTTACAAATTCCCAAACTATTTCATGGTCAGGTGTGACCTCAAGAAGATGTCCATCTGAACCTTCCGTAATAAGAGTGTTTCCGTTCGGAAGTCGCTGTGCAGAGCTGATGTATGAGCTATAGAACTTAGAAGCGTCAGTAAAAAGCAGATTTCCTGCTTCAAGGGGAGTGTACTGCCATGTTATTTCAAGTGTAACAGGATTGAATTGAAGTACTCTTGAGTAATCTCTGTGTGCATTGTTCACGCCTGTGAGGGAAGCAGGGTTAGGTGTGCCGTAGCCACCCTCGCCACCGTTATCGAATACCAACAGGTCGCCCTCTCCAGGAAGTCCCTTTGGTATCATGTGCAGGTGGTGCTGACCAATTATCCAGCCAAGCTTCTTTGTGGCTTCGCTTTCGTTGAAGTTAGGACCTACACGCCATACTATCTTACCTGTTGATTTCTCGATAATTCCGAGTATGTTTGAGTTTCTTGCGTCAAATATGATATTGTCTGGGTGGAAGCGTTTGTCGCCTGCGTCATACCACTTATTTTCGCCAAGGGTAGAGAAGTTGTTTATGTGCATCCAATCTCCACCTGCCTCACCGTGAAGACCAGGGTTTCTGAACAATGCGTTCTTTGCGGCCTCGTCAAAGCCAAGCTCATCAAAGTGGTCGCTTGCACGCCAGCTCCAAATTATATTGCCTTCCCAATCCACTTCGATGATCTTATCGTCGATAAGTCTTTTGTCTGAAATATCGTGGTTGTAGAGGTTCTCGTGAGTAAGGATAAGTGTATTGCCACTGTCTGTCTTTGGCTCACCATTTGGATAATAGTAACCCACAGTGCTTCCCTCACGCTGAAAATCATGGTGCTGTCTAGCCATATAGACCGGTTCTTTACCCGGGTCGGCAACAAGTTCAGTTTTGTCGAATTTCCATACGATATGACCGTCCCAGTCTACCTGAACAAGATCAAGTTGATCCTGATATGCATATTTACCTCCTCTTGCTCCTGTTGTGCCCATTACATATCCGCCTGGGAGTATTTTGTTAGGAAATCCTCCCAGTCCAGCCCAAAGCTTTACTTCATTGCCATTCATATCTATGAGCAGAGCACCTTTAGCGGACGGGAAGATCGTATAGCCGCTGTAGGCTTTTTCTTTGTTGTATATTGTAACTCCTGTTGGATAAATGCTTGGATAACCCATGTCTGATTCCTCCTTGTTTATTTGTCTGCTTTTGTCAGGTCTGCCGTAACGTTATCTGGAAATGCTTTTTTTGCTGCATCTGGATAATAAAATTCCCTTATGTTGTAACTGTTTGGATATTTACCATTTTCATACGCCCACTTATTTATTTCATCAAGATGAGATGCAGCTTCCTCAGAAAGTCCCAGTTTAATACTGTACTGTTCCCAGTTTGTTTTGAAATCATCTGGTTCGATTCCATATTTCTTTGATATTTTTTCAGCCGACTCATCTAAGTTGTCATTTATGTATTTAACGCTTTCATCAAGTGCTTTAAGATAGTTCGTAAGAGTTTCAGTATTGTTCTTTGCAAAGTCGCTTGATGTTATAAGATAAGCAGATACGTTTATCCCTATATCTTTTGCAGATGCGACCTGAGTCCAGCCCTCTGCTTCATATTTTTTTATAGCTGAGCCTGTAACGATAGCGGCTGATGCCTCACCGTTATGTGCAACTGCTATCTGAGTTGAAATGGAATCTGTGTTGACGTTTTTCTGCTTTGACGGGTCAAGTCCTAAATAAGTCTGAGCCTGCCAGTTGAAGTATTCTGAAACTGTTCCAATAGAAGTTATCCATCCTTCACTTCCATCTAAAGCTTCAAGATCATCTTTGTATTTTGGTGCAACAAAAAGGCCACCGTTATATGAAACGCTAGAACTTAGATCTGAAAAAATCACAAGATTAGTGTTATCGAGAGTATTTCCAATTCTGTTTACAGCAGCAAAATCTGCAAGCAGTCCTGTATCTGCTGTGCCTGTTGCAATAGCGTCAACTGTGTTAATGCCGGCAGCGTATTCTGATGTTTCGAGAGATATACCATATTTCTCAAATATTCCTTGCTCCATACCGATATAGTCGGCATACTGATCTGGCTGACCTGTCATGTTCGCAACTCTCAAAACGCTAAGTTCTTTACCGTCTTTGGTAACCTTCTTTGCGGTTTTTCCGCTTGATGAACTACCGCATGATGCAAGAAGAGTTGCTGTCAATGCTGTCGATGCTATTATTGCGATTATCTTTTTTATGTTCATTTTTAAATCTCTCCTTTCGAATTAATTATTTTACGTCAAAGTGTTTAAGTTTTTTCTTGCCAATAAACTGTAGGATCCTGTCAGCAGCAAAGCCGATCACAGCAAGTGTGACGATTCCTGCAAAAGCCCAGCTTGTTTTGTAATAAAGCTTCGAGCTGTTTATAAGATAACCAAGGCCATCACTGCCGACCAGCATTTCAGCTGCCACAACACAGATGATAGCTGAGCTAAGTCCTAGTCTTATTCCAGTGTAGATATTAGATACCGCTGATGGTACAACTACTGTGAAAAAAACTCTTGCTTTTTTTGCCCCCATGCAGGAAGCTGCTTCCACGAGCTGCTTATCAGTTGAAGCCACATCTGCTATAGTGTTTACGAACATAGGGAAGAATGATGCGTAGAAAATAAGTGCTACTTTTGATTCTTCGCCTACTCCGAACCACATTAGAAAGAGTGTCGTCAATGCAATAGCAGGCACAAATCTGAAAAAGCTAAGTATAGGTTCAACGAGCCAGCGTACAGGTCTGAAATTTCCTACAATAAGACCCATAGGAACAGCAAAAATTATTGAAAGTAGCCAGCCTTTTATTACTCTTCCGACGCTTGCAACAATGTCACTCCAAAGAGTTCCGTCTTTGATAAGTTCCTTCATGCTGTCGATCGTTTCCTTTGGGCTTGGAAGAAAGTATTCATCATATTTCAAAGATCCTATTCCCCAAAGGGCAATTATTGCTATCCATGATATGATGCCACATTTGAGTATCTTCTGTATAGCAGAGGACTTTGTTTTATTATTTTCCATCTTTAATGTCCTCCTTACTAAATATAGTACAGTTCTGAGTCATCAAGAGCTTTGTTTACGAGAATATTTGTCGTGTTTTCATCAATAGTGTAAAGCTTCTTGATAAGTACTTTTACCTTATCACCTTTTTTTAAGCGGGAAGCATTAAGTGGATATCTGCCTGTTACTGAGATACCGTCTATGGAAGCTTTAACCTCAAAGGCATTTCCTCTGAATGAAACTTCTTCCACAACGGCATCCTCCATTGAGCTTTCAAACTGGTGATACTCGCTGTCTTCAAATTTGTTTATCTCGATAAACTCAGGTCTGATTATAGCTGAAGTCTTGCCCTTTGCTGTTTCAAAGCCTTTGAGCTTGCTGTAGTCCTCGATAACTGCGGACTGACCGATAAACTGAGCAACAAAAGGAGTTTTAGGTTCAAGGTATATCTCAACCGGATTGCCTATCTGCTCAACTCTGCCTTTGTTTGTGATAACAATTTCGTCTGCGACCTCTATTGCTTCGTCCTGATCGTGTGTAACGAAAATGCTTGTTATGCCTATTTTATCAATAGTATCACGAAGCCATGTTCTCAGTTCTTTTCTTACCTTTGCGTCGATAGCTGCAAAAGGTTCGTCAAGTAGAAGGAGTTCAGGCTGAGGTGCCAGTGCTCTTGCAAGAGCGATACGCTGCCTTTGACCTCCGCTAAGTTGGTCAGGATAACGCTTGCCAACGTCAGGCAAGCCAACAAGCTCAAGAAGCTCAGCCACACGTTGTTTGATAAACTTCTTATCTTTTTTCTGAACCTTCAGACCATAAGCTATATTATCGTAAACTGTCATAAAAGGGAAGAGCGCATAGCTTTGAAAAACAAATCCGATACCTCTTTCATTTGATGGAAGTTTGTTGACATTTTTACCATCTATAATAATATCGCCGCTATCCTGTTTTTCCAAACCTGCAAGCATACGCAGGATAGTTGTTTTACCGCTGCCGCTCGGTCCAAGCAGACCGATAAGCTTTCCCTTTTCAATACCAAAACTTACATTATCTGAAGCTTTAAAATCGCCAAAGCTTTTATTAATGTTTTTTAATTCTATATACATAGCTGACAACTCCAATTAAGATATATTGCTGTGATATTTCCAGTGTCAACATCGCTGCATTCGCTTATTGATCTTTGACAATTTAAGCTCCTCACTTTCAATTCATATCAAATCGATATGATTAGTATGCTTTTATTATACATGATTTTATGGAAATGTCAATAGTTATGAATGATTTTCGTGAAAACATACATATATGATAGGAATACTTTATTATTGTTGTACATTTTATTCATAACTAACATATGTGAGAAATATGATATACAGAAATGTTTGATAATACTCTTGACAAAGTGCGTAAATAGTGATATAATCACTGTATTCATAGTAAAACTATATGAATAATATAATATATATTGGAGGAAATAAAAAAATGCTTACAGAACTGACAAACCAGAATTACAACGAGCTGATATCAGCAGACAAACCGCTTGTTATAGAATTTTACTCACCTACCTGTGTTCACTGTAAAAGAACAGAGGCAGGGCTTAACGAAGCTGCAGAAGAGCTTGGAGAGACCGCTATCATAGCTAAGTGTGATATCACATCTCAGCCAGATCTTGCGAAGAGATATGACATTACAGCACTGCCAACACTCCTTTTTATAAAGAATGGTGATATCAAAAACAAGCTTGAGGGTTTTACGCACAAGCTGATAATTCTTGACAATATTAAGAGATTATAAAAAAATCAGTCCGATGTTTTGAGCATCGGGCATTTTTTTGAGCAAAAGGTCTTGACAAAGTAGGGAGTTTATGATAAAATAATAATGTTGTTTTGTATGCGGGTGTGGCGGAATTGGCAGACGCGATAGATTTAGGTTCTATTGGCAACACCGTGCAGGTTCAAGTCCTGTCACCCGCACCATACGAAAAACCGCTTGTTTACGTCAAATGGCGTAGATAGGCGGTTTTCTTTATGTTCTAAAATGCTAAAATATGCGTAGAAATGATAAAATATCATTCAAAATGATAAATATATGACACGAAATATGACACGGATTGTATAAAGAATAAAAAAAGCCGCCAGGGCAAACGCTCTGACGGCTTTTTTTATGCGAAATTTATGAGAATTTTATGCGACTATTTCTTGATTTTTTCACGCAGTTTTTTGATGAATTTCTTGCCTGCAATGCCGTTCTGCTTGTAGCCCCACGCTTTCAGCCGTGCGTTGATAGCGGATACAGTGCCCTTGCCAATGACGGCATTATCGTCCAGCTTTGCACCATCAAGGATTAGCAACTGTTTCAGGGCATACGACCCGTCTGTGCTGGCGCCTTTCTTATAGCCTTTTGTTTCCAGTGTGGGCGGATTGATAGCGTTTTGATTTTTCGGACGCAGAACGCCAAGAACATGGTTGTAATTGTGTTTGATTTTTGTACATGGATCGTTCCTGCCTGTCCAGTTCTGATCGTAGCTGTAGAAATATTTTGTGTTGCCTTCGCCTGTGGCTATGGCAACGTGACCGATACCGCCGTTCAGACTGCCGCCCCATACCACGATGTCACCCTTCTTCGGCACAAGTGATGGAGTGTTCTTTATTCTGGTGAAATAGCCCTTGACCGCCTGCTTGTCGAAATCTTCGTAAATCTGTTTCGCATACATACCTGTGAACATACCGCACCCGACAACATCACGGTTGTACTGGTTTGCCAGGTCAAAACATTGTACATCGTATGCTTTGTCAAAATCAATGCCCTTGCCCTTGTACTTTTTTACGAACTCGTCGAATGTCATAGCCATAATTAGTCCTCCTTATCTTTGAAAACTCCAAATTTTGCCACTATTTTGTTTATCCAACTAGCCTGTGGGTTAATTTCACCATAGTTTTCCAGTATGGAAACTATCTCCATAGCGAAAATATAGCCGAAAACGGCTAGTGCAGTTATAGTGCCTGCAATGCCAGCCAGCTCGCTATGTCCATAGTAGTGCCCCAGCTGTTCAAAACCTATCTCCGAACCGATAGCCACGCCCATGATGACTATCTCGGCCAATTTATTCAGACCGCCTTTTCGCATTTTCGACGACCGAACGTCACCCTTGCAATATGCTTTTATCCAGCCTGTGGCAAAATCAGCCAAGGCAAGACCTATCACGATTATCAGCATGATTATGTATTTCACTTTACTACCTCGCTTTCATACTTCTGCCCTGTGATTTCCTCGTACTGCTCAGGGGTTATCTTGCCCCTGTCAGCAAAATCCTTTACCTGTTCAGTGGTGTACAGCCCTAAATCGTACAAACGTTTGACTTTCCTATACATTGTTCTTGTCCTCCTCTATCAGCGTGTCGGTCATCAGCGCAGTATACAGCACCTGTGCTTCTAGTTCATCCACTTTCGTGGCTTTTTTCGGCTGAAAATCTTCGGTAGATAACCCCAGCTTGTCAGCCATTTTTTTTTGCAAATCTGTCATACGCTACCTCCTACTTCACTCAGTTTCACGATATACTCTTCTTCCGACGGCACTGGTATATGGTAATTATCATTGCTGTTTTTGAATGTCACTGAACCCCCTGCCTCTACCTCGATATTTCGCAGAAAATCGTCTGGTATCAGGGTTGAAATGTCTGTGACGATTGGTTTTTCTAGTTCGTAGTATAGGATAACACCCTGCATAGCCTGCTCAAACGCTGAGACATCGGTGTAGGCGGTGTCTTTAATTTGAATTTGCGAAACTCTGTCACCAACCCCGTCTATCGTGATTGTTTTATCGACAAATACATTGGAACTTCTCGCAACTGTTCTATATTTACTGCACAATGCGTTATAAGTGGTTGTTCCAAATGCACCTAGATATTTAAAATTGAGATGTTTCACAGACCCATAGAAATGATTTCCAACACCGGAACTCGTGTTAAATTTCCAATCCAGCGTTTCCAAATCCACACTACCCACACATTGATGATACTGTTTATTCTCATAATCCACATAGTTTCGTGCCGTTCCTGCCGACCAGCCGTAGCCAGGCAGATTGCGGATTGCTTCGGGGATTTTGTGGACGGTATCACCCACAGCGACCTCTGTCACCCCAGCACTGACAATCTCACCGTCAATGACCTCAGAATGACCGCCTATTGACTTCACACTCATCAGCTTTGCCCCTGTAGGAATAGTCTTGGCATATGCTGTTTCGCTGTCAGTTTCAAATTTATGTGTCACACCATTGCCCATGTCATACAGTGCATTTACCCTACGTTGTAACTCTTTGTCCGTTAGTTTTACACGTCCTATCTCAGCTGTATTCTCAGCTATCTTTCCGACAGCGGTCACATAGTCATCAGGCAAACTGTCAACCACGGATTGTGCTGTCTGTGCAGCGGTTTCAGCGGCTGCCCTGTCCTCCGCAACCTTAGTAGCGTTTTCTGCTACATTAGCCTTATCCGCTGTTACCTGTTCTGCAAGAGTCTGAACAGCCTGTCTGTCTGCTGCAGTGCTGTCAGCGCAGGTCTTTGCAGTTTTAGCATAGCCTGCTGTTATGTTCTTGTCGGCTGTGGTCTGCTGTGCTGATGTTGCCGCCTGGGCTGCGGATATTTTAGCGTTATTCTGTGATGTGACCGCCTCTGTGCGTGCGGTTTCTGCCTGCGTTGCGGACGTTTCTGCCGCTGCCTTTGCGGTCTCAGCACGTTCAGCTGCCTGTTCTGCGGTGTCGGCTGACAATCCTGCGTTTGTGGCAGATTTTTTTGCATTTTCAGCCGCTGTTGTCGCTGTTTCTGTAGCGGTGACGGCTGTCTGCATATCTGCGTGTGCCTGTCTGCCTATGGCATCTATGCGGTCCAGTGCGTCCATAGCCACGTCAGGTGACGGCACGGCAACATCGCCTATAGCCGCACCGATTCTCAGGCGGAATATGCGTGATTTTTTAACCAGGATATATTCCTGCCCTGACAGTTTTTTCGCACATATCTGACACGATACTGTCTGCGCTGAACGCAGTATGTCAGCCGTAGGCGTCCACTGTCCGCCTGTGATATCGACCTCGTACTGAACGCCGTCACCGTAGTCTATGGATAGCACATAGCGGTCTGCACCGTCTACTGTCAGCCCTTCGACAGACACAGGACGGGCGTTCGTTTCGCCCACATAGCCCAGCAGGGCTGTGCTTAGGGTTACGTCATAATCTGCATTTAATGTTATTGTCATTTAATCCCCCTCTATTCTATCGCAATGTAATCCACATAGTACGTTCCTGTCGGGACATTTACTGTTGACCCGTTATTAGCTCCCATGCAGACGTTCAGATAGTACGACTTTCCCGAACCACTAACGTGGGTGCAGAACGTCTTGTATGGTGTTGGTATGTCTGTCTGCCGTAGTGTTGCTATTACCTGCTTAGGCGCAAAATTCAGTCCAAGCGGTATCCGCATCAGCGCATTTGCTCCCGTCATCTTGTGTTCCACAGTGCCATAGTGTATCTTGCCGGCTCGGCTCAGTATCTCATCGATTTCCTCGCCTGCGTGTTGCATCGGATAATCGTTTTCGGTGATATCCTGCGCCAATGTCAAATTTTCATCAGCCATTATCTCGCCCCCTTAAAGTTGTTCTTCAACGCTCAGACCTACCGCAGAAATGTCTGCTGAAAGTCCGCCGTCAAAGGTAAATCCTAAATTCGTTATTGGTATATCATAGCTGTCTGCGCCGTTGGTGTAGGTCACCACGTCACCTATGTCGAAACGTGGGTCACCAAGTCTGTGGTATAGCTCAGTGGTGTACCACGAAAAGCCGCCTATCCTGCGCCACAGAGATTGTAGCAAAGACTCTGTCATGTATGGATTTTCAAACTCTAGCACACGTCCTTGTGTTGTGTCTGTCACGCCTAGTGACAACGTTTCATCGTCACTGACTTTGCAGATAATGCCCACGATAACGTTCTGCCTTTCTGACAGTGTTGGCATATCTATCGTGTTGTTATCCAACGTTTTCACGCTCTTGCCATACCACTTTCGGACGTACTTTCCGTACCTGTCAACATACCCGAACTGACCTTGTGCAGAGGAAAGGTAGGACAACATTTGTCGCATGGTCACGTCCTTTGGCACTGAGCTGACCTTGAAATAGAAATACTTTGAGTACAGCACCTTGCCGTTCTTATCTATCAACCTTCTGCCGTTCTTGTCACGCAATAGTCGCACCTCTGTATAGTCATTGCCGTTCTGCAATCCTAATTGTCTGCATATGTCGTCCTCGACTGCTTTATTCCAGTTTGGCATAGGGATATGTGGTACATATGGCTTATCCGAAAAGTACAGCCTGTCCGCCATTGTCAGCTGAACGCTGCCGCCCGACTTTTTCGACTTCACACAGGTGAAACGTCCCATTGGTATCTTCTCGCCTGCAAGTATGCCGTTAGTTTCGTAGTCCACGAGGTACAGATATGTGTCATAGTTCTTTCCAAGAAACGCTGTATCAGTGTCACTTATTGTCATGTTCCACGATTGCGAACACACGGCGCCCAGCTCGATGTCATCGGAAAGGCTTGTTGCCTGCATTGAGCTGTCAGCTGACATAATGCTGTCACCTGATATAACGCCCTCTGCATTCTCTATCCACAAACGCCAGGTACGGCAATAGCTCTCGATACGCTGAGAGACGGGTTCATTTTGTACTGTATACAATTTTACCGCCTCCTAGCATTCGATTAGGTCTACTGCGACATTTTTCAGATATTTCATCGGTGAGACCCACTTTAGCACATCATATTTTGTGTCGCCTGCATACATGGTGCACGTTTGTTCAACAAACGTTTCATCTGTAAATGTCACGTTGAAAAACGGCTTGCTTACGTTAGAAATGTATTGATTTATCAATGCGACTTGCTCACCTGTGAGGTGTACCCACGATATGATTAACTTCTTCTTTATACACACCATATCTCCAACAAGCTTTCCGTTTGCTGAACGTCCTGTGTTATCCGACCAGATTTTGTTGTTCTGTACCTGCAAATCTGCAGGTACAGGAATTTCTACGCCGTCGAATTTTAGCATTGTGTCACCACCTCACTTTAGTGCAACGGACTTTTGCCTGTCCGTCTGGTTGTATCGTTTATCCCGTCAACAGCAACTTTTACGAAGCTGTTCTTGTCAGGCACGATTTTAACTGTCATTTCATTGTTTCTGCTACCGCTGTTCTGAGTATCTCTGTTTGCTTCACGTACTGCCTGATATACCGCTTGACTGATTGCCGCAGTAATCTGATCGTTATTTGCAACAGCGTTTCTGCTACCAATAGAACCGACCATTTCAGGTGTGCCGTTTTCTCTTGCAACAAATAGCTGACCTGTCGTAGGATAACCGCCTCTTGCATATCCCTGCACACGATATCCAGGCGCTGTATAGCTTATCTGTGGTATAGATACAGCTTGCCCCATAGCAGCAAGAATGCCATTTGAGGCTATCTGTATTGCAGGTACCGCACTATTGAATGAGTTGAAGAATTGGACGTGGAAATCGTCCGCCTTATCGAGAATAGTATTGAAAATATCAACAATATCATTGATTAGGCTGCTTTTTCTCAAGTCAATTCCGTTTTTAAAGCGGTCAATAAACTTGATCCCGATTGAGGTTGTCGCAGAGTTAGTGTCAAATGTTGTAACGGCTGATTTTGCTGTATTTGCTACGTAAGTGTTCATAAACGTTGACAGCAATTTTATGCCGTTCATGAAGCCTTGGAGGAAAAAGACACCCTGCTGAAACGTCTTTCTTGACGGTGAATGTTCATCAAGAGCAGTTGCACTTGCTTTGACTGCCGCAAGTCCTATTTGTGACGCTACCTCAGTTACGCTTTTGCTCTTTGACTTAATACCCTCTGCTAATCCTAGACTTCCATTTTCGCCATTCTTTGTCATTTGATACATGAATTTTGCACCATAGTTTCTGTCAATGTCAATGCCCAAACTATCAAACAGGTTAGAAATTTCACCGCTTATCGGCTTATAGGCGTTCCGCACTCGTTTGCCAACTATGTCGGTAAGATTTTTTTGATATTCTTCTTCTCCTCCGAACCCTGTTTTCAGCGTTGCTTCCATTGCTTCTTTTGCGGTTGCTGTTGCGTTTGTAGTACCCTCTGCAATGGCATTCTCAAACTCATTGTAAATGCCATTAACAATGCCTGACATCGTATTTTTTAGATTTGTCTTTTGTTTCTCATAGTCAGAATCTATCAGTTTTATCATATTTGAATACAGTTGCATATTTTCTTTGTACTTCGACTCGTCAATAAGTCCATTATTAAACATGGCATTTACCTTGAGTTTAAACGTTTCCAAAGATGTTTTTACGCTTGTATGGTTATCTTCTATGTTCTTTGATAAATTCTTGTAGGTTGTTTTGAGCCCTTCAGCTTTTTCTTTGAAAGTATCAAGATCTTCAAAGTCTATGTTAGCAAATCCTTTTACAGCATCATTAAATTTGACTTGTTCTTCACTTGCTGTTACACTCAACTCTTGAATGGTACTCATTACATCTTGCAAGTCTTTTATATCTTTTTCAGTTGCGTTTCCTGTTGACATTTTGTCGAGTAATTCTTGTGCACGATTATTCAAATCGTCGGTAGAATTTTCAAAATCTTTTTGAAAGTTCTGGAGAATTGTTGTCATGCTACCAACATCTATGCCAAGTGTTTCTGCTGTTTTAGATGACTGATTACGAAAAGCAGCGAAGATTTTATCTGTGTTGAATGAAAATTCTGATTTCATGTTTTCAACCAGGCTATTGAGAGAATCTTTTATTTTCTGTATTTCGTCTGCTGAAACTGTATGTGTGTCTTTCAATGACTGTTGAAAATTATTAAGAACTGACAAGCTTTGCTCAACAGAATCATGTGCATCGCTTATCTTGCTATCATAATCAGATAATTCCTTGTTTAATTTCTGAACTGATGAAAATTGAGCATTGAGATAATCTGTGAATTCATCAATTTTCATTCCGCCATTATTAAATAGTAAACTATCGCTATAAGCTCTGTCAGCAGCGATTATTTCATCGTCTACGCCTTTAAGCGCTCCGACCATTCCCGCTATAGCTGTCGTTATAATTCCGATAGCAAGACCTGTTCCACCACCAAACAGCCAGGATACTTCCAATCCACCTACGATTAACGCAGTATCTCCTAGTGCCGATTTCCATGTAAGAGTATCTGATGATAGCTTATTAAACAGATTATAACTGCCAATGCCAGCACCTACCATTCCAACAACTGTTCCAAGTAGCTTTGCAACAGGCGATAAATTGCTTCTGAAATTTTTAACTCCGTCATTCATCTTTCCAAAGAATGATGTAGCCTCAGAATTTTTAAACCCGTCCGTGAAGTTTTTCAGCCACGTTTTGCACGTTTTTATAACGCTTAGACCTCCAAACGCCCCTTTAAGCTTCTTCACCCAGTTAATCAGGTTAGCAATTTTATTTACTGCCCATACTGTTGCCAATAGTCCTGCAATGACTTTAATCATATCCTTGTGCTTTTTGAGCCAGTTGTAGAGCTCTTTCAGCTGAGCTTTGACCTTTTTGTAAAGTGCGTCCGTCTGCTTGTCAAGTCCTGCAAGAAAGTCATATTCAGGCAAGTCAATGCCGAGATCATATTTATTGCCTGTAGTATCTCCGCTGTCATTGCCGTTGCTCTTGTCAAGATTGAGCTGATTTATCTCATCAAAGCTAGCGAGTGCAAGCAACGCTTTCTTTGTTTCCTTGACAGACTCTGTTGCATCGTCTGCATTCTCTGTTACACTGCTTAGACCTTTGCCAACCTCAGAATAATCTATCGTTGGCAGCTCAAAGCCTAACCACTTTGCAATGGCGTTAGCGGCGTCTGTGAGCAGTCTTACAAACGTTTGGACATATGGTATCATCTTCACAGCAAACACGCTCACAATGTTGCCTATGGCCCTCTTGAGCTGTTCAAACTGTTGCTGCAAAATTCTCATAGAGTTTGCAGGCGTGACGATGGTTCTTGCCATATCGCCCATAACATTTGTAGATTGCTGAAGAATAGCGACGTATCTTAGCTGTGACTTCTGAGCTTGCGTCATGGTGTTGATGTTCTGTTGAATGCCATTATCATAGGCTATCTGCTGAAGTGTTGCGGCGTCAAGAGCATAACCCAGTCTGCGCAACGGTTCAAGTTCTCCAGAAATACCAGATTCAACTTTCTGCATAGCGTCTTCTATGGAGATGTTGAAGAATGATGCTATATCATAGCCTATCTGCGTCAGGTTTTTGGACATTATGTTTGACTTTTCAGCCGCAACTCCAAAGCCTGTTGTTATCTGTTTGAACACGCCCTGAAAGCGTATCCACTCAGAAATATCAATGCCAAGCAGACTATTTACTTTTTCGGCATACCTATATGCTTCTTCTGAATAATCGCCCATAGCTACTGTAAATAGGTTGATGTTTTCGACATATTCGTTTGACGATTGTAAGCAGTCGGCGAGTGCATCTGCAGCCCTATTGACTGTGACGTAAAGTGCGGCGGCTCTTATTCTTGCGTCCTTAAAAACTGAGGACAAACTGGTATAGGATTTTACAGTTACGGCATTTGCAGATGCAAGGTTTCCGTTTCTCGCTATTGAACTCTTCATAATGCCATTAAGTGCAACAAGTCCGTTTTCCGCCTTTGAAACCTGCGTTGTCAACGGCTCTATAGCGGTGGTAAGCTGGCGTATTCTCGTTGCAAACTCATTGATTTTCTCTGTATCGAGTGACTTTGTGATATCAGGTATCTTTTTGAGGCTGTTAAGGAATGGTGACAGATTGTTCTTACCCATTTCCTGCATTGGCTTACATGCCTCTGTAATAGCCGTTATATTCTCTTTAAGCACACTCACATTACTCATGCCGCTTACTGCATTACACGCCTCAGAGAGCTTTTTGATGCTGTTCACGGTCTTTGCAACATTCGGAGACTTTATCTGTGACAGCTTTGAAACGCTTTCAACAAGCTTTGCAAGCTTATCCACACCTGATATAGCATTGGCACTTGCCGCTATTTTGTTGAGCTTTTCGGAAAGCTTGTCAAGCCCCGAAAGTTTGCCCACTGACTTTTTTAGCGTTTCGAGCCTAGCAATCAGCCTATCGAGTTTTTTTTCAGCGTTGTCAGACGAAGCTTCTACTTTCAAACTAAGCTTATCGATGTCTAATCCCATACTTTTTTCACCTCCTAGATAAAAATAAGGCGGCAATAAGTCTGTTTAATTGCCCTTATTTGCCGCCCTTCCTTTATTAAATGCTTCTGCAAATTTCCTGAAATTCTCCGCATTTTCTCGCATGATGTCATCATACGTTTTTTCATTATCCTTGTCGGCTTTGAAAATGTCATGCGGTTTATCGGGATATTTGCCGTCTTTTGAAAAACAACTTGTGATAGCTTCTTGAACATATAGTCCCGTTAGCCATGCATTGAAATTGTCCTTTTCTCTCTTTACTTTTTGTGCCATCTCATCAGCTTTGCGAAAGGCAACTGCCAAACAGCAGTCGCCTTCCCAAAACTCTTTGGCTGTCATGCCTATGGATAAATACAATGGCAACGCTTTTAGAAATGTTTGAGTATATGTTTGCTCTTTCGGAACGTTGTCTACTCTCCAACGCTCCAGGTTATCAAATTTTCCCTATCCTCAGCAGGGTCATTTGTTGTCAGTGTCTCGATAGTTTCGCTGTACATTGAGAACAGAGTCTCTATAAGCTTGTCCTTATCGGCGAAAAGAGCCTGCATCTTGTCAATCTGCTCGGGCTTTACGTTGCGGTGATTTTTCTTGAAAGCACCTGCAAACAGCTCGTTCAGAGTGTTCATTGGCTTGTCTGAGAGATCATTCAGAGTGAAGCCGTTATTCTCCATTTGTCTTACTGTTCTTCTGGAAAATTCAAGAACGTAATGCTGACCTTCGTAATTGAAATTGATTGTCTTTGCCATTGTTTTATCCTCCTAAAAAATTATGTATCTGAAACTGTTGTCGGAGTGATATCGCTCTGCGGATAAGAAGTGATTTCCATTTCTCTCTTGCCGCCGACTTCGCCGCCTTTGATGTTGACAAACATAGAACCTGTCCATGTCCACGCGCCATATTCACCTGTTGCGCCAAAGCGGAGCTCAAAAACGATTGTATCGTCGCCTTCCATTGCCTTGAGCTTGTCATACGCTGTTTTGGTGTAATTTGCGCCGAATGTGTAATCTGGAACATCTACCATACCTTCGGCATATTTTTTCTGTCTGCTGGACAGGTCAGATACGTCCAGCTTTTCAGGTGCAGTGAAAAGGTCTGGATATGATGTAATGTCGCAAAGCTTTGAAGCTTTGCTTTCAGCGGCCTTTTTTGCATACAAATAGGTATTAATTGTTGCTTTCTCCAACTTCATTACCTCCTATAGATTATTTCGTCCGTATCAACTTTGCACTCGAAACGCATTGTGATACGATATATTGATGTGTCAGATAGATTTTCAATAGGCTGGCAGAATGTTCTCATCATGCCGATTTTATCAAACTCGTCTGACACAAGGTTTCTAATTTTTTTTGCTTGCGTTTTCTTGCCTTTGGCGAGATTGCTATAAACATTCACTGTGTACAGTAGATTGCTTGCGTTCTCAATTCTGCCACTGTCTATGTACGCAGGATCAACCGAGTTACTTGTTTCCACGATTGAAACATACGGAAATGTTGCGGGTTTATCTGTGTTTATGCTGCTGACAGATATATTTTTGAAGGCTTTTTCAAGTGCTTTCGACACTGTGTCAAACACTTTGTTTTCAATGTCAATCACTTAAAAACCTCCTTAATAATGTTGTCAAGAGCATTTCGCATTTCCAACCCTGTTTCGTACATGAATGGTCTGCTTGGCATACCCTGTGTAAACTTCCACGTTCCGTCATCAGCAGGATAAAACCAGCCTATACGTCCGTCTTGCGTCGTGATATAATGTGTTCCGCCCATATATTGATAGCCACATTCGCTTATGGCTTGTCCTGCATACGGCTGTGACGCGCCTTTTACACCTGTTCCAAATTCAACGAACACTGCATAATCACAGTCACAGAAAATAAAGCCAGCATTAAGCAACGGGCTATAGTAGCCGTCAACCTGACTGAGCAAATGTCCTGTATCAGGGATATCCATTTCAATGACTTTTGCTCTGCATATCGTTAGTCCATAATCAGTAAGACGCTCCACAAGTAGTTGAGCTTTTTTGTGTATCTCAGCTTTATATGCTTTCATTTGCTCAACGGCTTTTGTCAAGCTATCTTCTGACAGATTAAACGCTATCTTCCTCATTGACATTCACCTGTTTTATGGCAAACTGTATTTGATTTGGCGTAACAGAGCGTTTTTTTACAATGAAATTGTGAGGACCATTGACGTCAATATCTATCCACAGCAGTGAGTGTTCGTCAATTTCGCACTTCATGTCTGCGGTTGACATTGTTCTATCATAGTCCAGGTTTCGACCAAACTGTGACATTTCGCTGTCGCTTTTATTGCCTGATATCGACATATAGCACTCGCTAAAATCTGAGTAACTTATGCTTTTTTCACCCGTTCTATAGCCGTCATCATCAAGTAAATCTTGTTCACCTAAATACAGCTTATAGCTAATTTTTGTAACGTTTCGCATTAGGTTTCTCATCACAATACCTCAGCTTTCGGAACGATTTCGTCAAGCAACTGTTGAGATACCCATGAGCTTTCATATGTTCGACTTACCCCATTTTCAGAGTGTGCCTTTTCGCCCTCAGCTCCACGCTTATTGTATAGGTCTATGGCAATTCTCAACTGTAAGCCTTTGTACTGTGGCTCAACCTCTGTGCGGTCTGTGCCGAAAGGGAAGCGATGTGCAAGGATAATTGATTGAGCAGTGTCTAAATACTGCATAATCAATTCCTCGGAATTTTCCTCAGGAACGCTTGCCTTAAACAGCTCAATCATATCCATTTTGCACTCTCCTTTTATGCCTTAGAGGCTACTGTAGCTGAACCAGCTTTTACAGCCTTGTTGTTTGCATCTACCTCAACGATGAGTATCTTATTGCCTGTTGTTGCGGTGATCTCAGATACTCCGTCCCATGCAGTGTAGCCTGACTTGCATTCTGCACCAAACTCAGGAACAGTTACGCTTGATGCTGTCTTATACTTGTAGGAGTTGCCTGCTGACAGAGATGGTGATACTGTTACCTTTGTCTTGCCTGATGCACTTGTGCCAGCGACAGAACTTACTGTAAGTTCACCGATTTTGGCATTTGTGTTGATAACATAAACGTTATCCATGTCCTCAAATGATGGCAGGACGATTTCGCTTGCAAGCACTCGTATATTAACAGGGTTTTGCTGCTTGATTGTTGTGATTGCAACGCCTGTATTTACGATAGCAACATCTGCCTTGCCGTCAGCCATGAGGTCAGCCTCTTCGGGCGTTGTGCCATAAACTGTTGAACCGAGTGGCTGTGCGGGGAGAAGTGTTACCATATCGTCTGGATAAAATCTCTTTGCTGTGCCACTTTCGTCAATAAATGACTTGTTGTTTACAACAACCGTGAGCTCAGTTTCCTCAGAGATGTACTCCTTTACGAGCTTGTCTGTTACGAGAACAACACCACCTGCTGCCTGAGCTTTGGCAACGATATACGCCTTGACGTTCTCATTCTCTCTGATATCTTTGAGTGTCTTCTTTGACATCAAGGCGATTGCAAGATCGTTTCCTGTAAGCTTATAAATGGCATCCTTAGCGTCAAGAATGTCCTGTACAGGGTTTGAATTCTTATGATCTATCCATGCAGCTGTACCTGTGAGAGCTTTGAAATTATTTACCTTGAATGAGCCGTCAACGTCATACTCATACAGACAGCTTACCTCTGCACCGTCTGACAACTCAATCTTAGGAGAACCATCAGTCGGTGAGAGAAGCTGCATGATCATTCTCTCTGGAACAACATTTGCACCGTTGGTAAGGTTCTTGGCGTCGTTGTAGATGTTATCAAGTACAGGCTGTACATATGGATCATTGCTGTCCTGCGCTCTCAAGATCTCCTGCCTGTCGCTTTCCTTGATGATAAAGCTGTCACGGAAGAATGGCATTTCTGTCTGAATTGCAGTTACACCGATTCTATCTCTGACGGGTGCTACAGTATCAAACGCGCTCTGTCTGAGTGTTACAGGCAGGCCTGACCTACCCTTAATCCACTTTATATCGATACCCTTTTTCTTTACAGGTGGGAACAGGGAAGTTCCCAGATAGCCTTCTGCATTTGCCTGCTCTAGGTACTTTGTCCAGTACATAGCAAATGCCTTAGCTGTGAAAACATCTGAAAAATTCTGCATTATGTATTGCCTCCCTTATTCAAAAAATGTGATTCTTGGCAGTGCTGTCTTAGCCGCTGTCTGTACTGTTACGCCGTTAGCTGTCAGCTTAGCGGTTGAAACTGTTCCCGCATACACCAGTGATACTGTCTTATCGCCGTCGGTTACGTCAACTGTGTCAAGCAGAAGACCGATAGCGGTTGAATCGTTTGCAGGAAATGGAGTTCCACCTTTAACGATTTTCTTTCCGTTGCTATCAGCTGTGATAGCACTTGCCTTGATTGTATATGGTCTTGCTAAAAATTCGCCGTTTGCAAGAATTGTCTTATCTGCAATTACGGCTGTAGACTTCATCATATTAGCCATTTAATTACCTCCTATATGTATTTTTTTAGACCTTCCGCCGCAGTTTTAGCAATGGTTGCTCTGTCTGTAGCCAGTTTCTCGGCTATCTTTTCAGCAGATGTAAGTCCGTCGTTTCCGCCTGCTCCCTGAGGCTTCGGAGCATTCTTTAGACCGTCTTCTTTAAGCTTATCTTCAACGGCTTTCTTCTGAGATGTGAGCATTGCGGCAATGGACTTTGCAGAATTAACTGTAGTTTCTTCATTGTCTGAAACAATGCTGTCGATAAATCCCTTGTAATCGTCTTCTTTAAGGCCACAGTTTACGAACTGTGCAACAGCTTTAGTCTTGTTCAGCATTTTCAGATTGGTGATCCTAGCCGCCTCAGCTTCATCAGTGAGCTTTTTCAATTTCTGCTCAGCTGTCAGCTTCTCAGCTTCATAGTCATCATACTTCTTTGCCTTATCTCTGAGTGTCGCAAGCTCGTCAGCTTTTACACCACTGGACTTGGCCGCTGTGACTTCGCCATTGTGTCGGTTCAGAAATGCTGTGATTTCCTCGTCTGTTGCGTTTGGGAAAATACCCTTTACGTCTTCTCTTGTCATAAGAAACACTCCTTTTCTACGTCTACGCTTATTAACGCCGGTTGCTCGGCTTGACGTTTGCTGTTTAACGCACAGCTACAATTTATTTCACAGGTTGCATAACACACCTGCAATTAACGATTTCTTTTGCCGATGCTCCCAGCGAACTATCTTGTGGAAACATCAGCTGGCTGTTGCCAATGTCAAACGGCTCAAACAAGCTCCTGACTTGTCCGTCTGCGACTTTGTGTGTATCTCGAACCTTGTTGTCCTTAAATGATACCCACATCTTCTTTGTGTAACCGCTTTGATAATATCCCTCTAAGGTTGCACACTCGCACAAAGCATTGATTTCTGTGCGTGATATAGTCCTAGCTCGGCTTACCGAAAATGCGTTGTCATAATCACCACTTTCAATAATCCTTTGGGTTGTTTGCTGAATTTCCTTTGCAAACTGTTCCGAGTGCTTAACAATCCATTTTTGGGAATATTCTGATAGCCCCTTTACATTGCTTGCTATGTTCAGAACATACTTTAAAAAATAATTGTTTGTAATCTCGATGTACGTGCTTGACATTATCGTTGCATACACTGTTGCATATAGCAGATATTTGTCACTGTCAGTACGCTCACGCTGTGAGGAAAATATCTTATTGAGCTCTCGTTCAAACACCGCCGCCATTTCTATTCGCAATAGCTTTTCAGCGGTTGGCAACTCCATTTTGTTAAACCACAGCACGTTAAGCTCATCAAATTTAAGCGTTGCCACTGCTATCACCGCCGTTGTTGTCCATAGCTCCTATAGCTTTGAGCATTTCATCAGCTACAGTGGTATTTACGGCAAAATTACTTGTATCTTGCTGTTGCTGTGTTGTTGCTTCTAAGTATGGCTTGCTATCTTGATAAACCTGTTCAGGGTCAGAGAACAATCCGCAGTGCAGAATGGCTATTCTTGGGTGAATGCCTGCCTGCAACATATTCATCAGACCTTGCGTCTTGGTGAGCAAGTTGTCAGTCTTGTTTCTTGTAAACTTCACATCAATATCATGAAGCTTAATATCTTTGACTTCCTGCTTGCAATTTCGAGTATTCTTGCAGATTTTCAGAACAACTCTTAAAAACTGCTTTTCAGGCTTTACAAACATCAATTCAAAAGCTTTGGCAGCACTTTCAGCCATTACCCAGCCTTCACCGATTATCAGCGCTTGACCTGTGTTGCCGCCTGCGCTTGCTCGGCGATCAGGTACGCTCGCAATCGTCAGCATTCGATCATATAGGTCATCTTTAGCTACCTGAGTCTGTGAAATATCGAGCTTTGTTTCGATATTTTTTATTGACGCTTGACGCCCTTCTTGCGAACGGGTTTTTATTGCACCAAGCTCTTTGAGCTCTTGCAGCTGTTTTTTGTCGATATCTATGTTGTCAAACCATGTAAACGCCTGTATTATCTGCTCAATTCCGTCAATGTCATTACTGTCAATGCTGTTTATAGCATCGCAAAGTGTTATAACCGTCTCAAATGAGCCTAAACGTTCAGGATTATTTTCATACTCGATAATCGGAATATAGCCGATGTTGTTCGGCTGTGATCTAGCCACAACGCCTTCGCCGTTTTTGAAGTCGATACGCCAATACCACTCATCGGTATAAATGTCATACGACCTGTAGCTTGTTATATCTGCGTTTGCAAATCTGTAGCTGGAGTATGTCACACCAATAACAGGCTTGCGTTTATAGTCATTACTGTAGATAACAAACGTGTTTCTGGGGTCCAGTATATATGTTTCAAACGGAACATCTTCGCCCACATCAGAGGGAAGTACGAGCCTATATCCCACGCCACACTGATTTATCCACTCAGCAAGCTCTCTGTCCTTGGCAGCTTTATCGTCTTCTTGCATATACTCGTTGAGAGCCGCCACACCATTATCTGATGGAGCATCGCTCTCAGTATTATCAAGCTCGCAATTTCCACGCTTAACATACTGAACAGGCTCACCAAAGATAAAGCCGACTTTGAAATTGTTTATTTCCAATGCATGGTTTTCAACGATTTTATTATTAATCTCAGGCCTAACCTCTTTGACACGTTTTAAAATTGGCTGTTTACCACGTAGATAGTTGTGGAGATACTCAATTTCTTCTCGGTTCAATTCGTGAGTTGCGACCGCTCTCCGAACTATTTCAATAATGTTTTCTTCTGTAATATCTCTTTCACTCAGTAAGATTTTTCGTCTGCCGTGTAATTCCGTATTGTTTCACCTCCGTGCAACAAAAAAAGTGCCTATCAGCTATCTTTTTTTAGATAACTAATAGGCACTTGGTAATTAAACACTTGGCACTTAATATTCTTATGGTGCCGACTTTCAGGCTCACACTGTCAGCCGACATGTGCGGCGTGTTACCGCCGCTGTAAAAATAGAAAGGAGATCAAGCCTGGACAAGCTTGCATGGCAACTGCTTTGTGGGTGAGGGTAGCAGTTGCCAAATGGAGCAGATATCAAGCTGGCACGCTCTCAACCTGCATTCTTGCCGCTGCCTGCTCAGCCCTTGCGGCTAGGTCCCGTTAACGTCAGGCTGTCCTGTAAGCCATTAACTCCGATTACACTTACAGCAACACATATTCATGACTATGCGGAGTAGTTTCACTGGTGCAGGCTTTAAGTTCGTGCGCTCTCAACCTGCAAATCGAAAGCCGCAGTATGGGGATACGGCTTTCAGACCCTGCCCGAACGCCCACCCTTACGTGCAGGCGTTGACAATGTAAAATTCAAGAAGTGCCATTATTTTGTGTCGGAAGCACGCCGACTCTGGTGCAAGCTTTAAGTATAGCCCTCTGAGCCTGCATACGCTGTTTTTCCTCTTATGGTAGATGAAAAACTTGGCATCAAAAAAACGAAACCTCGGCTATTCCACCCGACGACGCACAGCCAAAGTGTGCAGGTTTTTAAGTTATACGCCACCGATGTTTTACGTCCTCGGTCTACGGACTGTATAACAGGCTTGGTGTTCCGTGTGGGGTTTGCACCCACTCTGACTTTGCGGAACATACGGGGCTTTCGCCCCGTAAATTAACTTAACGGAGGTGCTTTTCAGCACTTATGGGCAATTTAACTGCAACGTTTTTCTTGCAGCCTTTGCAGTATGGATAGATAATGCCCTTTGCGTCATTATCGACTTCCATTAGCTTTCGCTTTATTCCTGCCGCCGCACAGCTCGGACAATATACATCTACGCGCCTATTATATATGCGCCTATTATCCATTACCTATCCCTCCTGACAAGCTTATTATAATACTACTTTTCAACTTTTTCCACTTCACACTGTGTAAAATATTTTTCAACATTTTTGTACAATATGCACTATTTTTTTTCAGCGTCTGCCCACCTATATAATCCTCTTGATAATTTCCACACTTGCGCCTACGCCATTTGTTGCAAATGCGCACAGCTGTGCCATGCTGTCGGGGGCGTCATCATGTGCGTTTTTACCGCTCTGATTAAATGCAAACAGATTTTCCAGAAATTTATCGTACATCTCACCTCTGCCGTTATCGTTGCGATAATACACCTGCTTTATATCTGGTGCATACTGCAATATTCTGCTGAGCTTGCTCTGTGTTGTCGACGCACGTTTACTGCTGATGTTTATGTGGACGTTCTGTGCTCTCAGCTGCTTATCTATTTCGTCTGCATATTCACCACCGCCGTTATTACCCTCAAACCTCTCCTGATGTATCTGATGTTGTATGCTCTTTGCCACAACCATTGGCTGTGTGATTTTTTTATCACCCTTGCTGAAAATCACATCTTGCAAAAACAAACTTCCGTCCTCATACAGATATCCTATCGGCATTGCCAGATAGTCACCGCCCCATGCCACATCACACACAGCTATTCTTCTTGCAGAGCCGTCAGGCAGTGTTCCGTTATACCAGTTCATTTCGTCCTTATGGAAGAGCAGACCTTCACGTTCCATAGGTTGCTGCATATACAGGCAACTAAATGTGACATTATCTATGTCTGTTTTTATGTCACGTATTTTTTTATCTGTGTACCTGTCCGCACAGTTGTAATTGAAATTACTATGTCCGTTATCGTCACATACGGGTATCGCAATAAATCTATATCGTGGATCTCCCTCATGATCGGTTCTCATTCGGCTGATAGGATCATGCAAACTCCATATCGTACCGAGCATTATTTGCTTTACATTATCGCCTATCTGTCGGGTTGTCAGCGTATCTCTGTAATCCTGCCACAGCGTTTCAAGCCTTTGCGGGTTTCTTGCCACTTCCGCATTTTTTACGAGGTCATCTGTTATCATGAACTTGTTTGCTCTCGTTCGACCTGTTACCGAACCGCCCAGGGAGATAACTCCGATAGTAGGGAAGTCGCCTTTCTTCCTGTACGATATCGTGTTGTACTCTGCACTCAATGTAGGCATACCATTGTCGAAAATATCGTTATGCCCATATTCGCTTGTGTCCGTTAGCATTGATACCACACTGTCATACATCATTTTTGACATTCCGTCTGAGTATGACGTGTATATGTTCGCAGACTGCGGAAACAGTCCTGCAATGTATGACAGCAGGAACTTTATAAGCGTACTCTTGCCTGCACCTGGGGGTGTACTCAAGCTCAGAAACAGGGCGTCCTCATCGTCTATGAACTCTTGTATCTGCGTTGCCAGCTTGTGCTTGCCCTCAAGAACAGCTCTCCTTGGCGCCCAGAACTTTGCGCTTGGCTCTCTGTTCCATTCCGAAGCCAGCATATATGCGTCAAAATCGCTGTCGCCTGCCCACAGTACGAATTTGTGAGCGAGGTCATACCACTCTTTTGCGAGTTTTGCCTTGCCTGCCTTTGCAAGTTCGCTTGTTTTTCTCATTGCGTTCTCGTAGCTATGCTTTGCCGCCTCTATCATCGGCTTCTTCTTTTCGTCCTGCACTTTCAACGTTTCAAGCAGGAGCTGTTCCGTTTTCAACTCGCCATTTGCCTGCTTGTGTGCAAGCTTAAACATATCTTCTTTGCTTAATGCTCTGTTGCCTACTACTGTCAGATCTATCATACTTTTCTGCATGGCATAAAAATAGTGCCACACAACTAGCCCCCTTTCATCGTCAGCTATGTGGCACTTGGCACTCGGCACTTGGCACGCTCTATCTTTTTTTATTATCGTTCTGCTGCTATCGTCCTGCTCTTATATTGTCCTACTCTTATATCGTTATGCTGTTATATCATTCTATTCTTATATCATTCTACTCTTGTCGCTCTCATTTCATTATACCACGTTGAACGGCTTATACCAAGCTCTCGGCAGGCGGCGGTCACTGTCATTTCTCCACTATCGACCTTTTGCTTTACCTCCTCAGGTATGCTTACAGTTTTCGGTCTGCCTTCCTGGTATCCTTCTTTTTGCCGTGCAATGGCTTTGCCTGATTGTGTCCTTTCAAGTATCATCGCTCTCTCAAACTCGGCAAACGCCAACAGGTTTGTGACAATCAGCTTGCCTATAGGCGTGTTTTCTATCAAGCCCATATTGAGTATGTGTATCTTGACACCTTTCGCTCTCATGCGCTCGATATACTCCAAACCTAACGCTGTTGACCTGCAGAAGCGGTCAAGCTTTGTTACTACTATCGTGTCGCCTGAAACAGCTTTATTCATTATTTCATTCAACACTTTACGTTCCTTTGCACCTGAGCCCTGCTCCAGATGTATTTCTGCATCTGGATAGTTGCTTTTTATCAGCTTCTCTTGGTCTTCAAAGCTGTTTCCGTCTATCTGTCCTACGGAGCTGACTCTTGCATATCCGTATACCATTGCACATCACCCTTTATGTTTCCTGCTGTTCACCCAGCCTGACCTGCTGTTTCTCCATTCATTATTATTCTTCCTGCTCGTCCTCTTTTGTTATCACATATGATCCCGTTGCTCTTTTGCCACGCGTGCTTTTTGGCTGTATGATTATTTCATAGCCCATTGCGTCTAACATTTCAAATGCTTTATCAACGCCAATGCTTTTTTGCTTCAGACGTTCAGCTATAGCTGATTGTGTTCTGTATCCTAGCTTTTCTTTAAGCTCATTTTGAGTTACTCCACGTTTTTTCATGATGTCTTTAATAGCTGTTGTTATTATCATTTAATGTCGCTCCTTTCGTTGACTTCATTATATCACTTATTCATGATATTGTCAACCCCCTTTTTTATATTTTTTTCTAGTCGGGGGATTGAGTGAAGGGGGTGGGTCCGTCCTGCAAGACCCCTGGGGGTGGGTCATTTTTCCGTTTAAAAAGGTATATATAATAATAACGGCTGTTTTCTATGATCTTATTTGTGTAAATGTGTGCAATATCTTTCAATTTTTTGTACATATTCAACAAAGATAAAAAATATCACGAAAACATGATAAAAACCTATTGACAATATCACGAAATCGTGATATTATAATTACAGAAACAAAAACCACAGCAAGACAGCCCACAGGGCAGGAGGTAAAACATGAAAAACTATCTAGTACACTACGGTTACAGAAACACGATCATCAGCACCAGCAGAAACGCAGCGAAACACCTGCAGAACCTCGGCGGTGACAGCGTGTTAATAACGAATATGCACGGCAACCCGATATGCGCCGCACGCAGAGCCGAAGACGGCAAACCATACAGCTACACAATTAACGAATAACGAATAACAGGAGGTACAACGCAATGAAAACCATTAACGAAATCAGAAACGCAATCGACAACATCAGAACGCGCAGCGCATGGAGTGCAGGCGTAAAAACATACGCCGATGAAATTTTGGACAACATCGCCACAGCGGAAGCAGAACACCGCATTAATATGGCAATCGCAACCCGTCACGATCTCGAAACCGCCGCACTTAACGGTGCTGATAACTGGAACGTCTATAGCTGGGGCGGCTGTAGCCTGATTTATAACGGCGATATCGCCGCCACCCTCTGCACGCCGTCCGAACTGAAACGCACACGCAACGGCGAACGCCGTCCGAATAGCCGCGAAGAATGGTTGGACGTGCAGGCTAGGGCACTATATCAGGCTTGCAAAATGGTTTGCAGGCTAGCAGAATAAAAAAGGGGGCGATTATATGACGTATTTCCGTGTAAAACCGCAGTATGACAACGCCCCACGCTATATAATCAACCGCCGTGGACAGCGTGTCCGTGACGGGATATTGATAGGAAACGAACTCTTGACCGCCTGCGAACGGTCAAAGATAAACTGTACAGATGCAGCATTTGAACGCGTCAGCGTTTCCAAAAACCGCATATATTTCTTTTTCGGTGCGCGTTTTTCCGACGCAGAGGCGGTGACCGCATGCTAATAATAGCTCTGCTTCTGCTCCCCGTTCTAGTGGTTATCAGAACGGCGAAGCGTTATAAATAATCGTTCTTGGGGGTTGACGATATCAGCCCCCCTATATTTTTACCCACCAATGCTCCGGCTTTGGCGGGCTCTTTTTTTACCCGCTCCGCTAATCGTGGGGTGAGCGTTGTTATTCTATTCCGTCCCTTGCCACCTATTCGCCCGCATATGCGGTCCGATATCATACCCCTATACCTTTACCGCTCAACGCTGTCCCGCGACTCTTGCGACGTGCTAGGGGGCTTGTTGGTGATATCTTTACAGTATTGTTAATTATTGCGACGTTCTACAAAGCCCCTAGCGTGCGCCCTATGACGTTCTAATGTGTTACCTATAAAACTACTGCACTAAATGCTAAAACGTCATACGGAGCTTGCTAGCCGCCTTGTGGTGTGTGCATGATTTTTCGATAAAATCACCGCCGCCCAAAGGTCAACCCCTCAGGCGGCGTGTTTTCGGCTGTTTTCTTGCCGATTTTCTATTCATATTTATTTCGACTATTGCGTGTGAAAATTTTTACGTTTCCTTGTGCGTTTCATAGTCGCTTGATAGTCGTTCAGTGCGTGAGTGATAGTCGCTTGGCATAGTCGTTTACTATTCCTCAGCTTCAGAAGCTTCAACGTCTATGACCTCAGTTTCTTTCATGAGCTTCTTTGCCAGCTCATCGTCGGTCAGATTGTCGCCAAGCTGATTTGTCTTTGTGACCTCAACTTCCTGCTTGTCGGTCATGCCGTAATAGTTCTTTGCACGGAAGATGTAAGTCACAGGATTTAGCTTGCCTGCCTGCACCAATTTTGCGTCAAAAGCACGCATAAAACTTTTGGCATTTTTTATTATCTCTGACGTCGAAACGTTCAACTCCCCCTCATCAAACGGGTGTGTTCTGCCTTTTTCCCAATCCCAGACAGTCTGGATTGAGTAACCCGTGAAAAGGCACATTTCCTCAACGGTAGGAACGATATTATTATCAGCGCAGTGTTTAAAATACTTATCAAGTCTGTCGGCAAGTTCTGCATTTGACTTTACTTTCGGTTGCTTGTAAGCAACATAGACTTCTCTGACCATTTTTCCGACAAAAGCACTATCTTTCGCAAGAGCTGTCTTGTTGGACGTACCGAAGTTATTTTTACCGCCTCTGCCTTTTACAACATCATTTGCCATTCTGAACACCTCCTTGGATAATTTCATTGATTGTGCGACAGCCTACCTTGTGAACGCGATAGACAGTCGAGGGCGAAATACAAAGTCGCTCGGCAGTTTGTTCCTGCGTGAGCTTTTGAACGTAAATACATTTCATTACAGCATAGATATGTTGGTCTGAAATGCAGCTGAGATAATCAGCGTAATACTGTCCAGATTGTGAGTTCTGTTGCATTATAAAACCTCCTTGGTGACAGGTGTGACGGAATGACGGCACTTTGTGACAAAATTCCGTTTTTCTATATGTATTTTTATTTTATTAACATTTGTAGATTGTTAAAAGTATCTGTCATTCTGTCACTGACCCCCCGCAAAGCTAGGAATATAGGGGCTGTGACAGGTGACGGATTACCCGTGACAGATGTGGTTTTGTATCTGTCACTAACGAGAACAAATGTGCATTTATGAATATATTATTAACGTTTGAAGAGTTGGTGACGGGTCGTGACGGATAACGTGTCGGATTAAGCGAAAGTATCTGTCACCGAAATGTGGTGAAAATACATGGTCGGTCAAAGAAGTTCATCAAAGCCGTCACCATTAAAAATACTGATTTTCTGCTGAGGGTTCTTAAGCTGATAACCTCGCTCAGAGTTGTTTCGTACAGCAATAAATTTGTCTTCTGTAAGTCGCTTGAATTCTCTGCTGAATGACGAAAGTGCTTTGGCGTGGTGACCTGTTTCTTCACACCATGTGCGGTAAAACTGATACAGCTTTGTGTTGCTGATATAGTCGGTGCTTTGAGTATTAAAATACTCAGCATACGGTTCTTCGGAAACAAACTCCGAAACAGGGTTGATAACTTCACGGAAAGACTGTTTGAGATCTTCTGAATCGTCCGTTACAGTGAATGCGCTGGTTTGTCTGAGGCGGTTATAGCCTTCGAGTATCCAGTTGAAGATTGCAGGCTTGTCCGCTAGGAGCTTGTCCTTGAGAGTGCGGTCAGCTTTCATTTCGTTCGGCTTGCTCGGGTCTGGCTCGTCCACAAAGCGGCGTGAGAATTTAACGAACAGCATACGACGTTCCAAACCATATGAGAAGTCCTTGAAGTGCGGAATATTGTTACACGCAAAGATAAATTTCGTTCGTGGGATAAAGTCCACAAAATCCTTATGCTTGAAGCAACCTGAGATCGCACCGCCTGCAACTACCTGCTTGAAAACGGACTCTGCGCCCTTCACGTCTGTGTTGGTTTCCTCACCGAAGTTGACGAGAGAATTCATCAGCTTAATGCGCTTGAAGTCCTCAACAAGGCCTGACAGCTCGAAAGTCGTTTGAGCATCTTTCGGGAAAATGGATTGCAAGGTTTCAATGTACACGGACTTGCCATTGGAGCCCTCTCCGAGAAGAAAAGCACATGACTGCAAGGAACAGTCTGTATAGAGAATATATCCTGCTATCTCCTGCAAGAGTGACATACGTTTGGCGTCGCCTGCTGAAACATCGTATATGAATTTGTTCCAGCGCTCAGAAGTTGTGCCGGGGACGTATGGAAAATTGAACTGTACCGTTAGCATATCAGACGGAGAGTGTTCACGGAATGTGAGGTCTCTGAGGTCTAGCGTGCCGTTGATGAAGCTCAAGAGAGGTTGCTTGTTAAACTGCTCTTGCGTGATACAGTCAGTGCGGAGAAGCTTCGTAATTGATGTGAGCTTGCTGCCTGTGCGATATGAACCCAGCTCACGGGATATGTAGCCGCCGATGACATCGTCATCGAGAGCTTGCCAGTAGCCATGCGAGTATTCGTAGAAGCCCACGTTGGCAAGATATCTGAGATTATGTCGCTTGGCAACGTATTTGGCTATTATATCCTCGTTAGGGGATGCGAAGCAGGACTTGCGTAGCTCATTGAGATAGTCGTTAGACATTTCAGGACGGTATATCGAGATGTTCTCACGGATAGCTGAGAATAAATCTGACAGCTCAGGTTTGGCTACCCAGCGTGCGGCTTCGTGGCAGAACTGCTTGAGTTCCTCGCGGTCCGTAAGTCGCTTGGCCAGTTCGTTGACACCTGGGGCGGCATTGTCAACGAGATCTGCAAGCGGATAGCCGTGTGAGTAATACTCTGACACATCCTTGAATGCTGGCGGTATAACCGCTACCTTGAAAGGTATGCGGTGTGAGAATAGCTGCTTGCCAAGTTTAAGAGTGAATTTTCTGCCAGGCTCGTCGGTGTCGAAACTAAGCAGGACATATGGAAACTGCTTAGCGGCTGAGATTACCACAGGAAGCTGTTCGCGATTAGATTTGCTGAAAGCTCCACCCATAGTCGCTAGTATCGGATAGTTTTCCTGCTCGTAGCTTAAAGCGTCAAACGCTCCCTCGCAGATAACGAGAGGGAGGTTGCTCGACGTGCGATTGAGTGTGTGCATACCCCAGATGACAGCTCGGTCAGAGTTGTCTGAGGCTGGTGGCTTGAGATACTTGACACTCTGCTTATCCGACGTTGCACGAGCATTCCAGGAAGCTATATAACCGTTTTTGAAATAGGGGATACAGATACGATTAGCAGCATAGTGTTCGGCTATTTTGTCGGGGAGCTCTACTCGATAGCCCTCGCCTGTGTAGCCGATTTTCAAACGTTTAATAGTCTGATCATTGATGTTACGGCCGTGCAGATAGTCGATATCCTCAGGGCGCAGCTGAGAGTGCCACTTCTCAACGAGTTTTGTACGAGAATCGAGTGCGGATTTCCAGTTGTCCGTCTGATAGTTGAGGGTTACACCTGTGAGATCTGCGAGTTTATGGAGTGCTTCTGCTCGGTTTCCATTGAATTCACAGTTGGCGCAAAAGTCGATAACGTCGCCGCCCTTGGAGTCTCCGTGGTCATAGTAATAGTCGTCGTAGACAACGAACGATGACTTGTTGTTTGCTGAGGACCGCAAAGGGGATACGCATCTGTCACCTGGTTTGTTTATTGCAAGACCTATCCTGCGTGCGTACTCGACGCAGGTAAGTCGCTCTTTAATTTGCTCGAAAGCTGTTGCTGACATTTAATCACCTCGTCTTGGTATGCTTTCAGTGCTTTCAGTATTTGCTGAGCTTTAATTCCGTCGGAATAAGTCGGTTGCTCGGTTTTGGATTTGAGTTTACGATAGTCGATGTCATCGTCGAACGATAAGCCGAGTGCTGTAAGATCTGCTTGTACGCATATCTTGGCGTCTGATTTGAGATATGCAATTAGTTTTGCGTATCTCTGTGAGCCGATGCTGCAATTCAAACGCAAATGTATCAGCATACATTTCAAGTTATTTTGTAGTGCAAGAAAAATCTCAGCAGGGAGCTTGCCGTTAAGCCTGAAAATAATATCGTAGGTGTCGCTGTCGCTGATGTTCAGCTTGCGGCAAGAATCTTCAACGCGGAAATCGTATGCTTCTGCATCATAGTCGTTCATATGTGCCGTAAATTCGGCATACGATGTTGTAAAGTCAGTTATGGTTTTTTTGTACCAGTCGTGTGGAAACAGCTGTTTGAGAGCAATTACCACAGTCGCAAAGGTCTTAAAGTTTGCATCAACAATGCCTTTGAGTTTGCGGTTTCGCTGGTAATCTCTGATTTTTCTGTTGGTCATATGGAAATACCTCACTCCAAAAGTTCAGGATTGTCATAAACGTTTCCGACAATTTCTAGTTCTTCGCCATAAACGCTGTCAAAATCAACTGTGAATGCAGAAAAGGTTATAATAAATTTCGCCATATCATTATCCCACTCGACTTTGCCATAATCTTCGTCATAGCTGTTCCAAACAGTATCCCCCTCAAAAATCTTCCTGCCGTTCTTGTCCGTCATCCCTGTGTACTGACCGACAGTTTCAGGGTCAACCGAATATGTTATCGGGATTGTGTCAACAAACTGTTTGTCATTGAAATCATTGATTACCAGATTGTCGCAAATGATGTGTTCAAAATTAACACCCTTGTCCTTGAAATATGGACGTTTTCTGACAACGTAATAACCACTTACCCATTTGCCATTGGCAATGCGTTTGCCCCTGAATAATATTTCACGCATCGTTATCGTCACTCCTCCTTTATAGTTCTTCTTGTTCCTTCTCTTTCTCGGCAATATACTGCCCAATAACTTCTAATATTCGACTTTGCAATGCATAAGAAATTTCAATCTCGCAAACGTCTGGAACACAAGTCTGCCTTCTTTTAAATTTAAACTTTGGCTTTGTAAAAATCAAAGTTGGACAAGAACTGGAACGAGTGCAAAATCCTTTTACAAATGTTTGTATAGGTCTTATTTCTTCCTCAATCTCTTTATATTTTTTGTATTGTTTATCTGTCATTGCTGTCACCGTCCATTCTTGCTCCGCAAAGTGGACAATAAGTCGGGAACGTATCGCCGCATATTTCTTCTAAATCGCTTGCATAATATTCTGTTTTACATTCGCTACATCTTGTACAGCCGTTTTCATACATTAATTCTGTGGTTTCCCACTTTCCATGCTTGACCTCCTGCACGTCTGCAGTAGGTTGTTCATTGATTATGTCAGCGATACTGCTGTTGTCACCCAGAATGCCTGTTATGCCCTTTTCGTATATCGGCATACACGCTGCCGATAGTTCGTTAATCAGATTGTCTGCATCGATATATCTTGCCATTTGTCATACCTCCTCATTATTCAAGCCAAATTTTGCTATATTCATCGAAACTTCCGACAAGCTTATTAAATGCACTCACTTCGGCGCTGTATTCATACCAGTCTTTTGCGTCCGCTTTGTCATATGCCGTTTCAATATCTTTTACAATCTGCAAATATGAGGTGTTTTGGTCTTTTAAGATATCAAAGGCAGCTTTCAAATAGTCATATTTGTATTGAACGTTGAGGTAAGACACTGCAAGTCCAAAGCATTGTCCACAAACGGACAGCAGTTTGTCTTTCGTAAGACGTTTTAGTCTCTTCGCACTCTCGCTTGATGAACATTCCGTGTCATATGACGAAAGTGCAAAGTAATCTTCTTCAAAGCTATCATATCCATAGCACTTGAACGGACTATTTCCGTTTAGCATTATTCCGACAAAAAAATCGTCAAAATGTTCTGACACGTAGGTATCATTGACAATGTCCCTCAAACTATCGCACTCATATGAAAGGTCTGAGAACATCATTTTAAATTCCTGCTCCTGCTCGTCATCTCCGTCAAGTGCGTTGAGAAGCGTATCATCATCGCCGCTGAAGTAATACTGGTATTCCTCGCAAACGGAGCTGATATCGTATAACTGAGATGTTATTTCCTCAAAGTTGAGCTGCGATACAATTGCTTTCTTATAGCGCAGGTTTTTGGCTTTTTCAGCTTTTGTCACTTTTATCCCTCCTAAAAAGTCACAGTCACATTCAACACAGCCGCTGCTATCCAGTAGACGGCTTTCTTGTAATCTTTCTGCACGGCGTATATAACCGCCGCTCCCACGTCCAGCAGAATCAGCAGGAGCGGGAATATGTATTCAGGTTTGATTTTTGTCATTCTATCCCCACCAATCTGACACCGGAATATTCAGCCCTAAGTGCCTGTGAATTAAATAGACAAACCGGGGCGAGCCCGTAACTGTTGTCCGCAACGTTGCCGTAGATAGCTCCCGACATGTTGACGGTACGCACGTTGCACGCGTTGCCAGCGTCGCACCTCCAAGGAGTGAGCGTCCACATACATTCTTCAAACAACGGCACATAATCTCTATACTTGCGGTACTGGTCGCAATCGAGCAGCGTTATATAGTCCTCACACGTTCCGTAAGCTTTATCACCGTTATCGGCGACAAGGTCAGACGTTTGCTTTATAAGATGCTCCGTGCTAAAATGTTCTTTGAGCACATCTTCGTTGAGAAAGCGACGGAGCGTTGACGTTTTCCAGTTGTTGCAACCGTCATTGCAATTATCGTTGAAACTTTTTTCACACCAACAATCAGCCGTTATCGCTAAGTAGTTACCGTTGATAATGTCAAGGCATATAAAGTCTATACCCTTGTATTTAAACTTCATTCCAGGTTTTAATTTGATTTCAACCATTTTTTGCCCCTCCTCAAATTGTAATATTCATTTTTCATCTGGCAACACCGTCCATTTTAATACCGATACCATTCACGTCAACAGCCGTATCAGCAACACCGAAAATAACCTTTCCTATTGCTGTAGATACGTCACCTTTGTGATAATTGTCTACGGTCATCTTGAATCCCATTCCTGATATCGTTACCTTATCCTCCACCAGATTGACAGCCCTGAAAACCTTGCCGTGCATAGCGTTCTCATACACACCATGCAACTTTTCCAGCTTATCCTGACTAACTCCAGCTTCCCACAGAATTGACGAAAGTTTATGTTCGTCAATTGTCGGTATCTCAGTTTCATGAGCATTTTGGT
>OGHW01000302.1_pt1 | contig 57302 bp, 45 predicted proteins | sample 1571641 | NCBI WGS metagenome assembly OGHW01 (sample SAMEA2582066, study PRJEB24529) | metagenome | biome: Human gut stool | place: China | collected 2011 | reverse complement strand
ATATCTCTGATACAATCCTCTATGGCGGTTTGCTGGCTGTTTGTAAGGATAAAAGGCAGAGCGTTATAAAAACTGTCCATATCCTGCGTTTTCAGCACAAATCCGCTTTTTTCACGGCTTCGGCATTTCATAAGCTGCATACCAAGCTGCAAAACAAGAAGCTCGTCAAAGACAAGGCGATTTTTCGCAAGCTCGCAGGTGTGCATATCTTTTGGAAAATGTATATTCTCCAAAGCATATTCAAGAGAACAGAAATTATACCTTTGCATTATGCTTTTTGGAAGCGGCTCATAGATATTCTTATTAAAAACATTCAGGGCGAGCCTTACTGTTTTTCTGAGCATTTGCTGACTAAGACCCTCTGTGAGGTGATAGACAGGCTGGACTTTATCTTCCGTATCGGCAGAAAGTATCACAGGAGAATTTATCTCTTTTCGCACAAGGTTTCCTGTTATCCTGCCGCAGAGGTAATACTCTTTATCCACTTCAAGCTGTTTATACATATACTCGCTGTTATAGATAACTATTACAAGGTCGGTGACGTCATCGGTAAAAATGACTTTGTACACTGACAGACCTTTTCTGATACGGGCTTCAGGGAGCTTTTTAACTACCCTGCCCTTTACTATGCAAGGCTCGTTAGTTGGTGCGTCGGCTATGGGCACGGGGGATGTATAGTCAATATAACTTCTTGGATAATGACAAAGCAGGTCATAGACCGTTTTCACGCCAAGCTTTTCATAACATTCGGCACGCTTTTCCCCAACGCCTTTTAGATACTCTATTGGTTTCTCAAGATCTTTTAACAAACCCTCACCACCTGTCAGCTTTTACTCTACTTAATACGATTATATCATACATCACATAAAAGGTCAATGACTTTTATTCAAATCATACATATTTACGCCATTTTTCCTGCACGTTTTGCATTTTTGCACAAAAAAAGAACAGATGAAAAAATCATCTGTCCTTGATAAAAAATATATGTTATTATATTTTCTCGCCAAACTCAGAATACTCGATAGAAGCTCTGATGAAATCTCTGAACAGAGGGTGCGCTCTGTTTGGTCTTGACTTGAACTCTGGGTGGAACTGAACACCAACGAACCATGGGTGTACATTCTTTGGAAGCTCTACTATCTCAACAAGCTTTTCGTCAGGTGAAAGGCCTGCAAGCATAAGACCCTTATCTTCAAGAAGCTTTCTGTATTCATTATTGAACTCCCAACGGTGACGATGACGCTCACGGATAAGATTCTGTGGTGCTGAATAGATCTCAGCACATCTTGAATTGTCTGCAAGCTTGCATGGATAAAGACCAAGTCGCATCGTGCCGCCCTTTTCTGTGATATCCTTCTGTGAATCCATGATGTCTATAACAGGATATGGAGTGTCACCAAACTCGGAAGAATTTGCCCCTTCCAGTCCTGCAACGTGTCTTGCGAACTCAACAACAGACATCTGCATACCGAGGCAGATACCGAACATTGGTATCTTATGTTCTCTTGCATATTTGATAGCTTCGATCATGCCCTCGATTCCTCTGTCACCAAAGCCGCCCGGTACGATTATGCCGTCGCAGCCGTGGAGCATTTCAGCTACAGTGTTCTCATTGAGATTTTCAGACTGTATCCACTTGATATCAACTTCTGCGCTGTTCTCAAAACCGCCGTGACGGAGAGCTTCTGCTACGGAAAGATAAGCGTCCTCAAGCTCAACATACTTGCCAACAAGACCGATAGTTACTTTCTTGTTACAGCTATGAACTCTGCCTATCATTTCTTGCCACTCTTTAAGGTCTGGCTGTCTGCACTCAAGCTTAAGATGATGACAAACAACATCTGCAAGACCCTCTTTTTCAAGCCAGAGAGGCACTTCATAAAGTGATGGTGCTGTAAGATTCTGTATAACGTCCTCTGCTCTTACGTTGCAGAAAAGACCTATCTTCTGCTTCATATCCTCAGGTATCTCCATTTCAGAACGAAGAACAAGGATATTAGGCTGGATACCGATAGAAAGCAGTTCCTTTACGGAATGCTGTGTAGGCTTTGATTTAAGCTCCTTTGAGCCTGAGATATAAGGCAGCAGGCACACATGGATAAACACAGAATTTTCTCTTCCAAGCTCGATAGAAGCCTGTCTGATAGCCTCAAGAAATGGTGTGGACTCGATATCGCCAACTGTTCCGCCGATCTCTGTGATAACTATATCTGTGTCAGTTGATTTGCCTACTCTGTAAAGACGATCCTTTATCTCGTTGGTGATATGAGGAACGACCTGAACTGTGCCGCCAAGATAATCTCCTCTTCTCTCCTTATTAAGAACTGTCCAGTATATCTTACCTGTGGTAACATTTGAATTGATAGAAAGATTTTCGTCGATAAATCTCTCATAGTGACCAAGATCAAGGTCAGTTTCCGCACCATCGTCAGTTACGAAAACCTCACCATGCTGATAAGGTGACATTGTGCCTGGATCGACATTTATATACGGGTCAAATTTCTGAATGGTAACGCTGTAGCCCCTTGCTTTTAACAATCTTCCCAGTGACGCAGCGGTTATGCCCTTTCCAAGACCTGATACTACACCGCCTGTTACAAAGACATATTTTGTAGGCATATCATTTTTCCTCCATATATCAAAAATAAAACACAAAAAAATCAGGTGAGATCATGTGGACACAACTCACCTTTTCGCTCTTACTAATATCATAACAAATTTTTATACAAAAGGCAAGTGTTTTTTCTATTTTTCTCTGAATTTTTTATAAATTATCAAATAGCTTCAATAATCTCTTGTAAAATTGTTGTAAATTGAAGCGGTTTTATTTGATTTTATAAAAATGGAGGTAATTTTAAAGTCAAATTCGTACGAAATTTATGTTGTAATTTGAGGTAAAATAGTATATACTATTATTGTATTATGCTTAAACGAGCTATAGACTTCCGGCTTGCTGACTTTAATCGGAAACGAGGTTTATTTTATGGACAACGACAACAAGAACACCTCCAACACTCAGGGAGAAAAGGATTTACAGTCGCTAATATCCAATGCAATAGAAAATAGAAAGATACTTGATGCTTCAAACTCAAACGGACCTACGGGAGTCATACCTATCCCCTCAAAGGAACAGCAGAAAGCTGATCCGATACATGATTCTGATCCAAAGCAGGATAAGACGTCAAAAAAGAAAAAAGGCTGGAGCAAGAAGAAAAAGACGGGTATTGCTCTTGGAATAATATTTGTAGTATTCATTATTATAATTGCCATTATCGTAGGTTTGTTTTTCCACTACACAGGAATGCTTGACAGAACTAAAGACACTAAGATAAATTCAGGCAAAGCGCCTATAAATTCCAGCGAGCTTACAAGTGAGGCGGATACATTTGACGCAAAGGAAAAAGAGGACGAGCTTAAGGCTCAGCTACAAAAGCAGTCCTCCAAGATATCCAGCGAGGACGTAACGAACATTCTGCTCATTGGTGAGGATATCCGTGATACAGAAGAGGAGAGCCGTGGAAATACTGATGTTATGATGATAATTTCCATAAACACCAAGAACAAGACTATTACAATGACCTCCCTTATGCGTGATATGTACATTTACATGGCGCAGTTTGACGAGGGCAACAGGCTCAACAGCGCTTACTGGCACGGTGGCTGTGAGTATCTTGAACAGTGTATTGAGGATTATTTCGGCATCCAGATAGACAGATACGCAAGAGTGAATTTCTACTCATTTATAGATATAGTTGAGACTGTAGGTGGTATCGACATGGAAGTGTCAAAGGCTGAAGCCGAGGGCATGAAGAAGCCGATGGCCGAACAGAACAAATACCTTAAAAATAAGAAAGGCACTGACTATATAAGCGACGACATATTTGCGGGCAAGAGTGATGAGGATAAGGTAAAGCTTCATCTTAACGGAAATCAGGCACTTGCGTTTGCAAGGCTTAGATATGTAGGAAATTCCGACTATGAGCGTACCGAACGTCAAAGACGTGTTATCTCAGAGATCATAACCGAATCCAAGAAGCTCAGTCTTGTTCAGCTTGACAAGCTTCTGAACAAAGTCCTTCCTGAGATAAACACAGACCTTACTGATGGTGAGATCGCAAATCTGCTCCTCAATGCTTTTGACTATATGAAATATGATATCCAGCAGCTTAGAATACCTGCTGACGGCTATTTCACAAACGAAGTCATCTATAGCATGGACGTGCTTAATCCGGACTTTGCCGCAAACTCTGCGTTCATTCAATATATAGTTTACGGCAGTTGTAAAAACATTGACGAAGCTATCAAGCAGTATCAGGAAGAAAATGCTTACAACTACAGCTATGACACTGGGTATTACGGCTACTAACTGAATAATTGATATCCGCTTTCCTTTGGGGAGGGCGGATATTTTTTTGCTTCGTGCAAAAAATATAAAAGAATGGTTGACAAATACCCATAAGGGGTATATAATATATATGCAGCAAAAGATACCCCATAAGGGTATTTGATATAGTAAGGAGGCAAAAAAACATGGACAACAGAAATGATAAAGAACTGTCATGCGGCTGCTGTGATACTTGCAGGCACAAGCACACTCCTCGTGATGATAAGGAAATAAAACAGCTAAAGAATAGGCTAAGCAGAGTTTCGGGACAAATAAACGGCATTATCAAAATGCTTGACGATAACCGCTACTGCGGAGATATACTCATTCAGGTTGCAGCGGTTGAAAGTGCAATGCAAAGCTTCGGCTATCTTATTTTGCAGGAACATATGAAGACCTGTATGACAGAGGAGGTACAAAGCGGCAACACTGAAGTTGTCGATGAAGTATTAGAGCTTATGAAAAAGCTTAAATAGAAAGGCAAATATCTATGAAAAAGTTAAAATTCAATGTAACTGGCATGAGTTGTGCGGCGTGTCAGGCTCATGTGGAAAAGGCTGTAAGCAAGGTGGAGGGCGTAATGGACGTGAACGTGAACTTGCTTGCAAACAAAATGACGGTGGATCTTGACGAGGGCGTAACTAACGCTCAGGCGGTCATAAATGCTGTTGAAAGTGCAGGATATGGAGCAAGCGAGATAGGCGACAAAGAAAACAAAACTGCATCACCTGTTGCGGCGGCTCAGGACGAAAGTAAAAAGATGAAGAAACGCCTATGGTGGTCGGTGGGATTTTTGATACCGCTGTTCTATATTTGCATGGGACACATGGCGAACATACCTATCCCCCCTATTTTTGCAGGGCACAAAAACATGATGATATACGCACTCACTCAGCTTTTGCTCACAGTGCCTATCATTGCAATAAACTTTCACTATTTTTCAAACGGCTTCAAAAATCTTATCCACCGCTCCCCTAACATGGACAGCCTTATAGCTCTTGGTGCGGCGGCTTCATTCATATACAGTGTTTACGGCACTTACAGAATGGCTTACTTTATGGGCAGGGGCGACCTTGTTTCAGCACATGAGTATATGATGAATCTATATTACGAGTCATGCGGCATGATACTCACACTTATCACTGTGGGAAAATATCTTGAGGCTCGCTCAAAAGACAAGACGGCTAATGCTGTGAACAAGCTTGTGAGCCTTGCGCCTAAGACGGCAGTTGTTATCCGTGACAGCGAGGAGGTGGAAGTTCCTGCGGAAAACGTAATGGTAGGAGATGTATTCCTGCTCAAAGCTGGCTGGTCTGTGCCATGTGACGGAGTTCTTATTGATGGAAACTGCTCTGTTGACCAATCTGCACTCACAGGCGAGAGCATACCTGTAGACAAGGCAGTGGGTGACAGAGTTATGAGTGCAAGCGTATCGGCTGGCGGTTTTGCTAAGGTAAGGTGTGAGAAGCAAGCTAAAGACTCAACACTTTCACAGATAATCGCACTCGTTGAGGACGCTTCTGCCTCAAAAGCGCCTGTAGCAAGGCTTGCAGACAAGATAAGCGCTGTGTTCGTGCCTATAGTTATAACGATAGCTCTTATTTCACTGGTAGTATGGCTGTTGCTTGGATATAGCTTCGCATTTGCTCTCAACATGGCAATATCAGTGCTTGTTATATCCTGCCCATGCTCATTGGGACTTGCAACGCCCACTGCAATAATGGTAGGAACAGGTAAAGCGGCACAGTTCGGTATCCTAATAAAATCCGCTGAAAGCCTTGAAACTGCACACAGCATTGACACTGTTGTTCTTGACAAAACAGGAACTTGCACAGAGGGCAAGCCTGAGCTTATTTCAGCGCAAGCGTTTGGTGATTTTGATGTTTCAGAGCTTAAAAAGCTTTGTGGCTCGGCAGAATGCGGTTCATCACACCCACTTGCAAAGGCTGTTACAGGTCACTGCAAGACAGATGGCATTGAACTCTCCCCTGCTGAAAGCTACACAGAAACAGCAGGCGGTGGTATATCGGCTGTTGTTGAGGGCAGAAACGTTCTTATCGGTAACAAGCGGCTTATGGATAACAGTGAAGTTGACATATCGATGGTTGAGGAGACGGCTCATGCTCACGCTGACAATGGTGAGATACCACTTTATGTAGCGATCGACAACAAGCTTGCAGGCATTCTGTTCATTGCAGACAAGATAAAAGAGACAAGTGCAGAGGCTATAGAGGGCTTCAAAAAGGCAGGCATCGAAACTGTAATGCTCACAGGTGACAACGAGAAAACAGCTAGAGCAATACAGAAAAAGCTTGGCATTTCACAGGTAAGATCACAGCTTATGCCTGAGGACAAGGCTACGATAATCAAAGAATTGCAGGAGCAGGGCAAAAAGGTAGCCATGATAGGCGACGGAATAAATGACGCACCTGCCCTTACAACAGCAGATGTTGGAATAGCTATCGGTGCAGGACAGGATATTGCTATCGAGTCGGCTGATATCGTGCTAATGAAAAGCGATCTGAATGATGCTGTTACGGCTGTCAAACTCAGCAGGAGCGTTATGAAGAACATCAAGGAAAACCTTTTCTGGGCGCTTATTTACAACTCGCTTGGTATTCCGCTGGCGGCAGGAGTATTCTACGGCTTGCTTGGCTGGAAGCTCAATCCTATGTTCGGTGCAGCGGCAATGAGTTTAAGCTCAGTTTGCGTTGTGACCAATGCGTTAAGGCTCAATCTTTTTAAAAGTGGCAGAGAAAACAAAGCCGCAAAGGCTGAAATAAATACTAAAACGGAGGACGGAAAAATGAAAAAGGTAATGAAGATCGACGGCATGATGTGTTCACACTGCACAGGCACAGTAACGAAGGTGCTTAATGCGATAGACGGTGTTACAGCAGATGTTTCCCTTGAGGACAAGTGCGCTTACATCACACTTGACAAGGACGTGGCTGACGAGGTGCTTTCTAAGGCGGTGACGGACGCAGGGTATAAGGTAAAGGGGATAAAGTAGGTTTTAGCTGTATATTTCAAAAAAAGCGGTGCTTTGAAAGCACCGCTTTTTTTGAAAATTGTGTAGCCCTGCGTATGCGGGGAAAAGATGGCGGCAGCAGTGCTGAATGTGACAGTGACGGGATCACCCCCGCGTATGCGGGGAAAAGTTACCTATTCCGCTGTTGCCAAATATCACTGTAACAGGTGAGTGAAATGAGAACAAATACATTTTTTATACTGTATGTATCAGCCTTAAAGGTTCGTAATATAGAATGTACCATTTAATTATCTACAGGGTCATCTGCACTAATTATGAATAGACCTTGCTCATTATAATTATCACTGTACACAGTAATTAGATTACGTATACCACCATATGGTATAAGCCTAAACTTAGACCTGTCAACAAGACTTAGTAATTGATTCCAGAATACTCTTTCAGAGCTTGTTCCTTCTATAAGTATGTTTATAATTATAATTCACGTCCTTTTAAACTTGGATAGACTAAGTTAAACTTCCCAAGCTGTGGTTCAACTATTGTAGCCTCACTTTTATCATCGAGTGTATACCTATCGGTCACTCTGCCAAATACTATATATTGGTTACTCTTATCCATGTCATAAAAATCTCTTGTCTTATTCGCCATAACTATATCTGCATTATCTATTATGAATAGACTGTCTTTAACTGTTTTAAGAGCAGACTCAACCATATCAGCAGATGTCAAACTGTTTATGAATACAACGCCTTTTGCATTAATATTGGAACAATATGCAGAAAATATGTCATAAAACAAAGACTTACCTATTCCGCTGTTGCCAAATATCACTGTAACAGGTGAGTGAAATGAGAAATCGAATGAATATACTCCGTCTGTAACTTCTATCCTCTTATGAAGTAGCTTTGCCATTAGTCTAGCACCTCCAGTATTTGTAATGCATTTGTACAGTGTATCTTTTTTCCCATATAGTGCAGCAAAACATCAACACTAAAATTATTTATGATGCTTGGCAGTAATGGCATATATGCGTTTCCTCTGTTAAACATCAATATGCACCTCAGTGCATTGTCTCCAGCCTCAACACAATTGAACAGTTTATCCGGATTACTGTATATATTTATTGCTGTTTTACAGCCAGTACTAATTTTTCTGATGTCCACAAGTCTACCATATTTTGTTCTAACATCAGACCCTGATGAGTATGTTGAGTGATCGATGTTCAGTATTAGACTTTTTATTGTATCCGATATTTTAGTAGTACCTATATGCAAATTGAAGAATGCATCATTTCTCTCCTCTAGTTTTAAACCTGTTTTATTAACGTCCTCTTTCTTAATATATAAGTTTAATGGCATATTACCTACCTCCAGTTACTTATTTTTATATGATTATATCTGTTTATCAAATGATTTTGATAACTTCTTAACTGCAACGCCCATATCTAAATCACGCAGTACATTGTACCTTTTACATATAAATTCCGGTGTTATGATTTTTACTATTTTTGAACTTGGTATATTTGTATAGTACTGGTATCTTGCATAAAATTCACCAAACCACTCAGCCATTGTTTTATGTAGTTCATAGTAGCCTTGTCTACAGAGTTCATACTAAGCTTATCAATCATTATATCTGGTGTCATTGTCATCCAGTATGCAGAACCGTTGTCCATATGGTTCCTTGCATCTGATAGCATAAACATATTTGCAAATGAACACAAGTCAAAACCTTGCTCAACTGCCATTGAGAATGCTACCCCTTGGCTTTCTGCCAGTTCGTCAATATATAATTTCTGTTTTTCATTCATAATGATACCTCACCTAATTAGTGTACTAAAAGTATTAGTCAGGATCACCCCCGCGTATGCGGGGAAAAGAGTGCCGGGTCCCAACAGCAGCACTGTTATGGCTACCGCAGGGATATACACTGTTCCGTCAAGATCTGTGGCGGTGACTGCACCGTTTTCACGGCTTACCTTGCAATGTTCAAGATAAATAAACGTCATTCTGTCGCTTATTGTGGGCAGTGCATGGAGATCTGGCTTCTCTATCCCATTTTGTTGTGCCATTATCTTATTCCGACGATCGTCAGCATTCCAAGACCATAAGCCTTTTCACGGCCGATACCATTAGTAAGTGCAACTTTAAGAAGTTCCTCGTCTGTTACTGTAAGCACGCCCTCATATGTTACAGAAAGTATTCTCACATGGTTTCTACGCTCGCCCTTTTTAAAATCATACCACTTAAACTCTGTTACCAGCCACATTCCGTCCTCTAGAGAAAAGCCGTTTTTCAAAGCCTGCTTTTTCAGCCATTCTTCCTGCTGTTTATTTCCTATAAGTCCGACAGGGCGACCTCTGTGGGAATTAGTATCTTTCTTATGTATAACAGGGTTTGCTTTCAAACGAAACTGCCATTTACCGCCATTTTTAACTCTGTCAAGTAATGTATCATAACATTTAGTTTGCGGTCTTTCTGCTCCGAATTGATCTGAAGCATTTGAAAAATCAAGTTCTTTTTCTGATAATATGAGCAAATACTTCTCTCCGCCAAGCTCGTCTATTCTCCAAAGCTTCCTTGTTCTGCCGTCAGGCTCAGCGCTTTCGATAGCTCCATGAAATCTGCTTGGGCATACCAATGCCTTCATTGTATTTGTTTTTGTCATATCTAATTTTATTCTTGTTAAATACATACTGCACCTCACAATTCAGAAAAGGCGTCATGCTCTGGGTTGCTATCCACAGCAAGAAGTTCTTCACGCTTCATTCGCCGATTGAGCTGAACAGAATGATAAAGTTCTGTAGATTGCTTTTCAGCCCAACTGAGTATTCTTGGGAAAATGCCGTTTGCAGTTGCCTGAGTTGGAAGTCCAAAAAACACGCCGTTTTTGCCACACTTTGATGCCAATATCTCGCTTGCCGCAAGTGATGTTTCTGTTTTGCCACAGCCCATTGGCGCTTCAAATATGTATATGCCGGGCTTGGCAGTGTTTTCAACTATTTTCAGCACCTCTGACTGCACCGAACGTGGTTCAAAACCAAAAGTTTCTTTAAAGTCCTCATTAGATATTACCGATCTCTCAGGATTCCACATCTGTGGAAAATCGAGCTTTGCCCAAGCGCGTTCAGCCCTCAGCTTGTCGTCAGGTTTGAGGTTCTCCACTGACAAAAGCGGAAAAAGCTCAGTGTTGTTTGCAAGCCAATCTGCCATTATTAACAGACCACTCAGAAGCATTTGCGAAGAACGGTCTATATCCGGCAACTCACTAACGTCTAAAAAGCCTGCATAATCAAGTGCCATATCAAATATCGTCTGCCAAATATCCTGCAAATGCTGCAAAAGTGGCAGCCATTCAGACGAATTTTTGCCTGTATTCGCCATTAGCAAATACAGTATCTGTTCTGTAAAGTTCATTATGTCACTTCCCGTCCGCTAAGATCACCTTATTTCTATATTATAACATATTAGTATATAAATTTCAACAAATTGTCAAAAAATATTGGTATATTTTAATTTTTTATCTACATTTTCCGACATTAAAAATAGCGATGCAACTCAATGCACCGCTATTTTTTTTTACACTATTCTGTTTTGTCATCGGTTTTCTCTGCCGTATCCTCCTGAATTATCGGCATTTCGACTATCGCCTTGAACATATCTCCGTCTATTTCGATATTGAAGATACCACCGCAGGCTTCCGTGAAGCTCTTTGATATGGATAATCCCAAACCGCTTCCGCCGTCTGTTCGTGACTTATCCCCTCGCACAAATCTTTCAAGTATCTCTTCCTCTGTGAAGTTTATCGGCGTTGCCGAAATGTTCTTCTCGGCAAATACTATTCTGTCCGCTTTTTTGTACACATCAAGGAATATCCTTGTGCCGTCCATAGAGTAATTCAGAGCGTTGTCAACAATGTTTTGGAACACTCTGTAAAGCTTGTCGCCGTCGCCCATTACCATTGCGCTGTCGGCATTTATGTTTATCTTTACTATCTTGCCACTGTCGGCTATCTTGTCCTCTGCGTCTGCGATGCACTGATTTAACAGCATCACAAAATCAAGCTTAGTTAGGTTTACATCAACGCCGCTTGTGGCTTTTGCTATGCTGAAAACGTCAGACACAATGCCTTTGAGCTTCTGCGCCTTTTTATCAAGTATCTTCACATAACTCGAAGCTTCCTCGTCAAGATCCATTTTCTTCAACAGGTCTATATAACTGATAATAGAAGTCAGCGGCGTTTTCAGGTCATGTGAAACGTTAGTCACAAGCTCTATCTTCAATCGCTCAGACTGTATCTGCTGCTCTACCGACTCTCTAACCTTATCCTGTACTGAGTTGAGCTTTTCATATTCTGCGTAAACAGCCGAAGTTTTTCTTATCTTGCACTCATAAGGCTTTTCCTCGCCAAGGCTGTCTATTTGTTTGCTTAGCTTTGAAAGCTGCGAGAAATCACGAAAAACAGATATAATAAGTATCAATAATACCACAAATACAATTAGCCGAATTTCTGCATCATAATAAATAATGAATTCTCCAATTACCAAAACACCTATCGTTAATGTTCTTATTGAAAGCTTCACTCCAAGTGGCAGCCCATGGAAATACTGATACAGTGATGTTTCCTTGTACTTGTGCCATAGGAATTTGCATGCCCTGCAAATAAGGCTTTCTTTGAATATTCTTCTTGTCTTTATCTTGCCAACAAACTCCATAAGCGAGCCGAAGCCTGCAAAATATGCCAAGGCAAACAACGCTACAGCAAGGATATTTCTGAAAACGGAATTAGCCAAAGCATTGTCAAAAATATTTTTTGTGATGCTCACATAATAATTCCAGCAGGCGCCAAATACAAAAGCAAATGTAATAGCCAATGCCATTAGGATAAGGTAAACTTCCGTTGGCACTTTTTTTAGAAAATTGCCTTGCTTCCAGCGTTCAACGCTCTCAGGCTCTGCATTATATGCACAGATCAGGAGCAGATAGCACACAAGTATAAATTCAATAACGCCAAAAACGATCACAAAAAGCTTGGCACGATACATATCATTCAAAGCCTCGGTGTATTCCTTTTCCATTGCCGTAAGCTTTTCAGCTTTCGGTGCAAAGAATACCGTTATACCTGAATCGTCATTGTCTGTCGCTTTGTAATCAGGCAGGTCATAGAGGTTTTCACATTTTGCCCATGTGTTTCCGTAATCGTCCTCATAATAATATATGCCGTTGTCATAGTCATAGTATTCATTGCCGTCATCAGTGTCATAATCGTCACCAATTTCTTCATCTTCAAGCCTGTCGGAATATTTCAGACCGTTTTTCAAATCAAGACCTTTAATAACATTATATCTTGAGTCTACATTATAGAAAGCTATTGGATCATAATTGCCGTAGTTGTAAAAATATCTGCCGTAGTTATCATAATAACTTCCTCCTACGGGCACAAGATTGTCGGCATAAAACTCTTCTGTCACGTTATCCTGATACTCCGCTGTATTGTAATAGTAGTCAACTATCTGTCCTGATGAAGTTCTGTCGCTCATTACCTCGTTATCACGTCGGAGTATATAGTTTTTGTGCGATGATTTAAAAGCTTTTATCTTATCTGTTTCGCTGTCATAATTTTCTATATCTTTTATATTTGACAGATATCTTGTTTCGCCATTTTGAGTAATCCCCACATAGTAATCAAACTGACTGTCTACAAGCCGTATACCGTCTTCTGTCTTTTTGTATTTATAGCGGTTGTAATCAAGATAATTCAGATAGTCATTGAGCAGGTGTCTAGGCTGAGTGTAATTTCGATCCTCATCAACATATCTGAGATAAGCTGAAGCTGTAACGCACAGTTCCTCATACATTTCATTGGAAGCCAGCTTATAGCTTTCTGATTTAAGATAAGACTTACTGCTGCTGTCAGCATGGCTGTTAGCATAAAGCACCAAAGACAAGCAAAAGCCACCTGCAATAACGCAGGCAAGCACAAATGCTATAATTCTCATCTTTTTAGCTGAGAATATCTTAAACCATTCTGCCTGCTCAAATTTTCTCGATTTTGTAGCCAATTCCCCACACCACCTTCAAGTATTTCGGCTCTCTAGGGTTTATTTCTATTTTCTCTCTGATGTGACGAATATGTACCATTACCGTGTTTTCAACGGCATAAGCGTCCTCATTCCACACTTTAGAATAGATCTCCTCGGCAGAAAATATCCTGCCTGCGTTTTTCATAAGAAGCTCAAGAATTTTAAGCTCCGTGGCGGTGAGCTTGACAGGTTCTCCGTCAACCTTTAAGCTTTTTGCCTTAGTGTCAAGCTCCAGACCGCCTATTTCTATAATATCCGTTTTGTTTGCCGTGTCGATAGCGCCAAGCTGCATATATCTTCTCAGGTTGCTTCTTACCCTTGCCACAAGCTCCATAGGGTTATAAGGCTTTGTTATGTAATCGTCAGCGCCCATTGAAAGCCCAAGCACCTTATCTGTATCCTCAGATTTTGCAGAAAGCACAAGTATAGGGATATTCTCTGTTGCCCTTATTTTCATCATTGTAGAAAGTCCGTCCAGCTTAGGCATCATGACGTCAATGAGTATAAGCTGTATGCTGTTCTCAGTGAGCTTCTCCAAAGCTTCAAGACCGTCATAGGCTTTTATTACCTTATAGCCCTCCATTTCAAGCAGCTTTGCGATAGCTCCCACTATATCTTTATCATCATCTACAACAAGGATTACAGGCTCCTTTATCTCCATATCGGCACGATCCTTTCTTTTACGTTTATTATTATAAGCCACATTGTTTAAAAACAGCTCAACATAATTCTTAATTAAATCTTAATGTACTCTTTGATTATATCACATTTTCTCTGATATTACAACAAAAAAGACGGGCGAAATAAATTCCGTCCGTCTTTATATGGCAAGTTATATTACTTATTCTTTTCCAAATATGCGTGATACTGCTCGTTGAGAGTTTTAAGTTCTGAATCGACAGTACCCTTATACTGCTCTTTGAGCTGTGTCCATGTATACTGTGAGCCATTCTCATCTGTCTTCATAACTGAAGTATACAGATAAGGAATAACAGCTTCCTTAGTATCATTTGTTGCAGCGTCATTATCTGACAGAGTTGTGGAGATACCATAACCAGGGTCGAATATCTTAGTGAACTTGTCTGTAACAAGGTCAACGTAAGCTACGTTATACATATCTTCTGTCCAGTTAGGATTGTTTACAAAGAACTTCTCCTTCTCGATATCCTTATATGTATCCTGAGTATAAACTATCTTTGCACACTCGAGCCAGCACTTCATAGCGTCATTCTTTGTCGAACCCTTTACCCACATATACGCATTCATGTCGATAGTTGTATAAAGCGTATCAGAGTTAGGATCCTTTGGCATTGGAACTACGCCCCAATTGTCGCCGTCCTTTGGTGAATGTGTACCGGTAGAAGCCCATGGACCCATTGCATAGAAGAGGATATTCTTCTTGAATGCGTCGCCTGCCTGTCCTACCCAATCAGGATAGTACATACCATTCTTTGCGATATCATAAAGCATATCAGATGCTCTTACAAAGTCAGCGTCGTTAAGATTTGAAACATACTCGTCCTTATCAGCGTCATATGTGATAAGAGTCTTACCTGTTGACTGGAAGATAAATGGTGCGAACCAACCGTTTATGCCGTATCTCTCCTCGTCAGCAGCAGCGCCCTCAACATATTCTGACATCATGTCATACCATGCGTTCCAATCCCACTCGCCGTTCTGATAAAGCTCATATGGATCATCAAGACCGGCAGCGTCGATCATAGACTTATCATATGTGATAACAGAACCTGGCAGGAAGTTGATAGGTGCAACAAAGTGCTTGCCGTTGAGAGTGAACTGCTCTGCAACGTCCTTGACATCGCTCCACATAGCACTATCGAAATCAACGATATCATCAACAGGCTGGAACATTTCCTTGATACAGTTTGCAGGGAATGTCATAGACTGCTCATACCAGAACATATCCGGTGGATCGTTAGACATAAGTCTTGCTGCGAGCTTATCATACTTGTTCATTGATGATGTCTGAGAATACTTGATCTTACCGCCCTTTTCCTCAAAAAGAGTAAGGTCGGTTCTCTTTTCCGGCTCTTTCTTAGTTGGGTTTATGTCAAAATAAGAAAGCCACTCCAACTCCTTTTCCGAACCATCAGGGATAGTAGCAATATCGTCGGTGCTTGCTACCTTTACCTTATCAACATAAGAGCTGCTTGAATCGCTGCCTGATGAGCTACCGCATGAAGCTACGCTCACTGCTGACAAGAGAGCCATTGCACCGGCAATAACACGCTTGGAATTTTTCATTATATATAACCTCCGTAACGGATCGTTTTCATTAGAAAACGTTTCCTTGATTCTTACAAAGCTATTATATCACTGAATGTAATCGTTGTCAACAAAGTTACAATCACTGTTACATTCTTTTAAATACTTTTGGTGATTTCAACAAATAACCATTCATTTTTTTGGTGATTAAGCCTACAGCATAAAGAAAGCGGAAACAACATTCAGCCGTTTCCGCTTCATATAAAATACGATATCTATGCTCTTACCAGCTTATTGATTCGTTTTGCTCTGGAATACTTCGCCACATAACGCCTTGTATCCTTACTGATAACACCGCTGAGAGCAAGCAACGCTATAAGGTTTGGCAGTGCCATAAGTCCATTGAAGATATCAGCGATCGTCCAAACGGCAGAAACCGTCATATATGGTCCGATAAATACAGCGAGGATATAGAGATATCTGTAGACCATGACCACCTTCATGTTGCTGTTAAAAAGATATTCCATACACCTTTCACCGTAATAGTTCCAGCCAAGGATAGTTGTGAAAGCAAAGAACACAAGACAGACCATAAGAATAAATGCAGGTATCATTGACGGCAGGAACGAGAAGCCGTTCTGGAAAGCGTGATTTGTGACCTCAACGCCCTCAAAAGGCTTGCCTGTTACTGGGTTGATAGCCTCGTAGCTTCCCATCATTACGATAGCAAGACCTGTCATAGTACATACAATGATAGTGTCGATAAATGTGCCACACATAGAAACAAGACCTTGTCTTACCGGCTCTTTTGTCTGAGCGGCTGCGGCTGCGATAGGTGCCGAACCAAGACCTGACTCATTTGAGAAAATTCCTCTGGCAACACCCTTTTGTATAGCAATGAACATTGTAGGAAGAGATCCGCCTGCGACAGCCTTGAAGCTGAATGCCTGTTCAAAAATAAGAGCGACAGCGTGAGGGAGCCTCTGAATGTTTATAACAATAAGTGAAAGACAAGCAACTATATAAACGACCGCCATAAAAGGCACAACTACCTGAGAAACACTTGAGATCCTCTTTATGCCTCCGATAATAACAAGTGCGGCAAAAACAGTTATCAAAAGTCCAGAGATTATAACAGCCAATGTATAGTCAGCACCCAAAATATTCACTGTATGTTCCTTTTTAGGATCAAAGAAAGCCTGAACTGCCGATGAGATACCATTCACCTGAGAGAAAGTTCCGATACCAAAAAGTCCAACGCAAGCACCAAAGAACGCAAATACCTTTGCAAGCCACTTCCATTTCTTACCCATGCCGTATTCTATGTAATAGAACGGTCCACCGCAAACGTGTCCGTCAGCGTCCATACGTCGGTATTTGATAGCAAGAAAACCCTCGGAATACTTTGTCGCCATACCAAGGAGTGCCGCTATCCACATCCAGAGGAGCGCTCCAGGTCCGCCTGAAAGCACACCGATGGCTGTTGCAACGCCGACGATATTTCCCGTACCTATGGTTGCGGAAAGTGCGGTGCATAGTGCTGCAAAGCTCGATATCTCGCCTTTGCCACCATTTTCGTTCTGAAACATAAATTTCAAAGCCTTTGGCAGGTGGAATATCTGAAGAAGCCTTAGCCTAAAGGTGAGGAATATTCCCACAGCCATAATGAGTACGATAAGCGGTATGCCCCAGACATAGCCATCTATCGTTTCAAGTATTTTTGTAAATTTCTCCATGCCCTAAAAAATCCTTTCTTACAGAAATAGGCAGTTTTTATGGAAAAACTGCCTTATTTCTCCCCTATCTATTTTTACAAAAGTAATTAGTCGCCTGTGGACTCTCTTAGAATTATCCTGTGGTCAACAGTATAATAATGATTATCCTTAGTAGTCTTATTCATGTTTTCAATAAGCTTTGCCACAACAAGCTCGCCCATTTTTGAGCAAGGCTGTTCAACCGTTGAAAGCGTAGGGATTATCCACTCACACATGGATATATTGTCAAATCCCATTATGGCGACATCTTTGCCCACATCAATGTCCATATCTATTGCCTTGTGCATTGCAGAGATAGCAAGCAAGTCTGACACAGCGAAAATCGCCGTAGGCTTCTCATCAAGTGCATTGAAATATTCAAACGCTCTGCCTCCGCAGTCATAGTCATAGGACTCTTTATAGATATATTCATTCTTTATCTCTATGCCATATTCTTTTAATGCTCTTATATAGCCGTTCTCTCTTGCAGTGGAGGAGATAGCCGCAGAGTTCGTTCCGATAAAGCCTATCCTTTTATGACCCTTTTTGATAAGAGCTGCGACAGCGTCAAACGCAGCCTGTTCATCGTCAACAGCGACAGTAAGCACATTTGCGCCCTCCACGCCCTCGCAGCACAGAGCAACGTTATAATTCTCTGCGAGCTTATTAAGCGAAGCTGCGTCATACTGAGTGCCAAGAAGGATAACACCGTCAACAGTTCTGTTAAAAAGCATATTCATCTGCCTTGTTTCAGCGGTCGAGGTTGAATAGGAAACTGCGGTTATGATATCGTATCCGACTTTTCCTGCATATTCCTGCATACCCATGACTATCTTTGAATAAAGGGAATGTTCAGAGGTCGGCATAATTACAAGAATAACATTCGTTTCGCACTTTCTAAGATTTCTTCCCAGAAAATTCGGAGAATAGTTGAGCCTTGCAATAGTTTCATTGACTTTTTTTGTTGACTCATCTGATACGTTACAGCTTCCGTTGAGAACCCTTGACACTGTCGCCACTGAAACACCGGCTTCCTTGGCAACATCTTTTATTGTAATGCTCATAGATCTTATCCTTTCTGCGACAGCATACCGCTGAAATAGTCATACCATTATCAATTATAACATATTTTGAACAATTCTCCAATATACATTCCTAACAAAATTGTAAACGTTTTTTAGGTTAATTTAATTAAGAAGCAGACTAAATGCTTGAAAAAGGAACAGTGATATGCTATAATATCATAAACGAATGATTTTTGAAAGGAAAATACGCAATGCTCCATGGTTATTTTGATATACCCACATTTCACTATTTTGAAGAAAAAAACACCTGGTCTGGCAGCAATTACACCAATTTCAGCTACCGCATAGACCCTGTTCTCGGCGATGAAAAAGAGCTTTATGTCAGAGTATGGTACGGCACAAAGTGCGTCACGGAGGTAACAGACTTTGTGGCAGAATATCACGAAGAATACTCTGAAAAGGGTCTTGAAAACGTTCTGGCAGACCTGACGAAAGAATTTGAAAAATTCAAACTCATCAGAAAAGAGCTTTAACAACAAAAAGGCGAACACGGTTTCTCTGCATTAGCAGAAACGAACTGTGTTCGCTTTTATTTTTTTGTTATTAATACCACTCGTTTTCCTGAGTATTATAAACGTCAGCAGAAGAATCCGTCTGCATCGGCTGTGTCATAGCGTCAACCGCAGATGAAGAATCCTTATTGTTCACAGGCTTCTCAGGTGAGATAAGCTGCTCAGACATAAGTCTTTTGCCGCTTTCATCAACAAGACCAACATCAACAGCTGTCTGAACTATACCATCAGCAATAGCTTGTCCATACTCGGTAAGGTGTTCGTCAAAAAGCTTATTGTCGACATCCTCGGTTATAAATCCAAGCTCCACAAGACAGCTTGGCATAACAGTGTCGGCATTTATGTAGTAGTTTACACCGGAATTGCCAACGTAGCCATACTGTACTCCTCTATTTTCAGATATACCTACCTTTTCAAGACCATCAAGTATATTCTGTGCAAGCTTTGTGTCATATTCAGGCTCAGAATTGTTTACCCAAACCTCAACGCCCGAAATATCACCGTCATAGCTGTTTCGGTGAAGTGAAACATACATATCAGCCTTGGCGTTATTTGCCTTTGCACATCTTTCGTCAAGCTCAAGGAAAGAGTCATCATCTCTTATCATCACCACATTGACGCCGTATTTTTCGAGATATTTCTGCACCTCAAGTGCGACCTTTAAGTTATCGTCTTTTTCATATCTTTTTCCTGAGGCGTCAGTTGTGCCGCCGTCATAATCACCGTGACCTGCGTCAACACACACTGTAAAGTCCATATTTGAATACTTCGCAGGCTCGTCTTTTTTATCCTCAGCAGAAGAAGCGTCCTCCTTCACAGCGACAGAAGATGTATTATTCAATACCTTGTTTGTTTTTTGCGTATCGTCTCCTTTGATCTTTGATACTACCAAGGCTGTCAGCTTTACCAGACCAGTCACAATGCCGATAAGTATTATCAATGCAATAATAATTCTGTTCCAGTATATTTTTTTCTTTTTCACCCTTCTGACAGGCTTTCGTCCGTAGATCTGTTCAAACTCCTCATCTGAAAGTATATTCATTAGATCAAAGCTCCTGTAAAAAATTTATCCATTTTAATTATACCACACGCTCAACGTTAATTCAAGACTGTTTGTTACCATGTTGTAAGAATTTCGTTACTTTTAACGATTTTGCATATCACAAGGCTATTAATATACGCTATCTGCACAATAAAAAAGGGCAAGCAAAGACTGACACACAGCCTTTGTTTACCCCATTAAGCTCTTATTTTATTCCACCAATGTTCTCTCGTCACAATATTCGCAAACAAGCGTTGTGCCATCGCCTTTGAACCAATGTGGCAGATACTTTTCGTGGTGAGTGATACAGTTAGGATTTGAACAATCAATGTGCTTATGCACTCTGCCCTTCATAAGCGGCTGCGAAGCACCATCGCCGTTTATAACTGTAAGTATGAGTGCCATTCTGATATACATACCATATTTTGCCTGCTTGAAATACATTGCTCTCGGGTCGTCGTCCACCTCGATAGCTATCTCATCGACTCTTGGCAAAGGGTGAAGCACGATAAGGTCAGGCTTTCCCATTGAAAGCTTTCTTGTATCGAGTATGTAATTTCCGCTCTGAGACTGATACTCCTCCTCAGAAGCAAAACGCTCTTTCTGTATTCTTGTCATATATAGCACATCAAGCTCACCGATAACCTCTTCAAGGTCTGTAACTTCTTTGTACTCCATGCCTGCCGCTTCAAGGATATCCTTTACATACACAGGCAAAGCAAGCTCAGAAGTTGAAACTAATATGAACTTATTGTTTGGAAAACATACCATTGCTTTAATAAGGGAATGGACTGTTCTGCCGTTTTTAAGGTCACCGCAGAAGCCTATGGTCAGGTTATCAAGTCTGCCCTTTTCCTCTCTAAGTGTAAGCAGGTCTGTAAGTGTCTGTGTTGGGTGGAGGTGTCCACCGTCGCCTGCGTTGATAACAGGGCAATCAGCAGTGAGTGCCGCAGCCTTTACCGATCCAGCGGTAGGGTGACGCATTACCATGATATCGGCATAGCCGGAAACTATCTTTGTGGTATCCTTGATATTCTCTCCCTTTGCAACGGAAGAAGTGGCAGGATTGTCAAAGCCTATTATCGTTCCACCAAGACGTAGCATAGCGGTCTGGAAAGACATCTGCGTTCTTGTTGACGGCTCATAGAAAAGAGTACCCATTATCTTGCCCTTGCAAGCCTCGCTGTAGGCGGCAGGATCCTGAACTATCTTATGACCGAGATCAAGAAGTTTCAGCCACCAAGATACGGGATAGTCATTAAGATCAATAAGATCAAGTCTGTTTTTTTGCTCACTCACATCAAACACCCTCTCAAATATTCAGACATACATTATGCCGCACATTCCTTGTACGGCATTTTCTTTATTATATCACACCTGCTCCATTTTTTCAAGTACATAGCCCATATTATTTGAGTAGGTCAAAATTTGTTTCATCTGCAAACTGGTCGCAGTCATACATAAATAATATCTGGTCATATGCACTCGTATCTGCCACGTCAGAAAGAGTCTTGCCCTCCTCTTTGAGCTTGTCAGGGTCTACCAAGGTTATCTCGCTGTAGTGTGGGGTAAGAAACGGCACAAGAGTATTGGCATAGCTTCCTTTGATGATAAGAAGCTTTGGTGCGTCCTCTGCAGTTGTCTTGACCGTTGCCTTAGTAAAGTTGTCACCTTGCAGGAAGATAGCAGTTTTATCTGCTGTTTTCAGTGCAGATCTAAAATAAACAGATTTTGAGGTAAGCACCTGATCTCCTCTGTAAAGCTCCACAGAATCCACAGTGGTCTTATACTTTGAACGGAAGATGTTCACTCTGTCTGCGCCTATGCTGTTATAGCAAAGTTCACTGTAAAGTCCCCCATAATAAGAATTTGAGGTATATTCCTGATCGTAATTGGACAGAACGACCGGCTCAAAGCCCAGCTCTTTTATGCCGTCTGCATAGGCAAAATACGCCCCGAAGGAAGTCCACTTTCTATCCGTACGATAGTAAACGTAATTATTTCTTGCAGAATACATAGGAAAAAACGTATCTATGGTGTCTATCCTGCTGTCTAAGTCATAATAGATATTATCTATCATTTCACGCTGGTCTGTGTTTGAAGTATAAGCAGGCAGCTTAGCAGAATAGATACCTGCGGCAGTCGGAGCTAACATAACATATACAGGTGTATCTGTGTTTTCTGAAAAATCATTTATCTGCGAGATATTTTTATCAAGCCTGTCCTTATCAAAATCTGCGATCTCTACAAGACGATCTTTAAGGATATAGATATTATCAAAATTTTTCTTACCAGTCATCACAAACATGGTCGTTCTGAGCGACTTCCAATTTGAGCTTAGAGGGAAATTACTGCTAACATAGGTCTGGGCGTTATGTCTTATATCTGAACTGTCTGCCTTTTCACTTTCAGATCCATGTCTGCCCATCACGAGAGTATATGCCGCAAACATTATGACTATTACAAAAAATGCGCTTACTGCGATATAATCAGCAGCCTTTTTCATTAATGTTCACTCCTCCCATTTTATCTCACAAACAAATTCATAGACGAATTACCTCCGCCCACAAGAAACGCTGTACTGATAAGCAGAAATCCTATAGTGAGCATTGGCTCGATTATGTAAACTATATTAGTATTGAGCTGCATTATCCTGCGTTTGAGATATCTGCCGATACCTGTTGCAAAAAAGCCGCAAATAAGATACATCACAAATCCTGTTTTTATCACATACGATGCAAGAACATCTCCTGCAAAGCTTCCCCCGCCGAGCATTGCGGCAACATATCCGCAGGCTGAAGGCAGGCTGTCTATCGCAAGAAACGGCAGACCTATAAGAAACAGAACATTCATCACCGCACATCTTACCCCGGTCGGCACAGCCGCAAGAATATTTTTCAAGAGATATTCTATGCCAAGCATAACACAAATAAACGCTGCCCACAGCATTGTGTGTCTGCCGTAGCCATACCAAACCGAGCCTGCAAGCACAGACAGTATCAATGCCCAAAGGCAAACGCTGTCTTTATTTCTACATATAGGTCTGTAGAAATAATCTCTCACCCAACTATAAAAGGTGCAGGCAAATCGTTTTATAAGCTCATTGAAGCCTGCTGACATAAACGGCAGATCAAAGTTATCAGGAAGTTCAAAGCCGAGCATTGAACCAATACCCTGTGCAATATGCGAATAAGCTCTAAGCTCATAGTAGAACGCAAAGGAGAAAGCTATTATCCCAAGCCATGCACAAGCGGCGGAGAGCGAATCTGTACTTACTCCCCTTATGTGCTGCCACATCTCGTACATAGGATCCGACAGAAAAAGCTTCTCCGCAAAGCCTATAAGCATAAGCTTTATGCCCTCTGCAAGCTTTCCGGAAGTTATGACAGGTTTTCTAAGCTGTTCGCTCATATCCGAAAATCTGAGTATCGGTCCACAGCTAAAGCATGGGAAAAAGCATATATATTGAGATACCAAAAGAAAATTCTTCTCAGGCTCTATTTCTTCCCTATAAATATCCATGCAGTAGGAGATGCCATGGAGAGTGAAAACGCCTGCTCCCCACACAGGGAAAAGCTTTAGCATTGCGCCTTTGCCTGTGAATATAGACGTCACGTCATAGCTGCTGTGACCGCTTCTTATGAATACAAGAAGCACTGCCATATTTGCTACCACCGATAATATGAACCATAGCCTTTTAAGTCCTTTTTTGTCTGCAAAGCGGTGGATAAGCCTGCCGCAAAAGTATGATACAACAGCACACACCGCCATTGGTATTATCCCCCATGTGGACACCCACAGACACAGCACAACTGTTCCAATCAGGAACACGGCTTTTCTGAAACGCACCCCTGACAAAGCGTATACTCCCATAAAAACAGGAAGAAAGAAATATAAAAATTCAAGACTAACCAACGCTATTCTCCTTGTCTTTATTGTTTTCTGAGGTCAATTCCTCTATGAGTGCTCCCAAGCTTTCTTTATCGAGCATTGTGTTCAACACTTCAAGCAGTGCGTTTGCAGTGAGCTTTTTGGGCAGCGACAGCTTTTCGCACACAAGCTGTCTGAGCCTGCTGCTGTCAGGTCTGCCGCTTAGACCTAGCTCATAAAAGTCAAGCTTGGTCATGAGTTCTCTGTCTGCGACCTTTTCGCCTATAATGCCTGCTTTTTCAAAGGCTTCCCTGATAATATCCGCAGGAACGCCCTCGACCCCTAACAAGCCCTCTTTTGACGGCTCTGTTTTGCGCTTTTCTTTGCCGAATATCTCAGGAACATACACGTTCACGATATCGCCTTTGGGGACGATACCCTTTATATGCCCTCTTATGCGAAAGCCTGCTGTGTCAGAGTCAGTAAGAATTGCTATTCCGCCATGCTGAGCATAGTATCTTATAAGCGCTGCTTTGTCAGGGTCTTTATAGATACGAAAGCCGTTAGTGACGATTATAACACCGTCAACTATGGACGAAAGCTTTATCTTATCATATTTTCCCTCAACGATTATTGCCCTTGATATTTTAAGTTTTTCCATTTACTAACACCTTAACGCCATTGACCTTGCAAGCCCCTGCTCGAGGGTGAGCATATCTCCGTCTTTTCCCCGTGACCTTGTTTTGAGCATAAGGTCGGTTTCAGAAAGTATCTCAAGCGTTTTTCTTATACGCTCCGCCGAGATATTTCCGCACTCGGAATAGGCGTTTTTTACTGCAAACTCTCTGTTTTTCGCATAGGAAAAATCTTTAGCCACGTCTGCAACGCTCCTGCCAGAGGAACGTGCAAGCTTCGCCCTATAGATATCCGCAAGGGAAAAGCCGATTATTCCTATTATAGCATATGGTTCATAATTCTGCACATCGAGTTCACGCAAACGTGTGAAGACCATTGCCGCATTGCCTCTGAGAATGTTAATTGCAAGAGAATATCCGTCCGACTCGATACGCCTGATACAAAGCAAGTCGATATCCTCTCTTGTTACCTCCCTGCCCTCTGCATAAGCCGAAAGCTTTTCAAGCTCCTTGCTGATAAATGCAGTGTCGCACAAGCAGAGGTTTGCAAGATACTCTGCGTTGCTTTTTGTTATGGTACAGCCGCTTTTTGCAAGATAGGTGGATATAGACTTTCCAAGGTCGGAAGCCCTTTTGTATTCAAAGTTGCAGACAGTGCCGTGCTTTTCGCAGAAATCTGAAAAGCGCTTGTTTTTGTCTGTAAGATACTTTTTGTTCTTGAAAAGGTCAACTCCTGTGGCATAGATTATCACTGTGGTGGTTTCGCCAAGAGAGCCCAGGATCTTTTTCAGGTCGTCCAGATCGTCCTTAGCCACTGCGTCTATATTAAGGTCGTTTATAGTCACCACCACACGTTCAGCCATAAAAGGCAGAGCTTCGCAAGCGTCTGTAAGCATTGGAAAATCAAGATTTTTGCCGTCAAGCTTATGAAAGTTCATGACCTGAGCGTCAGCAGGGCAAAGCTTGTTCACAAGCCTTTTGGTAAAGCTTTCAAGTGCCGCTGTATCATGTCCGTAAAAATAATAAAGGCTGTCGATATCATTCTCTCTTATCGTTTTACCAAGAGCCGAAGCCGTAAGCAAAGCCATAGTCCGTCCTCCTTATCTGCGAAATTTTCATATCTATCATCAATGGGTATTCTTCATCTGTTGTGTCAAGGTTTCTGCCGTTTATGGTGACAGAACCTTTTTCTATAGTGACCACACAGCCCTCGGTGGTAATTTTATAGCCGTCCTCCAGTGCTTCTATCTTAACACCGTTCCAATCAAGCTGTGCGCCTGTTATGAATGGCAGTTCGCTGTCATTATCAGGCTCGCCATTTATATAAAATCTGTCAGGTCGTATAGTCATCTGCTCGTTATATTTCGTTATAGTGTAATACTGTTCGCTTTCTATAAATGCGCATTTTAGCTCTTTTATGCCGTAAAGCTCCAAAAAGCTTTCCATACCGCTGTTGAGCTTGCCCTTACTGCCCATATCGAAAACCATACCTTTTGTTTTATCATACAGCACAGCCTGCGCTGCATTTCCTTTTGGCATGACAACTATCTTTACCGAGCCTCCAAAAGCAAGAGAAAAATTATACACCGCTGTCCAGCATACAAGCATTAGAGCAGTGCAAAAAGCCCCAAGCTTCACTGACTTTCTCAGAAACATGACCGCCACAGGCACAAGGCAGGTAACGAGCATTACAATGCCAAGTGGTCTTACTCCACGAGGAAGATAGGCAAAGTTGAATTTTGAAAACAGCCCAGCTAGAAACAGAACGACTTTCAGAAGATACTTTACCACCGTCAACACAGGATAAGCTATTATTGACACACCGCCTGTTACCGCAGTTATTACCGTCAGACCCAGAGCAAGGGTACAGACAGGCACCAGCAGGATATTTGATAGTGGTGCAACAAGAGATATTTCACTGAAAAACATTAGCTGAACAGGCATTGTGCAAAAAAGTATCGTCACCGCATTTACTGCCTGCCGTTCAAGGCTGTACAAAATGCCTTCGCCCTTTACAAGTGCCGCTGCTTTCGGGCATACAACGCTTATAACAAACGCTGCTGTGAATGACAACAGAAACGAGCTGTCCGCCGCCGCATAGGGCGAAAGAGTGAGTATAACAACAGCGCAAAGGCAGAGAGTATTTGCTGGGTCTGGTCTGCGGTAAAGGAGCGGTGCGGCAGTGACCAAGGTCAGCATAACAGCCGCCCTCACAACGGATACTGAAAATCCTGCAAAGACCGCAAACGCCCACATTGCCACAGTTTGGACGGCAAATATCACACGCTTATCCTTGCTTAGTTTTTGCATGAGCCAGCCTATCATGGCACTTATTATGACCACATGAGTTCCCGACACGGAAAATATATGACCTATGCCACTACGATAGACCGTGAGCTTCGTTTGCTTTGAAAGCTCAGTTTTATCTCCGCAGAGCATTGCAGCGGCAAAACCGCCCTCATCTCCGCCTATGATATCGTTTATCAGCATGAACATCTTGTCACGATAGTGCATTATACTGCGTAAAATGGTGTTTCCACTGCCTGTGACTTCTATGCTTTCAGCGGTCGAACCTTGGAGAAAAACTCCCTTAGGCCGGTCATACTGCTCTGATTTGAAATTGATGCTGTCTTTTATCCTGCTGACCTTTACTGTCGCCACGATATTGTCATAGTAATCATATTCAATGTCATCTGCATAAAAGGTCAGCCTGCCTTTTACTCCCCCAACGGTACCATTGACACTTAGTCGACAGGTGTCAGAGCCTATATAGCTTATGTCGGTTATCTCGCCTTTAACTGTGACGGTCTTTCCGTCTAAAGCTGTCAGTTTATCATAGAAAATGTGAGTATAAGCGGTATTGACTCCCACCGCTATCAGGAACGAAACAAAGCAGAGAGCTATATGCTTTCGGTATCTCTTAAAAAGCGCAAAGGCTGTAATGGCTACACACGCTGACGCAAGTGCAAAAACTGCGTTGTTCCTGCCCCAGCCAATGGTACAGAGAAGAAGTCCTGCAAAATACGAAAAGCCGATATAACAGCTTTTTCTCACCATTGCCGCCGTCCCCCTTAAAACTAAGGGCGGATAAGAAATTTACCCGCCCGTTTTATTTCTTTAACCGGCTGGCCAAGCAAGTGGTCTGCCTGCAAGAAGATGAAAATGAATGTGGAAAACACTCTGTCCTGCCTGCTCGCCGCAGTTGGAAACAACTCTGAAACCGTCCTTAAGGTCGAGGTCTTTGGCAAGCTTTGCGATAACTTCATAGATATGTGCGATAACTGCACTGTTCTCAGGTGTTATCTCGTCAAGCTTTGAAATATGCTGCTTAGGGATAACAAGATAATGAATCGGAGCTGTAGGAGCAATGTCCTCAAAAACGTATGTCAGCTCGTCCTCGTATATTTTCTTCGAGGGTATTTCCCCGGAAATAATTTTACAAAAAAGACAATCTTCCATTTATCTCTCCGCCTTTCAAAAAGGGGTAGGCTGCACAGCATTTTGCACAGCCTTTGCCCATATTATTTTACAAATTCGCCAACTATTTCGTTTACCTTGTCAAGTGCCTCGTCGATCTTGAATCTGTCGCCTATACCAGCCATAGCAGAGTCAGGACGTCCGCCGCCCTTGCCGCCTGTGAGTGCTGCTACCTTGCCTGCTATCTTGCCTGCGTGAGCACCCTTTGCAACAGCATTCTTGCCGCAAACTACAACAAGGTTTGCCTTTTCACCGTCAACGCCTGCAACAACTGCAACTGCGTCAGCTTCTCTTGCTTTAAGCTCGTCGCCCATTTTTCTGAGCATATCAGGTCTTGTATTTGTGAGCATTGCAGTGACTACCTTAACGCCGTTGACCTCATACGGATTATCGAACAGTGACTTTGTTTTGAGATTTGTTATCTCTGCCTGCAAAGCGTCTCTTTCCTTTTCAAGATCCTTGACTTCCTGCATGATAGTGTGGCATCTCTTTACGATGTCCAGTGGATTTGCAAGCTTAAGGCTTTCAGCCGCCTGCTGGATAGTTGCGGCTCTTTCCTCAACAAGCTCCAGAACGCCTCTGCCTGTTACGGCTTCGATACGTCTTACGCCTGATGCTACAGAGCTTTCGGAGATTATCTTGAACAGACCTATTCTTGAAGTATTGTCAAGATGTGTACCGCCACAGAACTCGATAGAAGCTGTTTCGTCACCGTCACCCATTGTTACAACTCTTACAGTTTCACCGTATTTCTCACCGAACAGAGCCATAGCGCCAAGCTTCTGAGCTTCTGCGATAGGCATTTCTTCCATTTTTATATCAAGAGCTTCAAGGATATACTTGTTTACAAGTGCTTCAACCTTGAGCTTCTCCTCTGCTGTCATTGCGTTGAAGTGAGAGAAGTCAAATCTAAGTCTGTGAGCGTCAACGAGCTGACCTGCCTGATGAACGTGTTCACCGAGAACTTTTCTCAGTGCAGCCTGAAGCAGATGTGCGCAGCTATGGTTTCTCATAACAGCGTAACGTGTCTTTCTGTCAACAGTGAAGTGAGCCTTCTGACCTACAGCTATCTCGCCCTCTTCAACAACCGCCTTATGAGCGAACTTGCCTGCAACGACTTTCTGTGTATCAACGACTCTGCACTTACCGCTTTCTGTAACGATAGTACCGATATCGCCCACCTGTCCGCCGCTCTCAGCATAGAATGGCGTCTGTGAAGATACGATATATACTTCATCGCCAGCCTTTGCGTTTTCGATAAGCTCATCATCAGTTGTGATGAATGATATCTCGCTGTCGCCCTCGAGCTTGTCATAGCCGATGAACTCTGTGTGGAAATTCTTATCTATCTTATGGAAAACAGTTTCGTCTGCACCCATATACTTTGTTGCAGCATGAGCGTTCTTGGCTGTTTCTCTCTGCTTTGCATAGCACTCAGCAAAGCCCTCTTCGTCACAGGTCATGCCCTTTTCTTCAAGGATCTCTCTTGTAAGGTCGATAGGGAAACCATATGTGTCGGAAAGCTTAAAGCAGCTCTCACCGTCAAGTTCAGTCTTGCCGTCTTTCTGCATCTGTGCGATAAGATCGTCAAGTATCTTCATACCTCTGTCGATAGTGGCATTGAAGTTCTGCTCCTCAGTTGTGAGCACCTTTACGATATAGTCATACTTTTCTTCAAGCTCGTTATACTCACACTTGTTGCAGTCAACAACAGTTTTTACAAGGTCTTTGAGGAAAAGTCCGTTGATACCCAAAAGCTTTCCGTGACGAACGGCTCTTCTGAGCAAACGTCTCATAACGTATCCTCTGCCCTCGTTTGACGGCAAAATTCCGTCTGACGCCATGAATGTTACAGAACGGATATGGTCTGTGATAACTCTGATAGAAACGTCCTTTTTGTACTCCTTGCCGTACTCACAGCCTGCTATCTTACAAACATGATCTCTGATAGCCTTTACTGTATCAACGTCAAAGATAGAGTCAACGTCCTGCATGATAGAAGCAAGTCTTTCAAGACCCATACCTGTGTCGATATTTTTCTGCTTAAGTGGAGTATAAGTGCCGTCCTCATGTCTTTCAAACTGTGTGAACACAAGGTTCCAGAACTCCATGTATCTGTCGCAGTCGCAGCCGACTTTACAGTCAGGCTTGCCACAGCCATATTTCTCTCCTCTGTCAAAATATATCTCAGAGCATGGACCGCAAGGACCGTCTGTTCCAGCCTCCCAGAAGTTGTCTTCCTTGCCCATTCTTACGATATGATCCATTGGAACGCCGGCGTCTTCATGCCATATCTTTTCAGCCTCGTCATCGTCCTCATAAACAGAGATATAAAGTCTGTCCTTAGGCAGTTTGAGTACCTGTGTAACATACTCCCAAGCCCATGCAATGGCTTCCTTCTTGAAGTAATCGCCGAATGAGAAATTGCCAAGCATTTCAAAATATGTGCCGTGTCTTGCCGTCTTACCAACGTTCTCGATATCGCCGGTTCTGATACACTTCTGACAAGTTGTCATTCTTGTTCTCGGAGGTGTTTCCTGACCTGTGAAGTAAGGCTTCAGAGGTGCCATACCTGCAACGATAAGCAGCAGGCTGTTATCGTTCTGAGGTACGAGAGGGTAGCTCTTGTGTCTCAAGCAGCCCTTGCTCTCAAAAAATTTCAGATAAGATTCACGCAGTTCATTAAGTCCTGTCCATTCCATAAATTCAGATCCTTCCAAATGAAATTATTCGCAAAATAAAAAAACGGCTCGTCCCTAAACATGGGACGAAACCGACAGTTCCGTGTTACCACCCAAATTGCCGAACTCATCGCCCGACCACTCGAAGCCCTTTAACGCAGAGCATACGTTGCTGTTTTCAGCACCGCTCAGGTTAGCCACCGAACTTGCCGCAAAGGCTTTCACCCACCGCCTTTTCTCTTTACCGACACTGTTTCGGATAATTCCGTCACCGCATTTTGCATATATTGATATTATAAAGCATAACCCGACGATTGTCAAGCACTTTTTTATTAATAAAATATCCATTGCTAAAAGCAGAGGGAAATGCTATAATGTTCAGGGTGATTTATATGTATGTTTGTCCGATATGCAAAAAACGGCTCAGAAAGCTTGACAACGTATGGCACTGTCAGAATGGTCACAGCTTTGATATTGCGAGAAAAGGATATGTAAATCTGCTTACCACAAAGGGCAGAAACCCTAAGAACGCAGGGGATAATGCGGAAATGGTAAAGGCGAGAACGGATTTCCTCGACCGTGACTATTATCTGCCGCTTGCGAAGAAAACGGCTGAGGTAATGGGCGGTCTGCTTGAAAATGTGAAACAGCCTTATATTATCGACAGCGGCTGCGGTGAAGGTTTTTACACTGTGAACTATGCCAAGGCACTGCCAAAGGCGAAGTTTTACGGCATTGACATATCAAAGGCGGCAGTTGCCCACTGCATGACGAGGATACATTGCGAAAATATCACAAATTGCGAATTTGCAGTGGCATCGTCATTTCAGCTTCCGTTTATAGACAAATTTGCAGACCTTATCGTATGTACATTTGCACCTGTTTCAAATGACGAATACGCAAGGGTGCTGAAAGACGGCGGAAAGCTTGTGGTAGTTTCTCCGTCCCCAAGACATCTGTTTGAGCTTAAAGAAGTGCTTTATGAGAAGCCTTACGAAAACAAGCCCAATGTATACGGACTTAATAAATTTGACGAGTCAGAGGAGATGATTTTTGAATACCCTGTGGTGCTTGAAAGTCAGGAGGATATTTTCAATCTTTTTACCATGACTCCATATTACTACAAAACATCTGCCGAGGCGGTGGAGAAGCTTAAAAAGGTGAACAGGCTTGAGCTGACCTGCGGCTTTTCTATCAGGACATTTACGAAAAAGAGAGGTTTTTGATACATGAATAAAGATATTTTCTGCAAAGGATATACTTGGGGATTTTTCTCCAAGAGAGGCGATTTTCAGACGGAAGCGGCAGAAAAGTCAATGGAAAGGCTTGCTTCAAACGGCTTGAACTGGATATGTATCCCTGTAAACGCATTGCAGGAGAGCTTTGCAAGCACAAGAGTTTTCAGCGATTATGAGAGAACACAATCTGACGAAGACATTGCCTTCGCTATACAAAAAGCAAAGTCACTGGGACTTAAAGTCTGCCTTAAGCCTATGGTGGATTGCCTTGACCATTCATGGCGTGCAAGGATAGACTTCCCGCCTGAGAACCCTGAATATTGGGACAAGTGGTTCAAGTCATACACAGCTTTTATGCTTCACTATGCAAAGCTTGCAGAAAAGCTCGGCTGTGAAATGCTCTGCACAGGCTGTGAAATGGCAGGAATGGACAAGCAGTCTGACAGATGCAGAAAGCTTATCGCACAGGTGAGAGAGATCTACAGCGGTATCGTTATGCACAACATCAATCACGGCGACGAACAGCGTTTCGATTGGCTCAGCGACGTGGATATCATTGGCATCTCAGGCTACTACCCTGTTACAGACGGTGTGAGCAGAAGCAAGGAGCATATGCTCAGTCGCTGGAACGAAGTTGTCGGCTCTCTTGAAAAGGCTCACAAGTATTTCAACAAGCCTATAATGTTCGCTGAGATAGGCGTACGAAACGAGGAGGGTTGCACTCAGTACCCTTGGGATTTCCATGACAGGCTCGACAAGCCACTTGACGAGCAGGAGCAGGCAGATTTCTATGACACAGCCATGGAGGCTACATGGGATCTTGACTGGTTCTGCGGTTACTTCTGGTGGGATTGGAAAGCTATCCTGCCGCCAATAGAGAAAGCCAAAGAAAACCGTGACTTCACAGTTTACGGCAAGCATGGCGAAGAAGTGCTGAAAAAGTGGTACACAAAAGACTGATATGTACAAAAATACGGACTGTTTATCATTGGATAGACAGTCCGTTTATTTTTATATGCGTTCGCACGTTAATTATATTTTTTCATAATAAACAGTACAAATAATCGTACTTTTATCCAACCGCCGCAGGTATTTTTTCTTTTCCTCGTTTAACAATGACAGGGTATTCCTTGAAAATATATCTGCGTATAAAATTATCCGCAAGCACACCAATATAGGATAACCCAAACCACACAAAAGCAAAGGGCAGGCATATCTGTCCGTCAAAATTCAGCGGCACTTCCTCATAGCTCCATATGCCCATGCCGAGATAGCGGTTGAGATACTCCCCTGCAAGAAATTCTATGGCAGTGATAAATGCTGCCGACACTAAAAGCACAGACAGCAGGCTCACTCCTCGCCTGCGCTCGCCATTCATGATATGGATAACCAGCATTGAAGTTCCCCCAAGCACCCCCATTGTGATATGAGAATATCCCCTGTTAAGTATTTCCATGAAGCCGTAGCATATTGCGCCCACTGAAAAAAGCGTAAGTATCTTATACATCTTTGCCGCCACATTCTCACCGCCCTGTTTTTTTATCGCCCTAATATTAAAATGTACAGAAATCAGTGATTTAAAACCTTGAAGGCAAAATAAATTTATGGCAATTTCAAGATACAAAAAAACGGACAACCCAAGTTGTCCGTTTTATTGTACTAATATGATATTTTATACCTGCCAGCTGTTAAGATATTTCTCCTGCTCAGGTGTAAGCTTATCTATCTCAAGCTCCCAGAATTTAAGCTTTCTGTTTGCAACTTCCTTGTCTATCTCATCAGGAACATAAACTATCTTGTCTGTAAGCTTGTCTTTGTTTTTAACAAGATAAGCCGCAGAAAGGGCTTGGATAGCAAAGGACATATCCATTATCTCGGCAGGGTGACCGTCGCCTGCGGCAAGGTTTACAAGTCTGCCCTCGCCGATAACATACAACCAATTACCGTTTGGAAGCTTATAGCCGTCAATATTGTTTCTTGCAAGCTTGCTTTCAACAGACAGCTTTTTAAGTCCAGCCACGTCTACCTCGCAATCAAAGTGACCAGCATTACAAAGTATAGCACCATCTTTCATGTTCATGAAAGCTTTCTCAGTAATAACGTCCTTACAGCCTGTTACAGTAACAAAGAAGTCGCCCACCTTAGCGGCGTCAACCATTTTCATTACCTTGAAGCCGTCCATAACAGCCTCCATAGCCTTTATAGGGTCGACTTCGCAGACGATAACGCTTGCACCAAGACCCTTTGCTCTCATTGCAACGCCCTTGCCGCACCAGCCATAGCCTGCAACAACAACGTTCTTGCCTGCAACGATAAGGTTAGTTGTTCTGTTTATTCCGTCCCATACAGACTGACCTGTGCCGTATCTGTTATCAAAAAGATACTTGCACTTTGCATTGTTTACAAGCATCATAGGGAATTTGAGCTGACCGTCCTTGTTCATTGCAATAAGACGGATAATGCCCGTAGTAGTTTCCTCACAGCCACCGATAACGTTCGGTATCAGCTCAGGGTATTCATTGTGGATAAGGTTTACAAGGTCGCCGCCGTCATCTATAATAATGTTTGGACCTACCTTGACTACCTCGGATATATGTCTGTGATACTCCTCGTCAGTTGCACCGTGCCATGCAAATACGTTCAAGCCGTCATGCACAAGACCTGCCGCAACATCGTCCTGAGTAGACAGCGGATTGCTTCCTGTGATGTACATTTCAGCACCGCCTGCTGCAAGGACTTTGCAAAGATAAGCGGTCTTAGCTTCAAGGTGGATAGAAAGTGCAACTTTCAGCCCCTTAAAAGGCTGATCTCTCTTGAAATCTTCCTCGACGCTTCTGAGCAATGACATATTCTGTCTTACCCATTCTATCTTTCTTTTACCGCTTTCCCACAAGCTTTCATCTCTTATTTCGCTCATTTTATCAATTCCTTTCAGTTTATTATTCGATCCATATGATAATTATACCCTATTTCTCTCCGTTTGGCAAGAGGTCAAAAGCAATTCATTATACTTCGCAAATTTACAGCACGTTCATAAAATAAAATTAAACAATTTCTTGACAAAAAAACAAGGTAAGCGTATAATAATATTATGTGTGCGAATAGTAAAAACGTGCATAAATCATGATTTTTAAGGAGTGTGTACAAATGGACGACGCCAGTCAGAATACGATCGCCCCTCGATTGCAGAGCGGCTCGCCCGTTTGTGGCAGCCTTTTTGTGATCTAAATATCAATTTTAATTGAATAGGACGATCTGTGTTTTGGTAGATCCTTATATTTGTACAGAGTTGGTATAAGTACAATTATTTGTACTATTGTGCTTTTTGCCGCTGCTGTTAGGGGGAAACATTATGTTTAACACAGTATTGGAGTTGCTCAAAAGCAGAAACTACAAGGCTATCCGTGAAATATTTATGGATATGAACGAAGCCGACGTGGCTGCTCTTTTGCAGCAGTTTTATGACGATCACGAGGTCGAGAAATACGAGCTTCCGTTGCTGTTCCGTCTTTTGAACAAGGACGTTGCGGCTGACGTTTTCGCTTACATGGACAGCGATACACAAATGATGCTTATCAATGCCTTTACGGATAAGGAGCTTCAGGAGATCGTTGACGACCTTTATCTTGATGATACGGTAGATATTATCGAGGAAATGCCTGCAAATGTTGTTGCAAGGATAATCAAATCTGCTGACACTGAAACGAGAAAACAGATAAATCAGATACTCAAATATCCTAAAGACAGTGCAGGCTCTATTATGACCACCGAGTACGTTTATCTTCACAGAAGCTACACCGCCAAGGAAGCACTGGATTGGATAAGACACGTTGGTATGGTCAAGGAAACTGTAAATACACTTTATGTCACTGAGAGCAGAAAGCTCGTGGGCGTGCTTTCCCTGCTTGATATCGTAACTGCTGATGATAACGATAAAATAGAGGACATAATGGAGGACAACGTTATTTCCGTTGATACTCTTGAGGATAAAGAGTATGTTGCATCCATGTTCTCAAAATATGACTTCATTTCCCTGCCTGTTGTTGACAGAGAAAACCGCATGGTTGGTATCGTTACATTCGACGACGCTATGGACGTTATCGAGGAGGAGACCACTGAGGACTTCTCGAAAATGGCTGCCGTTGCGCCAAGTGACGATTCATATTTCAAGACCTCTGTTTTCACTCATGCGAAAAACAGAATAGCATGGCTTTTGATACTTATGCTGTCGGCTACCCTTACGGGCGCTATAGTAAACAAATATCAGTCTGCTTTTGCGGCTGTGCCTGTTTTGGTATCGTTCCTGTCAATGCTTAGTGGCACAGGCGGAAACTGCGGTTCTCAGACCTCGACCCTTGTTATAAGAGGCATGGCGCTTGGTGAGATAAGAATGAAAGACTTTTTCAAGGTCATGTGGAAAGAGTTCAGAGTCGCGCTTCTTTGCAGCGTTATCCTTGCTATAGTCAATGCTATAAGAATAGTTTTGGTGTATCACGGTGACACATCTGTGGATTGCTACAAGCTTGCGTTCACGGTAAGTATGGCTATCATGGCAACTGTTGTGCTTTCAAAGCTCATCGCCTGTATGCTCCCAATGGCTGCCAAGAAACTTCATCTTGACCCTGCTATCATGGCTGCCCCGCTTATCACCACTATCGTTGACACTTGCTCAACACTGATATTCTTCACATTGGCTACTATCGTATTTGATATAAAATAGAAAAAATATGGCGGTTATCTCCTTTCAGGCTATCTTCTGCAAAGGTGCGGCCGCCCGTTTTATGGATAAAAATAAATTTGATTTTGATTTGAAAGGAAATAGTTATGGCTCAGAATTATGACGTAGTTGTTGTCGGTGCAGGTGCAGCCGGCGTATTCATGGCATACGAATTTGTCAAGCTTGACAAAAACATAAAAGTTTGCATTATTGATCAGGGCGGACCTGTCAGCAAGCGTAAGTGCCCTATAGATGGCAAAAAAGTTAAGTCCTGCATTCATTGCAAGGTATGCTCCATTATGCACGGCTTCGGCGGTGCAGGCGGAATGTCGGACGGCAAATATAACATCACAAACAATTTCGGCGGTGACCTTTACACATTTACCGGCAAGGAAAAGGCTATCGAGCTTATGCAGTATGTTGACAAGATAAACCTTGAAATGGGCGGTCAGGACGCTAAGCTTTACTCCACAACTTCTTCCGACATCAAGGCAATGGCTCTGAAATATGACCTCCACCTCCTTGACGCTCAGGTAAGACACCTTGGCACTGACAGAAATATGCAGATACTCCAGAACATCTATGACTTTGTCAAGGACAAGATAGACATAAAATTTTATGAAAGTGTTCAGGGTATAACAGGCAAGGAGAACGACTTCACTGTTATCACAGACAAGGACGAGTATCACTGCTCAAACGCTGTTGTTGCGGCAGGCAGAAGCGGTTCAAAATGGATATCTGAGATATGCGACAACTTTGGTATCAAAAGGCGTTCAAACAGAGTTGATATCGGCGTTCGTGTTGAGATACCTGCGGCTGTTTTTGAGCATATCACAAGCAAGGTATACGAAAGCAAGATAGTTTACCGCACAAAGAAATACGGCGACCTTGTAAGAACATTCTGCATGAACCCATATGGTGAGGTAGTTACCGAGAATACAAACGGCATCATCACAGTAAACGGACACAGCTATGCTGACCCTGCGCTGAGAACTGAGAACACAAACTTCGCTCTGCTGGTATCCAACACATTCTCTGAGCCTTTCAAGGACTCAAACGCATACGGTGAGTCTATCGCAAGACTGTCTAATATGCTTGGCGGTGGAGTGCTTGTTCAGCGTTTCGGCGACCTCGTTGCAGGCAGACGTACAAATGAACACCGCTTTGGTCAGACGTTCCTGAACCCTACTCTCAAAGCTACTCCGGGCGACCTGAGCCTTGTTATCCCAAAGCGACAGCTTGACGATATTATCGAAATGATATACGCTCTGGATAAGATAGCACCAGGTATGGCGAATATCGACACGCTTCTTTACGGCGTTGAGGTCAAGTTCTACAATTCAAGAGTTGACGTTGACGAGAACCTTGAAACTGCTGTCAAAGGTCTTTACGTCCTTGGCGACGGCTCAGGCGTTACGCACTCTCTGTCGCAGGCTTCTGCATCAGGAGTATTTGCCGCAAGGACTATTTCAGAAAAATTCAACTGATTTCATATATCACAAAAGCCGCACTGCCAAAAAAGCAATGCGGCTTTATTTTTATGCCTTACTCTTCAAGAAGCTTTATATATCCCTTAATGATATCAACGCACTTGTCATAGCTCATGTCGCTGGTATCAAGACACAGATTGTAGTTTTTCGCATTTGTCCAATCCCTGCCTGTGTAGTGACGATAATAATCGCTTCTCTCCTTGTCTGTCTTTTCGATTATCTTAACAGCCTCTTTTTCAGAAACACCATACAGATCGACGATATTCTTGACCGCAGTTTCCATATCAGAATATATGAAAACCTTAAGCACGTCTTTTCTGTCACGGAGGATATAGTCAGCACATCTGCCAACTATTACCGCAGGCTCTCTGTCTGCAAGCTGCTTTATTATCTTAGCCTGATAATTGAAAAGATTTCTGTCAGAAGTAAAGTCGTGATCGTCAGGGTCAAGAAGCTCACCCTTGTAAACTCCGCCCTTTCTCAGAAAAGAACCTTTCAGTTTTTCATCAACAAGCCCGAAAAAGCGTTCATTTATTCCGCTTTCGTCGCTTGCAAGCTTTATAAGCTCCTTATCATAATATTTTATACCCATATCCTCTGACAGCATTTTTCCTACAGTTCTTCCGCCACTGCCGATGCCCCTTGCAATGGTTATGATCCTTGCCATAAAGCTCAACTCCTATTCACCTAAATATGCTTTCTTGACCGACTCATCATTGATAAGATCAGACGCCTTGCCTGACAGAACTATCTTGCCCGTTTCAAGAACATAAGCTCTGTCTGAGATAGCAAGGGCTTTCTTTGCGTTCTGCTCAACAAGCAATACAGTTGTTCCGCTCTTTCTTATGTCCTCGATTATCTTAAATATGGTTGACACAAGGATCGGTGACAGACCCATTGACGGCTCGTCCATTACAACTATCTTAGGTCTTGACATAAGCGCCCTGCCCATTGCCAGCATCTGCTGCTCACCGCCTGAAAGAGTACCTGCTATCTGATTTTTTCTTTCTGCAAGTCTAGGGAAACGCTCGTATATATCCTGAATATCCTTCGGTATATTCTCCTTGTCCTTTCTTGTAAATGCTCCAAGCTTAAGGTTATCAAGCACTGTGAGGTTTTGGAATATTCTTCTTCCCTCAGGAACGTGTGCAATACCCATCTCGACTATCTTGTGTGCAGGAGTTTTTGTAAGCTCCACGCCGTTGAATTTAATAGAACCCGATTTTGCAGAGATAAGACCTGTAAGGGTGTGCAGAGTGGTGGTCTTTCCTGCTCCGTTTGCGCCGATAAGGGAAATGACCTCGCCCTCGTTTACCTCAAAGGAGATACCTTTCAAAGCGGCTATCATGCCATAATTGACGTGCAGATCATTGATTTCCAACATTGCCATTTTACTTACCCCCTTATTCGCCAAGATATGCGGTGATAACTTCAGGATTTTTAAGCACTTCCGCTGTCTTGCCCTCGCAGAGGAGCTGACCGAAGTTCAGCACTGACAGCTTTTCGCAGATACCTGAAACAAGGCTCATATCATGCTCGATAAGCAGCACCGTCATATCAAAATTATCTCTTACAAAGCGGATAGTATCCATAAGCTCCGCTGTTTCGTTTGGATTCATGCCGGCAGCAGGCTCGTCAAGAAGCAGCAGCTTCGGCTGTGTTGCAAGGGCTCTTGCGATCTCAAGCTTTCTCTGATCGCCATACGGAAGTCCGGAAGCAAGCAGACTCGCCTTATCGTCAAGCTCGAAAACCTTCAGAAGCTCCAGTGCCTTTGCGTCCATTGCCTTTTCAATCTTGAAATATCTTGGAAGTCTGAAAACGCCTGTAAAGGTGCTGTATTTATAATGATTGTGAAGTGCGACCTTGACGTTGTCAAGCACCGTCATATCCTTAAAAAGTCTGATGTTCTGGAATGTACGGGCAATGCCTGCACGGTTTATTTCGATAGTGTTTTTGCCGGTGATGTTCTTTCCGTCAAGAACGATTGTGCCGTCTGTTGGCTTATAAACGCCTGTGAGCATATTGAAGATAGTGGTCTTTCCTGCTCCGTTCGGTCCAATAAGACCATAGAGCTGACCTTTTTCTATTGTTATGCTGAACTCGTCAACTGCACGGAGTCCGCCGAATGAGATGCCGAGATTTTTTACTTCAAGAAGTGCCATATCACTCAGCCTCCTTTACTTTTTCACGCTTGAACAAAGCCTTGAACTTAGCAGTATTTGCACTGATAAAAGTCTTTGTTTTTTCATTTGAAGTTATTATCATCATAACGATAAGAACGATAGAATAGATAAGCATTCTGTAGCTGTTTATGCTTCTTAGCATTTCTGGAAGCAGAACAAGCACGATAGCTGCGATAACACTTCCTCTGATACTGCCTATACCACCCAGAACGACGAATACCAAGATAAGGATAGACAGGTTATAATCGAACTTAGAAGCCTGGAGCGTATAGAAGTTATGAGAATAAAGCGCACCTGCACAGCCTGCAAGGAATGCAGTCAATGCAAAAGTAACAAGCTTATACTTTGTGATATTAAGACCTACAGACTCGGCTGCGATAACATTATCTCTGATAGCCATTACTGCTCTTCCCGTTCTTGAATATACAAAGTTATAGGCAATGATAAGAGTGATAAGCAACATAACAGCGCCGATAATGAATGTAGAATCGTTAGGCGTGCCGCTGATACCCTGAGGGCCGTTCAGTATAAGCTTTCCGTCAGGCTCAAGGTTAAGGTTTGACAGACTTTTGAGAGAAACGTGAACACCCTTAGAATCATAACCAAGGTAAAGTGCTGCGAAAACGTTCTTTATGATCTCACCGAACGCAAGTGTAACGATAGCGAGATAGTCACCTTTAAGTCTGAGAACAGGTATTCCTATAAGTATGCCGAACACTGCGGCAATTATTCCGCCTATAAGTATAGCCAAAGGAAATCTGATCCACACATTTTCAATAGTTTCAGAAGTAACGATAGAGAATATCGCACTTGTATATGCGCCAACGCACATAAAGCCTGCCTGACCCAAGCTAAGCTCGCCAAGTATACCAACTGTCAGGTTAAGGGATACTGCAAGTATAGAGTATACACACAGAGGAACAAGAAGTCCTGTGAGCATACTTGAGATATATCCGCCGCTACTGAGTATCTGCATTACCACAAAGGCAACTATTACCATTGCGTATGTGATAAAGCTTTTTCTGGTCTGCGGCTTAAAAAATTTTGTTTTTGCGCTAGCCCCTTCTTTTTTCACAAAAAACCAATCCTTTCAGATAAAACAGAACTGCAAAGCAAGTCTGCTCGAAAATTTTAAGTTGACTTTTATACCTTTTCGCTTATCTTCTTGCCGAGGATACCTGTAGGCTTGATGATAAGCACAAGTATAAGAACAGCAAAAACGATAGCGTCGGCAAGCTGCGGTGAAATATAGGCACGTCCAAGTATCTCGATAACACCGATAAGGATACCGCCGATCATAGCGCCCGGTATTGAGCCGATACCGCCAAATACCGCCGCAACGAACGCTTTGATACCAGGCATTGCGCCTGTGGTGTTCTGAAGCGTAGGATAAGCTGAGCAAAGCAGTGCGCCTGCAATTGCAGCAAGACCTGAGCCGATAGCGAATGTAAGAGAGATAGTGCGGTTGATGTTTACGCCCATGAGCTGAGCTGCACCTCTGTCCTCAGATACTGCAAGCATTGCACGTCCGCTCTTGGTTTTGTTGATGAACAATGAAAGACCAACTACAATGAGTATAGATACGATTATTGCAACTGATGTTTCTCCGGAAATAACTATCTGTCCGTCAAAAAGCTTGATGCTCGGCACGTTTACAACTGATGTAAAGTTTACAGGCTTTTCACCGAATATAAGCAGTGCGATGTTCTGCAAAAAGTAGCTGACGCCTATGGCAGTGATAAGCACCGCAAGCGAAGTAGCTTGTCTGAGCGGCTTATACGCCACCTTTTCGATGACTATACCGAGAAGTGTGCAGGCGATAACTGCAAGAACTATAGATAGCCAAGAGTTCAGTCCCCATGTGGTCATGCAGGTGAATATAACATATCCGCCCACCATAATAACATCGCCGTGTGCGAAGTTAAGCATTTTGGCAATACCGTATACAAGCGTATAGCCCAACGCTATAACTGCGTATATACTGCCGAGGCTTATTCCGTTGATGAGGTTATTAAGAAAACCCATATACAAACATTCCTTCCTTTTGGAATAGACAAAACACAAGATGTAATCACATATATTACATCTGTCCTTGTCATAAACACAATATACAATAAATTATAACATAACCCCGTAGTTTTTGCAACACATTTTAATGAAATAAATCAAAAAAACCGACAATTTTTCGCAATTGCCGGTTTTTTCATATTAAGCGTACTTTTTGTACGCACTTCATTTCAGCTATTACTGAGCAGTAGAAGCGGCAATGTCATCAGCTGTCAGTGCAGAATATGCGCCGTTCTTGATGATAACAGCCTTAGGGTCCTTAGATACGGCACCGTCTTCGCCCCACTTCATGCCTGTACCTGTAAGTCCGTCATATGAGAAGTCCTTATCAGTGATAGCCTTTTTGAGCTTATCGCAGATATCAGAAGCAGACATATCAGCTGTGATGCCTTCCTTCTTCATGAGTTCTGCAAGTACCATTACACCGTCATAAGCGTCTGCAGCGAACTGGTTAGGTGTTTCGCCGTTGTAAGCGTCCTTATACTTCTTAACGAAGTCCTGAGTTGCCTGATCCTGAGCGTCGGCAGCAAATGGTGTAAGGAGCATTACGCCCTCGCAAAGTGAAGTATCAAAGTTCTTGATAGAAAGAATTCCGTCAAGACCGTCGCAACCGAAGAATGTTGGGTTGTAGTTAGCTGACTTGCACTGTGTAAGGATAAGTGAAGCCTGCTGATAGTAGATAGGCAGGAACACGAGGTCTGCGCCTGCATTCTTAGCTGCGCTTATCTGAGCTGAGAAGTCAGTCTTGCTGTCCTTTGTGAATGACTGCTCTGCAACGATATCAAGACCCTTAGCCTCAGCCTCGGATTTGAATGTGTTGAAGATACCTGATGAATAAGCGTCAGAGCTGTCGTAAATTACAGCTATCTTTGTAGCAAGCTTATTTTCTGCGATATAGTCGGCAGAACCTTTACCCTGGTTAGGGTCAGTAAAGCAAACCTGGAAACAGTTATCGTTCTTGATAACGTCCTGAGCAGATGCAGAAGGTGTAAGCTGGAAGATGTTATCCTGCTTTGTCTTTTCAATAACTGCGAGGCAAGAACCTGTTGTTACTGTTCCGACCATTACCTGCATACCATTGTCTTTCAGTGCGTTATAAGCATTTACAGCCTTATCGCCTGAGTCAGCCTCATCGTCCTCGAAAACGTATGAGAGCTTTGTTCCGTTTATTCCGCCTGCGTCATTTACGTCCTTGACAGCAAGCTCGATAGCATTCTTAACAGCAACGCCGTACTGTGCAGCGTCACCTGTGAGCGGACCGCTGCAGCCGATAACGATAGTATCGCTGTTCTTTTTTGCACCGTTTCCGCAACCTGCAAAGCAAGAAACTGCAAGGGCAGCCGAAACTGTTAATGCAAGAATTCTCTTGACATTTTTCATAATAATCTCTCCTCTGATCACATATGTCACTGCATATGCTTTTTTTAATAGTATTAATATAACACGCAGAAGCCCGATTTGTCAATATTAAATCTTACAAATTTAACGTTATTTAAACTATGTTTATTGTTACAAACAATATGCGTGTTCACAGAAAATTAACTTTGTTTATTTTCTATGAACGATTTGCAAGCTTTTTGATAATATCCTGCATACATACACCACTGACTTATAAGCTGCATATGATAAAACAGCCACACGAAACCTGTGGTGTATGAGATTCAGACAACATAAGGAGTGAACTTATTTGGATATGTTTGACAACCTGTCGTTAGGCAGGATACTTGCTGACGACACAGAGGATAACACACCTGCCTGCCCTTTTCCGAAAGGAAGATTTCCTGAGGATACGCCGCTGGCAATGGCATATGTGCCTTTTCAGATGTGGGAGAAGCCTTATGAGGCAGATGTAGGACTTTCAAGAGGAACTATCTTCCCGTCCATAGACAAACCTTTTATAGGAGAGGAGGCTGTAAAGAATGCCCATACTAAGTGAAAAGGAGAGGCTTCTTAGAAAGATACAGGCGTGCAGCTTTGCCCTTGTAGAGGCTAATCTTTACCTCGACAGCCACCCTACCTGCAGAGATGGTCTGGCATATTTTGCACGACACAAGGCAGAAAAAGAGAAGCTTATTGCGCAATACAATGAGAAATACGGACCATTGACGATCACGCAGAACAATTCGTCCAAGAAATGGGAATGGGTAACATCACCTTTTCCGTGGGAAAGGAGTGTTGACTAATGTGGCAATATGAAAAAAAGCTGCAATACCCCGTTAAGATCGCTAACCCTAATCCTGCTTTGGCTAAAGTCATTATCTCGCAGCTTGGTGGCCCCGACGGCGAACTTGGTGCAGCGCTTCGCTATCTCAATCAGCGTTACTCAGCCCCCTGTCGTGAGGTGCAGGCAATCCTCAACGATATCGGCACAGAAGAACTTGCCCACATCGAAATGATCGGCACTATTATCTATCAGCTGACCCGTGACCTCTCCCTCAAGGAGATAAAAGACAGTGGCTTTGACACCTATTTTGTTGACCACACTACAGGCGTTTACCCTATAGCCGCCTCTGGTGTACCATTTTCTGCGGAAATCTTCCAAAGTACCGGTGACGCTATTGCTGATATACACGAAGACCTTGCTGCTGAGCAAAAAGCCCGCCTGACCTACGACAACATTCTCAGGCTTGCTGACGATCCCGATGTCCGTGACCCTATCAAGTTTCTTCGTGAACGTGAGATAGTCCACTACCAGCGCTTCGGCGAAGGACTAAGACTTATTCAGGATATGCTTGACAGCAAAAATTTCTACGCTTTCAATCCAAGCTTTGACAAATAATAAAAAAGCGGGCTGTTGTTATCAGTCCGCTTTTTTGTACATATATCAAAAATCTTCCTTGTCCATCTGCTTGCCGCTCCTGCTGACCTTTTTATTAAGTATCAGCGAAAAAGCCAGCGTTGCAGCTATGAGTGCTATCATCACAAGCACAGATTTTATTGTCAAATGCTTCAACTGTGCTCCAATATATGTCTGCACAAGCATTTCAGGCATCACTCCCATTATAGAGCCAAGAAGATATGGTCTGTAAGGCATTCGCAGTGCGCCGTGTATCATTGAAACAAGGTCGCCCGGCACAACTACCACTGCCCTTGAAATGTAGGAGGCGAACAGATTATTGTCATGCCCATAATTTACAAGCTTTCGTGCCTTAGGATATTTCATCTCAATAACACGCATGATATCGCCACCCGATATCCGTCCCACAAGATAAGGAACAGTAAAGCAAACCGATAGTCCTATTATGTTCAACAAAATGCCCACCCAGAACGGATATATTGCACCCACGCACACAAAAATAGCCGCAAGCGGGAATACCACCGACAAAGACTTCAATCCATAAAATCCCAGGATAACAAATGCGGCAAGCCACAAATTGTCCGGGCAATAACTGAGTATCTCAGAAAACTCATGGTCTTTCAGAAAAAGAGCACAGCAAATTATTATGATAATAGTTAAAGCAAAGGGTACATATCTTCCATATTTTCGCACAAAGCTATCCATAACTCCTCGCTCCTCTCCGATTCTTTAGGGTATTATACCATATTTGAATGTTCAATTAATTATCAATCAATGAAAACTGTGTTACAACTTTCGCTGTCAAAACAAATTTATACTTTATCGTTCGTCAAATTGACCAATCATTCTCATTTTTGCACAATATCCCACTATCTCTATAATTTTTATAAGTAGAATTATGTCGTCTTATGTCGTGAAGTGTTCTTAAACAAGTCGATTTCTGTTTTAATTTATGTATATCTGATTAATAGGTTAAATTTGTACAATATTGCTATTGACCAACGTACCAATTAATGTTATAATTAATTATAAGAATTATTTGGGAGGTATTTTTATGAGATACACAGTATACAACAAAGCAATGAAACGTCCAGTTTTTCAAACAAATGACCTTGTAGAAGCCATTGACTATACACGCCGCCACCCAAGAAAGTCAAGACGACACTGCATATACGATGACAAACTAAAAACTTTTGATATAAAAAAAATAAGACTAGCCGCAGGAATATAAAACGCACAGGGTGTAGAACTCTGTGCGTTTTTGATGTATTTATGAATAAACAAGTCTTACAGTCACTCTGCTGTAACCGCTCCATGTGCAGGTGAACAAGGTCAGATCCCAGTCGCTGCCACCACCTTTTATGAGCGATGGCGAATCCCAGCCGCTCAGCAGTTCGCTGTTTGTGACAGTATAGTTAAATTCTCTGCCGTAAACATCGGTGAAAATGACCTGGTCACCTGAGCTGAGCTTATCCAGCTTATCAAAAAAGCCTGTGTAATTGTGAGCGCAGATTATAAGATCATTGTCTACACGTCTGCCGCTGTACTGACAAGCCGCAGTATTCATTGCAGCATAGCTCCAGCCACGGGTCACAGGGAACTCCTGCCCCAGTGTCGGGAATGAAATCAAGCCTATATATGAGTTGCCGTCAAGCACGATATCCTTATCCGGGTCATCTATCTCGCTGTCCGTGGATCGACTATCGTCAAAAATGTCAAAGGGTGAACTGCTGTCGCTGTCATCTGAACTGCCTGAGATCTGCGTTTTCAGATCACTCAGCACAGCCTCCATCCTTTTATTACTTTGCTTTTCATGAAAATAGTTGTAATAATTAAGGGATAATGCCGCCGCTATCAGCATTATCCCCATTATTATCAACAAAAGTCCTAACCTTTTTTTAGTCACTATTTTTCTCCTGTTGTAAAGGCGAGCCTATGTGGTTTCGCCTTTATTTCTCTTTTCTGCTTACTCTCCAGCCTGCCGCGATAAGGATAACTCCACCGCCTATAAGTACTGGCACCGGCCAGTTGAGCGAACCAGTCTGTGGTATATTGTCAGGCGTTGAGCTTGATGAATCAGAGCCTGACGAACTGCTGTCAGGTGTGCTTGAACTACTATCTGTATTACTCGAACTATCTGACTTATATGTGTTCTCTATAAGAAACAGCTTGTCATTGTTTTTGGTAACAACTGTGTAGTTGGCAGGAATATCTATCTCCTTAACTGACCACTCAGCCGCAGTATCGTCTTTCCAGAAATACTCCCAATTGTTGTCAGCACTAAGAGTAACAGTATCAAAAAGTTTGCCATCACGATATATCTCCACCTTGATATTATCAGGTATGAGCTTTTCCTGACCATCAGGAACAATCCACGACTTCCTTACACCATAATCACTGTCCCCTGCCGGGATCTCTTCGTATGTGAACTTGGTGTAAACTGTTATCTGACCCTCAGCCACGATATCCTTATCTATCTCGATAAGTGACGGAGAAGGTGTAAACTTAGCTGTTGTGTTTTCAAAACTCTTGCCTGAAACAAGATACAGACCCACAGAATCAGCAGAAAGCTTTACTTCACCGTTTGCGTCCGTCTTGCCTGTTGAAACTGGTGTTATGCCGTCGGTTTTTGCGTAGTTGTCAAGCGTATCAGCGACAGCCTGCATTTTTGAAGCGTCAGTAAAATCAGACATATCTATAGGATAATCGCTGAACTCGCCGGTAAGGACAAAGTCAGCTTCTTTACGCTCACCGACCTTATATATGCTCCACTCGGCATTACTAACAGTCGTTGTATCATTTTTGCACACTATATCCACATTGATATTATCCGCTGCAGAAGCTGAGATCGTCATACTTCCCAAGGCTGAAACAGCCATTGCCGCCGTACACAAAACAGCCTTTGCAAGCTGAGAAAATTTAAGTTTCATCTTTGCTACTCTCCTTATCAGGTAGATTTTCAACATTATCGTCACTCTCTGGCTTATCTAGCATTGCCACAAGCTCATCATGAGAGATTTTTTTGCGTTTTGAATCCACAAACCACCACACAAGCAGTACCACAAACAATGGTATTGCTACAAAAGGCACGACCACAAGAGAATCGAGCTGAACAGCGTCTGCCGTTATTTTTGAAGCACTCTTTGTATCGTCCGCAGTTTCAACTCTCTTTGCACGAACAAGAAGCCTGTGAGAATTGACTCCGTATGGTGTGCAGGTAGTCAACGTAACATGATCCTCACCTGGAATAATGTTCAGCTTATCCATTTCATTAGGCAAAACTATATAAACAGCCTCGACTTCATATGTATAGACCTCTTTCAACACTGTTATAGTGAACTCATCGCCCTCTGCAAGCTTATCAAGGTCGCTGAAAAGCTTTGCCGACGGCAGACCTCTATGTGCTGAAATGACCGAATGAGTGTCCGCTCCTCCAACAGGCAGGCTCGAACCCTGCAGATGTCCCACAGCGACATTTAACACGCCGTCACTTGTGCCATGATAAATAGGCAACTCCACCCTTATAGTCGGAATGGAAATATAGCCCATAACACCCGTCCCCGTGATATCCAGGATATCCTCATAGCCCTTGACCTGATCATAATCCACAAAAGGTCGGGCAAGCTTTGCTATCTCTTCATTATATTTTCTGGCACGGCTGAGTATCTCTTCATTCTCCTTGTCAGAAAGGTCATTTGCCGCTTTCTGATAAGTCGCCACCGCACGGCTTTGCGTTTTTGAGTTCCACCAATCGCTTATTGTTGGATATAACATCACGGAGAGCCCCACAAGCAATAACAAGACCAATAAAATTGTAGTTGATTTACCGCTTTTCTTCCTCATGGAGTCCTCCCTGATGCCTGCCGACCGAGATCGGCAGGACAAAGGTAAAAATAAATTCAAAAATTAGTCGTTCTTAGCTCTCTTCTTAGCAATGAGAAGCACACCTGCGCCCAGTACGATAGCTCCGCCTACACCGTAGAAGATCTGAGTACCGATACCGCCAGTTGTTGGAAGTGAGCCGCCCTTCTGGTTTATGATCTTAACTGTTGAACCGCTTGTGCCTGAATCAGTGCCGTCGAGCATACGAATGGACTGAAGTGTATTAGCAGGATCATATGTTGTGTCAAACTTGAACTCATATGGATCAGCTCTGTTATACTGAGCAGGAGCTTCTGTCTCAACAAGCTTGTAAGTTGTCTGATCATCAATGCCCTTGATAGTGAACTTACCTGTTGCGTCTGTTATGATAGTGTCGATAGCACCTGCCTCGTTACCAATAGCAAGTCTGTAAACATTCTTGTTTTCCCCGTCACTTATATCAACAAGCTTAAGAACTGCACCATTCTTATCCTGAAGCTGGAACTTAGCATCTGCAAGAGGCTCGCCCTTTTCGTCTACCTTGTTACCAACAAGTGAGAATGTCCAGTCATAAACTGTAACCTTAGGTGTTTCACCTTTCTCCTTACCTGTTGTGTCCTGAGGATTGTTTGAATATGTCAGGTAAGCTGTGTTAGTGTTGTTGTCTTTTGAATTAGGAAGTGTACCTGTTACAACGTTAGCGTTCTCGTTGAGTTTAGCAGAATAGAGAGTTTCAATCTTATCAACATTTGGATATTTTTTCAGAAGCTCCTTGATATCGAAGGTAACATAGAAAGACTCCTTATAGTCGGTCGTACTGCTGTCGTCGCCAACTGTTGTGTTAGGGCCTACTGTAACAGAAGTGATCTCCTGACCGTCAGCGTCATAGTACTTGTATGTAAGGTTATCATTGAATGTAAAGCCCTCGCTGAGCTGGTCACGAACTGTGTATGTATACTTGTCATAAGCTGATACGTCGCTTGGTATAGTTGTTGTGATCTTGAACTCTACATCGTCACCGATTGCGTTGTCGCCAACATCGCCCCATGAGTCATTCTCATTATGCTTGATCTGCTTTGTAAGAGTCGGCTTCGTCTTCTTTGGAGTAACGTTTGTTGTACCTGAAACGTTAAGGATAAGAGCTGAGTTAGCCTTATCAACACCATTATTTTCTGTTGCATCGACAACGAGATAATAGCCAGCACTTGGAACATTGATAGTGTACTCACCGTTAGCTTCATGAGCAGTTACAGACTTATTGTCGATGATGCAGCCAGAAGCGGCTTTTGCAAACTTGGCAGTATCTTCCTTTGTCCAATGATCTGCGTCTGAGATTATCTTTGCAACGTCTGCTGCGCTCTCGGCACTGTCAAACTGAGACATATAAGTGTTAAGACCAGAAGTTTTCAGTTTGGTAAGCAGAGCATCGCCATTAATGCCTTCGCCCCACTTGATAGTATTTGTTGCAGATGCCTGGTCAAAGATCTGATAAGCCTTATATACTCTGTTTGTATCAGAATCCTTGATAACAATGTTATTAACGCCAGCATCAGTAGTAGCAAATACTCCGAATGCTGATGTTGCAGCAATAGCTGAAACTGACATAACGGTTGCAACAGCAAGAGCTGCGAATTTCTTCATCTTCATAATTAATTATCCTTTCATATTTGTTTATTTACAGCGTTTTTTTGCGACGCTTTGTAACTAAAAGTATTGCTGCGGCAACAGTGACTGTTCCGCCTGCTGCCACGAATGGGATAACACCCATGCCTCCTGTTTCAGGCAGCTCTCCCAAGGTTTCCTCAGAGTTGTTATAGACCTGAACATACTGATCGCCGTTCTTTGTCATATCAATACAATTCTCATTTTCTGAGCCATTGTATCTGTAGTAAGCCTTGTATGATGATGTGCTTATCGGCTGACCGTTCACGTCTATCTCCTCAAACCAATAATAATACTTGTTTCCTTTGACATTATTTTCTTCAAGAGAAACGGCAGTTGACCAGTTGTTATCCGCCGTGAGCGTTATCTGCTTCCACAAGAATATTTCACTGCTTGGTATCGCATCTTTATTAGGAACAGGTGTAACGTTCGTCTTCTCAGGTGTGCCAAGATCATTAGCTGTCACTGCGTATGAACAGCCACTATCGCTCTTAAGTGTAAGTTCAACAGTAATATCTGAAGTGATATTATTCAGATTTAGAACAAACTGACTCTTGTCCCAAGACGGTGTAACGTAATCACTAACGCTGACATACTTGCTATCACCGCTCCATATAGGTATAGCCTTGCCGTCCACCCAATTTTCACCTGACTTATAGATGTCAGCCAGAACAGCTCCTGAACTGTCAAGAACTCTGACACGTCCCTCAGTTTCACCGTTATTTATCCATGACTTTGTCATATCAAAGCTGAACTTAGCCGAGCCATACATGGTATACTCAGAGGCAAAGCTTCCGTTCTGAGCCATTTCTGCACCATTGCTTGTAAGGATCTTGAATTTAACATTCTGTCCCTTATCCATTGTACCTGTAAACTTGTTATATTTTTCAGGCACGTCAGCCTTATTTGTTGACCTATAGATATTGAACGTTACCTTATCATTGGTATGGGTATTGCTATCGCCGTCAGACCATGCCTTTTGCAGGCGAACGTCCATATTTTCTACCTTTTGCGGGGTCTTGGTATTTACGATCGTATCAAAGCCCGTGGCACTGCCGTTATTTGAATAAGTATATGTAACGCCAAAGCCGTCAGGTATATTCTTTTCAAGAACATAGTAATACTTGTCCTTGTCAAGACCGTCAAGAGTTACCGTCCAATTCTTAGACTTTTCCAGAGAAACAGTTTTTATAAGTTTGCAATCTGTTGGTATTCCGTTATCTCCATTCACTCTTGAAGTTGAATTTGGTGCAACAGAGGACTCATAAACATCTGCCTCGATCTTGTCGATACCGGCAGGAAGCTCACTGTCAGCAAGCTTGTTTCCAAGCTCATCACGCCATTCCTTTGTAATGTTAAGTCCCTTAACGTTCGTAACTGTAACATCAGTGTTTTTGCTCATTGCCGTTGCACTGTATACAGCCTCATATCCTGTTGCAAGGTCGATCTCTTTGATATAGTAGTAAAGCTGCTTGTAATCATTGCCGACCTTCGTATATCCAGGAAGCTTTGACCACTCATGTTTCCAATTATTAGCTTCGTTAAGAGTTACCTCATCACTGCCCCACTGAATATCATCTGGAACACCGCTTAAAACCTTAGTTGTAGACGAGCCAAGAAGGAACTTTACGCTCTCTGCCGAATGATTGCCGTTTCCATCGCTCCAAACCTTGCTTGCAGTTATCTTAAACTCTTTCAGCAGATTTGTTACTCTGAACATATCTCCGTTCTTCACGAACTGATATCCGTCCTCACCGACTTCACTTGGAACTACAGCCGGACGCACTTTAAAGGCAAAATAAATAGGAGTTTCGTCAAGAAGATAACCCTCCGGACTTTGCTTTTCTATAAGCTTATAAAGATGCCCCTCAGTATCTCCTGTGCCTGCGGCAGGTTCAAGATCAAGGTTGTATGAACCGTCAGAATTTACATTAAATGTCTGCGCCTTATCCTGTGCCGAATTTCCCCAAATAACTGATCTTCTGTCCTTCGCAGCATTTTCTTTGAAATCTACTGCCGGAAGCCAATCGTATGCGCCATTTTCCAGCTTAGTATATCTGTAGATCTCAAAAGAAGCTTTGAGCATAATACTATAGTCTCCGCTGTCTACCTTCATAAGCTTAAATGGCTCAACAGTTGTTGATGATGCCTTTGACTGATTTATCAGCTCAAACTCAGAATCATTATCTTCACTGTCATTTACAGCTGAACCGTTTGTGTCAAATGAGATATTATTGAACACATGAACTTTATAGCCATCGTTCTCAGCGTCCTCATCATTTGCAGGACTTCCTGTATAAACGTAAACTAATTTCAGGTGACGCTGATCCGGAACGTTTATTTCAAGTTTCTTTACAAAATCTCGTGTCTTCGCTGTCAGTGCGGAACACTTTACAGCCGAAAGCATTTTTTCATTGCTGACTTCAGTGTTTGAAAAGCCGCTGCTATCCCTGTATTCATATTCGACTCTGAAAACACCGCCCGCCTTCTCAGAAGAAACCTCTTCCACAGGAACGGATATGCTTTTGCCAAAATCTGACCACTCGCCGCTCTTATTGGCAAAAGCCTTTACTTCATTGAAACTGTTGCCGTCCATATAGCCATAAGCCACATAGTAACTCTTTATATTTCCGTTTTCGTAGCCCTCAGGCAAAGTCAGATCAATAGTACCCTTAGCGCCAACAATACTTTCACTTGGAATAAAGTTAGCGACAAACTTGCCCTTTTCGTTGGTAATAACGTCTGCACTGCAGGAAACTGTGCTGTCAACTACCTCCGGATCTGATATCACATAACTGTAATCACTCACAGCAAGCTCTGCACCCGTATCTGCGTCAAATACCTTGATAGACTTCAGATCCATATCAACAGCGGAATTGCCATTTATGCTTACCGTTTTTGTCTGAATGTTACCCTGAGCGTCCTTTGTCTTAACTACAGCCGTGCCTCCGCACTTGATAACATCGTTGAGAGTAATCATTCCGCTTGTAGAACATTTGAGCTTTTTAGGGTTAACATCAATGGTATAAGTTATCTCACAGCCGGTGGACTTCGGAGAAGAAGTTTTCTTCAAATTCTTTTCCTTAACTGTCTGCGTCTGGCTTCTCTCCGGATATTTTCCAGCTTTATCCTGAACCGTGTTTTTGAACGCTGCAGTACCATTCTTGTAAACGCCGTTCTTAACATCATCGACCTTTACAAGTGTACTGTAGTAAGCTGTCCAAGCGTCCTGCTGATTCCATGCAGTCTTGAAAGTTACTGTATTGGCTGTCTTATCATAGAAATATTCAAACTGAGTTGTTTGTGCAAAATCATACTTATCAGAACTATTTCCAAATGAATACTTGAGATAATCCTTGTTCTCGTAGAATATCATTCCCGCCGGAAGCGTGTCCACGATCTCAACATTATCGTTACGCTTATAAGTGCCGTCCTTGTTGATATCAAGCCGCCAATCAAACCTGTAATACTCAACGCCATTTACAGTAACAACAGGCAGGCTGCTAAGATCATGCACTGTGTCGCCTGCTACACTGCTTGCAGCGTCATACTTTTCATAAGGTGCTTTGGAGCTGTCGCCTATAGTAAACTTTGTCTTATCTGCACTAGGCTCGAATGTTTCACCTTTATAAGTAGCCTTATTATTTACATTTATAATAGTACCTGCGTCAAGACCTGTTACATCTACGGTACTGCTATACTGTATCTGCACAAGGTTTATATTGTCAAATTCTTCACTATCATTGAACTTTATCTCAAACGAAGTGTTGTCGGCATTAGGTACTACAGTGTAATTTGAACTGTTAAGAGTTTCATAGCTTCCTTTTCCATTTCTCTGAACATACATAATAATGGAATCAGGGTCAAGAACGCTCTTTATTGACTTGCCGTCATTTGACGCAGCGTTCATTATATCGCTTATAGTCTTGCCCCTAAAGGAACCGTTTGTCTGCTTGACCACCACCTGCCACTTATATGTAACCTTGCTCCCGTTCTGAGAAATGTCAAGAACTGTTTTTGACTTCTCGTTTACAGGCTTATAATAAACCGTCTTGTCAGAATGGAAGCCGTCAATACCTGCAGTATTTTTCACTGAATAATATCCACTGCTGTCAGGGTCGCCAAGATCATAGTCAGCGACCTTTGTTTCATACGAAATAACTACCTCGTTATTGTCGCCTATGCTGTCAGGCAAAACAAGCTCACCGTCACTTGCAACCGTTGCATCAATAATATCGTTTCCTATTTTAATGCTGACCTTCTGTCCTGCTTTAAGCATATTGTCAGTTATTGTCTTGCCTTTAAGGTTGGAATTTTTGTCATTACATTTAACAGTTACTTCCCATTTGATTATACCTAATGTTTTATTATCTATCCAGCCACTTTTTGATATCTGATACTTATTATAAACAGTTTCACTTGATGTGATATCAGACCATGGATTGCTTTTATCAGGTCTTTGCATTTTAACTGTATTTGTAGTTTCCGCCTTGTCAGGATCGATAGCTGTCACATACTCGATAGTAATTTTTGACGCTGTCGTTTTATCGTTAAATGTAAGCGTGTTTCCGTCAAGTGTGTACTTTACATCTGAGCCATCGTCAGCTTTAAGTGTAAAGCTTCCCGGCTTTGCATCAGGAAATGCTTCATCATAAAGGTGATAGCCCTTGAGGTCTGCACCGCTAGGGTTGCTTACAACAATTTCCCATGTGACTTCATTATTGTCGTAGTCAACATTTTTGCCAGTTTTTGAGATCTTATCCTTCTTTGATTGGGAATAAATAGTTTTATCTGCTTTTACTCCATTTCCGTCTTTGTCATATGTAGTGGATTTGTTTTCCACCTTACCTGACATAACGAAATTCGGGTCGCTTGTAGGATATGGGGTCGTGTAGCTTATGGTAACATTTTCTTCGCTGAATCCATCGCTGAAAACAAACTTTCCGCTTGCAGCGTCATAGCTTCCCGCACCCTCAGGTGAAACAACAAAACTGCCGTCTACAGCGTCCTTAAAAAGCTTGTCCTCGATCCTGTCAAGAGGCTTCTTTGCAGGATTGTTCACTGTGATAGTCCACTTAACTCCGTCTGCAGTTTCGCTTGCGTCCTTTACGGCAGACATAGTGAGCGGAGTGAAACCGCCTATTTCAACCGTCTGACCGCCTATCTCAACAGTGGTCTTATCGCCTGTATCTGTATCCTTACGCTTTACATTACCCTCAAAGCTTGCCTTACCGCTTATAGCGTCCTTCTCATTTTTCTGTTTATATCGCTCGTCAAACTCAATAAAAAGATACTTCTTTCCATCTATCTCGTCGACTCTGTACTTACCTGAAATTCCATGTCCTTCATCGAAGTGAGTATCCTCGACATCGCCCCAGGTTCCGTCTGACGGTATACCGCCCTCGGGCAGGCTAACATTATCATCGATAGGGAAATAAATATACCTATTGGTCATTTCGCCCTTATCAAAATCAAATTCCACATTGAATTCGATCTTTTTAGATTGGTCTTTTCCTGAACCGACCGCATCATAGGATTTTATCGTGACACTATTCGCATCTTTATACGAATAGCTTCCGCCGTTATAGGAAACATCTCCACCTGCCACGGAAGTACCCTCAGTGGCACTTATTGCAGGCATAACAAGACTTGCCAGCACTGACACTGTCATAACAACAGACAGCACCACACCGAACAAGCGGCTGCGTTTTTTCCTTTCATTTTCTTTTAGATATTGCCGAACTTTACCGTTAAAATTCTGCAAAACGGATCACTCCCTCCGAAATTATACACTATTTATAATAAACGCTAGTCCACTGTGCCTATCCTTTTAAAAGGATATATCCTCAGTGAGACCTTTCCAAGCACTGCTTCCTCAGCAATACAGCCTATCCTCTTTGTACGGCTGTCAACAGACGTAGATCTGTGGTCGCCCATAACGAATATTCTCTCGTCAGGCACCTGATAAGGCAACTCGATATCACATTCTCCCAGAGCTTTGCCGTCAACATACGGCTCATTCAAGGTTTTTCCGTTGACGATAACAGTACCGTCCTCCTTGATATCCACCACATCTCCTGCTGTAGCGATAACACGTTTCAACAGTATCTTATTATTATAATAAAACGCAACTATATCGCCCTTCTGAAAGCTTCCACGCTTTCTGCACACCACCAGCTCGTCGTCATGCAAAGTCGGCGTCATACTTGTACCCGTTACTCTCAAAACAGGCAAAAATAACATTGATATGATCACTGCTGCCGCTGCCACAACAAGAAGCGACGCCACGGTGCTGCGGAGTATCCTCAGATATTCCCGCCTTTCATGATGCTTTTTTACCACCCGCTCAAGTGTCTGCACATCAGGAAGCTCAGGTTTTTTTAACACCTCGTTCTTGCTATCTGCCGCCATGATCTTCCTCCGCTACCGGCTGCTCAACAACAAGCTTGTGACCTGTCAGTGAAGCTACCTGCCGCTCCAGCCTGTCAAGTCGGTCAGTGATACTTTTTTTATCTTCGAGCTTTTGAAGAAGCTTTTCATTCTCTGC